>Ga0181520_10007988_pt1 | contig 15265 bp, 16 predicted proteins | sample PEATcosm2014_Bin_29_FD_132451 | JGI IMG/M metagenome (GOLD analysis project Ga0181520, IMG submission 132451) | Peatland microbial communities from MTU Mesocosm Facility, Houghton, MI, USA - PEATcosm2014_Bin02_30_metaG | ecosystem: Environmental > Terrestrial > Soil > Wetlands > Peat | place...
ACCGTGGCGCCGGGTTTTGAATTCGCGAAATTCGAACTGGCACCGCCCGGCTGGGAGCCGGGAAGCTAGGTAATATACTGCCCGCCGTTGGCGGTGAGCGTCGAGCCGGTGATGTAGCCGGACTCGTCGGCGGCCAGGAACACGACGCAGCGCGCGATCTCCTCCGGCTCGCCAAGCCGGCCGATCGGAATCTCCGGCAGGATCGACTTCTCCAGCACATCCTTAGGCACCGCCTGCACCATCTCGGTGTTGACGTAGCCCGGCGCGATGGCGTTGACGGTTATGCCGAGCTTGGCGCCTTCGCGCGCCAGCGCTTTGGTGAAGCCGATGTCGCCGGCCTTGGCTGCCGAATAATTGGTCTGCCCGAACTGGCCCTTCTGGCCGTTGATCGAAGAGATGTTGATGACGCGGCCGAATTTTCGGGTCCGCATGCCCTCGATCACGTTGCGGGTCATGTTGAACAGCGAGCCGAGATTGGTGTTGATCACGGCCTGCCATTGCTCGAGCGTCATGCGATGCAGTTGCGAGTCGCGCGTGATGCCGGCGTTGTTGACCAGAATTTCGACCGGCCCGAGATCGGCCTCGACCTGCTTGATGCCGGCGGCGCAGGCCTCGAACGACGAGACGTCCCATTTGTAGACTGGGATGCCGGTCTCGGCCTTGAATTTCTGCGCCGCTTCATCGTTGCCGGCGTAGTTGGCTGCAACTTTATAGCCGGCCGCTTTGAGCGCCTTTGAGATGGCCGCGCCGATACCGCGTGTTCCCCCGCTCACCAGTGCGACGCGTGGCATGAAACCCTCCCCATTCTTGCACTGTCATGCCCGCTTGGCGCAGGGCACAAAGTCTTTTGATACAGCTTAGAGACATGCATGGCCGGGACAAGCCCGGCCATGACTCAGGTTAAATAAGTCCTGGCTCCGCGCGTTTAACGCTCCACGCACATGGCGATGCCCATGCCGCCGCCGATGCACAGGGTCGCGAGCCCTTTCTTGGCGTTGCGCTTTTGCATTTCGTAGAGCAGCGTCACCAGGACGCGGGCGCCAGAGGCGCCGATCGGGTGGCCGATGGCGATCGCGCCGCCATTGACGTTGACCTTGCCGGTGTCCCAGCCGAGGTCCTTGTTGACGGCGCACGCCTGAGCGGCGAAGGCCTCGTTGGCTTCGACCAAGTCGAGATCGCCGACGCTCCACCCGGCCTTCTTCAGCGCCGCGCGCGACGCCGGGATCGGGCCGGTACCCATGATCTTCGGATCGACGCCGGCCTGCGCCCAAGAGACGATGCGCGCCAGCGGCGTCTTGCCGAGCTTCGCGGCTTCGCTCGCTTTCATCAGCACCATGGCGGCCGCGCCGTCATTGATTCCCGAGGCGCTGGCCGCGGTCACCGTGCCTTCCTTGTCGAAGGCCGGCCGCAATTTCGAGACCGCGTCTAGCGTCGTTCCGTGCTTGGGATATTCGTCGGCGTCGACGATGATGTCGCCCTTGCGGCTCTTGATGGTCACCGGCGTGATCTCGTCCTTGAATTTTCCGGCCTTTTGCGCGGCTTCCGCCTTCTGCTGCGAGGCGACCGCGAATTCGTCTTGTTGCGCGCGCGTGATTTGCCACTGGCGGGCAACGTTTTCCGCCGTGTTGCCCATGTGATAGCCGTTGAAAGCGTCCCACAGGCCATCCTTGATCATGGTGTCGATCATTTCGAAATTGCCCATCTTCACGCCGTTGCGCAGATGGGCGCAGTGCGGGGCCATGCTCATCGATTCCTGGCCGCCGACCACCGCGATTTCGGTGTCGCCGTTGGCAATGCCCTGATAGCCCAGCGCCACCGCGCGCAAGCCCGAACCGCAGAGCATATTGACGCTCCAGGCCGGAACTTCGACCGGAATGCCGGCATGGATCGACGCCTGCCGGGCGGGGCCCTGGCCTTCGCCGGCCTGCAGAATCTGCCCCATGATCACTTCGGAGACGCGCGGCGCCTCGACGCCGGCGCGATCGATGGCCGCCTTGATCGCGACCTTGCCCAGGTCGTGGGCAGCCACATTGGCGAATGCGCCGTTAAAAGCGCCGACGGGCGTCCGTACCGCGCCGACAATGACAATGTCATCCTTCATGGGGAGGTCCTTTCCGGTCAACCGGTGAGTAACGCGGGTTTGCCGCCGGCTTCTTGACGTATGTCATAAGGAGGCGACGGCCTGCCGACAAGCCGGGAGGATGCCGCATTGCGGCTGTGCCAGCGCGGGCTCCCGCCAGCCGCGCCGGCTCGCATAGCAGTGCTGCCGCGTACCCCTTGCACAAAACGGTAGCCGCGCCCGCAGAATCCGCCTATTTTGACGGCGTCACCCTAGGGTTGCTGTGCCATGCCCGAACCAATGACCAAGACCCCCGTAGAGCCGATCACGATCAAGAAGTACGCCAACCGGCGGCTCTACAATACGGGCACCAGTACCTACGTCACGCTCGAAGACCTCGCCAGCATGGTCAAGGCCGGCGAAGATTTCGTGGTCTATGACGCCAAGACCGGCGAAGACATCACGCGCTCGGTGCTGACGCAGATCATCTTCGAGCAGGAGAACAAGGAAGGCCAGAACCTCCTGCCCATAGCGTTCCTGCGCCAGCTCATCCGCTTCTACGGCGACAGCATGCAGATGCTGGTGCCGCGCTATCTGGAAGTCTCCATCGATTCGCTGACCCGCGAGCAGGAAAAGTTCCGCACCCAGATGGCGCAAGCGTTCGGGGTCGGCGCCTTCTCCTCGCTGGAAGAGCAGGTGCGGCGGAACATGGAGATGTTCGAGCGCACCTTCGCGATGTTCGCGCCGTTCGCGCGTCGCGAAGCGCAAAGCGGCGAGGGCGCGGGCGAGACCGTCACGCCGATGCCGACGAAGACCGGCGATATCGACGATCTCAAGCGTCAGCTTGAGGACATGCAGAGAAAAGTCGACAAGCTGACCGAGAAGAACGGCGGCCAATAAACGACGGCCGCGCCCTTGCGGCCCGGTAACGTCAGCCACGCCGCCGCTTTTTGCTGACGCGGCGGATTAACCTCAAGTTCGCGAACATTGTCGGCTGAAAGTCCTCGGCCTTGCTGCGGCATGGCGATTGCGGCCCCAAATCCGAAAAGGCGGCTGGTGTCCCGCATTGACGCGGCCACCGAGCCGTTTCGGTACGGGAAAGTTAATGAGCACCGCGCTGGTTCCGGTTTCGGTTCGCTGCGACGAGACATTCGCTTCGTGTGGGCGCGAGCGCGCCCGGGCGGATTTCCTGGCACAGCTGATCGCGATGGCCGTGCAGGCACCGCAAACGCGGCTGCGATGCCGCGCCGAGCCGCAGGAGGCGACGGCCGTTTACCATTCAAGCGGCCGCGCGCCGGCAGCGACGGGACTGACGCTCTCGCGGTCGTTGTAAGCAGTTCTCCCCAGCCACGATGGGGGAGGGAACAGAGGTGCTTACGTCCCGGTGTCGATCTGCACCTGACGTTGCGAGGTGCGGATGCTGACAATGAAGCCGACCAGCACGTCGACCACCGCGATCATGGTCAGCAGGAAAAACGGCGAGGTACCGGCCTGCGGCACCAGCAGAAATTCCACCAGCATGGCGATGAATAGCGCCATCGCCAGCACGTGATCGACAATCGAGCGCGTGCCGGCGCGGGTCGATTTGAGCATCTCGACCGCGAGCAACAGAATACTGAACCCGAGCAGCATGTCCTCCCAGGTCAGCACCCAGTCCTGGCCTGACATCATGTGCACGGTCGTCACCGGTGTCGTCCAGCTGACGCCCGGGGTGAGGAACACGACCATATTATAAATGGCGAAAGGGACGAGCAGCAGCGGAAAGCCAAAGAGGAACATGGCGCTTTCAGGCCCCCAAAGCTTCGCGTCACGCGCTCCGACGGCGCTGTGACGTGGTAGAGCCTACGCCTCGGTCTTTTTGGTCAACACCTGACGGCCGCGATACATGCCGGTCTTCAGATCGATGTGATGCGGGCGGCGCAGTTCGCCGGAATCCTTATCCTCGACATAGGCGGGACGCTTGAGCGCATCGGCCGACCGGCGCATGCCGCGGCGCGACGGCGAGGTTTTCTTCTTCGGCACGGCCATGACCGTGGTCTCCTTGCAACAGGGTTTTGACAGGAGCCGGGCTTATAGAAGAATGGCGGCGACCACGCTAGTGCCGATCAAGGCCCGCGGGGGCGGATGCAGGCATCGAAGGCCGGGTGCGCGGCGGCCCGCCGTTCGTAAAGACCGGCCAGCCGCCGCACCATGACGCTCGGGTTGCGCGCGCTCCGGCGCAGCGGATTGGGCAAAATGGCGGCAAGTTCGGCTGCTTCTCGCGGGTTGAGTTCGCGCGCCGCCTTGCCGAAGGCGAAACGCGATGCCGCCTCGGCGCCGAATTCGCCGTCCGGGCCCCACTCGGCGATGTTGAGATAGATTTCGAGCACGCGCCGTTTCGGCAGCACCAGATTGATCCACAGCGCCAGCGGAAATTCCAGCGCCTTGCGGACGAAGCTGCGGCCCTGCCACAGGAACAGGTTCTTGGCGGTCTGCTGGGTGATGGTCGAGCCACCGCGCGCCGCTTCGATATCGTCGTCGGCCTGCTGCAGCGCTTCGCGCATGGCGGCAAGATCGACGCCGCGGTTGCGGCAGAAGGTGCCGTCTTCGGCGATGATGACGGCGAGCGGGAGCGGCGGCGCGATGCGAGACAGCGGCACAAAGAAGCGCTCGACGCGCTGGGCGGTTGCAAAACGCCAGAGCATCGTTGTCGATACCGGATCGATGAAGCGATAAAACGGAACGATCACATAGGGTAGCGCCAGCACGACGACGATGACGGCGCCGACGATCAGGAGCAAACGTGCAAGCAGGGTCCGCGGCGGAAGGCGCACGGTGCCGACGCTTTAGTTTCGCGCGTAGCCGATCAGCGGCTTCTTCTTGCGCCCGAGGAGGATCAGGATCAAAGCCAGGACCGCCAGCACGGCCCAGGTCGGAAGATCGAACAGCGCTTGCGTATAGGAGTCCCAGGCCCACGGCGCTTTGAGCTTCAGCCAGGCTTGCGCCTGGTTCAAAGTCGTCTGGTCGACCATCGCCCAGGTATCGACGATGCGGGCATAGATCAGGTGCTGGTTGGCAATCGACTTGGTCCCGTCATAGACGACGAAGACAAAGGCGGTCGCCAGGAGGCAGAGGCCGATAAAGCGCAAAAGGAATCTGATCATCGATGACGGTGCAACGGACTTGCGAATGGGCGGGGATCGGGCCACGGATAACCCGCCTCGCGCCGTTGTTCAATGCGCCGCAACTGCGGCGCTTTTGGTCCAAACGCGCGAATTAGAGCCGCGCGTTTCCATCCCTTGAGCAGGGACGCCTCATTCCGCTAACGTCCCGCCGGGCTTCGGCGGGACGCGTTCTGAGTAAGGATTTGAAATGGCTTCGAAATCCGGCGGCGGCAAACACCGGCCGACATTCACCGATCAGGAAGCCTTGCTGTTTCACAGCCAAGGCCGACCGGGCAAGCTCGAAGTCATGGCCACCAAGCCGATGGCGACGCAGCGCGACTTATCGCTCGCTTACTCGCCCGGCGTCGCCGTGCCGGTGCTCGCCATCGCTGAGGACGAAAGTCGCGCTTACGACTACACCACCAAGGGCAATTTCGTCGCCGTCATCACCAACGGCACCGCCATTCTCGGCCTCGGCAATCTCGGGGCGCTGGCGGCCAAGCCGGTGATGGAAGGCAAGGCCGTTCTCTTCAAGCGCTTTGCCGACATCGATTCGATCGACCTGGAAATCTCGTCTGAAGATCCCGACGAGGTCATCAATTGCGTGAGGGTGCTGGGCAAAAGCTGGGGCGGCATCAATCTCGAAGACATCAAGGCGCCGGAGTGTTTCATCATCGAGCAGAGGTTGCGCGAACTCCTCGACATTCCGGTGTTTCACGACGACCAGCACGGCACCGCGATCATCGCTGCCGCAGGCCTGATCAATGCGCTCGAAATCACCGGCCGCGACATCAAATCCACAAAAGTTGTGTGCAACGGCGCTGGCGCCGCCGGCATCGCCTGCCTCGAGCTCCTTCGCGCCATCGGCTTCCGCCCCGAGAACTTGATACTCTGCGACACTAAGGGCGTGATCTATGAGGGCCGCACCGAGGGCATGAACCAGTGGAAGTCCGGCTTCGCTGTCAAGACGCCGGCGCGCACGCTCGCCGAAGCGCTCGTCGGCGCCGACGTGTTCTTCGGCCTGTCGGCGAAAGGCGCGATGACCCAGGACATGGTGCAGTCGATGGCGGACAAACCGATCATCTTCGCCATGGCCAACCCAGACCCGGAAATTACCGTCGACGACGTCGCTGCGGTGCGCTCGGACGCGATCATGGCGACCGGCCGCTCCGACTATCCCAATCAGGTCAACAACGTTCTCGGCTTCCCATACATCTTCCGCGGTGCGCTCGATGTGCGCGCCCGCGCCATCAATATGGAGATGAAGATCGCGGCGGCCCACGCGCTTGCCGAACTGGCGCGCGAGGACGTGCCTGACGAAGTAGCCGCCGCCTATGGCGCGCGGCCGAAATACGGGCCCGAATACATCATCCCGGTGCCGTTCGATCCGCGGTTGATCTTCTGCATCCCGCCGGCGGTCGCGCAGGCGGCGATGGATTCCAAAGTCGCGCGCCGGCCGATCGTCGATATGGAGGCCTATCGCCAGCAATTGCGCACGCGGCGCGATCCGATCGCCGGCGTGCTGCAGCGCGTGTTCGACCGGTTGCGCCGCTCGCCGCGCCGCGTGGCGTTCGCCGAGGGCGAGGAGGAGCAGGTGATCCGCGCCGCCGCTTCCTTCGTGCAGCAGGGCCTCGGCACGGCCTTGCTCGTCGGCCGCGAAGCGCGCGTGCGCGAGACCGCGCAGAACCTTGGCGTTGAGCTCGGCGGCGGCATCGAGATCATCAACGCCGCATTGTCGTCGCGCAATTCCGCTTACGCCTCTTATTTGTATGAGCGGCTGCAGCGGCACGGTTATTTGCAGCGCGATTGCCAGCGCCTGGTCAACACCGACCGCAATCATTTCGCGTCCTGCATGGTGGCGCTCGGCGACGCCGACGCCATGGTGACCGGCGTCACCCGCAATTTCTCGGTCGCGCTGGAGGATGTGCGCCGCTGCATCGATCCGAAGCCCGGGCATCGGGTGATGGGCGTGTCGCTGGTGCTGGCGCGCGGCCGCACCGTGTTGGTCGCCGACACCGCGGTGACCGAAATGCCCGACGCCGCCGACATTGCGGAAATTGCGGTCGAGGCGGCGCGGGTGGCGCGCGCGCTTGGCTACGAGCCGCGGCTGGCGCTCCTTGCCTTCTCGACCTTTGGCCATCCGCCGGGCGAACGCTCCGAGCGGGTGCGCGAAGCGGTGCAACTTCTCGACAAGCAGCGCGTCGACTTCGAGTATGACGGCGAGATGGCCGCCGACGTGGCGCTCAACATGGAGCTGCGCGAGGCCTATCCGTTCTGCCGCCTGTCCGGGCCGGCGAACGTGCTGGTGATGCCGGCGTTCCACTCCGCCTCCATCGCCACCAAAATGCTGATGGAACTCGGCGGCGCCAACGTTATCGGCCCGATCCTGGTCGGGCTCGACCGCTCGGTGCAGATCGTGCCGCTGTCGGCCAACGACGCACAGCTCGTCAATATGGCGGCGCTCGCCGGCTTTAACGTCAGCGGCTAAGAGCCGCCTCATCCGCTCGTCCCCCGCGGAGGCGGGACCCAGTTTCGTCAAGAATGAATGCTGGATTCCCGCCTTCGCGGGAATGAGCGGAAAACTCAGCCCGGCGCAAAATACCGCTTCTGATTCACCGCGCCGAAACCAGTCTCGACTAGACCGGTCGGCGTTTTGGCCCCGCACATAGCGGCCTTTGGACCGCGTTAATCATGCTGCAAACCCTCCCGCCGGCCGCGCTCGAAATTCGAGGCCTTGTCAAACTCTTCGACCGGCCCGCCGTCGACGGCCTCGATCTCGCCGTCCGCGCCGGCGAATTTTATGCGCTGCTTGGCCCTAATGGCGCCGGCAAGACCACGACGTTGCGCATGGTCGCCGGCCTGATGAAACCCGACGCCGGCTCGATCCACATTGTCGGCATCGATGCGCTCGCCGACCCAGTCGAGGCCAAGCGCGTCACCGCCTGGATCTCCGACGAGCCGATGATCTACGACAAGCTCACGCCCGAGGAATATCTCGAATTCGTCGCCGGGCTGTGGGGCGTGAAAGCGGAGATCGCGAAGGCGCGCGCACACGAACTCCTCGATTGGCTCGGTCTTGCCGACAATGCGCGGGAGCGCTGCGAGAGTTTTTCCAAGGGCATGCGGCAGAAAGTGGCGCTTGCCGGCGCGCTCATCCACGAGCCGCGGCTGATCATCCTCGACGAGCCGCTGACCGGCCTCGACGCCGGCTCCGCCCGCCAGGTTAAGGATGTGCTGCGCGAGCGCGCCCGCGACGGTGCCGCCATCGTCATGACCACGCATATCCTCGAAGTAGCCGAGCGCATGGCCGACCGGATCGGGGTGATCGCCCATGGCAAGCTCGTTGCGGAAGGCACGCTTTCTGACCTGCGCCGGCTCGCCGGCGGCGGCGCTGACGGCGGCACAGCGAGCCTCGAAGATACCTTCCTTGCGCTGGTCGCGGCGCCGGCGGCCGCGGCGTAGGGAAAATGACCCAAGCCGGCACCGCCGTGTGGTTCGTGCAGCACGAGGCGCGGCTCGCCTGGCGCGATTGGCTGTCGATGATGACCGCCGGCAAGCGCGAGCGCCGCCGCACCGTCGCCATCGGCATCGCCGCGTTCGTCGTCTTCATGCACGGCGTCGCCTACTTCGTGGTCGGCGATTTCGCCTCCGCGCCGATCGACCAGCATCTCCTCGTCGGCATCTCGACGACGCTGTTGCTATCATGGCTCCTGATGGTCTCGCAGGCCATGGAGTCGATGACGCGCGCCTTTTATTCGCGCTCCGATCTCGATCTCATCCTCTCCTCGCCCGTGGCGGCGCATGAAATCTTTGCGGTGCGCATCTCGACCGTGGCGCTGTCGGTCGCCGCCATGGCGCTGCCGCTGGCCGGACCGTTCATCGACATGCTGATCGTGCGCGGCGGTGCCCGCTGGTTCTCAGCTTATGCGATTATTTTCGCCATGGGTGCGGCCGCCGCGGCTTTTGCCGTCGGTTTGACGGTCATGCTGTTTCGCACCATCGGAGCGCGCCGCACCCGGCTGATCGCGCAGGTAGTCGCCGCGGTGATCGGCGCCGCCTTCGTCATCGGCCTGCAGGTCGCCGCGATCCTCTCCTATGGCACGCTCTCGCGCGGGAGCGTGCTGCAATCGCAAGCGATGCTGGCGCGCCTGCCGGACGTCGACAGCTTTTTGTGGTGGCCGGCGCGCGCCGCGAGCGGCGACGGCTTCGCACTCGCCGCCGTGCTGATCGCAAGCCTGCTCGCGCTCGCCGTCGCCATTGCGCTCGTCGCGCCGCGCTTTGGCGAATACGCCATCGCCGCCGCCTCGATCGGCAACGGGCCGATGAGCCGCGCGCGCGGACGAACTACCTTTCGCACCGGCTCGCCCCAACGGGCGCTGCGCCGGAAGGAATGGCTGCTGCTCGCCCGCGATCCGTGGCTGGTATCGCAGACGCTGATGCAGATGCTGTATCTGCTGCCGCCCGCGGTGCTGCTGTGGAAGAGTTTCGAAGATGGTGGTGGCGCACTTATGCTTTTGGTGCCGGTGCTGGTGATGGCGGCCGGGCAGCTCGCCGGCGGGCTCGCCTGGCTCACCATCTCCGGCGAGGACGCGCCGGACCTTGTGGCGACCGCGCCGGTACGCCCGCGCGACGTGCTGCGCGCCAAGGTCGAGGCGGTGCTCGCCATCATCGCCATTATCTTTGCGCCGCTGGTGTTGGTGCTGGCGGTCGCTTCGCCGCGGCACGCGGTGATCGCCGGCAGCTTCATTGTTGTCGCCGCTAGCGCGTCGACCGCGATCCAGCTCTGGTTCCGGACGCAAGCGAAACGCAGCATGTTCCGCCGCCGCCAGGTGTCGTCGCGCATTGCGACGTTTGCCGAAGCCTTTTCATCGATCGGCTGGGCCGCCACCGCCGCGGTCGCCGCGGTCAGCATGCCGCTCGCCATTGCGCCCGGCTTGATTGCGCTGTCGCTGCTCCTCGGCGCGCGGTATCTGGCGCCGAGGGGGTAATGACGAAAGGCTACCCCACCGCGACCAGGAGCACCGCGATTTCGGCGACCTGCTCGACCGTGCCGAGCACGTCGCCGGTCTGCCCGCCGATCTGCGCCACCGACAAGCGCGCGACGACCGCCACCGCGATAATCAGCACCATCGCCGCGACGATCGCATGCGCCGGGCCGAGACAGGCGATCAGCACGATCAAGCCGAGCGCGGCGGCGATACCGGTGCGCGTGCCCGACGGCCGGCCGGCGGTGTAAGCGAGCCCGTCGCTGCGCGCCGGCGTCACGAGCAGCATGACCGCCGGAATGGCGGCGCGCGCCGCGGTATGCGCCGCGATCAGCGCCGCCGCCACGGCGCCCGAGCGGCCAAGGCTTGCCAGCGCCGCGGCGCGCAGCAAGAGCGACAACACCAGCGCGCAGACGCCGTAAGCGCCGATGCGGGCGTCGCGCATGATCTCAAACTTCGCCTCGCGCGTCGCGCCGCCGCCGAAGCCGTCGGCGGTGTCAGCAAGCCCGTCTTCATGCAGCGCGCCGGTCGCGGCCAGCGTCGCGGCCAGCGCCAGCGCCGCCGCCGGCCATGGCGGCAGGCCGAGGCGATGTGCGAGCGCATAGACGACCGCGCCGATTACGCCGACTGCGATGCCGGCGAGCGGAAACGCCCACACACTGTGCGCCAGCACCGCGTCGCCGAGCGGGTCGGCATGCGGCAGGGGCAGCCTGGTGAGAAAGCGCAACGCGGCGGTGAGTTCGCCCAGGCGCTCGCCGAGCCACGGTCGCCAGTCGTCGGAGAAATGGGGCGTCAACATCCTTGCTTCCTCCTGGGTCACAAGGGTTCAAAACCGACAGGCGCCCGGATCTGCCGACCCGTCATGTATCCGCCGCCCTACGCGTGGTAAAGCTGGTGCCGCAACTAAAACAGGAGGAAGTCATGAAAATAAATTACAAGTTGGCATTGACGCTCCTTGCCGGGATCGCGCTTGGCGGCGCGGTTATCGAGACCATTCATGCCCAGGCGAAGCCGCCGACTTACGTGGTCGTCGCCATTCGCAAAATAACCGACCCCGAAGGCTACAAGGAAGTCATGGCCAAGGCGCCCGCGGCAGCAAAGGCCGCCGGCGGTACGTTCGTCATCCGCTCTGACAAGATCACCACCCTCGATGGACCTTCGCCGGCACGCTTTGTCCTACTTAAGTTCGACAGCGTCGAGCAGGCCCAAGCTTGGTACAACTTGCCGGCGCAGAAGGAAATCAACGCGCTCCGCGCCAAGACGACGGACTCGCTTTCGTTCATTGTTCCAGGCGAGGCGATGTAGCTTTCCGCCGGCTGGCTGGCGACACTGCGGATCGGTGTGCGAGGGCGCTCCTTGCGGCCTCGGATGGACGTTGCTAGCCCGACGCATATCCGTCATCCTTTAGAGGCTCGGCGCTACCCGCCGAGTACCTAAAGGACGACGGGCGCGGTGTTTCCGATTCACAACCACCGCAAAACAAGAAAGTGCCGATGACTAATTTCGCCTCCTTTGCCGAGTTGCGCGCCGCCTGCCTCGATCTGCCGAGCGGCCATCCCGCTGCCAGCGCCGCGGTTAAGCAGCGCGAGGACACGCTCACCAAGCCGCCGCAAAGCCTTGGCCGGCTGGAGGAGCTCTCCAGCTTCCTCGCCCACTGGCAGGGTCACGCGCCGCCGCGGCTCGACCGCGTCGAAATCTTGGTGTTCGCCGGCAATCACGGCGTCACGGCGCAGGGCGTCTCCGCTTATCCGTCCGAGGTCACCGTGCAGATGGTGGCGAATTTCGCCAACGGTGGCGCCGCCATTAATCAGCTGGCGCGCGCGGCCGGCGCGAACTTGCGCGTCTTTGCGCTATCGCTCGACCGGCCGACGCAAGATTTCACGGCGGACGCGGCGTTGTCCGAGGCCGACTTCCTCGCCGCGGTGTCGGAGGGCTATGACGCGGTGACGCCGGATTGCGATCTGGTCGCGCTCGGCGAAATGGGCATCGGCAACACCACTGCGGCGGCCGCCATCGCCGCCGCTCTGTTCGGCGGGCGCGGCGCACGCTGGGCAGGCCGCGGCACCGGCGTCGACGACGAGGGTTTGGCAAGAAAGCGCGACGTCATCGACCGAGCGCTCGACCGCCACGCTACGATCCTATCCGATCCGCTGAAAATCGCCGCGGCGCTCGGCGGCCGCGAGCTCGCCGCCATCCTCGGCGCCACGCTGTCGGCCCGCCGCCACAACATCCCGGTGCTGCTCGACGGCTTTGTCTGCACTGCCGCAGTGGCGCCGCTTCATAAGCTGCGCACGGACATACTGGCGCACGCGCTCGCCGGCCATGTCTCCGCCGAGGCCGGGCACCGCATGCTGCTCGAAGAATTAAACTTGAAGCCGCTCCTCGATCTCAACATGCGGCTTGGCGAAGCGTCCGGCGCCGCCGCGGCGGTGTCGCTGCTACGCGCCGCGCTCGCCTGCCACATCGGTATGGCGACGTTCGGAGAAGCCGGCGTCTCCGACAAGCCGGCGGACGAGAGGACCGAGAAGGCCGCGGGGTAGTTAGCTTTCCGCCCCCGCGAAGCGGGGGAGGGAGAAACGGCGGTTCACATAAACGCCTGGATGCCGGTCTGGGCGCGGCCGAGAATCAAGGTGTGAATGTCGTAGGTGCCTTCGTAGGTGTTCACGGTCTCGAGATTGCACAGGACGCGCATGACATGGAATTCGTCGGAGATGCCGTTGCCGCCGTGCATGTCGCGAGAGAGCCGCGCGATGTCGAGCGCCTTGGCGCAATTGTTGCGTTTCAAGAGCGAAATCACCGGCGGCGAGGCCTTACCCTGCTCGATCATGCGTGTCAGCCGCAGCGCCGCATGCAGCCCGAGCGCGATCTCGGTCTGCATGTCGGCGAGTTTTTTCTGAATGAGCTGGTTTGAGGCGAGCGGCCGGCCGAATTGCTTGCGGGCGAGCACATAGTCGCGGGCGCGATGCCAGCAGAATTCCGCCGCCCCGATGGCGCCCCAGGCGATGCCGGTGCGCGCCATGTTGAGGCAGCCGAACGGGCCGGCGAGACCGGAAACATTCGGCAACAGATTCTCTTCCGGCACCACGGCGTCTTCGAGCACGATCTCGCCGGTGATGGAGGCGCGCAAGGAAAGCTTGCCTTCGATCTTCGGTGTGGAAAATCCCTTCGTGCCGCGCTCGACGATGAAGCCGCGGATCTTGCCGTCGAGTTTCGCCCAGACCACGGCGACGTCGGCGACCGGCGCGTTGGTGATCCACATCTTGGTGCCGGTGAGCGCGAAGCCGCCGGCGACTTTTTCAGCGCGCGTGATCATCGAGCCGGGATCGGAGCCGTGGTCGGGCTCGGTGAGCCCGAAGCAACCGACCATTTCGCCGGTCGCGAGCTTCGGCAGATATTTGCGCTTATGCGCCTCCGTGCCGTAGGCATAGATCGGGTGCATGACTAGCGACGATTGCACCGACATGGCGGAGCGGTAGCCGGAATCGACGCGCTCGACTTCGCGTGCGATCAGGCCGTAGGCGGTGTAGGAGAGACCGGCGCCGCCGTATTCTTCGGGGATGGTGGCGCCGAGAAGGCCGAGTTCGCCCATCTCGCGGATCACTTCCGGATCGTAGCTCTCCTCGCGGTACGCCTTGAGCACGCGCGGAAACAGCTGCTCCTGCGCATAATCGCGCGCGGTGTCGCGAACCATGCGCTCTTCCTCGGTGAGCTCGCTTTCGAGGTCGAGCGGGTCCTCCCAGTTGAAGGCCGTGTCTTTGAGCGAAACCGATCTGGCCTCGTGCTTGTCGGTCTTTTCCGCTGGCTGCGCCATGGCGTGCCCCTTGCAGGCTGTAATCCTGCCAAAGCTATAGGAGCGGCGGGCGAAGGCGGCAAGCGGGCCGGAAACGGGCCGTTGCCGCAACTGCGCCCTTCCGCTATTTAGGCGCCGAAGCCGCCATTTTGCGCCCGTAGCTCAGCTGGATAGAGCGTTGCCCTCCGAAGGCAAAGGTCAGGGGTTCGAATCCCTTCGGGCGCGCCAGCCATAAATGCCGCTGCGGCCGACACTTTCGGCCTGTCAGCTATGTCATTCGGCGTGCAATTTTGGGTCTGACTCAATCTCGATGTGGAGTGCGCCCCTAACGGTGGACAGATTGCAGGTTGGGAATTGACCAGAGCTACCGGGCTTTCAGAGGATGAAAGCCATGGCCAAGCACCGCACCCACAGCATCGAGTTCAAACGGCAGGTCGCCCAGGACTTCATTGCAGGCGAGACGCTGTACGCTCTCGCCAGCCGGCATGACATCTCGCGCAACCTCATCAGAATCTGGGTGCGGAAGTTTGAAGCTGGAGCGTTCGATGATGAGGCCCGGTCGGCTGATCTACTTCAGGACTACGAGGCCAAGATCGCCGCGCTCGAACGCATGGTCGGTCGGCAGGCCCTGGAAATCGAGTTTCTAAAAGGGGCTCTGAAAAGCGCACCGCGGCCGAGAAGCGCAGGTACATCCGTCATTACCGGCCCCGTGGTCTCTCCATCGCCGAAGGATGCCGGCTGATGGGCCTGTCTCGCTCCACCTACTACGACGTTCCGTCATTGCCGACTGACGACGCTGTGCTGGTCGCGACCATGAGAGCGATCTGCGATGAGTTCGAAGCCTATGGCTACCGCCGGATTGGCGCCGAACTGCGCCATCGCGGCATAGTCATCAATTCCAAGAAGGTCCGCCGTCTCATGCGCGAGAACGACCTGCAACCCAAGCGCCGCAAGCGGTTCGTGGCAACGACCGACAGCGACCACGACGGCCCGATCTTCCCCAACCTAGCGCGCGACAGGATTCTCGACGGCCCGAACCAGGTCTGGGTGGCGGATATCACCTACATCGCGATCGCCACCGGCTTCGTCTATATGGCCGCCATCCTCGATGCCTGGTCACGCCGGGTGGTCGGGTATGCGATCAGTCGCTCAATTGATGCGCGCCTGGCAGTTGCTGCGCTGAAGGCAGCCATTCAAGCTCGGCGGCCACCGAAGGGCTGCATTCACCACTCGGACCGCGGCTCGCAATATGCCTCTGAGGTCTACCGCGGCCTGCTCACCGACCACG
>Ga0181520_10007989_pt1 | contig 15265 bp, 10 predicted proteins | sample PEATcosm2014_Bin_29_FD_132451 | JGI IMG/M metagenome (GOLD analysis project Ga0181520, IMG submission 132451) | Peatland microbial communities from MTU Mesocosm Facility, Houghton, MI, USA - PEATcosm2014_Bin02_30_metaG | ecosystem: Environmental > Terrestrial > Soil > Wetlands > Peat | place...
ACAGGCACAGTTCCTTCACCCGCTTGATCGTCTCGTTGTTTCAATCCACGCGCCCACGTGGGGCGCGACCCAAACGTTCCAGTCGCCTCATTAAAGGTGGCATAGTTTCAATCCACGCGCCCATGTGGGGCGCGACGGGATGATGATCTTGTACTTGGCGTCATTGAAGAAGTTTCAATCCACGCGCCCACGTGGGGCGCGACAACCCGGTCCGCTTGTGGTGCAAGCATTTCTTCAGTTTCAATCCACGCGCCCACGTGGGGCGCGACCTCCGCCCCCCACCTTGATTACCCGTGGATACGAGTTTCAATCCACGCGCCCACGTGGGGCGCGACATGAAGACTTCAGAAAAGGCTAACCTCCTCGCGTTGTTTCAATCCACGCGCCCACGTGGGGCGCGACCTTGTTTCCGTCTACGGTTACGTCACCGATTGGAGGTTTCAATCCACGCGCCCACGTGGGGCGCGACGCGATTCGTTCTGCGCGTTAAGCCAGTCTTGAGTGTTTCAATCCACGCGCCCACGTGGGGCGCGACATCGAATGATGGCAGCACCTATGTGCTAGCAACAGTTTCAATCCACGCGCCCACGTGGGGCGCGACTTCGTAGGCACGCTTTCCGGTGATGATTCAATTGTTTCAATCCACGCGCCCACGTGGGGCGCGACTGATCGCGTAGAAACACTGCGCCTTGAGATTGGAGTTTCAATCCACGCGCCCACGTGGGGCGCGACAACGATGCCATAAACACGCCTGCGTCTTCGCGATAGTTTCAATCCACGCGCCCACGTGGGGCGCGACGCTGGTCAATTACAACACGGGCGCACCCTACGCTATGTTTCAATCCACGCGCCCACGTGGGGCGCGACTGATCGGTGACGGGGGCACGGCAAGCGCGTTAATGTTTCAATCCACGCGCCCACGTGGGGCGCGACGTCCACAGCCAATTAAACCCGCTCAAGACCACGGTAGTTTCAATCCACGCGCCCACGTGGGGCGCGACTTGTCGAGCATGTGGAAGTTGGCTCTTGGCTGATGTTTCAATCCACGCGCCCACGTGGGGCGCGACCGCGGCTCAAGAGCTACCAAAACATCATCATTGTGGTTTCAATCCACGCGCCCACGTGGGGCGCGACTGCACCCCCGGCGCGGTCATGCTGCGCCCCCGCGTGTTTCAATCCACGCGCCCACGTGGGGCGCGACGCACTGGCCTGTAGGATTACCCGTTGGGCATCCTGTTTCAATCCACGCGCCCACGTGGGGCGCGACGAGAGAAACGCCGGAATGCCGCTATTGCTAACGGTGTTTCAATCCACGCGCCCACGTGGGGCGCGACGAACGCGAGGGGTTTTATCTTTCGCATAAAGCGGAAGTTTCAATCCACGCGCCCACGTGGGGCGCGACGGCCGCGTCCGATAGACTCAACAGAACATCGGTGTTTCAATCCACGCGCCCACGTGGGGCGCGACACCCGAACAGCGCCCAGGTTCAATACGTCTCGGTGTTTCAATCCACGCGCCCACGTGGGGCGCGACAAGAGTTCTCCCGCAACTGGGATTCATATGGCGATGTTTCAATCCACGCGCCCACGTGGGGCGCGACGCAACTTGGAATGGCGCTCTACATCGCGCATTATCTGTTTCAATCCACGCGCCCACGTGGGGCGCGACCGTAAGACTGCAATGTATGCAATCGAAACCGAAGGTTTCAATCCACGCGCCCACGTGGGGCGCGACTGGAAGAGATCCGGCAAGTTTCCGCAGCCTATACGTTTCAATCCACGCGCCCACGTGGGGCGCGACGAAGATACATGCTGAACTTAATAAATTCGGTATTGTTTCAATCCACGCGCCCACGTGGGGCGCGACGAACTGGGCCGGCCGCTGAAATGGTGCCGGTTGCGTTTCAATCCACGCGCCCACGTGGGGCGCGACTTATTACGCCGAAACAGGCAATTAAATTAGGAGTTGTTTCAATCCACGCGCCCACGTGGGGCGCGACAATAGAATCGGGGCCGGCCGTAACGTCTTCGGTGTTTCAATCCACGCGCCCACGTGGGGCGCGACATATGCTTTCCAAATCCCAAACGGAATTGATGTTGTTTCAATCCACGCGCCCACGTGGGGCGCGACATGGCCCCGATGATGATTGGAACGGGCCGACGGATGTTTCAATCCACGCGCCCACGTGGGGCGCGACGAGAGAAACGCCGGAATGCCGCTATTGCTAATGGTGTTTCAATCCACGCGCCCACGTGGGGCGCGACTCGTTCACTACTTTGGCGAGTATCACTCCAAACGTGTTTCAATCCACGCGCCCACGTGGGGCGCGACTGGGGAAACCTGGTGATTCTCGGGAAGGAAGTTCACGTTTCAATCCACGCGCCCACGTGGGGCGCGACGACTTCTGGGATGCGACGGTGACCATGCCGCCGATGTTTCAATCCACGCGCCCACGTGGGGCGCGACGATAGATGCCCAGAAGCCTGCCATCGCTCATGGTGTTTCAATCCACGCGCCCACGTGGGGCGCGACTGTAGTAGGTCGTGCCGTTTGCGCAGGTGATCGTGTTTCAATCCACGCGCCCACGTGGGGCGCGACACCCAAACAGCGCTCAGGTTCAATACGTCTCGGTGTTTCAATCCACGCGCCCACGTGGGGCGCGACGTCGATATAGGGCGGGACATAGGCCATCAGAAAGTGTTTCAATCCACGCGCCCACGTGGGGCGCGACATGAACGGTCTGGCCCGCAAGCAGGCATCCTATTCGTTTCAATCCACGCGCCCACGTGGGGCGCGACCCGTTGCGCTGGCCCGTCAACACATACCAGTTAGTTTCAATCCACGCGCCCACGTGGGGCGCGACGGCGGTATACGTGCAGATGCGCGTGGTGGAGACCGTTTCAATCCACGCGCCCACGTGGGGCGCGACTCAAACGCGCATCAGCAGGTTTTGTTTACAAATCTTGTTTCAATCCACGCGCCCACGTGGGGCGCGACTAGCTACGCTAGAGGCAATGGCATGGGCCCCGGAGTTTCAATCCACGCGCCCACGTGGGGCGCGACTCAACTGACTCACGTTATTGTCTGACCAGTTTCCGTTTCAATCCACGCGCCCACGTGGGGCGCGACCTCAAACAACATCAACGTGGCGTCCAATCTGGTGTTTCAATCCACGCGCCCACGTGGGGCGCGACGCGATACCTGCGTTCCATTGGCCGCAACCTGATTGTTTCAATCCACGCGCCCACGTGGGGCGCGACCGTCAAAGGCGAGAATTTGTGCGCTCGAAAGAGTGTTTCAATCCACGCGCCCACGTGGGGCGCGACCTTCGGATGGCCTCTTCCATAACCAGATGGAGAGTGTTTCAATCCACGCGCCCACGTGGGGCGCGACGGATCTGCCTGGGCAATCATGCGCCATTGATTCAAGTTTCAATCCACGCGCCCACGTGGGGCGCGACAGAACCGTTTTCGCAAGGATGTTTCGCCAATCGATGTTTCAATCCACGCGCCCACGTGGGGCGCGACCGCGTGATGCTCCGCGTGTTCGCCGCCCTCTTCGTTTCAATCCACGCGCCCACGTGGGGCGCGACCTGTCATAAGACTCACGAGCATCCGATGTTCAGGGCTGTTTCAATCCACGCGCCCACGTGGGGCGCGACTCAGTGGGACATTCACGGAAGCAACAGCGACTGTGTTTCAATCCACGCGCCCACGTGGGGCGCGACAACCATCGTTTCGAGATCTCGCCCAGTCGAATATGTTTCAATCCACGCGCCCACGTGGGGCGCGACGCTGGCCCAGAACTGCCCATCACTAACCTAGAGTTGTTTCAATCCACGCGCCCACGTGGGGCGCGACGTCCCATTAGCGACAACGGTATACACTCCAGAAGGTTTCAATCCACGCGCCCACGTGGGGCGCGACGAGAGATAATTGCGCTAAAAGGAATTGTTAAATCGTTTCAATCCACGCGCCCACGTGGGGCGCGACATGACTTTGGGTGTTGGCATGTGCGCGATGACTGTGTTTCAATCCACGCGCCCACGTGGGGCGCGACCGAACCTGCCGGATACACGCCGGAGTTCGAGATTGTTTCAATCCACGCGCCCACGTGGGGCGCGACGCAACTCGACGGCGAAGGCTGGACGCCTGCGCATGTTTCAATCCACGCGCCCACGTGGGGCGCGACGCCATCAGGGAACTCGATCGTGTCGTCGTAGCCGATGTTTCAATCCACGCGCCCACGTGGGGCGCGACAGGCCGATCAGTGCGGGAGTTTGGAGCCATCAGGTTTCAATCCACGCGCCCACGTGGGGCGCGACTACGTCCCGGTTGAGTTTGTAGAGAGGAAGGGTAGTTTCAATCCACGCGCCCACGTGGGGCGCGACTGTTCCGATGACCGTATCCAGGTACAAATTTGATGTTTCAATCCACGCGCCCACGTGGGGCGCGACCGGCCATAGCTTCACCGACGCGCACATTCTGCGCATGTTTCAATCCACGCGCCCACGTGGGGCGCGACGACGACAGAGCAGGCTCTAGCTCTCTACACTGCGGTGTTTCAATCCACGCGCCCACGTGGGGCGCGACGGCAGGTCGTGGTCCTGTATGCCACATAGAACGCGTTTCAATCCACGCGCCCACGTGGGGCGCGACGTCAGCGCCACGTTCACGCCGATAGCCACCCAGCCGTTTCAATCCACGCGCCCACGTGGGGCGCGACCCGGAATCTGCTTGACGCCCTGGATCACTGCGTAGTTTCAATCCACGCGCCCACGTGGGGCGCGACTGGCATTCAATGTCCCCAAGAGTGCGAGGAGAACACGTTTCAATCCACGCGCCCACGTGGGGCGCGACCTAATGCCCTCCAGAACCTCGTTCTCACCGTTCTTGTTTCAATCCACGCGCCCACGTGGGGCGCGACGCGTCCAGTTGCCGCTTCCGCTACAACGCGATGGTTTCAATCCACGCGCCCACGTGGGGCGCGACGTGGAGAGGATGTGCACTGCGTACTGGGGAGAAAATGTTTCAATCCACGCGCCCACGTGGGGCGCGACTCAAGCTGGCGCCTCCTTCGGTTATGGCAAGGTGTTTCAATCCACGCGCCCACGTGGGGCGCGACGGGAAGTTCTATGTAGCTGAATCGTAGCATTAGATGTTTCAATCCACGCGCCCACGTGGGGCGCGACGGCTCAACTATAACAAGTTTATTTTCAGCATTCTATCCCTGAGATTGCGCGAACTCTACAATAAGCGGGATCAGGAGTGCCCCGAAAACATGGCATGAATGCGCAACAGATGCGGAATGAATGAGATGCATCGAACGCGAACCTGCCAGGCGTAGACTGTGCACTTGATGTTCGCGTTAAAGGATGAGGGGGCCTTCCGGGTCATAGCCGGGCTTCGCGCCAGCATGCTCCACGCGTCTCTGCCAGTTTGCCCCCAGGAAGTAGAAGCGAAGGCTGTCGGTCGCAGGGTCAATGATCGCGAGGAGCTTGGAGCGAAACTCGACCCACAAGGCTGGTTCAAGCAGACATTCAAAAACCGAGAACTGCACCCGCTGACCATGATTCTGACACAGTTTGGCGATATGCCGAAGGCGACGTTTTCCGTCGTCTGACTCAGTTCCCATGTCATACGTCACAAGCACCATCATGCTTTGTCATCTCCAGATGAAGGAAGGGTAGGCATCGAGATCGCCGCGCAGGTGGCGAGCCAGCAAGAGTGCCTGCGCGTGGGGCACCAAGCCAAAGGGGATCCGTTCGTTCAGAAATGGATGGAGAACCTCCTCCTGTTTGCGCAACTGCCATGAAACCAGAACCACTTTGCGCGTGGCATCGTTCATCGCCACCCCGCCGGATTCGGAGCGGGAGAAGCCGTTTCCAGCAATTTGGCGGCGGTTGATGAGGGTGAGCGCGAGCCTGTCGGCCAACACCGGGCGCAGCTCCTCCATTAGGTCCAGGGCAAGGCCTGCACGACCGGGGCGGTCGCGGTGCAGAAAGCCAACAGCGGGGTCAAGGCCGGTCGTTTCCAATGCAGAGGCGATGTCGTGGGCCAACAGGACATAGAGGAACGAGAGCAACGCGTTGACATTGTCGAGTGGTGGGCGGCGGCTCCGCTCGTGAAAGAAGAACTCCTCTTTCTGATGCAGGATAAGTTCGTCAAGAACGCTGAAATACGTCTGCGCGGCATCTCCTTCGACTCCACGCAAACCATCGAGAGAGGGAGTAGACGCGAGCAGGCGCAGCGATTGGCCAAGTTGCAGGGAGGCATGATCGATGGTCTCTGAGGTGTGTTCACGGCCAGCACGCAAGAGAGAAGTCCGGCTATTGGCGATCTTCGCCAGCAGAATAGACTTCGCAATGGCGGCAGAATCAGCATCCTGGTCTGCACGGCGATACTGCTCCCGGCGCAATAGCACGTTGCCGTGGATCGGTCCCTGGATGCGGGCAAGAAAGCGGCCATGTTCGCTGAGAAAACTCACGCCGACGTTGTGCTCGGCGCAGAATCCCATCAGGGGAGGACTCATCGAGACCAGCCCGACGCACACGATACCCTCCAGCGTGTGAATCGGCACACGAAGCCGCGTTTCATGCTCGACGCGAACGAGCACGGTTTCTCCATCCTTGCTGAGGTAGGCATTGGGAATGGTGACATACAACGTGTTGAGGAGCTTTCTCATCGGGGCTTGTCCTCATCTTGAGTGACTTGGCCGGAAGAAGACTGTCTGAGGTTGGCGTCAATTGCGCGGGTCAGGTAACGGGATGCGCTGGCGGATTCAACGACCGACGGCAGGCAGACTGGCTTCATAGAACAGCTTTCGCATTTCTTCCCATAGACGGCCTGGGGTGTTTTTTGGGATTGGAGAATCTGGTGCATGAGGGCGGCGTAGTGTTCGACCTCCTGGCGAAGCGGCTCGTCGAAGATCACCACTTCACGACGCTTTGCCTTGCCGTCAAAGACGGCCCCGGCGGGAACGGGCACTTGCAGCATTTCTTCCAGACAAAGCGCCTGCGCGCAAAGCTGAATGCGATAGGCCACGCTGCCGTGTTTGTCGCGGGTCCGCTTGTACTCCACTGGATACGGCTTCCAGAGTCCTTTACGGCGCGGCATGGGAACACCCGGCTCTGCGGCTTCGCAGGGCAAGAACTCGACAATATCAGCCTGACTGGAAAGGCCAAGTCGAAAAGATCGCAGCGGAAGCGTTCGCCGGACCAGAACCTCGGGACGGGATTCAATTTCGGCCGAGTGCGCCTTCTCGTGGAGAAGTTTGCCCTCGGCGGTGAAGAGGTTCTCCTCCCATTGCTGCTCCAGATGAACCAGCGCCCAGCGCCGTTCGCAGAAGGCGAGATGCTGGAGACCGGAGAGTGGGAGAAGATCCTCTTCTGAATACATTGCTTTCCGCCTTGGTTAGGGTCAGCTTACGCGAGACCGTCTATGAGGGTGATGCCTTCCGGCAGTGACTTTGGGTCGGGAGGCAGAACAGTGTAGTCCGTGAAAGCTCGGGGGCTTTCGATGTCCGGCCTCTTCTCGATTGTGATCGATTCGAATAGCCGTTGCGCCTGAGCATTGCCGAGCTTGCTCTCGTGCTTGAAGATGTAAAGGCCGCGCGCGGCCATCGTGCCACGTGCCGCCGAGCGGTCCAACTCAAACAGGTTGCCGAGCGCTTTCCACAAGAGCGCGAGATCGTCTTCGCTGAAACCAGTTTTCGTAGCAAAGATCGGGTTGATGTAGCCATGCGCAAGATACAGGCCGTAGGGGATGGTGTACTTGCGCCCAAGCGTTCCCGTGCCAGACTTGATGTCCTTTTCGCCCGTAAATGCCTGGCGTGAGATGGTGTGTTCAGTAGGGAGGATTCGGTCAATGGAGCGCGCAAACGTGATCTGCACCGGGCCGCGTACCTGTCCGCAATTGAACTCCGTCGTGCTCATCACTGCACCAAAGGCGCGCACGTCGAAGAAGTTCTTGCACATCCACTGACGAGCTTTCTCGATGTCCGTCGGCTTGGTGTCCTTGCCCTTGGCTTCGATCTTGTGATCGCCGGTGAGTTGCTCAAAGGGCAGGCGCTGACGGCTTTCAAGCGTATTGCCGCTCAGTACAAAGATGCCGTTTCCCTTTTCGGCAATTGCGCCAGCAGTAGTGGAGTACGAAACATAGTCCCGAATCTTGCGCTTCAAGCAAACGTCGGAGACGAGCCCTTGAAACGTCTCAGGATCAAAACGCGGGCTGTTGTCGGCGTCCGGGTCTCCATTCGGGTTGCCGTCCTCACAGTCAAATAAAAAGACGAAGTCGTAGCGGTTCTCAATCGTGCTCATTAGTTCTTCTCCTGATCGGTGGATTCGGTTTGGGATTCGTTGGCAGCATCGTTGGCTTGCTTGCGGTCCTGCGCCTGGGAACGGGATCTTGCCTTCTGGTGGTAGTAGCCAAGGGCGAAGAGGCCCTGGCCTTCGAGGCTAAGCTTGGGCGGAAACGCGCCTGCTTCTGTTGGCTGCAACAGGTTGTGCAACTCCTGAAGACGCCCATCAATGGCATACGCAGCGCCCGGTTTATCCCTCCGCAGTTTGCGTAGATGTTTTTGCGCCAGACTCTCAATCTTCGGAAAAGCAACGGCTGGGTACGTCGATGCCAAGGCAAAGTAGCGATCAAGAACCGATGAGTTGACTTCGCTCTCGCTCGATGCGCGTTGCAGACTCTCAAACTCCGCCATCAATCGCCCACAAATATAGGCGGGCAGAGGGCAGGTGGTATCCAGTCCTTCACTCATTTCGCTCATTCCTTTCTGTTGTCGAAATAGATCGTTGATACACATGCGAATCAAGCCGACGGGCACACGCAGCCGGGCTAGTGACATGGGGTCGTTCTTCTTGTCTCCTGCTTTTTCCTTTGCATCATTTCTGCCGGGGTGGCGAAGGCGTGTGAGTGCTTCCGAGAGTACCGAGTAGCCTAACGGAAGTCCCTCGATGCCTCGACGCAGCAACGCCAGCACGGTGTGTTCATCTGGTTCGCCATCGCAGTCCAGCGCATAGAGCAATTGCCAGAGACGCACAGGATTCGGCGCTTCCCCTTCATAGAGCGGATATTCGACCCGCAATTGCCGGTGCCATTCTTGGAGGTTGAGCTTCACCTGTGTGAGCGCAAGGTCTGCCCAGTGACGCACACGCAGTCGCCCGCCATTGCCAGAAACGGCAACCATGTAGAAGCGGTTTGTATCGACTCCCGCGGCGGGATCGAAGCTCAGCAGTTTCTTCACCTGCCCAGGATCGGCCCGGTCCATCAGGTCAAGCGCATCCAGGTCCGATGAGTTCCTGAGCCAGTACAAGAAGCCGATGCCCGCAATGTCCTTGCGCCGGCCCTTGTCCTGTTTCAGCAGATCGTTGAAGGCCAACACATAAGCCAGCGCGCGATCCGGCGAGATGGGGCTGTTGCGGTTCTGTTCCCATCCATAGGAGCGGAAGGCGTCTTTATCGAAGGACATCAGCGCTACTCCGGCCGCCTGTCCCCCAAGGCTCGATACGCCTTTGATTTTTTCGTGTGTGGGAGCAATGGGGCCGAACTTTCCGGAGATCATGCACTCGCCGTCAATGCCTTCCATGCGCCCGTCAAACTCTGTCTGGTAGTGCTTGCGCCAGAACTGCTGGACAGACTCGCGTTCCACCAATGGCTCGCCAACCGAGAGAGCAACGAGCGTGCCGGGCTTCGCCTCCTTCAAGGCGTTGCGCGCATTTTCCACCTCTTCCGCATTGGCATAGAAGAGGACACACGATGCTAGAGCGTTGTCTCCGGTTTCCGCGGCGGCTTTGCCGATGAGAGAGACAAAGGCTTCGTGATGCTTTGTTTCCTTGCCTCTATCTGCGGCTGTATCGTGCGTCCATGGGCCAATGCCGAGGACATAGGCGATAAAGTCCGTTCCCAGCAGGGGATGATGTCCACTGACACGAGCAACCGGCGAACGCGGCACACTCATCTGCATGGGAAACTGCACCTGCTTCTTGCCACGCATCTCCTCCTTCGTTCGCGGCGTCGCATTCAGAAACGTGCCTTGCCTGGAGATTTCAAGCAGCCACGGTACGGGCTTCATTTCCCAGGCCGCATCGTTCAACTCGTTGGCCAGATAGTGGTCCGCGTATTCGGCTAGCGCCTGTACGAGCATTCGAGCACCTCCTGCCGCCGGCCTTCGTCGGCCAGAACCGTCTCGGGCCGCGTCTCCATCACGCCATTCTCCAGGCGCGCTTCAAAGAATGCCGCGCGATTGCCGTCCGCGAGAAACGCAATGTCATAGAGCATCCGGCCGATCTCCATCGAGCCGGAGATGGGCCGGTCCTCCTCTTGCGGAGGGCCGAACTCGGCGGCAAACTCGCGGCAGCCAAGATAAGGACGCTGAAAGCATTGCCCCTTTTCGACGCGCCGCCGCATCATCTCGACATACTTTATGGGCGTGTTGTCGCCGGAAGTGTTGAAGACATGTGGGTAGGCATCGATCCAGTAGGCGACGTTGCGCAACAGCGTGGTGTTGCGCGGCGTTCCGTCCGTGCCGTTGCCCGCTCCAGCCACGAGGGGTTCAAACGTAGATGCGTCGCGCATCCACTTCTTGATAGCAACCGGCGACACCTTGCTCTGGACCTCATTGCGGAGCACGCTCATCAGGCGGATCGGCTTCAGCACCGTAATGCTGGTCACGATCCAACGCATCTGCGGACGCCAGCAGATGGCGTCCAGCATGTTCCGCGCTGCCGAAGGCGTCATCACGGGGTAAGAGAATCGCTCAACCTTGGCCTCTGGGCGGGTGAAACAGGCAAACTCTCCGGAGACCCGGACGCGGACGCTTGGAATGGACATGAATGCAACGCTCCTCGATTCCTTTTGGTAAGACACATGTGAAGGTTTTCACATAAACTCTATGCCTCCAAACGGGCATCTGGAGGACGGGCATATAGACTACCAATATCGAACGATGCACAATCTGCGCCTTTGTTATAGGACTAACCGCTCCGGGTGCGGATTGAAAATCAGTCCCAGTTGCTCATCGTAAGCCTGATCCACGGCAACCCAAATCTCACCCCCTGTTGCCGTTGGCAAACGCTCCACGACGCCCTTTGCCTTTTCGAACTCAGAGGGGCTCAGCCCAACGATGTGGCGCTGCAAGGCGCGCCGCAGGGACGGTGTGAGTTCCCCCAAAAAGCGCACCCGCTCGATCGCCTTCTGCGCCTGCTCGTCGTCCGGAACAAATACATCCCGCGTCCGGTTCGAGATCATCTCAAACTCCTGGGCCAGCGTTGCGAATCGTTCATGCTCGCGGTGCTCCACCAATTTCTCCCCGAGATCCGTTCCACTTTCCCCGTAATAGCGCTCGAAGTAGAGCCGAATGGCATCGGCGGAATCCACCTGCACGCTGCCGCCATTCAACCGCTCCTGCTCTGCAATTGCTGCTGTGATGCAAGCCGCCTGCTTGTACTCATTCGGAGGCAGTTTGTGATCTTCGGGAAGAAAGACGACAACCTTACCACCGGGCTGGCCCAACGCTGTCGTGATCTTTCCCTCACGGTCAGCGCGTCCTGCGGCCTGCACAATGGAATCCAGCGGAGCCAGTGCTCGCAGGACAAGCGGAAAGTCCACATCCACGCCTGCCTCGACAAGTTGGGTCGACACCACATGGCACTGTTTGTTCGCCTTCAGGCGTTCGCGAATCTTCTCCAGCACACGCAGCCGATGCGCCGCGCACATGCGCGTAGAAAGATGAAACACTCCCTGCTTATGTAGGCCCGTTTCCTCCGCAACACGCAACACCTCTTCATAGAGTTGGCCAGCGTGGTCGCGCACGTTCACGATGGCGAGGCATTGGGACGCGGCAAGCATACGTTGTGCAATCTCCGGCCAGCCAACAGCACGATCAATCTCCCAGCAAATCTCCACGCGCTTGAGAGCCTTATGCAGCGAGGCCGGGTCACGCACAATCTCGGTGAGTGTTCCCGGACCCCAGCGGAGGTCTCTTTTGTGTTGCGGCCGCTCGAAGGCCGGCTGAGTCGCTGTCGAAAAGACAAAGTTCGTATCCCAGTCCTCGGCCAGTTCTTTCATCATGTCCAGCAGCGGCCCGAGCAACCGACGCGGCAGCGTCTGCACCTCATCGAGAATCACGATAGAACGCCCGATGTTATGCACGCGCCGTAAGTCCGAAGGACGGTTTGAAAACAGACTCTCGAAAAACCGAACCGATGTGGTCACGATGAGCGGCGCATCCCAGTTTTCCGTCTCCGGCCGCAATCCGGTCTCCTGGAATTGCTTTTCCTCCTCGTCCTCTGCATCGGCGGCGGGGATGAAGTGCTCCTCGTCGTGTTTCACCAGTTTCTGGATGCTGCCCGAGTGATGCTCCAACAGTGCGTCCTGTCCGAAGACTCTGGAATACACCTGAGCGTTTTGCTCAATAATTGACAGGTAAGGAATGACCACGATGACGCGCCGAAACCGTTCCGGATAAAGCACTGCTCGTCGCAGAGCAAAGGCCATCGCCGCCAGCGTCTTGCCACCGCCTGTCGGCACCGAAAGCGAGAAGAGCCGTTGCTGAGCAGAAGCCGCATTCAGGCAGTCCTCTAGCACTTGTGCGCGCATTTGCTTCACCAGTCCCTCCGGCGAGTTCTTCTGTAGCGCAGCGATGTGTTTGCGCAGCGTATCGAGCCGCTCGCCAGCGCGCAAGTCCCCCTGTAACTGACTATGACCGCCAGAGTCCAACCGGTCCGCATCCACGAGACAACTGAAAAGCATCCGCACAAACAAATCAAAGCGTGCTTTCCTTGCGTCTGGGGGAATGTCTTGTTGACTGTCCAACCCGGACACCATGCGACCCAACTCTAGGCAGTCGGTGGAGGCCCGTTGCACGAGCGACCAAGTTTCGTCGCGAAAGATTCGTTCACACATCTTCTCTTGGAGTTTAGTATTCCAGTCCGCAAGTCCTGCGTGATGACCGGCGATCACTGCTGCGACTGTTTGCAGCCCAGGCTTGAGTGGAGCGTTCACTGTCCCGAATTTTGCGAGCATCGCGCCGTGGATCGCATGTTGGCATCGTCCATGACCGGTTCGCAGCATTTGCTGAAAGCAGTCGGTGTACTTGCCGAAGTCATGCAGCAGCCCGGAAAGATTTGCAAGACTTGCGAGTCTTTCGTCAGGCGGGCGGGCCGCTGAAGCCAACTCGCGCGCTATGCGCGCGACAGCTTCCAGATGAACGGACAATGGCTGCCACCCTGCTCTCGAATCCGAGCCGGACTGCGAATTTGGCGCCGAATGCGCCCAATATGAAACCGGCGGCATTGCAGATCACCCTATACCCTTCTCCCAGGCGGAGCAGAACTACACGTGATTCTCAGATGCAAGGTGATAGCGTCGATGAGGGTCCTGCGGCCCGCTCCCAATTTCTACAATCAATCCTCGCTCGACAAGCGATGCGAGACGTGTTCGGGCCGCGCGTGGAGAGAGTTTGATCATTTTTGCGATCTGAGACGTTGAGAGTCCAACCTCAGAACTTGCAGCTAGTGCGGCAAGGATAGCCTCGTTTCGAGCGTCCGTAGTTGGCGCACGGTGAGGTATGGCCGAGAGCGTCACTCGAAAATGTGTCCCGATCTCTTCAAATTGAGGAGCATCCAGCCCGCTCTCCCGGCACGCCGCGGTCATTCGTTGGATACCACTCCCCCAGTGTTCGATTAGCCCCAGTTCCTGAAACACTCGGCCGAGGACGCGGTTGCGGAGTTTAGAAATGCCCTTTTGGATGTCTTCGATTGTGAGTCCGAACGGGAGCAGACCAGGGTTTTCAATCTCCAGACGGTCGTCAAACAATGCTACGCGAATCGGAGCGCCACGTTGCGAGTAATCCGCATGGACGATTGCATTCATGATCGCTTCGCGGACCGCAACCACCGGAAAGGTCCAACGATCCGTTCGTTTCGCGGGGCCTATGACTGCCTCACGAGCCATATGCTTCCGCAAGAATGCGATTACATCTTCGGCAGCTCCCGGAAGATAAGAGCGCACTTCTGTGGAGTCGAGTATCCGGCGCCGGTCGTTGCCAGCGAATCGGCCTGCTTGAATCCATGCGTCCGGGTAGTGATTTAGCCGATCGGCACCGAATAGGAGGATGCCTCCGATAGTCGGCACAATCCGGCCTTGGTAGTTCGTTACGATTTTGAGAGTTTGCAGCTCAGGGCGTGTCAGTTTGCGAATTGGCTTAAAGAACTCGGAAGCAGCTCGGAAGTCAATTGCTTCCGAGTTCAATTCCGGCCTGGGCTGTTCGTCGAACGAGGAGACCTGGTTGTAGCGCCGCATCTCCTCGACCAGAAACAGATCCGCCCGCCGATTCGTTGAACCCACACGGACAAAAACACCTTCCTCCATACCCAACCGATTCAGAAAGTGTGGCCGGCTGGCGCTCGGATAGATCTCGACCGCCAAGACCTGAGTCTTTCTCCAGGGCATCACTTCGATTGAGGGGACCAGCCTTGGAGAAATGCTCTCTGCAATCAGATTGGCGAGACGCTCTTCCTGCGCCAATATGTTTGGGATGCCCTTGACCCTCTTCGTGCCGTCCTCGACTCCCAGCACTAGAACGCCGCCAGAGGTGTTGGCGAACGCGACGATGGCCCTCAGCACGCCGTCCGGGGACGAGAGATCGCGCTTGAACTCCAGCGTTTTGCCTTCTGGTCTACTGATGAGGGTAATCAGGTCCACGACTCTGCATTCTACTCTGAAGCAAGGCCATAAATATACCTTCCGAGTTGGGGAATTCTGCGCAATGGCACGAGTCGAATGCAGCCCGAAGGATGGAAGAAGTTCGGGCTGGCCCCCCACGACCAGCCCTATTGACCCACTGGTAAACAGTTAGAGAATTTGGTAGCAATTTGGTAGCAAATAGCGCCCGGAAGGCCGGTTTTTGACCACGATACCGGCTTATAACCCCTTTTAAATCATCATCCGGTTACTTCCACGCCACCTTACACACTGCCACCACGGCGGCTGCTGACCAGAATTTCCACCAAGGTCTGCTTGAGCACCCCGACGATCTGCTTAACACCGCTTCTTCATCAGCAAAATCCTCTGCCCTCCTCGGGCTCGGATCTTGCCGAAGACTAACATTTACCGTGGTTCAAAATACCCGGGGCCGATCAAGGCATGTTGCCCCTTCCTCGCCCCCCGGGGGGAAGCCTGTAAGTTGGGTTCCTTCGCTCTGTCGTGATCCGTTGTCGGACCAATCGGACGCAATCTCGTATGCATGCTCCCGAATC
>Ga0181520_10007990_pt1 | contig 15262 bp, 11 predicted proteins | sample PEATcosm2014_Bin_29_FD_132451 | JGI IMG/M metagenome (GOLD analysis project Ga0181520, IMG submission 132451) | Peatland microbial communities from MTU Mesocosm Facility, Houghton, MI, USA - PEATcosm2014_Bin02_30_metaG | ecosystem: Environmental > Terrestrial > Soil > Wetlands > Peat | place...
ACCGGCTTGCCTGGATCCCGCTGCAGCAGGTAGAACAGAACCGCGCCCTGCAAGCTCCCGGTCTCGTCGCTCAGGGTAAGAGTCATGGCCGGAAGCCCATCCATCTGAGCCCGCCACACCCCAACCAGAGCCGAGGTGTCCAGCAACACGCTTGTTGGCTTCAGCACCGCAGTTTGTGCATGCGAACCCGCCGCGATTATGATCAGCAGGGCGCAGGGAAGTACGCTCTTGATTCTCATGGTTCACCTCTTGGTCGATTGTTACCCTTGTTGTTTTGCAATGGACGCCGTCGCCAGCGATCCGCCCAGCCCCATGGTCTCCACGGCCGAAGACGGCACGATCACCATCGATCCCCGCTCCTTGATGGCCTCGTAAAGCATGTTCATGGCGCGCAGATGCAGTGCGCCCGGGTTGTCGTTGTAGACCCGCGAAGCCTCGGCAAACTGATCGGAAACCTGCACCTCCGCCGCTCCCAGAATCACGCGCGCCTGCCGCTCCCGTTCCGCCTGCGCCTGCTTTGACATGGCATCTTCCAGCGACTGCGGAATCCTCACATCGCGGATCTCCACCGACTGCACCGTGATGCCCCACGGGTTGGTCTTTTCATCCAGGATGCGCTGCAACTCCCGGCCCATCCCCTCGCGCTCGGTGATCATTTGCGCCAGCTCGTGCCGCCCGATCGACTCCCGCAGCGCCGTCTGCGCGCTCAGGCTGATGGCTTCCACAAAGTTCTCCACCTCCAGAATCGACTTCTCCGCGTTCCACACCATCCAGAAGACGATTGCGTCCACGTTCACCGGAACCGTGTCGCGCGTGAGCGTGGATTCCGCCGTAACGCTGTGCACTCGCACGCGCTGGTCGATGTAGTGACTCAGGCTCTCAAACACCGGCACCACGTGAAACCATCCCGGTCCGCGCAAACCCACATAGCGGCCCAACCGCAGCAGCGCCACCTTCTCCCATTGCTTCACCACCTTGATGGCGAACAGCAGGTAGATGCCCAAAAGCGCGCCCACCACGATCGACGCCGGTTGCCGCAGCCATAAGCCCAGCAACACCCCCGCCAGGGTTGAGAACACAAACAAGGTCACCGCTACCCGGTTGATCCGAACAAACTCGATTTTCGTTGTCATCTTTCCTCTCCTTGCGGCAGGCCTCCGGCCAATCCGCGTAACTCGTTCATGAGATCTTCCACCGTGAATCCCGCAGCCCCGGCGCGCGACACGCAATCGCCCACAATCTGGCTCAATTGCCGCGTCCGCTCCGCGCCGGCCTGCTCAAACTTCAGGGCGCCGATAAAGGTTCCAGTGCCTTGGTGCGTCTCAAGCAGGCCGCCCAGTTCCAGCTCGCGGTAAGCCCGTACCACGGTATTGGGGTTGATGGCCAGGTCCACGGCCAGTTGCCGCACCGTGGGCAGTTGGTCGCCCGCGGACAGCGAGCCGGAGGCCATGCCGCCACGAACCTGGTCGATTATCTGGCGATAGACCGGCATGCCGCTGTGCAGGTCAAGTTGAAAGCGAAACGGAGGCTTTGTTGTCTGCTGGCTCATCACGAAATCAATGTACTATAGAACTAATACACTATGTCAAGCGAAAAATCATGGCACGTGAAAAATGGTGCCGGGGTGCTCGGTGCGTTTTATTACAAGAATCTGGGTGCCCCGGGTCCCTCGCTTTTGGGGACCGGGGAAGCCTCAGCTCTCAGTTGCCCCATTACCGTGTAACGCAGAGGCTCCAGTTGCTGCGGTAACTGTACTTAAGTGCTATTGGCATTTGTCTGACAAACGCATAACATTCTGTCAGTCCACCATCAAGATCCGGCTCGCCCGGGGGGCGCATTGAAGTTCCAACTAACCCGCAAGACAGCGGCCGCGGTTCTGGCTGCCGCGTTGTTCGCGATCTGTGGGATAGCGGTCTGTCTGGCCGCCTATCGGCACACGCGCAACGGGGTTGATACTCTCCTGCATCCGGCTCTCAAGCCGGGAGACGCATCCCCTGCGGTGCAAGCCGAAGTGCGCGCTGCCCTTCGCGAGTTTCAGAACGGCTACATTCAGCGCGACCCGCGCAACTTGAACGCTTTCATGAACAGCCTGTTCGATAAGAACGACGACATCCTGATTCTGGGGACGGATCGCGCCGAATGGGTGCAGGGCTATCCCCAGGCGGCTGCCTTCATCAAGGCGGACTGGGAGGGATGGGGAGACCTCCGCTTTTCCGTCGACGACGCAGTGATTTGCACCTCGGGCGACGTGGCCTGGGTGGCCAGTGCCGGCACGGTGCAGTTCAAGAACTCCAGTAGCCCGGTACGGTTTTCAGCGGTTCTGACCCGCCACGGCCACAAGTGGCAGTTCAGGCAAGTGCAGTTTCAATGGGAGGGCCGGCGCTCGGCTTTGGCCCGATTGCTTACCTGGCGGAACTAGCTTGGCGCGAACTGGCGCCGAAAATGGACAGCCGGTCTCCTGACCGGCTGTCCTGAGGGCCTCCTGGCCCTCAGGGATTTGGACAGCCCGTGAATTCCGCTATTCCACTTCGTCTTTGAAAATCGGTGGCTTAGCGGACGATCTCGAACTTTTCCCAGGGGCATTTGCACACCGGGCAGCGCTCGTGCTCCTCTTCGATCTCCGAGGTGTAGCCGCACACCGGGCACACGTAAAAGTCACGCTGCGTGGCGATCCAGGAGTCTTTTTTTCCGCCCACCAACTCTGCAATGGCCTCGCCATAGAGCCGCGCGTGGGTCTTTTCCGCTTCCAGCGCGCCGGTAAAGGTCCGAATCGCCGCCGTGTTTCCGTTGGCCGTCGCCTCTTCAAGGAAGCCGGGATACATGGTGTCGATCTCGTACTGCTCGCCGCCCAATGCGGCCTTCAGGTTTTCCAGAGTGCCCTTCACCTCGACCGCGTGAATGGTGCACAGTGCCTCGCCGCCCAGTTGCTTGATGACCCGGGCATGGTTGGCGGCATGAATCTGTTCGGCGCGGGCTGCGGCCCGCAGCAGGCTGGCTGCTCCGTGCAATCCCTCGGTGTCGGCCTTGGCGGCGAAGGCCGTGTATTTGGCATGTGCGTTCGACTCGCCCTCAAAGGCAGCCAAAAGGTTCTGAACGGTAACAGTGTTTTCCGCGGCGATCCCAGACATAGATGCTCCTCCAACTCCGTCCAAAGGCTACGGGGGCCGGCCCGGATTCGCTGTGATGGGGACTACAGGGGTTTGTTGTGCCGGAAAATCGACAGTAGTCTTCGTTGCAGCGTTCACACCTCCTCGTGTCTCTCACGCAAATCGTGGATTATCGGCTTTGAAGGGAACGGGCATTACAGGCTGCGGAGAAACTCCCCTGAAGGCCTTGTGTGTCAGGGCACGACTTCAGTCGTGCCGATAAAACCATTAGAATGAGAGTGGCTTTAGCCACTGAGGGATGCATTTCGGGTTCCTTACCCAAAAACACGCCTTTTTCCGCAGCCTGTTTAGCCCGCCGGGGAGACCACTTTCAAGCCTGCCGGATCGCTTCGGTCAATGAAAAACTGACCCGAGCAGTGAGACACCCGGCTAGAAAAGTGTTGTACCGTTTACCAACCAGCTGAAGGGCTGCCGGTCTCTCCCTTACGCCCGTATCTCGAGTCTTCTATTATTGTGGTGTTCAATCAGGAGAACATTGAGCAGATATGGAACCGAAAGAACTTCTCCCGATGACAAAGGACACCCCCGTAATCCGGACCTGTTTTGAAGATGATGCTGCTTGGAAGGCGATCTGCGATCTCATTCGTCAGCCTTGGCACGAAGCAGGACAGGATTTCTACGCGAGTGTGGATTTTGTGGACAATCCGATATTTCGCGATCGTACCGACCAGGAACTGCTCACGATGGCTCCGCGCGACTATTGGCACTCGTTTCTATTTGTGGTCGATAGGACTTCATGCCATCGATCGGAGATTCCCATACTTGTTTTAGATTTGCGTGCAGAGCCAGGCCGCACATTCAGGGCGGTTCCCTCTGAGGTCCCTGGCATCCAGAGCAATCTCTCAATCGCCAACATGGACTTCTATGAATTTGCCGACAATGTTGATCATGACGGGGTCTTTCGCGGGTTCAAAATGCCGTGAATGGAGTCCCAAACATCGAGTCTCAATTGCCTTGCTGGAGTGAATTCGAAGCTCCGAATCGCTTCGTCCCCCAACGCCAAACGGCCATCCCCGCAGGGATGGCCGTCCGCACCGCAAAGCAAACCACACCCTACGGCGCAGCGTTCCGCGCAACGGCCTTTTCTGCCAGCACCTTGTGCGCCGTGTCTTCCAGAGCCTGGGCTTCCGGCAAGAAGGTCAGCGCCTTCTGAATCATCGGGTCCCAGTCGGCCAGCGTGTGCAATCCCTGCAACTGTCCGAATGCGATGGTGACGATCTTTTCCTTGATGCGCGCATTCAGCCAGTCCCGCACGCCCTTGATCTCGGCGTCGGTCCACTCCACATTCTGGCTGGTCAGATACGCCTTGAAGTCGCCCAGCACCGCGTCGTTGACTTCGAAGTTCTTTTCCACCGTGTGGTTGGCCACATACACCGGCGCAAAGTGGAAGAAGACGTCCTTCATCAGCAGCGAGTCCTGGAAGTGGTTGCTCTTGGGGCTATCCAGCTTCTCGTCCGGCGTAATGCCGCCGCCGCCATACACCGTTCGGCCCGAGTCGGTGAACTTCACCTCGCGGTTGGTGGCGTCGTTGGGCGAGGCCCCGGCGTGGTTGTAGTAGTAGTCGTACAGCGAAACGCCGGAGTAGTTGCGCTGGATCAGCCGCCCCGACGGCGTGTAATAGTGATACGTCGTCAGCGCCAGCCCGGTATTCTCGCTCAGGTTATAAACCGTTTGCACCAGCCCCTTGCCGAACGTCGTCTCGCCCACAATCAGGGCGCGGTCGTGATCTTGCAGGGCGCCTGACACAATTTCGGCCGCCGATGCCGTGTTCCGGTTCACCAGCACCACGATCGGAAAGGTTTTGCCGTCGTTGCCGTGGGTTGCCGTATACACCTGGTCGGGATAAGCGCGTCCCCGTTGCGACACGATGTTCTGGCCCTTGGCCAGCAAGTGGTCGCACACTTCAACCGCCTGGCTCAACAGGCCGCCGGGGTTGCCGCGCAGATCGAACACCAGGCCCTTCAGGTTGCTGAATCCGTCGACCGCATCGATGACTTCCTGAGCCGTGGTTTCCTGGAACTGCTTCAAATGGATGTAGCCGATGCCGGGGCGGATCTCGTATTTCAGGTCAACCGAGGGGTTGGGGATCTCGTCGCGCACCAGGTCGAAAACCAGAGGCTTGGCTTGGCCCTCGCGCGTCGTGGTCACCTGGACGTGCGTGCCCTTGGGGCCCTTCAGCGCCTTGGCCACCAAGTCCGACGTCATGCCGTCGGTGCTCTTCGCGTCGACGGCGGAAATCACGTCGCCCGGGTGTATGCCCGCCCGGAACGAGGGGGTGTTCTCGTAGGGCGTGATCACATAAACCTTGTCGTGGCCCTGCGCGTCGCGCTGCTGCTGGATCACCATGCCCACGCCGTAGTAGCGGCCATGCTGCTCTTCGCGCATCTTGGCATAGGCCTTGGGATCGTAGAAGTTCGAGTGCGGGTCAAGCGTCCGCAACATGCCGGGAATGGCCCCGTCATAGATGGCTGCGTCGGCCTTGTCGCCGTTGATCGGCTCGGCGTAGTTCTGCTCCACCAGCGCATAGACATTGGTGAACGACTTCAGGTTGTCGCGCAGTTGGCTCTCGTCTGCCGAGGATTGTGCCCCCACCTTGCGTTGCAAGATGCTGCCCACCAGGGCGCAGACTGAGAAGAAGAGTACGACGGTGAAGAGAGCGCGACGGGCGCGGGGATTCATAGGCGGGACCAACCTCCGGACGGCACTTGCGACAGGTTTCCGCGTTGGCCTCCCGGGATTCGCGTCCAAATCCGACTGGAACGGCCGGGCTGGTTCGCGACAAAAATTAACCTTGCCTTATATCTGGCAAGGCCAATGGTCCTGGGAAACCGCTCAAAAAGCCCGGGCAGAGCAGTCTTGGCAAGAGTATAACACTGCCTAGTTTGACGTGAATGCCCCGATTCGGGTAGCTGTGGTGCGCCCGAACCAGCGGCACGGCCCCGGCATCACCGGCGAAACCGCTTCAAGATGCCCCGATCTGCTCAACTCCAGGTCCAGGAGCCATTCGTTGTCGCTGGCACCCACCGATTTCACGCCGAATCTCGCTCGGAATCGCGCTCTTGCTGCCCAGCCATTTACAATGACGTCTATGCATCAGGTGGAGAATGTTTGCCCCCTGGCGTGTCCTTAACTATGACCCTGAATCCATTTCGCACTCCCGCGGTTGTCGTGCTTGGCACGGTGCTGCTCGCAAGTTTCACGCTGGCGCAAACGCGTCCTGCCGCGCCGGATAGCCCCTACGGGGGCACCACGGTTGAAGATATCGTCGCGCGCGTGAACGATCAGATCATTACGCACACCGACTACGACCGCGCCATGAAGGAAGTGGACGACGAGGGACGCCAGCGTGGCGCCACCATGCAACAGATCTCCGAGAGTCACAAAGATCTGTTGCGAAGCCTCATCGATCAGCAGCTTTGGCTCTCCAAGGGCAAGGAACTCGGCATCAACGGCGAGACCCAGCTCATCAAGCGTCTGGACGAGATCCGCAAGCAATATAACCTTGAAACACTCGAGGACCTAGAAAAGGCCGCCAAGGAACAAGGCGTTTCCTTCGAGGATTTCAAGGCCAATATTCGCAACCAGATCATCACCCAGGAAGTCATGCGCGACCAGGTCGGGCGCAAGGTCCAGGCTACGCCCGGCGAGGTGCGGCGCTTCTACGAGCTGCACAAGCAGGACTACGCCCAGCCCGAGAGCGTTCGCCTCAGCGAGATCATGGTCTCCACAGCTTCGGCGGACAGCCCGGACAAATTGGCCGCAGCCAAAGCCAAGGCAGACGACATCGAGGCCAAAATCCACCAGGGAGGCGACTTTGCCCAGTTGGCAAAGAGCTTCAGCGACGGCCAGACAGCCTCTGAGGGCGGCGATCTCGGTCAGTACCGCCGGGGCAGTCTCGCCAAAGTCCTCGAGGACGCCACTTTCGCCCTCAACTCCGGCCAGGTCACCGATCCAATTCGCACCCGGCAGGGTTTCGTCATTCTCAAGGTCGTCAAACATGTGCCCGGCGGCGTTCCGGAGTACAAAGATGTCGAGCAGCAGGTAGAAGAGGCCTTCTACACCGCCCGGATGGAACCCGCCATGCGGGAATATTTGACCACCATGCGCGAAGAGGCCTACATCGATATCAAGCCAGGCTATGTCGATACCGGCGCCAGCCCCAAGCAGATCAAGCCGGTCTACAGTGCCTATGCACCGCCCGCGCCCAAGAAGAAGAAGAAGGTAGAACGGACCCGCTTCCGCGAAACCACCCACACTTTCCGGCAAAAAACGCGCCCCGATCTCTCTGCCGCCGCACCTGAAAAACCAGCGACTCCGGCCAAGGCATCCAAGAAGAACGCCAGTGTCGACACCGCCTCCATGAAGCCTGGCAAGAAAGAAAAGATCCGCTTCGGCAAGGCGCCCACCCAAACGCTCCCTGAGGCTGCTGCCACCAAGGTCGAGGACGCAGGTGCGTTGCCGCCGGCGGCTTCCGCTCCCGAACCGGAAAACCCGTTGGAAGCCAGCACCAAGCCGACTCAGAAAAGCCGCTTTAGCGCACGCGCTAAAGTGGCCAAAACGGCCAAGGCTAAGGGGCTAACCCCGGATGCTCAGGCTGCTCCCGCGCCCGACGCCGCCGAAGTGGCCGATCGCCAGACGCAAGCCGCACCGCTGGGCTTGGCCGGGGACACCGCAAACAAGAAGAAGAAAAAGGCCACCACCGCCGGTGAAAAGAAGCGCATCACCGACAAGGCCAAGGAACCGGCGCCAAAGCCAGTCGACATCACGCTCGGCCCCGCGCCCCAAACCCCGCCTCCTGCTCCCGCACCCGCGCCACAGCAGTAAGCAGTCAAATCAATTCATCAAACAAAGCGGGCCTGGGATCTCAATCCCAGGCCAGCTTTGTTTGTTGACGTGTCGAACCACAAAGCAGGGGCATCTTTCGTCTCGGCATTTTTTGAAATATGGCCCGAGTCCCTCGACCCGTCACAGGCCAAAGCTAACTCGCTAACTTGCCATCTCCGCATAGCGGAGGCTAACTCGCTGCGTCTTGTGTCCAAAAGAATTCCGCACACCAGAAACAGGCCAGTCTTCAAGAATTATCACCTCTATCAGCCCATCACTACAACAACCTGATTAACGGACCCAGCCTCCTGCGCCTTGATCGGCCCTTGCAGCGAAATCCCATTCAGCGTGGTCTCGGCAACACCTTTCTCGACACCGTTGGGATTCTTCACAGCGATCTCGAACGTTGCTCCGCGCCACTGCCGGGTCACGCTGAATTCCTTCCAGTCCGCCGGAATGCAAGGATCCACAATCATGCCGTGAAATCCCAGGCGCACGCCCAGAATCCACCGCGTCACTGCCGTGTAATTCCAGCCGCCGCTCCCCGTTAGCCACGGATGCCGCGCCCGCCCGAACGCCGTGTGATCTGCGCCCATCACGAACTGGCAATAGGAGTAAGGCTCGGACTGGCGAATCTCGATGGCGTCATTCTGATTGCAGGGCAGCATGGAGTCGTAGAATTTCATTGCCCGCTCACCGCGCCCCAACTTGCACTCCGCAATTACCGCCCACGGATTCGGGTGGCTGAAGATAGCGCCGTTTTCTTTCACGCCCTTGTAGACGCGCCCCATGAAACCGATATCGTCGCTGGGCTTTGAGAAGGCCGGCCACAAAAGATGAATGCCATATTCCGAGAACAGATACTTGTCCACCGCATCCATTGCGCTCTTGCCGCGCTCGACACCTGCAGCATCCGAAAGCACCGCCCAGGTGTTGCTCTCCAGAAAGACCTTGCCCTCTTCGCATTCCTGCGAGCCAACCTTCAGGCCCTTGGCCGTAAGTCCGCGCAGATACCACGCGCCATCCCACAATTCCTTTTCGCAGGCCGCACGCACCTTGTCAGCCAGCGCGCCATACTTGGTAGCGTCTTCGCTGCGGCCCAGATATTCCGCGGCTTCAACAAACGCGCGCAGCGCCCAATGGTGCATGAACGACACCATCGCGCTCTCGCCCCCACCCAGGTTCAGGCAATCGTTCCAATCCGCGCGCAGGCCCTTGCAGATGCCCGTCTGGCCCACTTGCTCGGCTGAGAAATCGAGCGACCGCTTCAGATGCTCGTACACAGTGCCTTGACCCTTGTCGGCAAAGGGCAGTACTAGGTCGAACAGCGCCGTATCGCCGGTTTCTTTCACATACTCGCAAACCGTCACCACAATCCACAGCGCATCGTCGGAACACGCGTGCTCGATCCCATGAATCATGCTCTTCACATCGGGCGCGTGGGCAATGGTCGGCGATTTGAACGGTGGCGCCTTCTGCTTTTCCGCGTCGAACCAATCGGGATCGAATAGATGAAGCCCGTACCCCTGGCTCACCTGCGCCTTCAGCAATTCCACAATTCGTTGCCTGCACTTTGCGGGGTTCGTATGCACCACGCTCATCACGTCCTGCGACGTGTCGCGAAAGCCCAACCCGGTGCGCCCGCCCACCTCAATGAACGACGCAAAGCGCGACCACACGACGCAGGTCTCCGCCTGGTAGAGCGTCCACGTGTTCACCATCGTGTCCAGGCCTTCATGCGGCGTCTTGCATTGCAGAACGGCAAGCTTCTTCGCCCAGTAACTCTTCAGCGCGGCGAACTCGCGGTCGACCGCAGCCAAGTCGGAGTACTTGCTCTTGATCGCTCTTCCCTTTTCACGCTCCCCCACGCCCAGCATGAATACCAGGCGCGATTCTTCACCGGGCGCAACGACGATCTTCTTCTGCAGAGCGCCGCAATGATTGCCGCCAAGCTCGGCGCTGCCGCTGCCCGTTCCTTGCTCCACGGCCAGCGGGTTGGTCTCCGTGCGATAGTTGCCCAGAAAGCCGTCGCGCATGGTGTCGTAACTATCCGGATCAAAGCTGCCTGCAAAATAATGAAAGGCATCCGGCTCGTAATAGAAGTCGTATTGAATCACGCCATCGCTGTAGTCGGTGCCGCTGGCATACAAGCTCATCTGCAGATTCTGGTTATCGATCTCGATGTGGTGAAACGAGAATTCCACGTACGCGAAGACACTCAGATGGCGCGGCTTCGCACCGGTGTTCCGGATCTTCACATCCCACAACTCGACGTCGTCCTCGACAGGAATGAACAGCGTCTGTTCCGCATGAATGTCCCGGTAGTCGCAAGAGAATTTCGAATACGAAAGCCCATGGCGGCATTCGTAGCGCGCTTCATCGAGGCTCTTGCCCACAGGCTGCCATGACACGCTCCAGTATTCGCCCGTGTCGTCGTCGCGCAGATACACATAGTGGCCCGGCCTGTCGAGCGGCACGCCGTTGGCGCGAAAGCGCGTGATGCGGTGGTGTTCCGCATTATTCAGGAACGAATACCCGCCCGCGTTATGCGAAAGGACCGTGCACATATCCTTGACGCCGAGATAGTTGGTCCACGAAACAGGAACGTCCACGCGATCGATCACGTACTCGCGATTCTCGTTATCGAAATAGCCGTAGCGCAAGCAATGCCTCCGAAATGAAATGCGACTGAATCGTTGTCAGTCAACCGCCAAAAGCCGGGTGCCCCACCCTCGCGACGTATTTGCTTTTGTCGCTAGGGTGGGAAACCTCAGATCCAATCGAACCGATGGGAAGTAGAAGCGGACGCCTCAACTTCCGTCGCTGACGAGGCTCCCTGTTCCCTAATCCCTGTTCGCTGCTTCTTACCCTACCGCCGTCACAAATTGCCGCAGCCATTGGATCAGTTCCTTGGCTTTCTCTTCCGTGTCGGCCTGCACTGAAAGCCTCAACACCGGTTCGGTCCCCGAGAAGCGCAACAGCGCCCAGTTCTCGTTCTCGAGAAAAAGCTTGGTCCCGTCGGCATGAGAAATGTGCGTCACAGGATAACGGCCAATGTGGCTGCTAGGTGCATCTTTCAGGCGCCGCGGAACCGCGACCCGCATCTCCGGCGTTGCCGGAATGCCTTCTTCCAAATCGAAGAGCGGACCGGTAATGGCATAGACTCTGTCGCGCAATTCGGAGATCTTCTGACCGGTGCGCGCCAGCATCTCCACCACCAGCGCCGATGCAAAGATGCCGTCTTTGCCCAGGATGTGTCCGCGAATGGTGAGCCCGCCCGACGACTCGCCGCCCAGCAATGCGTTGTGCTGCTGCATCACATTCACAATATGTTTGAAGCCCACCGGCACTTCATAACATTGCTCGCCCATCGAGCGCGCCAGGCGATCGAGCAGGTGAGTCGTGGCCAGGTTGCGCACCACGCCGCCGCGCTCGCCGCGCACTTCGTGCAGATACCAATAGAGCAGCAGCAACAGGTCGTTGACAGAAATATACCGGCCCTTCTCATCGAGAATCGCAATGCGGTCGGCGTCGCCATCCATTGCCAGGCCCACGTCGTAGCCGTCCTCTTCCATCTGCGAACTCAACATGCGCAGCGCCTCAAGACTGGGCGCAGGCGAACGCCCGCCAAACAGCGGATTGTGGCGTTCATGAATGAATGTCACGCGGCAACGCGCTTCAGTCAACACCGTGCCCAGCGTAAGTTGACCCACGCCATACATGGGATCGACGATGACCTTCAACCCGGCTTTGCGAATCGCGTCCATGTCGATCAACTTCTCAACCGCATCGACATAAGGGTTGTTGTAGTCCTTGCGCTTCACAATTCCGGCCTCAAGCGCGATATCGAGTTCCAGCTTGATTACCTGGCTCGGTGTCAGCGCATTCGTCTCCGTCTCGATGCGGCGCGTGTCGTCGTCCAATAGCAGCGAACCGTCGCTATTGAAAACCTTCAGCCCATTCCATTCAGGCGGATTGTGGCTCGCCGTGAACACCAGGCCATAGGCCGAGTTCTCAAGAGCCGTGGCGTAAGTCACCAGCGGCGTGGGCGCGTCTTCGCTTAATAAGATAGTGCGAATGTTATTGCCGGCGAAGACCTCCGCCGATGCTTCTCCCGCCTGTTTCGACAAGAAGCGGCGATCGTAGCCGATGATCACGCCCTGCTTCTCGCAACCTCGCCGCGTAATCTCGTTCGACAACGCCTGGCTCATGCGGCGCACGTTGTGCATGGTGAACCCTTCGCCGATAATGGCGCGCCAGCCGCCGGTTCCAAAGGCCACCATGTTCTGTTCTTCCTGGCGGCGCGGACGAAACAGGCGCTTTTGCAGAATGAATTCTGCGTGTTCCAAATCTTGTGCGCAGTTGATACCTTGTACCTCGTCCTGATCGTAGAGTTGATAGTTGGCCACACGCAGCCCGGTGCGAATCAGTTGATGCACACAGTCGGTGAGCCGATAATCGCCGTCTCGCGGCGAAGGCGACAGTTTCTCTAAAGCAGCGGAGATCGAGGCCGCGTTTACCACATACGCGCCCACATTCAATTCGCGAATCTGCCGCACCTCGGGCGTAGCCTCAAGGTCCTCGATAATGTCGATGATGTTCCCGGCGGCGTCGCGAATGATGCGCCCGTAAGGAAGCGAGCGATCCACGTCCGCGGTCAGCAGAGTCAGATGCGCCTTGCGCAGTTGATGCCGATTCAGCAGTCCGCGAATCGTGTCCGGCCGGAACAGCGGCGTGTCGCCATAGAGAATCAGCATGTTGCCTTGAAAGTCCTTGAGCTGGTTCGAAACCTGCAGCACCGCATGTCCCGTGCCCAGCGCTTCTTCCTGCACAACGTAATTGAACTTGGGCCCCAGGTGCGCCCGCACGTCTTCCTGGTGGTAGCCAACGACGACATAGGTATCTTCAGGCCGCACCACTTGCAACGCATTCTCAACTACACACTGCAGAATGCTGCGCTCGCCCAGCGTTTGCAAGACCAGGGGCTGGCCATCGGCCGTGATGCGGTCTTTGCCGGCCGCCAGAATCACGGCGATCAATCCAGTCTTGGCCTCAATTGCCGGGCGCTCCTGGACTTCCAATTGGGTCGTCTTTGCCATTCGAATTCCTCCATATGAAACGTGCGTTGCTCTATCCCTGCGCCTCGACAATCTGAGGTGGCGCAGTTTGTGCGCCGCCCCGGATCGGAATGAAGCGCGATAGAATCAACGCGGGCAGTGCTGCGATAATCACCCAGATAAAGAAGTTCGTGTATCCGAGCCTGGTCTGAATCCAACCACTCGCGGCTCCAGGCAAGATCACGCCGAGATTCATCAACGAGTTGGCAAATGCGTAATGCGCTGTCTGATATTTCCCCGGCGCAATCTCCTGCATCATGAGCAGAATCACGCCGACAAATCCGAAGCCGTATCCGAACATCTCAACACTCATTGCGGTGGTCACTAGCACTGGATTCTCCGGCAGCGCTACGCTCAAATACCAATAGGCGAGCATGGGCAGGTTCAACGTGAGAATCAGCCACGGTAACGCGCGCTTCAATCCCAACTGCGCGATGAAGTAGCCACCCAGCACGCTGCCCAGAATGAAGGCGGCGCTGCCGAACACGCCATAGATGGCGCCGACTTTTTGAAAGCTCAATCCCAATCCGCCGGTTGCGCGCGTGGCTCGCAGAAACAGCGGACCGACCTTGATGACTTGGCCTTCGCCGGCACGGTAAAGAAAGATGAACAGCAGCAGAAAGAAGATGTTTCTTTTCTTGAAGAAGGTTACGAGAACATCCCAGAAAGTCGCGGCCATCTGGCGAACACTCTCCGATTTGCGTTCTTCCCCGCCGGTGGGCAGCATGTGCGCGTGATAGAGGCTCAGCGCCACCAGCATCAATCCCACTGCGGCGAAGACCACCATCCAGGCGCGCACCAGCGGCGCAGCCACATGCGCCAGCGCAAACTTCTCGCCCAATACGCCGATCAGCCACAACAAACCGCCTGTCGAAAAAATCCTCGCCAGGTTATAGAAGCCGCCTTGCCATCCAATATAGGCAGCTTGCTGCTTTGAAGTGAGCGAGGCAATATAGATGCCATCCGCGGCGATATCGTGCGTCGCCGAACAAAATCCAAGCACCGCGAAGATAGCAATCGAGTAGCGGAAATAACCCGGCATGTTGAGCGACAGCGCAATCAACACCAAACTCAAGCCGCCGATCAACTGCGTGCCCACCACAAAGAACTTCTTGGTTTTGTACATCTCCAGCATCGGACTCCAGATGGGTTTCAGAGTCCAGGGAAATGCTAGCAGGCTGATCACCAGCGTGGTAACGGCGTTCGCCACGCCCATATTCTGATAAAAATAAAGCGCCATGTAATTGACGGCGTAGAAGGGAAGTCCCTCAGCGAAATAGAGAGTAGGAACCCACGCGGCAGGATGGCGAACTACTGGCTGGCTGACGATGCTGCTTGCGGTCATCGATTTCCTTCTTCTTGCGGCGCACCATCGCGCCCATCGAAAACAAGTTGTGAACAGCATCGCCAACCGGACCAAAACCTTGAAGCCGATCGAGAAGGCCCCGTTCAACTGGGGCAATTTATATCACGCGGCGCATGGATCGGGAGTCCTTCGCAGACATGCCGCAGCCAACGCCTCGCTAGGCTTCCTTTTCCACCACGGCCTTGGACAGATTCCTGGGACGGTCCACGTCAACCCCGTGCTCCAGCGCCATGAAATACGAGAACATCTGCAGCGGCACCACTTCGGAGATGGGCAACAAATACTCGGGTGCGGGCCGCACCGGCACAAAATCGCTCACCAGCGCTTCTACCTCTGTATCGCCCTCATTGCCAATGGCGATCACCTTGGCGCCTTGCGCTTTCATGTCGGCCAGCAGTTGCACCGTGCGCTCGTAGCGCGCCACAGAGGCATCCAGTTCTCGATCCACCGTGGCCAGAACCACCAGCGGCACGCGATCGCTCACCAGCGCATTGGGCCCGTGCTTCAACTCACCCGCGGGATAGCCCTCGGCATGAACATACGAGGCTTCCTTCAACTTCAGCGCGCCCTCGCGCGCAATGGCGTAGTGAATGCCGCGGCCCAGATAAAGAAATGTGGAGGCATCCTTATACTTGTGCGCCAGGGCCGCCATCTGTTCGCGCCAGCCATCCAGTTGTGCTTCGATGCTGCCGCTCTGGGCGCGCAGATCGGCAATGTGTTGTGCCAAGGCGGCCTGGTCCATGCGGCCAAGCCGGACGCCCTCGTAAAGCGCCAGCAGATAAAGCACC
>Ga0181520_10007991_pt1 | contig 15261 bp, 13 predicted proteins | sample PEATcosm2014_Bin_29_FD_132451 | JGI IMG/M metagenome (GOLD analysis project Ga0181520, IMG submission 132451) | Peatland microbial communities from MTU Mesocosm Facility, Houghton, MI, USA - PEATcosm2014_Bin02_30_metaG | ecosystem: Environmental > Terrestrial > Soil > Wetlands > Peat | place...
AGCCGGCGGGGCGGACCCCTTCGCGGAGCTCGAGGAGGCGGAGAGAAGGCGCCTGGCCGCGGAGGCCGAAGCCAAGGGCAAACTGGAAGCTTCGAATACTTGACCGAGACCGCGGAGGAGGGCCTTGGATATGGGTCCCTCGCCCCTACAAAGGGATCGGCCTTTTCGGACGGCACTAGCAACTAGAATGGCCCAAGGCGGATTCGAACCGTCGACCTGCTGCTTAGGAGGCAGCCGCTCTATCCATCTGAGCTATTGGGTCTCGCGGCTCGCGACGCTTTTGGTTAACCGTCGCGAAACATGCTTCATATATATATTAATGTTCCTCAAAACCCCTGCGGGCCTCGAAAAAGCCTTCTATTTTAAGCCGCGCGGGCGAACTGCCATTGTCAACTGTTGCGGCAATCCGGGGTGCGGCACGACCGCGTCGCGGCCTGATTAACAATGTAATCGAAAGCGCGCTAGGCTGTCAACGCGCGTTCCAAATCAGCGAGCCTGGGTTCGATCTCCTCGTCGACGCGAGCGTCGCGGAGACCGGGGCCTGGGCTCTCGACCCCGCCGTCGACGTCGGGGAGGTCCCAGCGCGGATCGGTCCCTCGAGGCACGACTACCCTGACATGGCCCCGGAGACCGGCATCGAGGGCGCGCTCGGCGGCGACGAGGGTCATCGCCGAAGCGAGATCGAGGGCGGGCCCCCCCTCCTTGGCGAAGGCCGCGCGCTCGCGCAGCGCCGATTCGCGGTCGACCGGCTGCAGGAGCGCGAGGGAGCGGATGACGCCCGGCCTCTCGGCGTCGAAGCGATCGATGAGAGACCTGCCGGAAGGATCGAGCCCAAGCACCCCCTTCTCTCCGATCGACAGGACGATTCCCTTGAGCGGGAGCCCGAGCCTCCATGCCCAGAGGCAGGCGGCCAGGCCCAAGCCGTCGCCTGCGCCGATCCCGATGAGAAAATCCCCTGCGGCGCCCTTGCGCAGGATCGAAAAGGTCGAGGCGAGCGCGACGATCCGAGCCGCGAAGCGGGCGGGGTTGGCGGGGCCGGCGGCGGTGACGAGCGCGCCGGCGAGAGTCCTTCCCGCGGCCTCGCGGATAAGGCCCTCGACGACGATATTGTCGCCGCGGACGGCGAGAAGCTCGACCTGTCCGCCTTCGCGGGCGAGGCGCTGGCTTCGGAGCCCGCTGGCCGCGCATCCTTCCGGGTACAGGAGGGCAAGACGAAGGTCGGGAATCCCTGCGATCGCCTCCGAAAGAGCCGCGCCCTCGCTCCCCGTACCGTCGGCCAGGAGAAGCCTCGGGCCGCCATGACGCGCGACTGTCGCGAGGATGCCGGCAAGGAATGAGGCCTCGGAGTCCGCGGCGCTTCCGGAGGGCCCCGCCGCATAGTCGGCTACGAGGATATCTTCCCCGCGACCGCTCCGGGCCGGAGCCTCGGCGAAGGCTCGGAGCGCCAGGCGGTCGGCCATGACCGGATCGACCTCCTCGGGAAAGAGGGCGGCTATGGTCGAAGCCGCCGCCTCTATATAGGAAGCCTCGGGCGCGTAGACTGCCTGCCGCAGATCCGCGTCGCCCTTTGGCGAGAAGACGCCGCGGAGGGGCGGATAGCCGAGAGACGAAGCGTCCATCAATCCGAGCGCTTCGCCCTTTTCTGCAATGAATCGCATTATGCCTGAAGAATACACGTCGGGGCGATGAGCAACAAGTCTGGACGAGTCGCGGAACCGAGGCGCGATTGACGATCGGCCGGGGCGGGCGTTATGCTCGCCACCATGAAGATCTGGATGAAATACCTCATCGGGGCCTTGCTCGGAGCCGCCCTCGCTCTGGCGATACCCCTCGAAGACGAGAGCCTTCGAGACGCGATGAGCTTCCTCTTCGACCTTTCGATCCGGATCGGGCGCTATGCCCTCGTACCCCTCGTGCTCTTCTCCGTTCCCGTGGCCGTCTTCGAGCAGAACGAGGACAAGGAGTTCTGGAAAAGCCTGTGGCGGACGATATTGGTCCTACTCGCGGCGGTGGCTGTGCTCAGTCTGGTCGGCGTCGGCGTCGCGGCGGCCGTCAGGCCGGCGCGCATTCCCCTCGTGGCGGACGCGGTTCCATCCGGGAGGCCGGCGGGCATAAAGGACCTGCTCATGGCGGTTTTCCCCGAGAGCCCTTTCGCGGCCCTCGCCTCGGGGCAGTTCCTCCTGCCGGTCTACGTCCTCGCCCTCCTCCTCGGCCTGGCATTCAGCCACGACCGATCGGCCACCAAGCCCGTCGTCCTCCTATTCGACTCGCTGTCGCGGGTATTCTATCAGATCAATTCATTCTTCGCCGAATTCCTCGGCGTTCTCATCATCGCGACGGCGGCGCACAACGTCCTCGAGCTCAAAGCCGTCCCGAGGACGGACGTCTACCGGCCCTTGCTCGCAACAGTAGGAATAGAGGCCCTCGTCGTGGCGCTCGTCGTAATGCCGGGAGCGCTTTGGTTCTTCGGAGGGAAAAAGAACCCCTACCGCGTCCTCTACGCCCTCCTGGCTCCCTCTCTCGCCGCCTTGGTCTCGGGCGACCTCTATTTTCCCCTGGGCTCGCTCATGAAGCACGCCAAGGAGAGCCTCGGCATCAGGCGGAGGGCCAACGTCCTCGACATTCCCCTCGCGGCGATGGTCGGAAGGGCGGGCACGGCCCTGGTTACGTCTACGGCCTTCATCGTCGTCCTCTCGTCGTATTCCAACCTGGGCGTCTCTCCGGGCAGCCTCCTATGGATCGTCGTCTTCGCGCCGATCGCCACCTGCTTCGTGGGCTCCTCCCCCGACAGGGGCGCGATGGCCGCCCTAACTTCCCTCTGCGCACTCTACGGGAAGGGCTTCGAGAACGGATTCCTGATCGCAGTGCCTGTCGCCCTGCCGCTCATCGCGATCGGATCCTTCCTCGATGCGCTTTGGGCCGGATGCGTATCGATCCTCCTCGCCCGCCGCTCCGGCCTCGCGCAGGAGAAGGAATCGCGATTCTTCATCTGACGCATCGATGGCGCGGCGCATGCTTGACGTCGACCCTGGGCAATCGTAGAATGTGAACATGGACCTCAAGAGCATATTAAGCCGCGAAACCGTCGCCCTCGGCCTCAAGGGGCGCACGAAGGAAGAGCTTATCGATGAGCTGCTCCAAGTAGCGGCGCGCTCGGGAAAGATCGCCGACATGGCCGCCGCTCGCAAAGCCGTGTTGGAGCGCGAGCGACGCATGAGCACGGGAATGAAGCATGGGATCGCCATACCTCACGGCAAGACGGACGCGGTCAAGGATCTCGTCGCTTGCATCGGGGTCTCGGACATGGCGGTCGATTTCGACGCGCTCGACCGCGAGCCCTGCCGCATCTTCATCATGACGCTCTCGCCGGCCGACAAGACCGGGCCGCATTTGCAATTCCTGGCCGAGGTCAGCCTTCTCTTCCGCAGCGAGGAGAAGCGCGCGGCGATCCTGGCCGCGAAGGAACCCGAGGACGTCCTCAAGGTCCTCACCGAGTAATTCCCCAGTCGCCCTGCAAGGGCGATTCCTTTTCAGGTTCCGATCAACGTGGCTCGCCAAAAAAACGAGGGCCGTCCACTCAAAGGTGAACGGCCCATGCCGCTTCTAAGCGAACGAATTACTCGATGACCGCGAGGACGTCGGCAAACTTGACGATGAGGTGATCGACGCCGTCGATCTTAATCTGGGCGCCTGCGTACTTGTCGTACATCACCTTGTCCCCCTCTTTAACCTTGATGACGTCCTTATCGGTACCGACGGCGATAACGACACCGTTCTGGGTCTTTTCCTGGGCCGTTTGCGGAATTATGATCCCGCTGGCGGTCTTGCTCTCGCTTTCCTGAATTTTGATGAGGATGCGATCGCCGAGAGGTTTCACCTTCATACCTATTCCTCCTGAAAAAGATGAGCGCTTTTGTGGGTCGAAGGAAATATACGGAAATGTCCCGCCCTGGTCAAGGCTGTCCCGTCCGCCTCCGGACCTCGTAGCCTCGATGGCCCCAAATTGGTTACATTTAATTGGTACGGGAAAAGCCGTCCGACGGGAGCGACAATGGCAAGGAAAAGCAAGGGATGGGATCGCAAGCGACCATCTCCCAAAGGGCCTTTGAGAGGCAAGGGTCCGGTGATTCCGCCCAACCTCAACGGGTTCCAGTTCAGGTTCTCCCTCGGCTACGTGGTCGTCATGCTGGTGGCGGTGGCCCTCCTCAACTTCTTCATCTTCCAAAGCGACGACACGATCATCCCTTACAGCGCGTTCAAGGATAAGGTTCGCTCCGGCGAGATCAAGCGCGTCGAGATGGACCAGAACTACTATACCGGCTTTCTGCAGGCGGACAAAAAGCCCGCCGCGGGCATACAGGCGTTGTCGGTACGGGCCCCGGCCGCCTACAAGGCGGTGCCCGTATACGATCCGGGCTTCATAGCCCTCCTCGACGAGAAGGGCGTGACCTACGCCTCCGTCGCGCGCGAGGGAAACGCGGTCCTCTCCTTCATACTCAATTGGATATTGCCGCTCGTGTTCATGTTCATCATTTGGCGGCTCCTGTTTCGGCGTCTCGGCAATCCGGGCGGGAACGTCCTGGCCTTCGGCCAGAACAAGGCCATGATCGTCGCCGAGGGCGACGTAAAGACCCGCTTCGGCGACGTAGCCGGCGTGGACGAGGCCAAGGAAGAGCTCGTAGAGGTCGTGGACTTCCTCAAGAGCCCTCGGAAGTACACCGAGATTGGCGGCAAGATCCCCAAGGGCGTGCTCCTCGTCGGACCGCCGGGAACGGGTAAGACCCTCCTCGCGCGCGCGGTGGCTGGAGAGGCCGAAGTGCCCTTCTTCAGGATGAGCGGCGCCGACTTCGTCGAGATGTTCGTGGGCGTGGGGGCGGCGCGCGTGCGCGACCTCTTCAAGCAGGCCCGCGAGAAGGCTCCTTGCATCGTCTTCATAGACGAGCTCGACGCGATCGGGAAAAGCCGGGTCTCCGGCCAAATGGGGGGCAACGACGAGAGGGAGCAGACCCTCAACCAGCTTCTCGTCGAGATGGACGGCTTCGACGCGACGAGCGGCCTCATCATCCTCGCGGCGACGAACAGGCCCGACGTCCTGGATCCCGCCCTGCTGCGGCCCGGCCGCTTCGATAGGCAGGTCCTGGTCGACAGGCCCGACCTCGTCGGCCGAGAGGCGATCCTGCGCATACACGCGAAGGCGGTGAAGCTCGACGACTCCGTGGATCTCTCGAAGGTCGCGCGGGGCTCGGCCGGCTTCGTGGGCGCAGATCTCGCGAACCTCGTCAACGAGGCGGCCCTCCTCGCCGTACGGGCCGGGCGCAGGAAGGTGCAGGCATCGGACTTCGACGCGGCGATCGAGAAGATAGTGGCCGGCCTCGAGAAGAAGAGTCGGGTGATGAACTCGAGGGAGCGCAGGACCGTCGCCTTCCACGAGACCGGTCACGCCATCACCGCGGCCTCGACCCAGGGCGCCGACCCGGTGCGCAAGGTATCGATCGTGCCTCGCGGCATGGGCGCGCTGGGATATACTCTCCAGCTCCCCATCGAAGACCGATTCATCCTCACGAAGGACGAGCTGATCGGCCAGATAGACGTCCTTCTCGGGGGGCGCGCGGCGGAGGAGATCGCCTTCGGCCTCATTTCGACGGGCGCCGCGAACGACCTGACGAGGGCGACCGATATCGCGCGACGGATGATAACCGACTACGGAATGTCGGAGCGTTTCCGCCACGTCGCCCTCACCCGTCGAGGTTCGGTCATGCTCGGGAACCCGACCGAGCCCTTCATGGCCCGCGAGTACAGCGAGGAAACGCAGAATTACGTCGACGAAGAGATCGCCCGCATCGTGGCGGAGCGCTACGACAGCGTGCTCGCGAGCCTGCGCGGCAAGAAGAGCCTCCTCGACGCTATCGCCGAACGGCTTCTCGAGAAGGAAACCCTCGACGAGGCGGAGTTTTCCCAAATGATGCACGGCCAGTCCGACTAAGGTCGAAACCTCGGATCCGAGCCGCCGCTACCGTCGTGAAACGCAAGAGGAGACCTGCGTAAATTTCCTGCCTTGTAAATAAATGTCAAGAAAAGCGAGGCTCTTTCAAAATGCGGACGCATTTTGAAAGAGCTACCATAAACTACGGCATTTGCGCACGGTTTCGAGGAAACCGGAGCAAATGCGAAGCCAATTTCAAAAGTAACCGACTTTTGAAATTGGCTCAGGCGTTCGGATGCGTTCGTCCATTTGCAGGTTCGGCGCCCGACGCTCGAAATGAGCCGCATCGAAAATAGTTCGGTTTTCGACACGAGGACAGATAAAAAGATATAGTCATTTCCCGAGTTCTCGCTTAAGATGGGCGAACACTTATGACACTACCTTTTATAGTCGTCGTCGCTCCTCCGATTTTCGGCCTGATCGCGCTCGCCGTCCGGAACGACAGGCTAAGGCGCCTGGTCGTCATCGCGGGCGCCGCGACGCAAGCCGCGCTCGCGGTCGTCCTGGCGGTTACCGAGGCGCGAGCCCTGCCGTTGAGGCTCGTCGCCACCCTCCCGAATCTCGACTACTGGATACTGGGCGCGGAGCTCGCGATGGCCGCATTCATAGCCGTCCTCGCGATCGTAAAGCGCAGGGCCTTCCCCTTGCTGCTCGCCGCGGCTCAGGCGGCCCTTTCCCTGGCGGGAGGGCGCTGGACCGGCGGGATCGAGGCCGAGGCGCATTTCGTCGTCGATCAGGTATCCCTTCTCCTCGTGCTCATAATCGGCGTGGTCGGCGGATTGATCATGGTCTACGCGGCCGGCTACATGAAGACCTACCACGAGGAGCATCCCGCGATCCGGGACCGACGAAGGCTCTTCAGCTTTACGATGCTCTCCTTCCTCGGCGCGATGTACGGCCTCGTGATGTCGAACGACCTTCGGCTCATGCTCCTTTTTTGGGAAATGACCACGCTCGCTTCCTTCATCCTCATCGGCTACGGAGGCGACGCGGAGGCCGAGAAGAACTCCTTCCTCGCCCTAAACCTCAACCTACTCGGAGGGCTGGCGTTCTCGCTCGGCATCATCCTGTTCGCGGCGCGCACCGGCAAGGTCGAGCTCGACGCGCTGCTCGCCATGGCCAAGGGCCCGGATGCCGCGCTCATCATCGCGCCGGTGGCCCTCCTCGCGCTGGCGGGGATCGTCAAGGCCGCGCTCCTGCCCTTCACGCCCTGGCTTCTCGGCGCCATGGTCGCGCCCACCCCGGTCTCGGCCCTCCTCCACTCGAGCACGATGGTCAAGGCGGGCGTATTCCTCCTCATCCGCCTCGCGCCCGCGATGACGGGCACGACCGTCGGCTACCTCGTCTCCTTCGTCGGCATCCTCACCTTCATCGCCGGGGCCTTCGCGGCCGTATCGCGACGCAACGCCAAGCGGGTGCTCGCCCTCTCGACCGTCTCCAACCTCGGCCTCATCGCGACCTGCGCGGGGATCGGCACCTACGAGCTCGTATGGGTAGCCCTCTTCCTCGTCCTCTTCCACGCCATCGCGAAGGCCCTCCTCTTCATCTCCGTCGGAACGGCCAGCGTCGGAACGGGCAGCCTCGACATCGAATCCATGGGGGGCCTGCTCGTCGGGATGCCGCGAATAACGCTCTTCCTCGTCGTCGGCATCTCCTGCATGTTCGTAGCTCCCTTCGGCATGCTCGTGTCCAAGTGGGCGGCGATGGAAGCCTTCATGAACCTCAACAGCATCGTGAGCCCCTTCATGATCGCCTTCCTGGCCTTCGGCTCCGCGACCACCGTATTGTTCTGGTCCAAGTGGATGGGCCTCCTCCTCAGCATACGCGACCCGTCGGCGACGCGCGGCCTCCTCGAGGGCAAGGTGACTCGCTACGAGCTCTTCTCCGAGGCCTCCCTCACCATCCTCGCCATAGCCGCCTGCGTCATATATCCTCTCGTGTCCAAATACGCCTTCGAGCCTTACCTGCTGGATACCTTCGGCAAGACCTTCGGGCTCGACCGCAGCAACATGCTCGTCACGGTCCTCATGGTCGGCATGACGGTAGCCGTTCCCGCCCTCCTCCTGATCATCTCGAGGCGCAGCAAGGATGGGCTCTCTCCCGCCTATATGTCGGGACGCGTCACCGGGCCTGGGCTTGCGTTCAAGGGATCCAAAGGCGCGGAACTCCGCGTCGCGACCCACTCCTATTATCTCGAAAGCATCTTCGGCGAGAAGCGGATACTCAACGCCGGAATCGCGATCGGCATCCTGCTGACGCTCATCATCCTAGGGACGGTCCTCCTATGAAGGGTATCGAGATTTACGCAGCCATCGCATATGTCGTGCTCGGCCCCCTGCTCGGCGGCCTCTTGGACGGACTGGACCGAGTGATCACCGCGAGGCTCCAAGGGCGGGTCGGTCCCCCGCTCCTCCAGCCCTTCTACGACCTGCGCAAGCTCCTCACGCGCCGCATCGCGCCCGTGAACCGGCTTCAGATGCCCCTGATCGCGAGCCACCTCGTTTTCGCGCTGCTGACGGGAGTCCTCTTCTTCTACGGCTCGGACATCCTCCTCATCGTTTTCGTGCTCACCCTGGCGAGCGTCTTCCTGGTCCTCGCGGCCTATTCGACGGGCTCGCCTTATAGCACCATCGGAGCCGAGCGCGAGCTCCTCCTCATGACGGCCTACGAGCCCATGGTGATCATCGCCCTCGTGGGGCTTTACGGGGTCGCCAAAAGCTTCAACTTCTACGCGATACTCGGCTCGAAGATGCCGGCCTACCTCTACCTTCCCGGCATCTACCTCGGGATCGTCTACGTCCTAGAGATGAAGCTGCGAAAGTCGCCCTTCGACATATCGACCTCGCATCACGCGCATCAGGAGCTCGTCATGGGCCTGACGGCCGACATGGGCGGCCCCGCATTGGCTATGGTGGAGCTGGCGCATTGGTACGAATCGGTCTATCTTTTCGCCCTCGTGCTCCTATTCTTCTCGTCCAGCTGGATCTCCGCCATCCTGGGACTCGCCTTTACCTATCTCCTCATCATCCTCCTCGATAACGCGACCGCCCGCGTCAGATGGGAGCTCGCCCTTTCCTTCGCCTGGATCGCGACCCTGGTGGCCGGCGCGGGCAACCTGATACCATTTTACCTGATCTCGAGAGGGACACCATGAGTTCGATAGAACGCTCCCCCTGGTTGATCCACTACGATGCGTCGAGCTGCAACGGCTGCGACATAGAAGTGCTCGCCTGCCTTACGCCCGTCTACGACGCCGAGCGCTTCGGCTGCATCGTGACCGGCGATCCCAAGCAGGCCGACATCTTCCTGGTGACGGGAAGCGTGAATCACCTCAACGCGCCCATCGTCAAGAATATCTTCGACCAGATGCCCGAGCCGAAGGCGGTCGTCGCGATAGGAGCTTGCGCCTACTCCGGCGGCGTGTTCGCCGAATGCTACAACGTTTCGGGAGGCGTGGCCTCGACGATACCCGTGGACGTCTACGTGCCCGGTTGCGCGGCCAAGCCGGAGTCGATCCTCGACGGAGTTGTGCGCGCCGCGACCATCCTCAAGGAAAAGGAAAGGGCGAGGTCGAAGGCGAAGAGGTTTCGCAAGAGAACGAGCCGAGAGGGAGGAGCGAAGTGACGGGAAAAGAAGTCCAGGTCATCGAGGAGATCGAGGCCGGGAGTCTCCTCCCGGCCGTCGACGCCCTGCGAAGCGCCGGTTGGCGGATCATCCAGGTCCTCTGCGTCTCGATCGTCGAAGGCTACGAGCTCAGCTACTCCTTCGGCCTCGACCTCGACATGAAGTCCCTGCGCTTCCGCGCGAGGGCCGACGAGGCTATCCCGAGCATCACCTCCCTCTATCCCGCCGCCTTCCTCTACGAAAACGAGATACGCGACCTCTTCGGCCTTCGCATCGAAAGGATCGGCGCCGATTGGATGGGCAGGGTCTACGACGTAGTCGGCGGCGAAGCCGGCGCGAAGCCCTTCAGCAAAGTGACGATGACGGGACCCCGCTCCGAGGGAGGCGCGATATGAACCATCGCGAGGATACGCGGCGCGACGATACGCATGGCGAATCCGGCGACAACGGCCCCTCGGTCATTCCCTTCGGCCCGCAGCACCCGGTCCTGCCGGAACCGCTGCACTTCGACCTCTACCTCCAGGATGAGAAGGTGGTGGGCGCGGTGCCGCAGATAGGCTATATCCACCGCGGCCTAGAGCTCCTGGTGGAGAAGCGCGACTATACCGACTACGTCCATATAGCCGAGCGAATCTGCGGCATTTGCTCGTTCATGCACGGCATGGGCTACTGCGAGGCTGTCGAGACCCTCCTTGGCCTCGCCATTCCCGATCGCGCGCGCTGGCTGCGCACTTTCTGGTGCGAACTCGAGCGAGCGCACAGCCATCTCCTGTGGGTAGGCCTCGCGGCCGACGCCTTCGGCTTCGAGAGCCTCTTCATGGCTTCATGGCGCGCGCGCGAGCTCGTCATCGACGTCGCGGAGGAGACCGCGGGCGGGCGCGTCATTTTCGGTTCCGCCATCGTCGGCGGAGTCAGCAGGGACCCGAGCGACGAGACCCTCCGGCGATGCATGAAGGCGCTGAAGCCCGCGCGCGACGACATCAGGAAATTGTCGCGAGTGATGCTCCAGGATTCGACCGTTCGGCATCGCCTCGAAGGCGTCGGCGCGATCTCGAAGGAAAGGGCCTACGAGCTCGGCGCTGTGGGGCCGATGCTGCGCGCGAGCGGCTACGATTACGATCTCAGGAAGCGCGGCTACGCGGCCTATGGCGAAATCCCCTTCGAGACCGTCGTCGAGACCTCGGGGGATTGCATGGCTCGTGCCGCGGTACGGATGCGCGAGATCGAGCTGTCTTTCGAGATCATGGAAAAGGCGGTCGCGGGCATGCCCTCCGGCCCCGTCTCGGTCCCGGTTAAGGGCATGCCGCCCGTCGGCGAAAGCTTCGCCAGGCTCGAGCAGCCTCGCGGGGAGGTCCTTTACTACGTCAAATCGAAGGGCAGCCGCAACCTCGAGCGCTTCCGCGTCCGCACGCCGACCTTCGCCAATATCCCCGCCATGGTCGAGGCGATGCGGGGCGCCAGCCTCGCCGACGTCCCGACGATAATCCTCACCATCGATCCCTGCATTTCCTGCACCGAGAGGTAAAGAGTGGCACTGCTGCAGATGGCGCGCATCCTGTTCCGCAACCTGTCGACCGGGCCCGCCACCCGACTATACCCTTATGTCGTCAGGGAGAATTTCGCGGAGAGCCGCGGCCGGATCGGCATCGATTACCCTGCCTGCATCCATTGCGGCGCCTGCTCGAAGCGCTGCCCCGCCAACGCCATAGTCGTCGGTAAGGACCCGAAATCCTGGCGAATAGACAATTTCGCCTGCGTTACCTGCGGACTCTGCATACGCGTCTGTCCCAAGAAATGCCTTTTCATGATAAACGAGCGCCCGAAGTCGGTCGCCTTCGCCGACCTCGCGGGAAGGATCGAGGAGCACTCCACGCCGGCTGCGGCGCCGGGGTCGATCGATGGGAGCGTCGGCGGCCTTGCCTCGAGCGGAGCCGCAGGTGCATGAGGCGAGCGCCGCCGAGGCCCTGGTCAAGATGGTATCGGCGGAAGCGCAGGCGCGGAACGCGGCGCGAGTCTCGCGGATCCTCCTCGTCGTCGGCGAGAGCACCGGGTACATGCGGGAATCCCTGGAATTCTACTTCGCGGCCTCGGCCAAGGGGGGGCTCGCCGAAGGCGCCCTCCTCGATATCCGTTACGTAAAGCCCCTCGTCCGATGCCCGTCGTGCGGACTCGAATTCGAGCGCAAACGCTTCACCTTCGATTGTCCCGTTTGCGGCGAGCAGGGAATCATGACCTCTATCGGCGGCGAGTTCTACGTAGACTCGATAGAAATCGAGGAATCGGCGTGAGGGTCGAACTCAAGCGCGCCATTTACGCGGAAAACGACGCGCAAGCGAGTGAGATACACGAGGGCTTGCGCGCCCGGAGCATCTTCACGGTCAACGTATTGGGCAGTCCCGGAGCCGGCAAGACCAGTCTGATAACCAGGCTGGCCGAGCGCCTCGGGGCCGACGCGCCCCTCGCCGTAATCGAGGGCGATGTGGCGAGCGACATCGACACCCGCGCGCTGCGCGCCCTGGGCATCGACGCATACCAGATAGAGACGGGCGGAGACTGCCACCTCAACGCGCCCATGATCAAGGCGATCCTCTCCCGGATGAAGATGGACGACGGCTCCTGGCTCTTCATCGAGAACATCGGGAACCTCATCTGCCCCGCGGAATTCGTCATCGGCGAAGACTTGAAGATCGTCGTCGCGAGCGTCGCGGAGGGCAGCGACAAGCCCTACAAATATCCTGCCGCCTTCGCGCGGTCGGCCGCCGTCGTCCTGACGAAACCCGACCTTGCCGAGGCCGTCGGCTTCGACGAAGGTTTCTTCCGTTCCGGTCTCGCTTCGGTGGCGCCCAAGGCCCCGATTTTCCCGCTCAACGGCAAGACGGGGGAGGGAGCGGAACCCCTGGCCGCTTGGCTTCGCGAGGCGAGACATTCTGCATAAAGGATATCATCTGCGACTTGCTACGCATGACATTTCAAGACAAAGATTTATGAGTCTTTTTACAATTGCAGCCCTAGTCGATCAGAGTAAAACGAGGATCGCCCAACTTGGCCGCGAGCTCTGCCCAACTTGGCCGCGAGCCGTGCCCAAGTTGGCCGCGAGCCGTGCCCAAGTTGGCCACAAGCTATGTCCAACTTGGGCATGATAATCGTCCAAGTTAGGCGCGGGCTATGCCTAACTTGGACAGGATACATGTACGTGTGATAAAGACCCTGATGATAAGTAGCCAACTATCTCTTTTCGTAAAAAGACTTAAGGTACAGTTCCTTTATCTCCGCGATCAGCGGATACCGAGGGTTGGCTCCCGTACACTGATCGTCGAAGGCGTCGAGGGCGAGCTCATCAAGATCCGCGAGAAAGCTCTTTTCGTCTACCCCTGCGGCTTGGATCGAGGCTGGAATGCCTATTTTAGCCTTGAGCTCGGCGACAGCCGCGCATAGGGCAACCACGAGCTCGCCGTCATCCTTCCCCGCAAGACCGAGATAGCGCGCCAGTCTTGCATAGTCAGCCTTGGCCTTGGGATACTTGTACTGGGCGAAGGCGGCCATCTTGGTCGGCGCGGTCTCGGCGTTGAACTTGATCACTTCCTCGATGAGGAGGGCATTGGCGACGCCGTGGGGAAGGCGGTATCGCGCGCCGAGCTTGTGCGCCATCGAGTGGCAGAGACCGAGGAAGGCGTTGGCGAAGGCCATGCCGGCCATCGTCGCGGCATCGTGCACCGCCTGCCTGGCCTCGAGATCGGCCGCCCCCTTCCCATAGGCGCGCGGGAGGTACTCGAATAGCAGCCGCGCCGACTCCATCGCGAGGGGCGCCGTGAAATCGCTGGCCATGCAGGAGACGAGGGCCTCGAGCGCGTGGGTGAGGGCGTCTATGCCGCCGGCCGCGGTCAGGGCCTTGGGCATGGACATGGCGAGCTCGGCGTCGCAGATCGCGATATTCGGGGTGATCGCGTAGTCGGCGAGCGGATACTTCTTGCCGGTCGCGTCATCGGTGATGACCGCGAAGGGCGTCACCTCGGAGCCGGTCCCCGACGTGGTCGGGATGGCGACGAGGATCGCCTTTCTGCCCAACTCGGGAAAATCGACTATGCGCTTGCGTATATCCATGAAGCGCATGGCCAAGTCCTCGAACTTCAGCTCGGGGTTTTCGTACAGAAGCCACATGAGCTTGGCCGCGTCCATCGGCGAGCCGCCCCCGAGGGCCACGATGACGTCGGGCCCGAAAGCCGCCATTCGCCGTACGCCGGCTTTTACTCCCGAGACGGTCGGGTCGGGCAGGACTTCGGAGAAGACCGCGCACTCCATGCCGAGAGCTTCCAGCTTCTTCGTAACCTTGGCGACCATGCCGAGATCGAAGAGGCTCTTGTCCGTTACGACGAAGGCGCGCCTTTTGCCGGCGAGGTCTCCTAGAGCCGTGCCGAGGCAGCCGTATTTGTGGTAAATCTTGGGCGGAAGCCGCATCCACAAGGTGTTCTCGCGCCGCTGGGCGACCGTCTTGATGTTCAGCAAATGCTTCGGACCGACATTCTCGCTTACGCTATTGCCGCCCCAGCTCCCGCAGCCGAGGGTCAGAGACGGCTCGAGCCTGAAATTGAAGACGTCGCCGATCGCCCCATGAGAGCTCGGCATATTGACCAGAACGCGGCCCGCCTTCGCCCGCTTTGCGTAGGCGGCGATGCGATCCTTGTTTACGGGATCGGTATAGAGGACCGCGGTATGCCCGAGCCCCGCGAAGTCGATGAGCGCCGCGGCCGTATCGACGGCGGCCGCAAAACCGCGCGCGCGGTAGAGCGCGAGGACCGGCGAAAGCTTCTCCCAGCTGTAGGGCTCCGCGGGACCTACCGCATCGACCTCGGCGATGAGGATCTTGACGCCGGCCGGCGCCTCGATGCCGGCCATCGCCGCGATCCTGCCGGCGCTCTGGCCGACGATTTCGGGGTTGATGCGGCCTTCCTTTACGAGGACTCTCGCGAGCCTGGCTTTATCGGCTTCGCCGAGGATGAGACAGCCTTGGGCGGCGAAGCGCGCTCGAACCGCGTCGTAGACCGCGTCCACGACGACGACACTCTGCTCCGAGGCGCAGATGACGCCGTGGTCGAAGGTCTTCGAAAGGATGATCGAGGAGACCGCCATGTCGATGTCGGCGCTCTCGTCGATTACGGCCGGCGTATTGCCAGCGCCGACTCCGATGGCCGGCTTGCCCGAGGAATAGGCGGCCTTGACCATGCCGGGCCCGCCGGTCGCCAGGATGAGGCTCACGTCCGGATGCTTCATGAGACGGTTGGAATCCTCGACGCTGGGATTCGCGAGCCAGCCGATGATGCCCGCGGGCGCGCCGGCGGCGACTGCAGCGTCACGGATGATCTTCGCCGCCTTGACCGTGCATTTCCTGGCGCGAGGATGAGGGGAAAATACGATGGCATTGCGGGTTTTCAGCGCGATCAAGGCTTTGAAAATGGCCGTCGAAGTCGGATTGGTCGTCGGTATGATGCCGGCGATCACTCCTACAGGTTCGGCGATCCTGACGATCCCTTCGACCTCGTCCCGCTCGATCTCGCCGACCGTCTTCATCGACTTGTATTTATTGTAGATATACTCGGCCGCGAACTGGTTCTTTATCACTTTATCCTCGACGATGCCCATTCCCGTCTCGGCTACGG
>Ga0181520_10007992_pt1 | contig 15260 bp, 14 predicted proteins | sample PEATcosm2014_Bin_29_FD_132451 | JGI IMG/M metagenome (GOLD analysis project Ga0181520, IMG submission 132451) | Peatland microbial communities from MTU Mesocosm Facility, Houghton, MI, USA - PEATcosm2014_Bin02_30_metaG | ecosystem: Environmental > Terrestrial > Soil > Wetlands > Peat | place...
CCAGTGCGGGAAGAATGCGCGACTTCTTGGTACCCATGGGCCGTCCTCCACAAGTTCAAGTGTTGACAGTCCACGATACCACGCCGCTCAAAACGCTTCACACACGCCCACCGGAACGACACATCTTCGCTAAGGAGCCGGCAGCACCGTCGTCGGCGTTCCGCCGCCGCTACCGGCAATGACCGGTCTCTACGCTGACAAGCCGGATTCAGGCGAGAATTGGCGAAGAAATAGCGGAGGATTTCGGGGGCTCTCGCCCTACGGCGTTATCTGTCCTTTTCGCCCAACCGTCGTTCCAGGCGCTCCCTGATGCGCCCCAGCCGAGTACGGACGGCGGCACGGGTGCAGTCCAGTTTCGCGGCGATCTCCTCCTCGGTATGCCCTTGCAGACGCAGGTGGAAGACGGCAACGTAGCCCTCGTCCAGGCCGTCCACCGTCTTCTCGATCAGGTCGGCGGCGACGGCCGCCTGCTCCGGCGTGGGAGTCCGTCCCGGTACGTCGTCCCCCTCGGGATACTCCTCCCGTTTGGGGTTTCGCTTTGCGGCACCGAGATTCTCGACGTGCTTGAGCATCTTGTGGCGGGTGATCGTCGCCAGCAACCGCCACAGGTCGGCCGAGGAGTCGATGCGGAACTCCCCCAGGGCGTTGCGTCGGCAGAAAGTCCGTAAGGCCGATTGCACGACATCTTCCGGGTCTTCCCGGCGGCGGAACCGCCGGTTCATCTCCCGTTCGACCAGTCGGCAGAGACGGCCACGATACTGCTCGTCCAAGTCCCTCGCTGCCGAACTGTCGAGAGGAGAACCGTCGCTCGATTCGGGGAGAATGTCAGGCACGTCTTGCCCTTTCTTACCGGACTTGGTGTTTCGCCCCTCAGGCCGTTCCCGATTCTAGTCCGCCCGATGCCGTGACGAAAGAGGGGCGGCAGGCAGCCGATTCTGACGAAATTCCGGTTTTTGTCCGCCAGGACGGTTCCGAATCCGGCTTAGGTAAACAGAGGGTTGATCGAAACAGGGATCCGTGCGACCACCAAACAGGAAAGATCACCATGTCGAACCGAGTTTCCCTCAATCAAACGAAGCAGGGCCTACCGTTGATAGTCAAAGCTCTGATAGCAGGCTTCCTCTTCGGTGCGGTTAAGACGTTACTCAACTGGTTGTCGCGGTAGCCGTGTTAGAACTGGTCAAGAACACGCCTTCCGCCAGACCTGACGCAAAGACCGACGACGAAGACGAAGACGAAACTACTGGATTGGTCAGTGGCGCGATAAGAGCATAGGTGACGAGTGGCGGTCGCGCCGGGGCGCGGCTGTGGACGAACAGGAAGCACGGGAGCAACACAAATGCGAACATGCATGACATGCGGAGGCAAGTATAGCCTCTGGACGGCACGTGGCGACGGTCTGTGCAAGGAATGTGGCGCAAAGGCCGATGAGGCTAAGAAACGGGAAGCTCACCGGAAGGAGGTCGAGCGTAAGCAGCGTGTTCTCGAAGGGGCGAAACGGAACATCGAACTGATCCTCAAGGCAATGACGGATCAGCCGCCCGTGATTTTCACATTCATCAATCGAGGTATTACCACGAAGAAAAGCAGTGGCCTCGGACTAATCATCGGCGGAGTGCTGTATGGAATACAGGGAGCGATCCTAGGCAATATATTCGATGGCTCCTCTGTCAGCTACTCAGGTGAAATTGGCATACTCGTGGTGACACCCACGCAAGTTCTCGTTTCGTATTTTGCGGCACCGATCCTCTCGCAAGATGGCAGGATTTGTTCTGACCATCTGGAACTTTTCGTCAAGCGACTGAAGGCTCACAAGGTCGATCGCAGGAGCTTCGACATCCGCCGGACTCAGCTGACGATGCATCCGGAGGTTGTCGTAACGAAAAATTCGACGGTGACTTATTCGGTTGTCACGCTCGGTTCCGGGCCGGATGCGTTTTCTTTCCAGAAGTCTGACCTCTATGTCAACGATGTCTGCTGTGACCTCCCCAGTATCTCGGCGATCTATGGTGCGATTGAGGGATTGGGGCCGCTCGTTACGCCGACTCAGTTCAGCGCCAAGCTGGAGAAAGGAGAGAACCCGATTCCAGAAGATCAGTTTGCCCAGCTGCCGGACGGAGATAAGTATATGGCCGAGGTATTCGGTCTGCTGTTCCGGCACTGTCAGCGTAATGCCTTGATCCAGAACTTCCCTCGCTTGGCTCCCAACGTAAGGTACTCGCTAAAGCAACGCTTCGAGGAGAAACGTTCTCGCATAAGTGGCGCGAAAGCGCTGTTGATTCTCTCGGTAACACTGGCGGTTGCGGGGGGGGCCGCCGCCTCGTTAGCGGCGGACGGTGTGCGCATCATCTCTGTCTTAGGGGTCATTGCGTGCGTCATATCGGGTGTCGCCGCAGCCATTAGCCTGCGGGGGGCGACCTGGTGCCGCGACGTCCTCAACGGTGGATCGACCATATAGCCGTGAGACCCTGAACGCCCGAACGTTAGTTGTAGTATCCGATGCCTCGCCTCATGCGACGTGCGCCCTCGCCGTCGTCGCCTTCCTTTTCCCTGCCGTTTCCGATCCGTCCAGGAGCGCTTTCTCGATCAGGAACGGCCCTCCTGTGCCTGGAACACGTCCAGTCCGCTCGAAACGGGCCCAAGGTCGATGCCCAGGCGGTGTTCGACCTCACCGACTGGCGGACGGCCTCCGACGACGTGACGGTGGCTTTCGTCCCGGCACCGGACGGGGAGTGACCGCTCCTGGTCGGTCGGTTCCCCTGAGCTCGAGCTCGATACGCAACGGCGATCCAAGAGCTCCGCGGCTGGGGAAGATCTCGGATGACATGGCCACGGCTTTCGTGGCGATCATGCCCTCGCAAAAGAAGGCGATCGCTCGGGCAGCGGGGCATGCCTAGCCGCTACTGCCGGAAATTTCGGTTTTTCGTCCACCAGGACGGCTCGGGATCCGGCTTGAAGAGACGAGCACCGAACGAGGATGACCGAAACGACCGTTCGACAGGAGGCGTTCCTCGAAAGTGCCGAGCCAAGAGGGGCACCCGGCAGCCCGTAACCGGCGCGACGGTCGCGCCGGTCTGCCGGCGGCTCCCTCGCGGCACCGAACCAAGGAGACCCGAGCGATGAAGACGAACCGAACGAGACTGTTGACGTTGGCGATGGCCCTCGCGGCAGCCTGCTGTTGGCTGGGATCGGCGACCGATGCCCATGCCCAACAGGTCACCTACTACTACGCGAGTCCCGCGCCGCAGACCGTCTACTACCCCGCCGAGACGGTCTACTACCAGACCTCTTACCAGCGGGTCTACCAGGGCACGTCGTGGTACTGGAGCCCGACAGCGGGCTGGCAGAGCTACAACCGTTACGTCGACGTGCCGTACCAGGTTCCGACGTACGTCTATCCGCAGACCGTCCCAGTGACCACGACCTACTACTGGTGAGAAGTCGTGCGTCCGACCGCCTTGGCCACGGACAGCCGAGACGACGGGATGCCGTTGGAGCTCGATTACCGCCGGCCGTCCGGTCGCCTGAACAGTCACGTCATGTCCTACGAGCAAGAAAAGGGGGAAGCCATGTTTGCACACGGGAATCGCCGGAAGTGGTTTACCTGTACCGTGATGATCTTGTTGATCGGAACCGCCGCCTGCATGGGCTACGGGTCGAAGGGGTTCGTGGCCGGTTGGCGCTCCGCGTCCAGGGCGCAGGAGGCGGCCCGCAAGTGCGACGAGGGATGGAAGAACCTGTCGAGCCGCAAGTTCGCCGATGCCGTTTCGGCCTTCGACGAAGCCGTCAAACTCAATCCCAAACATGCCAGAGCGGTGTTCGGTCGGGCGCTGGCCTTCCAGGGACAGGGCAAACGGGACTCGGCGATCGACGGCTACACCAAGGCCATCCGGCTACACGACGAGCCTGTTGAGACGGTCGGGAACATCTGGCGCGTCGGCATAGGGCCCTTCGACACCCAGGTGTCTGACAGGATCGTCGCGACGCTGGGCGGCCAGCCGGATCCCGACGCTGTCCGGCTGGGCGACGAACTGGCGGAAGCCTACCTCAACCGCGGCTTGCTGCTCATCGACCGGGGCGGCATGACGGACGAGGCCGTCAAGGATTTCACCAGGGCCATGGAACTTGTCCCGCAGCGAGCCGATCCCTACCGCGCCCGGGGCACCGTGTTCCTGACACGAGGATTCCCCGACCTGGCCCTCGCCGACCTGACGGAAGCGGTTCGTCTCGATCCGTCCTCTTGCAAAGCCTTCTGCCAGAGGGCTCGCGCCTGCCTGGAACTGGGCAAGTACGAGGAGGCCGTCGAGGACTCCCGGTCGGCGATCCGGCTCCGCCCGAACTGCGGCGACGCGTTCTGTACCCTCGCTTCGGCGCTCGCGTCCTTGCCGACCCCGCAGCTTGCCGAGGCGGTCAGTCGCTACAAGGAGGCGATGCGCCTGGACAAGCGACTGGCGGCGACAACGATCCCCCGGCTTGCGCAAGCCTGTTTCGACTGGGGCGTGAGCCTCGTCAAGGCAGGCCGGCGGGCGGAGTCGGTTGCCGCCTTCGACGAAGCGGCGAAACTGGATTCCAAGTACAAACAGCTCCGCCAGGACTACGAAGGGCAGAAGCAGGCGGCACAGATCGCGGCTGCCGGAACCGATTCCAAGCCCCACACGACCACAATGCCGGTCTACCCCAATGTCGCCGACCTCCAGAGCCAAGCCGCTGCCCTGCTGGAGCAGCGCCAGTTCGACGAGGCTATCCGGGACTTCACGAAGATCCTGCAAGCCGATCCCGATCGCGCCGATGCCTGGTACGGGCGCGGTTTCGCCTTCCTGGAGAAGGGCTTTCCCGATACGGCCATCGAGGATCTCGACCGGGCGATCCGGCTGGACTCGACCCCTCCCCAGGCGAACGGCCAGGACGGAAAGCCCGCCATCGTGGATCCCGACTTGGCGGCCCGGCGTAAGGCGGAGGCCGCGCAAGCATACTGCCAACGGGGACGGGCCTACACGATGACGGGCGAGTACGGTCGCGGCGTGCAGGACGCTACCGAGGCCATCCGGTTGAAGCCCGATTTCGCGGCAGCGTACTTGTGGCGAGCTGTCGCCTACCTGAAGGACTGCAAGTACGACCGTGCCCTTGCCGACCTTGCGGAGGCGGTGAGGCTCGACCCGAACCTGGGATCCCCTTCACGGACGTGGCGTGCCGAGGCCCACCGCGGCGAGGGGATCATCCACCTCGACGCAAGACGTTGGGACGAGGCGATCGTCAGCCTTGAGGAGGCGATCCGTCTCGAACCGGGCTGGGCCAAGCAGCTCGGCAAGCGACTGGCGGAGGCGTACCGGGAGCGGGGATTCGAACGTGGCAGCCACGGCGACTTCGACGAGGCCGTTCCCGACCTGAACCGGGCACTGAAGCTGGGCAAGGACGACGCTCAAACCTGCCGCCTGTGCGGACTGACGTGCTGCAAGATGGCGCGAGCCTGTCACGACCGGCGGCTGGTCACCGAAGAAAGGGAACAGTGGCAGAGTGCCGTCGCCTATCTTCGCGGTGCGATCCGGCTCGACCCCGAGATGGAGTACGCGGTGCGCCGTCCGCTGAACGACGCTCTGCACAACCTGGGGACAATGTCCCCGCCGATGCCACCGGCGCAGCTGGGGCTGTGGCGCTAGATCGCTGCCGGAACTGCAAGCTGGTGCCGTCGACAGGAGTCATGATCATGCCCGTATCATCCGTGCGAAACCGGGACGGGTCTCCCGGGGGCCTTCGAGACCATGAGTACCGCAGTGCCCGATGTGGCGAGGCGGTACGCGTATCGCCGCGTTCCATTACAGCCGCCGACGCAGGCCAACTCACGGAGAAGAGGGGCACGAACCCTGACGACGAGCAACGGCTCGAAGCGTCCAGGGCTGTCAGATCCTTTGCGGGGCTCTGCTTGCTGGCTGTTTCCGCGGTCGCATATTTTACCGCGTACTTTACCGTGTACTTTGGCACGGATGACGAGCAGGGCCCCGCCGGTCTGCCTGTCCTGGCATGGCAGCACATCGCATTGGCCGTCGCGATCATGGTCTATGCCCTGATCGTCGCCGATTTCTTTCGATGGCGACTCTCTTGGCACTCGTGACTGCCTACGACATAAATCCGTCGCCTAGGGTCGTGCGACCCTGCGGGCTAAGCCGTTCCGGGTGCCCCGAAAACGCCAGTGGTAGGCTTAGCGGCCTAGAACATAAGCAGCTACCCACTTGGTAGTTACGAACGCTCCATAATGCGCCAATGGTCAAACGAACGCCCCGTATTGCGGCGAAAATCCTCTCAGCTACAATGAGTTACTGGGGTCAGAAAGGGGCATTGAACGGCACTAGCGTGGGGTGTCCATATGTGTCCTTGCCAGTCCGTGCATGAGCTGCTCGCTCGCCGGGAACGGGGCGATGAACATGCGACCTGGGAATGGCATCATCGCTACGCGAGGCGGCTGTGGACGCTAAGGGGGGGCTCTGCCGGATAAAACAATCAGCCGGGTCAAAATTCTTTTCTTGAGTTTAGAGGGAGCTCTATCGCTATGGACGATGTCACGACGAAATCCTATGTTGCTTCGTCCGCCAAGTTGGATAGTCAAAGTTGGGAGGTCTTAGCTGATGCCATACGGCGACTAGAAAGTGCCTGGAAGACTTCTCCAGACCCAAACCTAGCCAGCTTCGTACCGTCAGCGGCCATCCCCTCTCGTCAGCGCGTGCTCGTCGAACTAATAAAGGTCGACCAAGAGTATCGTTGGCGGTCAGGACACGGGCAGAATCTGGAGTCTTACCTGGCGAACTGGCCCGAATTGACGAACCAACGTGACTTGTTGATCGAACTGTTGGAAGCGGAGTGCCTTACGCGAGCCATCGTCGATGCTATTCCGACACCGGAGGAATTGCAGTCCCGGTTTCCCGGGTTTTGGGACAAGATTGACCTGGATGCTATCGAGGCCGAGGCCCAATCCGAGCATTGGATACGGACTGACGGTTTTGAGCGGCGGGTATCGGCCAAGTCGACGGAACACGGCAGAAGAAGAGGATCGCCTGAGCTGGCAGATCACGCCTCTCTGGGCGTGGACAGGCATTTCGGCCGCTATGAGATCCGCAACTTGCTGGGTCACGGCGGCATGGGCACCGTGTACCGCGCGTACGATAAGCAGCTTGGTCGTGAAGTAGCCCTAAAAATCCCGCGTTTCGGCTGTGCTGTAGAACCAGCCGCCTTAGAGCGATTCGTGCGGGAGGCACACGCCGCGGGAACGATTCAACATCCGAACGTATGTCCCATTTACGATGCCGGTCGTTGCGACGGCACCTACTATATCGTGATGGCCCTGATCGACGGCCAATCACTTGCGACCTGGATGAAAGATCGCACGATTGCGCCGCGCGAGGGGGCCGGGTTGGTGAGGAAAATCGCGTGCGCGCTGGAGCAGGTACATGCTTTGGGCATCGTGCACCGGGATATTAAGCCTTCGAACGTGATGATCCACCCCTCGGGCGAGCCGATCCTGATGGATTTTGGCACCGCCCGGCAAATACAGAGCGATAGCGATCTAACCAGCACTGGTTCGCTTCTCGGAACGGTAGCCTACATGTCGCCCGAGCAGGCTCGCGGAGAATGTCATACGGCAGACGGTCGCACCGACATTTATTCCCTGGGCGTGATCCTGTTCGAGTTGATGACCGGCTCGCTGCCGTTTCGAGGGACGGTACCGATGGTGATCAGGCAAGTGATCGAGGACGAACCGCCAAGTCCCCGAAGACTAAACGGCCGGATTCCCCACGCGTTAGAAACGCTATGCCTGAAATGCCTACAGAAGGATCCGCGTGGGCGCTACCCTTCTGCAAAAGCATTGGCCGACGATTTGGGTCGGTTTCTGGACGGTCAACCGATCCATGCGCGGCCCGTCGGTCGACTCACCCGTTGTTATCGGTGGTGTAAACGAAAACCGTATGCTGCGGCCACGGCGGCGCTGCTGACGTTTTTGGCCGTCGCGGGCCCGGTCATGGCATGGAACCAGGCACAACTGCGCAAAGAGGCTGATCGCCAGCAAAGAGAGGCTATTCGCCAGCAAGGGATTGCCGAGGACGAAAAGAAACAAGCCGAGGAAAGCGAGAAAAAAGCCCTCCGCCAAGAGCAATTCGCGAAACAACAGAAAAAAGATGCTGAGAAGAGTAAGGAAGAAGCCGATCACCAGCGGGAACGTGCGGAGACAAATGAGAGAGCGGCCAAGATGAGCGAGGATCGTGCCAAACACAACTCTTACGTCCACACGGTGGCACGAGCCTATCAGGTGTGGGCGGCGAACGATCCAAATCTAGCCGGAGAAATGCTGAAAGGATGCGGGGATGAGTCGGAGAGCGCGAGATGGGAGTGGCGCTATGTCCGGCATCTTTGTGACTTGGAAAGGGCGGCGACGTCAAAGCACTCATGTCCGATTGTGCACGCGGCATTCAGCGCTGACGGTCGGTATCTTCTGTCTCAAGACCTTCAGGGGAGGGTGGCAGTTTGGGATGCCGAAACCGGCAAACAGCTTGCCCATCGAGAAGCCGGGGTCGATTGCGCCGAATTCAGTGTAGCGATTCCAGATCGCGTTCTGCTCGCCGGCGACAAAAAGCCGATCCTGGTATGGGAGACGACCTTCGATCGTATCCTGCGACAATATCCAGCAGCGCCTCCTGCGCATCCGTTAGCGTTTAGTCCCCACCTGTTTTGGATCGCCTGGTCGAATAAACAACCGTCCGTATCTTCTTGCCCTGCTTGTTCTTCTTGTCCCACCTGTTCAGCACCCGGCTCCTCAGCATCTCAGGCATCGCGCGGACAGACCGTTGGGAGCGAGGCCGAGAGCGAGACGAAAGTAGAGATATGGGACGTTCGCGAGGACCGGAACCTAACCACGATTGCCAGATACCAAACTCCCCAGCTTTATGTCGCGTTTTCCGGCGACGACAGAATGGTGGCAACGGCTGGCGATAATCTGGTGCGCGTTTGGGACATATATGCGGGAGAAGAAGTCGCGACGCTACCGCACCGGGGCGCTGTTGAGTCTGTCACATTCAGTTTCGATGGCAACACCATAGCGTCCGGCTGCTGCGATGGAACAATCAACCTCTGGCGTAGGAAGAAAGACCGGGGTAATCAACAGTATGCGCGCGCAAGTAGATTCCGAGGGCCAAGCCGACATCTGGCCTTTTCCCCCGACGGTTCCCAAATCGCATCGGGCAATGGAATCTCGGTTCGAGTATGGAATACCGAGAAGGGCAACGAAATCCTCAGCTTGCCGGGTACGACTCAATGCCTCGCCTTCAGCCCAAATGGTCGGCGGCTGGCAGTGAGCGATACGAACAAGATCCTCAGAATATGGGATGTTGCAGCGAACTGGTCACAGCCGCGGCTGACTCCGGTGGTTCTCGACGAGCGATCTATGAAGAGCCCGAACGGAAGCCTAGTTGCCGAAGCGATGAGCGACAAGACGATACGCATATCAGAAACAAAGTCTGGTAATGTGTTGTGCCAAGTTAAAGACGCAGTTCCCCCCATGGCATTTAGCCCAGACAAAGACGGCGGCAGTAAGCATTTGGTGGCAGTTGAGGCCGGGCAAGTCAAGAACAAGTTGGCCATTTGGACAATCGACGGCAAAAAAGAGAAGCCGCTACTGGGCCATTCGGGGAAGGTCAGTAGCGTGTGCTGTAGTCGCAATGGGGAGACGATTGTGTCTGGCAGCACTGAGGATGCCTGCCCATCAAGTACGACGGATGGTGCTGCTCCGAAGCTGGGAACTATCCGAGTGTGGGACGTTGAAACGGGGCAGGAAGTACTTGAATTTCAAGGGCCTGCGGAACATGTTGCCTTCAGCGAAGATGGTGAGGATCTCATCGCGTGGGACATTACCGGTATGAAGAAGGTGTGGAGTGCTCGGGATGGGTCGGAGACCATTGCGCCCCCGCACGTCCAACGTATCGCCATTGACCGTCCTTCCCGTTGACGAAAAAGGATGAGTGACCGGCGGTTGAAGCTGTCGCGTGTCCGTATTATCGACATCCTAGCATGGATGGCCGTCGGGCAGGACTGACGCTAGGTTAGCCCCTCACGCCCCCACCCCCTGCCTCGCCGCCATCGCCGCTCGCCGCCTCCCGATCGTTTCCTGCTCCGCCTCCGTCGCTCTTTCGATCCGCCTCAGCAGTTCGGGATCGTCCCGGAAGAACTCCCTGGCCAGCCGCTTGATCTCCTGCACCAGCATCTTGATGCGCCACTTGCCTGGAGACCCCAACGCAGGCGAACCGACCAGGGATTTCGTCTGTTCCCCGGAAAGCCTCGCATCCAGCACGGCAAGGGCAAGGTCGCCCAAGCGCCTCCGCACCAGTTCCCGGAAGTCATGGATGATCTTCTCGTCATCATCCTGAGCGGACTTGGCGGGCAGATCCTCGGCGGTCACGGAGCCGGGGACGAATTCCTGGGCGATGGAAACGGTAGGAAGGTAGCATCGCCGGGTCTTTTCCTTCGCCACGATGTTCCGGATGGCGTTGCCGACACTCCTCCGGAACCTGAGCTCCAGCGGGCCGTGAATGCGCTCGTCGTAACCTCGGAAGAGCCTGCCAGTGAGCAGTTTCACCACGACCTCGTGGGCCTTTTCATCCCGTTCACGTTGGTCGCGGAAGCCCGCGTGCCATACCGAGCCAACGATGTAGGAGAGCCAATCGAAACCCTTGAGGCGTTCAAGGGCCTGGCGGTGTGCGGGGTCTCGGACTCGGGCGATCACCTTCTCCAGTTCGCTGTCGAAGAGCTGGTCGTACTGCTTGGCATCGAAGCTGAAGTAGGTTTCGAGGAGGCTCCGAAGCCTCAGCCAATCCCAGAATGTTTCCATACGGGTATGTAGGGTCGTCGGGGGCGGTTCCGCCCAGTCAGCAGCGAAACCGCCTCGCCATGCCGGGCAGGTCGCTTATTATCTTCCGGGGATCTGTACAGAGGGGTATACTGGCGTAATCGTCAGGAAGTCGTATCAGGCCGAACCGTGGGGAGGGTCACATGCCGACATACGGGAACTACGACGTTGGACATTGGGCGACTTGTCAACCGATTATTCGTTTCCCTCGTTCTAAAGACTGTCCTTACCACTGTCGTATCTGGAATGGTCGGTGTCGTAAATGCCCCCTTGATGGAATCGGGGAATGGCACGATAGGCACGAAAATCCTGGGATGCTAAGCGAAGAATACGAGAGGATTACGGTAATCAACAAGAACCGCCAGATAGGTAAAGACCCAGACCCAGAAGCGTGCAAAGGGTGGGTAAAAGGTGTTCTGGCACGATTCGGGCTCAACAATGGGACTTTCGCTCAATTCTTCGGGGAAGTACAAGTAGTGCTGGGTCGGCAACGTGAACAGGGTGCGGCGGTCGTGAGCATAGCGCGCGATGAGCTTTACTTGTGTTGGACGGCACACTTATGGGCAGACTATGTATACCCCTACTGGAACGTCGCAAATTATAGACCGTGGACGAAACTTGGCGACGTGGCGAACGAATACTACACGGATATGCCGAAGCCACTTCAGAAGGCTCTGGGCGACTATGCCCGCCAGATTATCTCTCGCGTCGTTGCTGAAGAATGCGGATGGAGGTCTCCAGCAGAGGGTGCCGTTTCCAGGCGGGAATTGGGGGGTTGAAGGGCATGTCGGTGGCTGCGGGGCGCGACGCTCCGGGCAACGTGCCGCATCGCTTCGTGGCATTTTGGCGAACAAGAATGGACGAATCACTTACCGTTTTCATCCAGCCACTGCAACAACTCCTCGTAATTCTTACCCGTAATTCTACTGGCTTCATGGGCGAAGCTCATTGAACGAGCGTCCACCTTCTGCGTTTCGTGTGCGGTGTTCTTGCCCAAATGTTCGAGGCACCCACGACGTAACTGAGCCCAGGAATGATTGCCCTTTTTTCTTAGCGTGAATAGCTTCGAAAGAATGGAATCGTCTCGTTCCACAGCGGCTTGTTTTTCTACGAGGTCGTGTCCTTTCTGACTCAACGGGATCGGTGGTCTGCCGTCTCGAACAGGATGGTGAAGTTCGACATCATCTTTGGACATGAGTGGTTCGCCGGTCACTATGCAACGGTCAGCCGCCTCTCGACACTCTTGCCTGGCTCTACCGCCCAGGAGGTAACGGTCGGTTGCAGCCTGCTCGGCAGACACCCACACTTTGAGAGCATTCAGCGCAAGGCAGAACACCCGAAACTCGACCGGCAAGTGCGTAGAGAGTCGTTCGGGCAGAGGGTTGTCGTCGAGGAATTGCCGAATCGTTCCAGGTTGGTTCGCAAGTTCGTCTGCTTTGGAACGAAGTGTGCATCCGATCGCGTCGAGCAGTTCCCGAAACGCCTCACGGGGCAGTTTCCGGTTTAGTGCGGACGGGGACGGGTCTTTGTGCCACTCCTCCTTATAGTACGCAAAATAATCCTTGAGCATCGCTTGACGCTCCTCCTTGGAGAGCCCGGAAATCGGCTTGTAGCGTTCGAAAGGCATTCGTTCATCCTCCGCTTTCTTTTCGTCAGCGAGTTGTCGGGAACCTGTCCGTATAGATGCCGAGACTAGCGTAACCCTTTCAGGCGTTCCAATCCAGCATTCCGACCAGTGCCGTCCGTGGCTCTTGACTCCCCTCGCTCTCCGGGCGATGATCCCTGAAGGGGTCACGACCATGGAATTCCACGAATTCCCCACCGTCTACAGCGTCCTGAAGCAGAACGGGCTGACGGACGAGAGCCCGGACAGGTTCTACGCCGGTGCCCTCGCCCTGCTGCGGGCCAAGGCCAGCCGGTTCTCCAGCCACGCCCTGGCGGTGGAACACAACCGCACCGTCTGCGAATGGGACTGGATGCGGGGCGGGTCGCCCTATTTCAAGGTCTACCCGGCGATGATCCCGCTCCTGTCCGGCGTGGGCATCGAGGTGCCGGTGGACTACCTGCGGCTGCCGTTCCAGGCGTTCGCCGTCCGCTTGCCTGCCGAGGGGAACCCGCTCGTCATCGACGACCAATACTGCGTCCGGTCGATCCTCGCCTGCGACGAGCAGCAGGCGGAGACCGAGGAGAGGCGGGTCTACCTCTGGATCGACGTGGGCGAGCGGGAAATGGGCGACAGTCCTGTCCTGACCTACTGCCAGCTCGAATGCGTGCCGGGCATCCAGATCGAGGAAGCCTTCAACCGCCTGCCCATGGAACGGGACATCCGTGGCGTATGCGTCCCTCGGGAGCTGCAAGCCCGCTGCCTGCGCCTGGTCGTGTCGGTCTCCGGCGGACGATGACGGGTCGCCTGATGTTGGCGAGGATAGATCGGGTAGGTCAAGGAACGGATGGCGATGGGGCAGGTTCTTGCGCACGGGCTTTGAGCAGCTCCATGCTGCCTAGATATCGCGACAACCCTCTGAACATCACGATGCTCAGGATAGTCCCGACCGGAAACCCGAAGACATACAGGGCGGCCATCACGTAAACAAGCGGTGCCAGCCTTCGACTTCCGCGTCGCGCAGCAACGCCGCCAACGGCAGCAGTCAAGCCCACGATGACCATGCACACGGCGGCAGCAACGGGTAGCTGGTTCCGCGGATCTGGATTCTTTGCGATCGCACCCACAGTGCCGCCGAATACCAGAAGGCTTCCGAGAATAGCGAAGAGCAAGGACACTGCGCGAATGTTACGATAGTTCGAGTACTCATCAGCACTAAGAACGTCTTTAGGGTTTGCCACGGTCAGTCTCCGTTGTTCAGCTTGTCCATTCGCTTGTTCTCCGGTTCCACGAGCATAGCCGTTCTGTGGGCGCTAGCAAGAGGGCGGTCGGCTCCTGCACCATCGACCGACAGGTGATCGTCTGGGGCGGGAGGGTGCTCTCCCACTTCCCTGCCCAGGGGCTTCAAGAGCGGACGACGGCTTGTCGGTTTGGAGTGGGTTCCGAACGGCCCAGGGGCGTACGGGGGCGCTCGGCCAAAAAACCGTCAGACTTTTGGACTTCGGTGGGGAGGCGGGGTTCGGGGATCCGCAGTCCGGGAAACCGCTGGGGCGGCGAGCGAGCAGGCCAGAAAGTCCGTCCCAACAGGCCCGCAGTGGGCAGGTGCGGTCGGCGTTCTTCGTGGCGCAACAAAAAAAGGGCGCTTGCGCGCCCTGCGGTCTCCTGTCCGATCCGCCGGTTGGTCATTCGCCGTACCGAGCCAGGCACTCCTCCCGCGCCTGGTCGTCCTACTTCTCCGGGACGTACGCTTCGAAACACTCAGCCAACCGCTCGCCCAGCTTTTCCGGCACGTTCCACCGGAAGTCGCAATCGTCGCAGAGGGTGATCACTTTGATCATCGTGAACTCGTCGTCGCAGGTATCGTCGTCGTAGCAGTTCCCCTCCATGTCTTGCCAGTGCACGCTGATGTCGAGGTCGGCTTGCCTCGTGGCGGGCTTGCCGCACGCCTCGCAGACCGCTTTCCCCTTCTCGTTCGCTTCCGTTCCTACGTCCCGGTCGTCCGGACGCACGTTTCCCTCGGTCACGCTACTCATCTCGAACGCTCCTTCGTTGTGCCCTGTCGGGCGGTGATTCTCGTGTGGTAGCAAATCGGCCACGAACGAATCAAGCGTTTTTCGGGCCGTGCTTCCCGAAGGCGACATGGGGCTCACGAGGGCTTCATGCACGGTCTGCCGGGGCAGCGGAGGGCACCGTGGATGGCCGCAAGGGAGCGGCGATCGGCTGACGGTCGAGGTTTCCGACATGCCTGACGCACGGCCAAAAAACCGTTAGACTTTTAGACTGATTTGGCCCAGCGGTGGGGATGGTCTTGCGGTTCGGGAGCCCAGGGCTTGGTTGGCGTGCCGTGGTCTCACACTTCCCTCCCAAGGGCTTCAAGAGCGGATGACGGCGTGTCGGTTTGGAGTGGACTGGGGAGTGCAGGCTGCTCGGTGATCTCGCAATCCCGTCTCGGACTGGGCTCGAAGTTTCCTCGGAGTTGGCTCACGCCTTCTTTCCGACAACCGGCGAGGATTTGCGAAAGACCGCACCGCCGACGTTGTTGCGGATAAAGTCTACCGGACAACAGATCTCGTAGCCTATCCCCTTGGCGAGGTCATGCCCAAGGTGCCACATGTCCAGCATCATCTCGCGCTCTTGCATCGGCAACAGGATACTCGTATGCCAGAGATCGGGCACGAAAAACTCCTGTGGCAGTTTCCCGTCCGCACGCACGGCGGCGAGCAAAGCCACAAGATCGTCGTAGTAGTGCGAGACCGCTCCGATCCATCGTTC
>Ga0181520_10007993_pt1 | contig 15259 bp, 11 predicted proteins | sample PEATcosm2014_Bin_29_FD_132451 | JGI IMG/M metagenome (GOLD analysis project Ga0181520, IMG submission 132451) | Peatland microbial communities from MTU Mesocosm Facility, Houghton, MI, USA - PEATcosm2014_Bin02_30_metaG | ecosystem: Environmental > Terrestrial > Soil > Wetlands > Peat | place...
AACAGGCCGTTCAGCTTGTTGTAGTTGTCGGGATGCGTCCAGGGGCCGTCGTCGTGGCAGGCCTCGCCGCCCAGCAGGACGGTCCCGGCGCCCGCGTCGTGCGACACGCCGAACATCCCGCGGGCGTAGCCGAACATGCCGGCCTCGACCCGGGCGAGATCCTGCGGCAGGCGCCGGAAGAAGTCGAGGTGCGCGGCGCCCGCGGACCCGAAATCGCCCACGTCGGCGAAGTAGGGGCCCTTCTCGTAGTTGACGCGCTGCACGAGTTCGGGGATGACCACGTTCATGTCGGCGTAGCCCTGTCCGTGGGCGTGGGTGGGCAGGTTCAGGGGCATGCCGTCCAGGAAGACCGCGAAGTCGGTCCCGTGGTCCAGGTTGAAGCCGCGCAGGAAGTACTGGTTGGCCTTCCCGCCGCCGGCGTGCTGCGTGATGATCACGCCGGGCACGGTCTCGAGTATCTCGCCGGCGCGGAGCAGGGGCCGATCGGCCAGCTCTGCGGCCCCGGTGGTTCCCTGCGAGGCCGAGTCGGCCAGCCCGAGCAGGCTGTCGGCGCGGCCGTTCACTACCACCTCGGGCAGGGCTACTGGGGCGGACGGATTGTTCGCCGCTGCCGGGGTTTTCGCCTCGGCCGGGTTGTTTGCCGCGGCCGGGGCATTCGCCGCGGCCGGAACGTTGTCCTCGGCCGCGGCCTCGGGCGAGGCGTCGTCGTTGTCATCGTCGTCGGCGGGCGGCTGGGCGGCCTGGCCGAGTACGGATGTCGGGCAGAGGAGCGCCAGGATCCCCAACGCAAAGACGAGCAGGCGTCCTCTCTGGGCTAAGCGCGGAGCGAGCACGTGGCAGGGCGTCAAGAACATCCTCGGTGCGTATTACGATTCGGCGAATCGTAATACCTGACCCGAGGCCCGCCGTCAAGGGAAAAGCGCGGTCGCCGAGAGGGCGGAGTCGCGGTGACGCCAGATGGCCGGCGCCGAAACGGAAACCGGAGCGAATTCGCCTTTCAAACAGCAGGCGCAACACGAGTTGGCGGAAATTTATATATAGCAAGAGAAAATAACTCAAAGCGTATTCAATACCGTTCAGAGCGTGGCTGCTGCCGATGTCCCATATTAACGGCGTTAAATAATTCAACGCTGGCCGCAGGTTTGCCGGGTGCATAATCGCCAAAGAAAACGATCTTTGAGATTCGCTCTTGCACCTTGTCTTTGCGCCACGTCGCCGCGTTCGCCTTTTTTTTTCGACTTTTATCGCGGCGCCGCTCGCGTCGGCCGGTCGTCGCTGTCTTTGTGGTCCTCTTCGCATGGTTGAAGCGCAACCCATCGACGGGCGGCCGGGAAGCATTTTCCCGGACACCAGCCCGGCAAACTGAGACACTGCCCGCGAATCGCCTGTCGCGAGCGCGCGGATCGGGGGGAGCGGAGAAAATTCCCGACCCGGCGAAACTCCGTTGACTTCTACCCCGTCCGGCGGGACTATGCCAAGCACAGGTGAGGATCTCTCCAGAACGAATGCGGCGGAAAAATGAGCAACGAGGAGACCTTGGCCGCGAAAATCGGGGCCCTTCGCGCCCAACTTGAGGCGCTGGCGGGGCAAGCCGGCGGGATGCCAGTCGAACGGGGGTTGCACGAAGTGGCCGCGGCGCTGGCCGAACTGAACGCCGCCGCGGAGGCTGTTGGGCAAAGCGAACTCCGTTTTCGGACCGCCACGGAAATCGCCCAAGCGCTGGTTTATGAACGGGATTTCCACACCGGAATGGCCCATTTTTACAGCGACGTCGATGCGCCGTTGGGCTACGCGCCAGGCGAATATCCGCGGACCGTGGAAGGTTGGGCCGAACTGACCCATCCAGACGATCTGCTGAAGGCCTTGGAGCAGGTCAAGGAAAATTTCGCGACCGGCGCCCCGAACACGATTCGCTACCGCCTCCGCCGCAAAGACGGCTCGTATTCCGGCTGGCTCGATCGCTCGATTCTGGTCTCGGATTCGGACGGCAAGCCGCTCACGTGGGTGGGCATTGCGATCGACATTTCCGCGCAGCTCGAGGCCGAAAAAGCGCTGCGGGAATCGCAACAGATGCTGCGGCTGGTGCTCGACGCGATACCGGTCGGCGTTTTTTGGAAAGACAAAGATCTGAAATACGTCGGCTGCAACCGCAAGTTCGCCGAAGACGCGGGCCTGAAAACGACCGACGAGATCCGCGGAAAAGACGATTGGGACATGCCGTGGGCCGATCGCGCGGAGGTGCACCAGGCCGACGACCGCCGCGTGATGCAAACCGGCGCGCCGATCCACGGCAGCGAGGAGCCGACGACGACGGCCGACGGCGGCGACAACTGGGTGCGGGTGAGCAAGATTCCGCTCGTCGACGCCGACGGCGCGGTCAGCGGCGTGCTGGGCACCTACGAAGACATCACGGCGTGGAAACGATCCGAAGAGCAACTGAAACACACCGCGACGCACGATAGCCTGACGGGTCTGCCCAACCGCGTCTTGCTCTACGATCGCCTGCAACAGACGTTGGCGCGCGGGCGGCGCCAGAAAAGTTTCAACGCCTTTCTGCTGCTCGACCTCGATCGGTTCAAAGAGGTGAACGACCGCTTCGGCCATGGCGCCGGCGACGAGTTTCTGCGGCAGGTCGCCGGCCGTCTGACCGGCTGCTTGCGGCCGTACGACACGCTGGCGCGCCTCGGCGGCGACGAATTCGTCGTCATTCTGGGCGGCCTGGCCGACGCGCAGGACTGCGCCGCGGTCGCCAACCGCATCGTCGGCAGTCTGCGCACTCCGATCCCGATCGGCGCCGCCGCCGTGCGCACGGCCTGCAGCGCGGGCATCACGGTCATGCCGGCCGACGGGGCCGACCTCGAGACGCTGTTGCACGAGGCCGATCGCGCGATGTACGCCGCCAAAGAGAAGGGCGGCGACTGTTTCTGCTTCTTTTCGCGGGCGATGAACGCCGCCGTCGACGAGGGCAATCCGCTGGTCGCCGACTTGCAGCGGGCGATCGCCGACCACGAATTCGTGCTGCACTACCAGCCGGTGATCGACCTGCAAAGCGAACAGATTGCCGGCGTCGAAGCGCTCGTGCGGTGGGAACATCCGCATGACGGCCTGATCTACCCGCTCAGTTTTATCGAAGTCGCCGAGGCGAGCGGCCTGATCGCGCCGATCAACGCCTGGGTGCTCAACGCCGCCTGCGAACAGGGCGCCGCGTGGCGCCGCGCCGGCCTCGCGACCGGACCGGTGGCCGTGAACCTTTCCGCGGGCCAGATCGCGGACAAAGACACGGTCGCCGGCGTCGCCACGGCCCTCGCGGAGAGCGGTTTGCCGCCGTCGGGCCTGGCGATCGAGGTCAAAGAGGCGGAGGCGATGCAGGATGCGGAGGCGGCGGCCGGTCTGTTGCACGGACTGCGCGGTCTCGGCGTCCAGATCGTCCTCGACGACTTCGGCGCGGGCAATTCGTCGCTGGCGTGGCTGAAACGCGTGCCGTTCGACGTACTGAAGATCGACCGCTATCTCGTGCGCCGTCTCGTCGACGACCCGGAAAACGCCGCCATCGTGAAACTGATCCTGACCATGGCGCAGGCGCTCGGCATCCGCGTCGTCGCCAAGGGCGTCGAGGCCCCCGAGCAACTGGCCGTGCTGCGTTCGCTCCGCCAGCCGCGGCGGGTCGTGGCGGAGCCCTGCGACGCGCAAGGCTACCTGTTTTCGCGGCCCGTCTCGGCGGACGCGCTCACGAAATTCGTCCGCGAACGGTCGCGATAGCCGGCGCCTGACCCGTTCCCGCCGCGGCCTTCCATTTTTTCGCTAAGCCTGCGAAATCGTTGCGGTTGGCGGCCAAATTTCGCTCGTGCCGCGGCTCGATATGTCTGGTTATGACTGGTTGTCCGGAACTTCCCATACTATTTCGTTAAGGAAACAACCGGAAAACCAGTCATAACCAGTCATGGCCGCGATCGATCGCCGGCTTTCGGCGCCGATTTCATGTGAAGCGCACCGCGGGCCACTGTTCACTGTTCACGCTAACTGCTCACTGCCGGCGGCGATCGACGATTGACGGCGGCGCCCGCCTGTCATAAACAGGTTGTTGGCCGCAATCACGGGAGACCGTATATGCATTCGCGTTTCATTTTTTGGCTCGCCGCCGCCGCACTGGCGCTGGCCGGCGCCTGCACCCCGGCGTCGCCGCAGACGACGAGTTCCCCGGGCGCGGTGACGCTGCTGATGCTCGTCGATCAGGACCAGATCTTCGGCTATGTGCAAAACGCCTCCGTCGGTGAGGCGACGTTTTCGGCGACCGAGGGCATCGTCGGTTCGCGGATTTCGTGCTTGATCCACCTGGACGATTTGACCCGCTTTCAGCAGGCCGAACTCAACGGCTCCCTGACGCTGGTGAACGGCGATGTGGTCAGGGATCCGAGCTACGAGCAGGATTTCGTCGTAGAGACGAACGGGGCCAGCCCGGACACCACCATCGAGTTTTACATTCCGCAGGTGCTGGCCGTGCCGGTGATCGTGAATTTCACCTTGGCGCTCTCGTACGAAAAGGAAGATGTATCGCACAACCTCGTCTCTTTCGAAGCGTCGCTCACATACCAGTTCGCGGTTAACGCGGGCACGCCGGCGTCGTCGTAGTCTCGGGACTCGGACCCGCCGGACGCGGCCCGAGCCCCAACCAGCGATCCTCAACGCGGAATCAACTCGGCGAACAAGTCGTAAACGTCAGCGGCGACGATCTTGACGTGCACGATATCTCCCGGGCGGCAGGCGTCTTCGGCCGCCGCGCGCAGGTAGACGACGCCGTCGACTTCCGGCGCCTGCTGGGCCAGGCGGCCGACGTGAGAAAACGCCCGCGCGTCGTGCTTGTGCAGGGTTTCCTCGACCAGCAATTCCGCCTTTCCGCCCACGCGTTCGCGCCCGAGCCGGGCGCTGATTTTCTGCTGCGCGGCCATCAGCCGCTCGACCCGCTCGCCGCGCACGGCCTCGTCCACCCAACCGTCTTGCGCGTAGGACGGCGTGCCTTCTTCCGGCGACCACGCAAAGGCGCCGAGGTGTTCGAAGCCGTTGCGGCGCACGAACGCGAGCAGTTCCTTGAAATCCTTCTCGGTCTCGCCGGGGTGGCCGACCAGAAACGTCGTGCGCAAGGCGAGGGCGGGAATCATTCGCCGCAGCCGATCGATGGCGGCCTGGCTGCCGTCTTTGGTCTGCGGGCGGCCCATGCGCGCCAGCACGCGATCGCTCGCGTGCTGCAGCGGCATGTCGAGATACGGCACAACCGCTTGGCATTGCGCCATCGCCGTAACCAGATCTTCGTCGACCCGCGCCGGATGGGCGTACAGCAGGCGAATCCAGCGGTCGGGGAGCAAGCGGTCGAGAGCGCGCAGCAGGTCCGGCAGCGACGTCGGCGGCGTCAGGTCTCGGCCGTAGAGGGTCAGGTCCTGCGCAACCAGCGAAAACTCGCGGACGCCGCGCGCCGCCAGCGCCTCGGCTTCGGCGAGCGCCGCCGCCGGCGGCCGACTGCGAAACGGTCCGCGCAAGCGGCCGATAATGCAATAGGCGCAGGCGTTCGAGCAGCCTTCGGCGACTTTGAGATACGCCCGGTGGGGCGGCGTCGAAAGCAGCCGCGCCGGGCTCTCGCGGTAGCGGCGCGGCGGCCGGCCGAGCGACACGAGCGGCCCCTCGGCGGCGGTCAGCTTGGCGACGAGGCGCGCGAAACGCGGCAGGTCGGCGACCCCCGCGACGAGGTCGATTTCGGGCAATGCGGCGGCCAACTCTTGCCCGTACTTCTGCGGCAGACAGCCCGCCGCCGCCAGCCAGCGCACGCGGCCGGCACGTTTTTCGTCGATCTCCGCGAGCAAGACGTCGACGGATTCCTGCGCGGCGTCTTCGACGAAACCGCACGTGTTGACGACGACCAGATCGGCCGGTCCGTCGGCGACCAATCGCCAGCCGGCGCGCGTCAACTGGCCGGCGAGGCCTTCGCTGTCGACCAGATTTTTGGCGCAGCCGAGACTGGTGACGCGGAAGGTGCGGGCGCTCAAGCGAGCATCTCCAGAAAGGCGTCGAGACGCGTCGCCAATTGGCCGGAAAGCGGCCCCGGGCGGTCGCCTTCCAGCGCCAGCGTCGGCAACGGCAAGCGTTCCTTGATGACGATGTGCTCGATTTGCCGGTGACAAAAGGCCTGCAAGTAATGCAACACGCCGTGAACGCCGCGGCGCGCGGTCTCGCCGGCGAGGTCGTTCAACCGGTGGGGCAGCTCGTACGGATACGTGTAGCGGCAAAATTGTTCGACCAGATCGGCGCAATCGTAGGGCATCGCGAATTGGCGCGGCACTTCGTCGAAGACGATGCGGGCGCCGCGCGTCTCCAGCGCCGCGAACAGATCGTCGTAAATCGGCGGCACGCCGAGCAAAGCCAGGCGCCGCGCCGCCGGGGCGGGCCGGCGACGTTTCGCGCGGCGCAGGAATTTTTGCAGTTCGGCGTCGAAACGGTCGGCGTCGCCTTGAAAATCCGAAGCGGAAACCAGCCAAGCGTGCAATTCGGCGGAGCCGACGCGGCCCTCTTCCCACGCCAGGCGATCGAGTTCGGCGAGTCGCCGGCGCAACGGCGCCCACCGGCGGCGCACGGCCTCGGCCTTGGCCATCGTCGTGCCAAGCCGGGCGGCGAAATCGGCGAGCGCGCGGGCCACGTCCGCCGGCTCGCGCTCGGGCGGGAAAGCGAAGGGGATCGTGTCGACGCCGCGGTGGCGCAGCACCTCGGCCAGCGCGCGCGTGTTGGCGCAGTCGCCGCTCGTGACGGTCACGACCGCATCGGCGGCGCCAGCGACGGCTGCCGCGTAAATGCCCTTGATCCAGGCGCAGACGCCGGGCGGAAAGCCTTCGGTTTCGGCGCGGTCGAGCATGCGGTCGCGCTGCGGATCGGCGATGAAAACGTTGTTGAGATCGATCGGCCGGCCCCCGGCCGCAACGATGATTTCGTGCGGAACGGTCGAGGTCAAACCGAGGCGCTTGGACATAGGCGGCCGCGTCAATCCTTGATCAGAATATAATACAAGACGATGATGGCCACCGCGAGGACGCCGGCGAAGAACAGCGCGCCATTGGCGAAGCCGCTTAGGCCGCCGTACCCGTGAAAATCGGTTTGCACGAAATCGCGGCCCTCCAGAGTGAAGTGGTGCAGAGGGGCCAGCGACCAGGCGGCGAAAAGCAACAAGAAGAGGTACTTTCGGCCGTTGGCCCAGAACCACCCGACCGCCGCGACAAGCACCGAAGCGATGATCCCCAACGGATTGATCATGATGCCGAGGAATGCGCCTTTTTCCCACGCGAGGGCGATCAACGCCCAGTTCGTCTGCAACCAGTCCATCTTGACCTCCCGCAAAGTCTCGAAAATTCCCGCTTTGTCACCCTATAAGTTAGCCAGTCTTTGGGAAATCTGTCCGAGTTTCTTGAGCGCTTCCGGCGCGTTTTCGACCGTCTTCGTCAGGTTGTTCAGCGAATCCTTGAGCGCCTCGGCGACTTTCGCGGCTTGCAGCGGGTCGCTAACCAGGCTGCGATAATTGTTCATCAGGTCTTTTCCGTCTTGAAGCAGTTTCGGCGCGTTGCCGGCTGCTTTTAGCAGAACATTCTGCGCGAGTTTCACGTTGTGTTGGGCGACTTGCCGCAAGTTCACGTTCGGTGTCTTCTGCAACGCGGTTACGCTGGCGGCCGCCACTTGGATGACATGCTGAGCGTGCGCCAGCGAGGCGTACGTGATGGCGGATTGTTTGTCCCAGTTCGCCACGTGTTGATTGATTCCGGTCACGTATGAGATTTTCGAGCTCTTCACGCCGTCCCACTTGCCGTTCTGATACGTCTGAAGGGCTTGGTCAAGATCGGACAACTTAACCAGGGATCGCGCGATATCGCAACTTCCGCCGACCGCCGTAAGCGCTAGCGCGGCAAACGCCAGGAGGATACCGATGTTCTTGCGGTTCATTTCGCCTCCGCGGCAAGATTTCCGGCCCGCGATTTTCTTTCGTGATCATCGTAAAAGGCCGCTGCCGCCCTGTCAACGCGCCGAACACGGCTCCGTCGCGAGATCATCCGGACATGTTGTCTCACGCGACCGGGCCCTTTCCCCAACGGCCACGGTGTTGTATACGTTAATCGTGAGTGGCCGCGCCGACGGTGCGGGCGGCCGGGACCCGCGCGGGTTGCCGTTCGCGAATGGCGGGCGTTGAGCCGGGTTTTCTTGACTTTATCGACGCGGGCGTTATTCTGAATAATGACCTGCTTCACAAGGAGGATGCCCATGCGTAAGTACATGTTGCGTCCAGTGGCCCACTGCTCAGAGGGTTGCTGTAGTTAGTCCCGGGCACGACATAAAACTGCCTGACGCTGAAACAAACCGGATGATCGGTGAAAGCCGCATCCGGTTTTGTCGTTTTGGCGGCGCGACGCGCACTGTCGATTTTGCGGCCCGCGGCGACGGTTGACGCGCCCCGGGCAATCGCCTAACCTGAAAACAACCGGTAATTTCGATGACGGAGAGCGAGCCATGCGATTGCGGACGTTGCTGATGGCGGCGGTTTGTTTGACGGCGCTGGCGGTTCCGGCGTGGGCGGAGGATGTCGTCGACGAGCACGCGCCGGCGTTCGGCCTGCACGGCGTTTATTCATTCGTGCCGAACTCGTTTCTGAGCCTGGCGTACTCGAAGCACACGTCGATCTCGGCCGTCGGCTACGGCGCCTGGTTGACGTACGGCTTCAAGCAATACGATCTGGCGTTCCAGGTGAATAACTGGAGCGCGCAGATGGGCAACGGCGAATGGCTCTCCCAGGGGGCGACGATCGACAACGCGCACTGGATCACGACCAAAGGTCTGGGCGCGGCGGATTTCTCGGCGTCGATCCTGTGGAAATGGCGCGTGCATCCCGCGGTCGAGCCCTTTATCGGCCCGACGCTGGGCGTCGCTTTCTTATACGGCAAGGTCAACGAGGACGACGCGAACGCCGATCAGACCTCCCCCAACTTCGGCAAGCCGCTCGGTCAGCCGGAAAAAAAGACGATCCCGCCGGTGGTGCCGAACGTCGGGTTCCTGACCGGTTGCCGCTTTTACCCGACGCCGAATTTCCGGATTTCGGTCGACCTCGGCATCTACCTCGGCTTCTCAGCCGGGTTGAGCCTCGGGTACGCGTTCTAAAAAACCTCCGGCTAGAATGAAGTCGCGCGGCGAAAGTTTCACCGGCCGTTCATTGCCGCCCGTTCGTCGTCGTCGGCAGCGCTCGCGCTGAGTCGCCGATGAAGCAGCGCGCGCTACGCCGCTGATTTTTTCCTTTTTCCTTTTTCCTTTACTATCCTCGCCCATGCAACATCCGACGCCGATTCTCCATTCTTTGGGCCTGCTGAAGTGGGTCTTGGTGGCGCTGCTCACCGTGGTGGTGCTCGGCACGCTGGGCTACATGCTGCTGGAAGATGCGTCGCTCCTTGACGCGCTGTTTATGACCGTCACGACGATTACGACGGTCGGGTTTCGCGAAGTGGTCCCGCTGCGTCCGGCCGGCCGCATTTTCACGATGTTGCTGATCTTCGCCGGTTTCGGCGTCCTCATGCTGGCGTTCGGGGTGCTCACGCAGACGGCGGTGGAAGGCACTTTCCGGCGCCTGGTGGAGAATCGACGCATGCAAAATCAAGTGGACAAACTGAAGAAGCATTTCGTGCTGTGCGGTTGCGGCCGCATCGGCCGCCACGTGCTCAACGAGATGCGCGAACTGGGCCAGCCCGTCGTCGTGATCGAGTCGGACGCGGAGGCGGTCGAGGCGTTGAAGCAGGAAGGCGTGCTTGCCCTGCACGGCAGCGGCGCGGAAGAGGAAATGCTCGTTCGCGCGAACCTGGCCGCCGCCCGCGGGCTGATTGTGGCCGTTGGCACAGACGCGGAATCGGTGTTCATCATTCTAACGGCCCGCGATCTCAACCCCGATTTGTTCATCCTGGCGCGGGCCATCGAGGAGAAGAACGAGGACAAGCTCCGGCGCGCGGGGGCCAACCGGGTGATCGCGCCCTATCGGTTCATCGGCAAACGCATGACCAGCTTCATCCTGCATCCGACGGTCGTCGACATGCTCGATTCGGTGATGTTCGCCGGCGAACTCGACCTCGGCATGGAGGGCATGCTGGTGCACGCCGCCAGCCCGCTTGCGGGTCGGACGCTGCGCGACAGCAATATCCGCGAAAAGCACGGCCTGATGATCATCGGCGTGCGCAAAGCGCAGGGGAACATTTTGTTCAATCCGGCGGCCGATGAAGTCATTGAGCCCGGCGACACGCTCGTTTCGATCGGCGAGAAGGACGCGCTGGGAAAATTGGCCAAGTTGCTCGGGGGAGAGTAGCCAGTGGCCGTTAGCCGGTAGCCAGTAGCCGGTAGTCAGTAGTCAGTAGCTGTGGGCCAACCTGCTCGCGCCAATGGAGCTTCTCAAGTTAAGGTTTCGTACAACGCCCGGGAAAGGCGGCCCCGTGGCTAGTGACTACTGACTACTGACTACTGACTACTAACTACTGTCGACCAACCACCCGCTCACCCGCACCGATAGCAGCCGCTTTCCAAATCCCGATAAAAACGAATGTCTTCGACCCGGCGCTTGGCCCGGCCGCGCCGGCGATCGACGATCTCGACGCCGCGCGCCGCTAGGTCGCGCCGCCGTTCCAGCAGCGGTTCGCCGACCACCGCGTCCACCACGTAGACGAGGCAGCCGCCGCGCGCGGCGTAGGTCTGGCCGTAGGAGATGGGCGTGCGCGTCGACGGCTGTTCCATCAGCGACGCCAGCACCGGCTCGCGTTTGCGGGCGCCGGACGCGAGCAGCAACACGGTGCGCGCCGCGAACACCAGCGACGCGCCCATGCTCACGGCGAACCGCGGCGAGTCGTTCATCGTCGCGAAATGCCCGTCGGCGACGGCATTGCGGACCGTGTTTTCGTCGAGGCGGACCAGCAGCATTTTGCCGGCCGAGAACGGAATTCCGGCTTCGTGAAAGGCGACGTGCCCGCGCCCGCCGACGCCGATGACTTGCAGGTCGATGCCTCCGGCCTTGGCGATCCGCCGCGAATAACCGTCGAGAATCGCGTGCTTGATCCATGACAAATAGGCCGATTGCGCGGCGGGACGAATCGCGATCGCCCGGCCCGAATCGCGGCCGATCTCACGCCAATCGCCGGGCCACAACCGTAGATTCCGCTCCAGGTCGATTTGCTCGATCAGTGCGCCGCAGGGCAGGTTGGTTTCGGCGAACGGCCGGCGCAGCAGCCCGAAGAGTTCGGTAATCATGAAATAGCTGTAACTGGCCGGGTGAATCGTGCGCTGCTGCGGGTTGTCGCCGGGCAGGCCGACGTACTCGTCGAGGTTGAAGGTGCGCACGCGGGCGGCGTCGAAGCCGTCGCGGTTGGCCGCCGCCGCCAGATGTTTGTAGAGGCCGACGGGGGTGCTGCCGGTGGCGAGGCCCAGCACATATTGGTTCTTGGCCTGCAGCCGCGCGTGAAAATCGGCGAGCACGAGGGCGCCCGCAATCTCGCTCAGGTGGTCGTAGTCGCGGGCGATAACAATCTGGATGGGCATGCGGTTCTCCCGCCGGCGAACGGCGCCCCGAGGCTGGCGCGCCGGTTCAGGCGAGGGCGAGTTTTAGTGCATCGGCAATTTGCTGGCAATAGGCCTGCGTCTGCTCGAGCGTCGGGCCCTCGACCATGACGCGGCACATGTTCTGCGTGCCCGAATATCGGACCAACACGCGGCCCGAATCGCCGAGCGCGGCTTCCACGTCTTTGATGACCGCGGTGACGGCTGGCAGCTCTTCGAGCGGCTTTTTTCGCCCGACGTCCACGTTGATCAGCGCCTGCGGGAAGACGTCCATCACCTTCGCCAGGTCGGACAGCGGCCGGCCCGTGCGCTGCATCACCGCGATCAACTGGACGGCCGAGAGCACGCCGTCGCCCGTGCCGTGGTGGTCGAGAAAAATCATGTGGCCGGATTCTTCGCCGCCGAGATTCGCGCCGAGCTTTTCCATGTCTTCCAGCACATAACGGTCGCCGACCTTCGAGCGGTGGTTTTTGATGCCGATCCGTTGGCAGGCGATCTTCAGGCCGAAGTTGCTCATCACCGTCGTGACGAGGAGATTGTTTTTCAACGCGCCGTGCGAGAGCAGGTTGAGCGCGCAGATCATCAAGATCTGGTCGCCCGTGATCCGCCGGCCGAATTCGTCGACCGCGATCAGCCGGTCGCCGTCGCCGTCGAACGCGAGGCCGAGATCGGCGCCGCCGTGCCGCACGATTTCTTCCAATTGCTTGGTGTGCTGGCTGCCGCAATCGTGATTGATGTTCAGGCCGTTGGGCTGGTTGCCGATGACCGTCACGTCGGCCCCGAGTTCGGTCAGCGTTTCGACCGCCGTTTTGTAGGTGGCGCCGTGGGCCGTGTCGATCGCGATCTTCATGCCTTCCATCGTCAGGTCGCGCGGAAAGGAGTTCTTCAAGAACTGAATGTACCGCCCCCGCGCGTCCTCGATGCGATAGGCGCGGCCCATATTCATCGCCTGCGGCGTCTGGTCGGGCAGCTTCGGGTCGAGGATCAGGCGTTCGAGCTCGGCTTCCTGTTCGTCGGTCAACTTGCGGCCGTTGCCGCCGAAGATTTTGATGCCGTTGTCTTCGTACGGATTGTGCGAGGCGGAGATGACGATGCCGGCGTCGGCGCGCATGCTCTCGGTGATGAAGGCGATGCCCGGCGTCGGCAGCACGCCCACCAGATACGGGTTCCCGCCCATCGAGGTGATGCCGGCTTCGAGCGAACTCTCGAACATGTAGCCCGAAATGCGCGTGTCCTTGCCGATGATGACCCGCAGCTTGTGGTGATCGCCCACTTCCTGGCGCAAAAGGTGCGTCACGGCCTGCCCGACCGCGAACGCAATTTGCGCCGTCATCGGATGGCGATTGGCCTCGCCGCGAATGCCGTCGGTGCCGAACAACTTGCCCATCACGCGCCCCCTTGTTTTGCCGGAATTTATAACCCCTGCCGCCGGGAACTGCAACCAACCGCGTCAGTCCAGGCGTGACGCGAACGTCTCGTCAGCCGATTTCCTGGGCCTTCAGCGCCAGTCGTTCCCGGGCGAGGCGGAGGGCGTCGTGCAGTTTCTTTTCGAGCAGTTCGCGCGGCGGCAGTTCGGTCAGGTATTCGGCGATGCGCACGCCGCTCGTGGCGAGTTGCAGTAGTTCGACGTGCTCGCTCGATTTTCCGGCGCACAGGATCAGGCCGATGGGCGTTTCCTCGCCCGCTTGCATTTCGTATTTTTCCAGCCATCGCAGATACAGCTCCATTTGCCCTTTGTGAGCCGCCTGGAACCGGTCGAGCTTCAGATCGATGACCACCAGGCGCTTGAGCTTTCGGTGGTAGAAGAGCAGGTCGATGTAGTAATCCATGGTGTCCACCGTGATCCGCTTTTGCCGCGCCACGAACGAAAAACCGACGCCCAGTTCCAGGATGAACGATTCCAGTTCGCGCAGAATGGCGGATTCCAGATCCTTCTCGCTGTACGGCTCCTTGAGGCCGAGGAAATCGAGAAAATAGGGGTCGCGAAAAACCAGGTCGGGCGACATGCGGTCGGATTCGCGCAGCGCGTCGAGTTCCTCGCGGATCAGGTCTTCCGGCTTCGTGGCGACCGCCGTTCGCTCAAAGAGCATCTTGTTGATCTTGTCGCGCAAAGTGCGGACGCTCCAGCGTTCGATGCGGCACAATTCGGCGTAAAAATCGCGGCGGAGTTGATCGTCGAGAGGTAGGATTTCGAGGAAATGGGACCAGGACAAATGTGCAGACAGTGTCCGCACTATTTCTCGGTCGGGAAAGACCTCGGCAAGACGGACCATTCGGAATAGACTTGGCCGGCTGAATCCTCTTCCGTACTCGGCGGACAATTGTCTCGACAGTGTTGAGACAATTTGTTCGCCGTATGCCGCTCGGCCTTCGCCGATCAACTCGCGCTTGATCCGCTCGCCGATATGCCAGTAAAGCAGCGTGGTTTCCGAGTTGACCGCCGCGGCGACGCGTTGTCGGGCAGATTCGATCAGCCCGCGCAAGTCGGCGAGCAACGCCGTCGGTCCCGAAACGCGGGCCGGCGGGAGGCCGTGCGCCGCCGGGCTCGCCTTTGCTTTCTTCGCCGGTTTCGTCAATTTCGCGATGCTTTTCATCTCCGACAATTTCCCTCCAAACTTGATTGCCCCGCGCCCCTGAATGTTTTGCGCGGGCGGAGCCAGCCCGGTCGCTACGTTTCCGCTCGGAACAGCGGCAGCACGCGCCAGACGTCTTCCTGCACGCGGGCGACGAGCGCTTGCAGCCAAGCCGTGCCGTGCTGCGCCGCCGCCGGCGGCAGCGATTGAATCGTTTTCACGTAGCCGTCGTGTTTGCCGGCGGCGAGGGCGGCGAGGAACGCCTCGCGCGCGTCGCGGCCCGCGTCGTCGCCGGGGCCGCGCTGCAAGGCGTCCGCGACGGCGCCGATGTTTTGCTGCAGCGCGCGCTTGCGTTGCGCGTCGATGTCGTCCGCGGTCGCGTCGATGCCCGCCGTGACCTTCGCCGCCATGTCGCGCAGGCGCTTGAGCCGTTCTTTCTTGCCGGATTCGAGGCAGGCGAGAGCGCCTTCGTAGAGCGCCGCGCCGAGCGGTTGCGCCTCGAAGAACGGCCGCCGCACCTGCTTGTACCAGGCGTCGAGCGCCAGCAGATTCGCGAAATACAGCAGGTTGTTGTTCACGATCCGCTGCAACTGCGGATAGCGCCGCGCCTGATACGCGCGATTGATCGAATACGGCGCGGCGTCGACCACCAGACGCGCATCTTCCGCCACGTCGCGCCGCAGCACGGAGCCCGCGCCCACAACGTTGCCGTAGCCGAGTTGAATCGGCCCGACGATGCCGCCCTGGCCGCCGAGGAAGATCGGCCGCTGGTTCAGCATCACGCCGCGCGGCACATCGCCCAGCAGGCTGGCGGTCGTCTTGTCGCCCTCGGGCGTGAAGTTGAAATGGATGTAGCCGGAGCCGACCTCGCTGTGTTCTTTGCGGCTGACCCCGCCGGCCATCAGGCAATCGCAGAAGTTGATCAGGCTGCCGAGCGTGACGAACGGAAAAAGGATCGTCTGCTTCAGGCCGACCGCGTGCGCGCCGTTGGCCTCTTCCTCGACGATGCACCCCTCACGGACCTGCGCCGCCAGACCCAGGCTCGCCTTTTCGAGAAACACCGACTGCCGAAAGTAGCCGCCCTT
>Ga0181520_10007994_pt1 | contig 15256 bp, 7 predicted proteins | sample PEATcosm2014_Bin_29_FD_132451 | JGI IMG/M metagenome (GOLD analysis project Ga0181520, IMG submission 132451) | Peatland microbial communities from MTU Mesocosm Facility, Houghton, MI, USA - PEATcosm2014_Bin02_30_metaG | ecosystem: Environmental > Terrestrial > Soil > Wetlands > Peat | place...
ACAGTTCGATTTCTATGGGAAGTGCCCAACACTAAGGATCTGCTTCCGAGATAGATCTTCTTTGTTCACCTGTCTTGTACAGCGCGTGGGTCGGCGCCCACGCCGAACCAACCCGCCTCTTAAGAATTCTTAAGGTTCAAAACAAAACCACAGTAGTGTAATTCTCTCTATGCCTCATGCTACCGAGAAAATGCGCGAAGCATTTGAGGAGATACAAATGAAGCGTTTCTTTGGTTTTGCATTGTTGCTGGTTCTGTCTGCAGTTGCTGATTCATACGAATAGAGTCTCGATTCATCGTCGGCATGGCAAAACAGTATCGGGAATGACTTTACCCAAATCATGGCAGAACCGCTCTCATTGGAATGATTGTCCTGATCAACCAAAATTTCGGAGGCAAGAAAGATGCGAACAATGGATAGTCAATCGACAAAAGTTACGCGCAATTTCCCCAAGCGACATGCAGGGCTCGTTACGACTTTCGTGATGCTACTGCTCAGCGCGCTAATGTCTTATCCCCTTATGGCGCAGATCGGCGGAGCGGGCGGGATTCAGGGGACTGTGACGGACTCGACTGGAGCTGTCATCCCGAAGGCCGCTGTCATCGCTACCAACGATTCGACGCAAGTGCGAACCACGCGTACCACGGGGGAATCGGGCCAGTATTTGATCTCCCCTCTGCCTCCGGGTAATTACACCGTGACCGTTCAAGCGACCGGTTTCCAGACACTTGCGCAGCAGAATATCGTCGTGAACGCGATAAGCGTGACGGGCCTGAATCTGACGGTCGACATCGGCGCGCAGACAGAACAGGTCACCGTGAGTACGGCGCCCCCCGCGCTTGAGACGACCAGCGGGACCCTGAGCGAGACAATGGAGGAAAAAACCTACGCCGCACTGCCGCTGTCCATGAACGGTGCACAGCGGAATCCGACGAGTTTTCTCTACCTCATGCCAGGCGTCCAGGCCGGAGGCACTTCCGGCATCTTCAATGGTCAGGGCTCCGACAAGGGAAGAGTCGACGAGGTCTATATCGAAGGCATACCGGAGACCACCCTCGGTCAGGGAGATGTGCGCTCGATGACGGTCGGTGTGTCGGTAGACGCCGTCAGTCAGTTTCAGGTGATTTCCAACGGCGCTCCCGTCGAATTTCAGGGCATGGGGGTGCAGAGCTACGAGATCAAGCAGGGAACCAACCAGTATCACGGAAGCGTCTACGATTACGTCCGGAATACCCTCTTCGATACGTGGGGATTTTTTGCTCCGGCGGCGACACAAAAGAATGCCGCGGGCCAAACCGTGCAGGCGCCCAAACCACCCGAGCACCAGAACGAATATGGAATTACGGCGGGCGGGCCCATCAAGAGGCAAAAGGTATTCTTCTTCGCCTCCTACGGCGGCTATCGCAATACCGCCGGAGTCAAGCCCGGCCTTCTAACCGTGCCCACGACGCAGGAACTCACGGGAGACTTCACGGCGTTTCCCTATCCGATCTATGACCCGACCACTCTTGCCGCGTGTACTGCAGCAAACGGAGGCAAAGCATGCACATACCTGTTCATGGGGGCGAAGAACGGTACTGCGACGCCCAATGTAATTCCGGCCGGCGAGATTTCGCCGATGGCGCAGTACATGCAAAAATTTCTACCTGCGCCCAGCAACAGCGCCCTCAATAACAACTACCTCGCGGGACAATCCAGTGGAAACCTCAGCTGGTTCTTGACCGGCAGGGTCGACTTCAATCTTTCGGACAAGAACAGAGCCTCCTTCATCGACAATACTGGCGTTCATGCTTACCCCGGGCTCGACTTCAATACGTCGGCGGGAACCATCGTGCTTCCTCCGCCCTACGTCAATGCCGTGTATGTGACCACGAAGACTACATCGAACATCGTCGAAGATACATATGTCTTCGGTCCCCATCTTGTGAATCAAATCAAGTATGCGTATCTACGCGATTGGGTGACCGTGGGAAATCCGACATTGAGTGTCGCTCAATATGAGGCCGGGCTGGGCGGTGTTGGAATCGGCAATCTGCCTCAGGGGCAGGCTTCGCTTGCTTTTCCGGGAGTCTCCTTCAGCGGTGCTGCGGACTCGCCGACTGCGTGGAGCAGCCAGAATGGCTACGGCCAGTATGAAAACACCTATGTGGCGATGGATAACGTTCAATGGACGCGCAATAAGCACTCTTTCACCTTCGGCGGAGATTACCAGTGGGAAAACACAAATCAATCCAGCTTCGCCACGCAGAGCGCTCCATTGTCGCTTGCTTTTGCTAACACGGAAACTTCCGGCTACAACAGCGCCGGCACCATTCAGTCGACCAATACCGGCAACTCGTATGCGAGTTTCCTGATGGGAGCAGTGAACTCGACCAGCTTGAGCGTTCAGCCGTTCAGCACCCTTGGCTCCCGGTTTTACAACTTCTCTCCTTGGATTGCCGATGATTACCGGCCGAATGCCCGCTTGACCGTGAACTTGGGCCTCCGCTGGGACCTGTTCCAGCCATTCAAGGAAGCGCAGAACAGATGGTCGTTCCTGAATGCCGTACTCATCAATCCCGCAACTGGAACGCCGGGAGCTCTTCAATTCGCCGGCAACGGCACCGACAGTTGTCAGTGCCGGACACCGGTTCACGAGTATCTGAAAAACCTCGGGCCTCGCGTGGGATTCGCCTACCTGCTAAATGACAAGACCGTGGTTCGGGGCACCTTCAACATCACCTACTCCCATGGCGGCGGCGTGGGCGGCGCGTCGGGTGCAACCAATGGATCGGGACAGTTGGGGCTCAGCGCCAATCCCTCATTTCTCAGCTCCGGACAGGGAGGCATTCCGGCGTTTTACCTCAACTCCAACATCGGAGCGCTCAGCAATACGGCCTTTCCCGCTTACTCAACGGCGCCGAACATCAGTCCCATAGTTAATTCGGGGAATTACATTAACTCCGCCGGCGTCGCCATCACCCCGAGCAGCATCACCTATGCTGATCCCATCGTGGGCGGCCGTGCCCCCTATTCCGAGAACTGGAGCCTCGGCTTCCAGCGGGCGCTCACCCGGGACATTACCGCGTCCGTCAGTTACTCGGGCAGCGAGTCGCACTTCATATGGAGCGCCGAGACGGCCCGCGGGTATTACGTCAATCAGTTGGACCCTAAGTATGAGGTACTCGGGTCGCTCTTAACTAAATTGCCAAACAGCATCGATCCGGCAACCGGAAAAACTTACCTGAGTGAGGCGCAGGCCATCGTGCCGGGCGTGCAGTTGCCCTACGGCAACTTCGGCTCCGCAAACGGCACCATTCAGGCCATGCTGAATCCGTTCCCTCAGTACAGTAGCGTAACCGACTTGTGGGGCAACGTATCCAACGCCGACTTCAATTCGGTGCAGGTTACTCTCGCGCAGCGTCCCGCGCATGGGCTGTCTTACACGGTGAACTACACGTACAGCAAGGATATCGATGACACCGGAACCTTCCGGACCGGCTACGCTATTCCCGCGGGTGTTACTACCGATGGCAAGGCTTGGAAGCAGGATCGCATCGATCGTTCGCTGGGCGCCGGGGAAGAGCCGCAGGTTCTGAGTGCGTTCGGTGTCTACGAGCTCCCGTTCGGCAAGGGCAGCGGCCAGTGGTTGGTGAAAAAGCTGGTGTCGGACTGGATATTGTCCGGCATCTTTACCTATGTATCCGGGAGCCCGCTGAACATTGTTGGCTCGGGTTGCCAGGCGGTGGGGCTTGGAACCTGCATGCCGAGTTACGCATCAGGCTTCAGCGGCACCGCTCGTCAGAAAGGCGGATGGGGTCGTGGCGTGACGGCGGCTACAGTAGGCAGCGTCCAGTTCATCAATCCCAGTGCCTTTACGGTGCCCACTACCTATCAGATCGGCAACATAGCACGCAGCGGCGCGGACAATCTCTTCGGCCCCGGCGTCTCAACGCTTAACCTGAGCGTGCGCCGCACGTTCAAGTTGTGGCGCGAAGGGTCCCAGTTCGTCTTTCAGGCGGATGTCTTCAACGTGGATAACAACGTGCTGTTCGGTGGAATCGGTACGACCCTGCCGTCAACTAACGCTGCCAGTTCAAGCTTTGGAACAGTTAGCAGCCAAGCAAACAGCTCTCGAGACTTTCAGTTTGCGGGAAGGTTCAACTTCTAGAGGGGCTTGTTGAAGATTGGTTTCCGTCCTGCGCCGGGTGTGGCCGCCTGGCCGCCTGACAAGCCTGCAGGGATAGGATCGGATCTAGGAGGAGATGTTAGCAATATCTCGTTGCAGCAGCGAGCGCCGAACGATCTTCCGCTTGGTGCGGCGCAGAAGTTGCCTTACACGGTAATTCATTCGCTGAACGCCGATTTCGAGATGTTGTGTCCGTACTCCGGCCGCAGTTGAATGGCGTTGAGCGGAGCCTCGTATCCATGATCCTACCCAAATCACGGCACGCCACAGCACCGAAGTGCCATTCTGATTCTTGATCACTCCCGAAAGAATAAACCGTGCCAAGTTGGCCGACCGAATCTTGGCGAGGCATAAGTCAACGACCAGTTCGATACCGAAGCGCACGGTGGTCCCTCGTGAGCCACCTTATCGCAAACCCGACTTCGCAGGCAGTTCAAACACTAGTAGCAGACACGCACTGCTTTAGGCCTCCGCTAGGGGAGGCCCGCTTCCGCCAGTCCAGCTCGGACCGCTCGCAGGTTGGTGAAGTCCGCGCTGTCATAGAAGCCCAGCATGATCCCGTTCATCTTCGTCTCGACCGCGATCTTCACGCCTTGCCGGATCAGCTCCGGCGTAGCGCGCGGCCGCACCCCGACTCCGCTGACGAGATTGAACTCCGGGCCCATGTTTCCGCGCTCCTCGGTCAGCCACGAGCGCTTGCCCTCCATCGCGGCGGCCTGGCCGGTCTGCTCGGAGTAGTCCTGGACGCGGAGCGCATCCAGATGCGGTTTCAGTTGCACGATATCCACGCCGAAGTCGCGGGGGTTCTTCGCGTGCATGTTGTAGCGCAGCACGACTCCCGGCTTCGCCTTGTGCACCGCCGCGTGCAGCATTTTGTAGAACGCCGCCACCGAGGCGAAGCGGAATTGCTGCCACTGGCCAAGCTCCGGCTGCGATGTCGGGTCCTTCAGCAAGGCCGCCTGGATTTTCTCCAGATCGACGCCGGAGCCAGGCGCGGCCTTTTTGCAGGCTGCGCAGAAGCATCCGCCGCCACGCGCCGGGCTGCCGCCGACGGCTTCGTCCATCAATACGATCGCCGACTCGACCCAATCCACGTTGTACTTCTCGATCACCTCGGTAAAGGCGTTCACCGCATACTCGCGGACGTCGGGCTGGTTGGGGCACACGGGACGAAGCCAGTCGCGCACATGCGTGATCTCGCCGTGGAGATTGCGATTCGCCAGATCGGCAAACTCTCCCTCAACGCGCTGTTTGTCCACCAGCGAGTGGGAGAACTCGAAGCCCACGCGCAGCCCGCGTTTGCGCGCCGCATCCACGAACACGCGCGTCCAGTCGGTGTCGGTAAGCCACGCGAAGTCGGACGGCCGCGGCTTGATGCGTCCATAGCGTTTCACATCGAAGTGCCAGTTCGTCCGCGCATCCTCGGCCACCCAAAACGGCCGCACCGGATTGTGCGGATAGTTCCCGGAGCCCTCCGGCCTGCGCTCCGGATGCATCTGCCCAATGATGTAGACCGAGTTGACCGCCGCCATCTCCTGCACATTGTCCAGCACCCGCTCCACGCCTTCGTCGTGCAGGTCCCAGGCATACAGGGCTGCTTCCACGTCAAACTGCTTCCACGGCACCGAAGCCGGAATCGCCGCTGCGCTTGCAGTCCCTGCCGCGGAGGCATTCTGTGCGCGCAACCACCTGCCACCACCCAACGCGGCAACTCCAGCCGCCTGTACAAATTTGCGTCTATTCATGCGACTCACGCCAGGCTCCTTGTGCGAAATCAAAACGTGGCCCCGATGATACTGGTTTCTCGGTCGGCCTGGTTACCCGGCTTCGATTCTCCGACGGGCGCTCGATGTGGTCAACGACGAGGGTTTCGATTGGGGCCTTTGCCCCTCTTGAGGTTGAGGCCAAGGCGATGCATTGCGTCCAGCACGGCGGCACAAAAGTCGTGATTCTCCGGGTCGGTGGGTGGGAGAAACTTCACCCTCACCTGGACATGCGCACATATGAGCAACCTTCTGAACCGCCCGAAATGTATGGTCCGCCGTTCTTGTCGAGGAAGAAGTCGGTTTCGGTTGAGCATACACTTAGGCCGAGGGAGTTGGGTTGAAGTCGTCCACAAGTCGTTGGGAATCTCCGGCCTGCTGCGAGAGCTTTACGCGATCGACGTGCCGGCGGCCTGGTAAGTTTTCATTTGGCGAGAACAGGGCCTTTTGCTCATTGAATACACGCGTGAGCGGAGCGGAAGGCGGTCCACACCGGTAGTGAAGTGTGTTTGGTGGGGCCGAGCTCCCGACCAACTCCAGCCGCACCCATAGCCCCAACCTGGGAATAAGCTGAAGTGGGGTGAGGGCGCTTCCAGACTCCCAACCGGATGTCCGGAGCCAATAAATGGGTGGCCTTGGGGAGGCAAGGACTGAGATTGCACAATTCGGGTCACTCCCGACCAGCCCGAAATCCCGCACCTCGCCGCTTAAGAATTCTTAAGCTTCATAACCAACCGATCGTAGTGAAATGCTCTCAACGTCTCATGCTCCCGAGAGATTCGTGTTGCCAATAGAGGCTCTGGCAGGATTACACTCTCGACGTTGCGGATTCTTCTTCGTGCTCGAGAACTACACCCCCCTCCGATGGTTTTGAAAGGTTGCGACATGTCCATGTCCCGGGTTGTCTTCAGTTCCGCGTTTCTCGCCTTCTCGGCTCTCTTCATTTCCGCCGCTCCGGCGCAGATCGCCCCGAAAGTCGCGAAAGTCACCGTCAACCAGCCAGTCACCCTCGCTGATAACGGCGACACGTGGACCATGGACAACGGAATCGTTAAGATGACCCTCCTCAAGCGCAACGGCAATCTCACCTCGCTCGTCTACCACGGCACCGAGGTCCTCACCCGCGGTCAATACTGGGAGCAGACTCCCCAGGGCACCATCGCAGCCACCGTCACCATCGACCCCAAAACCAATGGCGGCGAGCGCGCTGAAGTCTCCGTCAAGGGCGTCTACGCCGGGGACTCTCCCGCACCTCCCGCAGCTCCGGCCGCTCCACTGGCTCCCGGCGCACCGCGTCCTGCCGCCGGCGCACCGCGCGGCAGCCGCGGCCTCGATATCGAAACCCGCTTCACCCTCGAGCGCGGCTCCAGCGGCTTCTACACCTACGCCGAGTACACCCACAAAGCGGGCAACCCCGCCGCGGGCGAAGGCGAGAGCCGCTTCATCCTCGAATCGATGAACCGCACCTTCGACTGGCTCTCCGTCGACCAGGACCGCAACCAACTCATGACCTCCGATGACGACCTCCGCAAAGGTGTCGTCATCCATGCCAAAGAGCAGCGCATCCTCACTTCCGGCGTCTACGCCAACTCGGTCGAACACAAATATAGCTACAACGCCATCATGTACAAGCTTCAGGCCTGGGGCTGGTCCAGCACCAAGGACCACATCGGCGTCTACTTCATCAACCCCTCCAACGAATACATCGGCGGCGGCTCCGAGAAGCTCGACCTCATCGACCACATGAGCGGTACCCTGCTCGACTATTGGACCTCCGGTCACTACGCTGGCGGCGCGGGCAACCACATCCCCGTCGGCGAAGACTGGAAGCATGTCGTCGGCCCCATCTTCGTCTACTTCAACTCGCTCGATAATCCCAAAACCGCAACCCAAGCGGACCTCGACAAGTTCACTGCCTCCTACGGCAGCGGCATGCCCGCCGTTCCCCAGGCCTGGCGGGACAACCAACTCGCCCTCTGGAACGATGCCGTCGAAAAATCGAAAGCCGTCAAGGCCGCCTGGCCCTACGCCTGGGTCCAGGGCATGGACTACCCGCACAAAGACGGCCGCGCCACCGTCACCGGCCAGCTCGTTCTCAACGATCCTCAGGCGGCAAAGAAGACCCTCCCGCATCTCACTGTCGGCCTCGCCCATCCCGACTACCTTGGCCCGGCGAGCGCCTATGGGCAGCGTGGCGGCAACGGCAACATCGTTACCTGGCCGCACGACGGCAACTACTACCAGTTCTGGGCCGATGGCGCGGAGGACGGACACTTCACCATCCCCAACGTCCGCCCCGGCAAGTACACCCTCCACGCCTTCGCCGACGGAGTCCTCGGCGAGTACGCCAAAACCGACATCACCGTCGAAGCCGGCAAGCCTCTCAACCTCGGCAAGCTCGACTGGCAGCCCGTCCGCTACGGCAAGCAGATCTGGGAGATCGGCTACCCCGATCGCACCGCCGATAAGTTCTTCAAAGGTGACGGCGCCAACTATTGGCTCTGGGGCTGGGGCCTGCGCTACGGCGACCTCTTCCCCAACGACATCACCTACACCATCGGCAAGAGCGACTACCACAAGGACTGGTTCTTCCAGGAAGTCCCCCACTCCGACACCGATGCCTGGAAGAATCCCGCCGCCAAGGATCCGCTCAACCAACGCTTCGGCTGGGTCAACATGCCCAGCGGCCAGGACGATATGTGGCGTGCGTGGGGTCACGGTAAAGCCACTACCTGGACCGTGAAATTCAACATGCCCGCGACCACTAAGGGACAGGGCATCCTTCGCATCGCACTCGCCGGAGCCGACGGCGGCAATGGCACCGCACCCAGCGTCGCCGGCAACCTCACCATCGGCGTCAACGGCAAGGACGTCGGTACCCTCCACCCCGTCGCCACCAACGCTCTGCGCTACAACACCAACAAAGGCGTCTGGTACCAGTACGTCCAGAAGTTCGACGCCTCGCTGCTGAAGCCCGGCGAAAACTCCGTCACCTTCACCGTCCCCGCCGGCGATGTCACCACCGGAGTCGTCTGGGATTATGTCCGTCTCGAACTCAACGACGGCAGCAAGCCCTACCCCACCGCCCCAGACACCGGTCGCCCCGACGCCCCCGCCCCCCCCCGCCCCTAACCACCGCCTCCCGCTGACCTGAAGCCCGAAAGGTTCCAAAACCCTATGCCATCTCGCAAAGTCACTCGCCGCAAGTTCATCGGGAACACCACGTTCATGGCTTTGGGATTACCGGTTGTGCTGGGCCGGGCCTATCCCGCATTCGCCGCTGCCCCCTCGGCGACCGGGCCATACAGTCCTCCCAAATCTCCACGCGCAACGCTGAACTTCAACCATGGATGGATGTTCATCCGTGAAGATGTCTCTGGCGCTGAAGTTCCCTCCTTCGACGATTCCAAGTGGACCGCGGTCGCAACACCCCACAGCTTCAATGATGTCGACTCCTTCCGTAAGCTCATCTCTCATGGCGGCGGCGACATGGGTACATACAAGGGATTCTCCTGGTATCGCAAGCACTTCAAGCTTCCCGCCGCGCTTACCGGCAACCGTGTCTTCCTCGAGTTCGAAGGCATGCGCCAGGCCGGAGACATCTTCCTCAACGGCAAGCAGGTCGGCCTGTATGAGAACGGCGTCACCGCCTATGGCATCGATATCACCGACGCAGTGCATCTCGGCACACAGGAGAACGTCCTTGCGGTCAAAGTGGACAACACCACCGCCTACAAGGAACGCGCCTTCTGCATGGCCAATCCAAAGAACTCCGATGGCACCCCCTGCGTCGGAACCAGCTACCAGTGGAGCGGGAACAACTTCAATCCCAACCACGGCGGCATCAACCGCCACGTCTGGCTGCATGTCACGGGCAAGATCCACCAGACCCTGCCGCTCTACTACGGCCTGGAGAGCCAGGGCGTCTACATCCACGCCGGCAACTTCAACATCGCGAAGAAGACCGCCGACGTCACCGTCGATGCCGAGGTCCACAACACCTCCGGCGACCGTGCGACAGTGGGCCTCTCGGCCGTCATCGTCGACCACGACGGAGGCATTTGCGCGCAGTTCGATGGCGATCCGGTCGACATGGTAGACGGCGAAAAAAGCATCATGTCCGCCACCGGTCCCCTCATCAACGCACGCTTCTGGAGCGTCGACGACCCCTACCTCTACGACGTCTACACCATACTGAAAGTGGACGGGAAGGTGGTCGATGTCAATCGCCTGGAGACCGGCTTCCGCAAAGCCGAATTCAAGGGCGGCGCGGGCACAGGCGGCCTTTACATCAACGAGAAGTTCGTCTACCTCAAGGGATTTTCCCAGCGCTCGGCCGATGAATGGGCTGGCGTCGGCGCAGGCTATCCCGACTGGATGCATGACTACACCGCCAGAATGATTCGCGAGTGCCACGGCAACTACATGCGCTGGATGCACATTTCGCCGCAGAAGGTGGATGCGGATTCCTTCGCGCGTTTCGGCATCGTCCAAGTCTGTCCGGCCGGCGACAGCGAGCGCGATGTTACGGGACGCCAATGGGACCAGCGCGTCGAAGTGATGCGTAATTCGATCATCTACTTCCGCAACAATCCCAGCATCTTCTTCTGGGAGGCGGGCAACACCATGGTTGCGCCCGACCAGATGCAACAAATGGTCGATTTGCGCAAGCAATGGGATCCAGACGGCGGCCGCGCCATGGGCGCGCGTGGTGATGCCAACGCCGCGATCAATACGGCTACAACCCCCATTGCGGAGTACTACGGCGTGATGATGGCTCAGGACAAAGGAGTGGAAACGTTGAACGGTCCGAAGGCGATGTTCCGCGCCTACTCGGCCGAACGGCGCGACCGTGCGCCCATCATTGAGTCAGAAGACTACCGCCAGGAGGGCTCCCGCCGCATGTGGGACGACTTCTCGCCACCCTACTTCAAAGCGAAAAAGGGCCCCAACGACAGCTGGATGCAAGGCTCGGAGTATCTCTACACGTCAGAGAGCTTCGCCCTAGACGGCATCAAGCAGTACTGGGCGTACTGGAGCAACCGCATCTCCAATACTGACCCCGCGCACTCCCGCTGGTCCGCCTACTGCTCGATCTACTTTACGGACGAGGACGCCGACGGTCGCCAGGACTCCACCGAAGTGTGCCGCGTCAGCGGCAAGGTGGATGCCATGCGACTGCCCAAGGAACTCTACTTTGCCCACCGAGTCATCCAGAACGAGCAGCCCGACCTGCATATCCTCGGCCACTGGACCTATCCGACCACCCAGCCCGACGGGACGAAGACCGTGAAGACCGTCTACATCATCGCCAACACAGAGTCGGTCGAGCTCTTCGTCAACGGCCAGTCCGCTGGCGTAAACTCCAAGCCCGACACCGGCTGGGTCTTCGCCTTCCCTAACATTGAGTTTGCCCCCGGCAGCATCAAGGCTGTCGGCAAGAATGCTGACAAGATCGTCGCCCAGCAGGTGCTGAACACGGCAGGCCCAGCGGTAGCCATCAAGCTGACTCCTATTCTGGGACCACGCGGCCTGCAGGCCGATGGCGAGGACATTGGGCTCATCGACTTCGAGGTCGTCGACGCCAAGGGCCAGCGTTGCCCCACCGACGATGCACGCGTCGATTTCGCTTGCGCCGGCCCCGGCATATGGCGCGGAGGCTACAACAGCGGCAAACTCGATTCGACCAACAACCTCTACCTCAACACCGAGTGCGGCATCAATCGCGTCGCGGTACGCTCGACCCTGACGGCTGGGACGATCACGGTCACAGCCAAGCGGGATGGTTTGAATTCCGCGCAGATACAGATTGCGTCGAAGCCGGTGGTTGTAACTGACGGCATTGCTACCTTCTGGCCCCAGCAATTGCAGGGACCCGCAGAGAAGTAGGCCGGAGCTCAACTTCCCCGGGGCGAGGAAACTACGCTGCGAAGGTCCGGCGGATATTGTCGAGGAAGGCGACGATCTTCGCTTGAGGATCGCCGGAGTCCAGGGCCTCAAAGGGAAGATAACCGCGGTAGCCGGACTGGTCGATGATGGCCTTGATCTTTGTCAGGTCAGTTGGTTCGCTCTTTCCGTTGCGACCTACCTCCTCCTTGATCTGCCACGAGGCGGCGTAGGGCACGAGCTTTTGGATCTCGGCGTATGGGTCGCCGGAACGGAGGCTGCCGATATCGAGGATGCAGGCGAACCAGTCCGAACCGACGGCGTCGATGAGCTGAATGGTTTCCGCGGCGGTTTTGAGAAAGTCGTTGTGCTGCTGCACGCCAACAACCACGCCATGCTCTTTGCCGAATGCCGCGCATTCCTGCAGGTCGGCTGCCATCCATGCGAGCACTTGCTCAAAGGTGTAGCCGTTGGGACGCGCGCCACCGGAGAAGACGCGAATGACAGGGGCGCCAAGTTTGCTGGCGACGACGATCCAGTCCTTGATGAGCTGAATATCCTTCTTGCGCGCGGCCGGGTCGGCCACGGCGAAGTCGTTGTGGACGCCGGTGCCGCTGATAGCAACCCCGTTTACAAACGCGACGCGCTTCAGGTTGTAGATGTACTCATCGGTGGGCGCGTTGGGATAACCAGGGAAGTAGTATCCAGTGGCATCGAGTGCATCCACGCCCTGCTTCGCGCAGAAATGAACGGTGTCCGCGAGGCTCATGGAGCCGTCGCGAAGCTGTTTGTTAAAGGAGTAGGCGTTAAGGCCGAGTTTGAGTTTGACGCCGGCTTCGCGCTCGATGGTCTCCGACTTGGCAAAGGCCGAGGCGGAAATGGACGCCATGGCTGCGATTGTGGCCGAACCGGCGAGGAATCTGCGGCGATCGAGAGTGATCATGGGTGGCCTTGTCTTTCGCTCTCTACGGTAGTCATCGGTATGGATTGGGTCAACGGCAAACGAAGGGGTGCTCTTTCGGAGGGAGGAGCAAACCGAAGAGAATGGCAGGCGCGAGTACACATCCTGCGCCTGCCTTATCGGCGAGACTTTGTTGCTGGCCTCCCAAAGTACTACAAGGTCTTTCTGTCTTGCCGGATTATTGGCCAGGGTGGGGCGCGCCTTCCAACTGCAGGCTGACCTTGTCCAGATTGATTGCTTCCAGCGTTGTGACTCCGGCATTCGTATTGAGATCGACTCCCGGGTTGTTCTTCTGCTCGACGACCTTTGCCGCAAAGGTAATCACGGTCTTTCCGGCCTGCGTCAGAGTGACCTGAACGTCTGATCCGGTGCCGGTGAATGCCAGCTTGTAGGTGCCTGCGGCGAGTTGCGTCGATCCGACCTGCACTTTCTCCGGAATGATCACGGTCTGGGGCTTGTTACCTGCGCCAAACGCGGGGGCGACGAACAGAACCAGCATGGATGCAAAGGCAGCGAGACGATTCATTTATCTCTCCTCAAAATGGCCTCGGGGGATTTTGTGTCAGGGAGCGGGGCCATAAGGATATTAGAAATGGGGGGGTTGGGATTGAAGCTTAAGAATTCTTAAGTGGGGGCTGAGGATTCGGTAAACGGCTCGGGCGCGGGTATTAAATGGTTCGGCCGAGCCGACGTTAGTGCGGGGTGGGGGCGGAGCGGATGGGGAGGGTGATTTGCACGCGCAGGCCAGGGGATGCGTTTTCGGCGGTGATAGCGCCGTGATGTAGTTGCACGGCCTGTTTAGCGATGGATAGGCCGAGGCCGGAACCTCCACCATTAGCGTCGCGAGCTTCTTCGACACGGAAGAAGGGATCGAAGATTTGAGTGAGCGCTTGCTCGGGAACGCCCGGGCCGTAGTCGCGGATCGTGATGGTGGCGGTGTGGGTGCTCTCTGAAACGGAGACGTCGATGGTGGAGAACTGCGGGGAGTAGCGGATACCGTTGCGGAGGACGTTCTCGACGGCGCGGCGGAGAAGTTCGCGATTGCCTTCAACCTCGCCGGTGAGGCGGCCGGTAACGGCGATGCGGCAGCCGTGACTCTCGGCTTCGAGGGCGCAGTCACGGATGACCTCTTCCATAATTTCGGCGGCGCGGACGTTGCCGGTTTCGGGAATGATGGGGCGGGACTCAATGAAGTTGATTTCGACGATGTCGGCGACGAGGGTGGTGAGGCGGTCGACATCGCGCTCGATGCGGTCGAGGGAGGACTTGGTGTCGGGCGAGGTACGGGCGAGTTTGATGGCGAACTTGAGGCGAGCAAGCGGGGAACGGAGTTCGTGGGAGATGTCGCCGAGGAGGCGGCGCTCGCTGACGATGAGTTGTTGCAGGCGGTCGGCCATTTGATTGAAGGAGCGGCCGAGTTGCCCAATCTCATCCGGGCGCGTGCTGTGAACGCGAACGGAGAGATTGCCCTGACCGAATTGGGCTATGGAGGAAGCGATTCTGCGGACGGGGGAGACGACACCGACGGAGGCGATCCAGCAGAGAGCTCCGGTGGCGCCGATGACGAGGAGGTAGTAGGGCAGATAGGTCCAGGTGGGCGGGGTTTCGGGAATGCCTACGGCGACAATCCAGTACTGGTGGTCGGAGGAGCGGTGCGCGCGGATGTAGTGGCCGTTGGCGCGGGTGCGCCATTTGGAGCGTGGAGGCGGAGGCAGCATGGTGGCGCGGTTTTCGCCGGAGAGGACGTCGATACCGCGGGAGTCGAGCAGGTAGTGGGATGCGCCTCGAAAGACGTGATTGAGCCTGGTGAGATAGGCCTGCAGCGCCTGCGGGCCGCCACTGGAAAGGGCGGCGCGAGCGCTTTCGAGCTCGAGCTCGTCGATGCGGTCGATGGCGGGATCGATGGTCTTTTGCTCCACACGCGTGTTGATGGAGTGGAAGATAACGAAGGAGATGGACAGCGTGGTGATCATGGCCAGCGCGGCGCCGTAGTAGAGCGACTTCATGGGCCACAGCCTAATTCGCGCCGGTAAAGACATACCCAACTCCCCTGACTGCACGGATGAGCTTGCGGCCGTGTTCAAGCTTCGTACGCAGATGACTGACGTGGACATCGAGAAAACGATCGTAGGGTGTGGCTTCGCGCTCGAAGAGGGCCATGGTGATCTCTTCGCGGGAGACGACGCGGCCGGCGGAGCGCATGAGCATTTCGAGGAGATCGAACTCGAGCGGTGTGAGCTCGACCGGCGAGCCGGCGACCCAAGCCTCTCGGGTGGCGGGGTTGAGCTGGATGTCGCCGATTGTAACCATTTCGGTTGTTTTCCAGTTGGTAGTGCCGGTGCGGCGGAGGACGGCGCGGATGCGGGCGAGCAGCTCGTCGGGATCGAAGGGCTTGGGGAGATAGTCGTCGGCGCCGGCGTTGAGGCCAGTGATACGGTCGTGCTGCTGCACACGCGCGGTCAACATGATGACGGGAAT
>Ga0181520_10007995_pt1 | contig 15254 bp, 12 predicted proteins | sample PEATcosm2014_Bin_29_FD_132451 | JGI IMG/M metagenome (GOLD analysis project Ga0181520, IMG submission 132451) | Peatland microbial communities from MTU Mesocosm Facility, Houghton, MI, USA - PEATcosm2014_Bin02_30_metaG | ecosystem: Environmental > Terrestrial > Soil > Wetlands > Peat | place...
AGCACCAGTTATGGCGTCAAGACGACCCACGAAGACCCCGTCAGCAGCGAGCCAAATTGGACGGAAGGGGTTCAATACGCGCGCTGGCGCAATGTGACGGTGGCGGCGGGACAGCCTCTGATTTTGACGGTGCGAAAAGGCGTCGGCGGTTATGCCATCCTCGCCGGCGTGCAAATCTTGGCATCACGATAAGCGCATATCCATGTGCATCCGTAATTGAACGTGCGATTTAACTAAAGAAAAGTGTGCGCCTTTTTCTTTGAAAAAGCAAATGTTTTCTTACCTTTATGTCCAAGCAGGCACTTTTGCGAGTCTGCTTGTCCAAATAATAGAAAACGGGGGGATTTCCCGTTTGTTTTACACACTGATGATTGTATTTTTGTCGAGATGACTTTGCGAGCAGGACGTGCAACGCGGCCTTGAATTCGACACGGTGGCTTGCGGCAACAAGCCATTTGATGCAGTGGGCATCGCGTTCTTAACGATTTCTTTCGGAGCGCAGCAGTTTTTGAACGGAAACGCCGTAGATTTTTGCCAGCTTCAAGATGTGCTGCCGACCCGCCAAATTGCCGGAACGCTCCCAATACATCAGAGACGTTCGAGGAATCCCGCTCCGTTTGGAAACCTCTTCTTGGGACAACTCTTTTTCCCGGCGCAAAAAATGCAGCCAGGCACCGTAGGAATTGCGACGAGTTTTTGGTTTCCGACCCATACACGGGCAAGGATAAGCGCGGCGTGGAGCTGACTGCCTTTTTTGACGATATACCGTCAAAAAGATTATATTTTGGGCTTGCCTTCAAATAAGAAACCGTCAGAGTGGCGGCAGGACAGATATGTAAATAAAATATAACTTATGAATGCCATAATCAGAGGAAATGGTTCTTCCCGCAAATCGCACTGTGTCTTGTCCCGCGCACTGATCATCGCGGGCTTTTTATTTTGCGCCGTCAGCGGGCTGGCGCAACTGCCGCCCGGCTTCAAAGCGCCTCCTGACTATACGCCGCTGGATTCCTGGTCGTTCGACGACACCAACAACTGGACGAGCGACAACGGCTACGCGCCGGTTTCATTTACCAACATCGTCTCATCGTGGCTGGGCGACGGCACGGCGCTGGTTCTGAACAGCAACAGCCCTGCTTGGCTGCAATTCAACGTCGTGGAAACGAACGGGGCGACGAACCTCACCGTTGACGCTGGCAGCGTGGCGTTTTGGTTCGCGCCCTACTGGTCAGGCACGAATGACCCGAACGGTGGGCTTGGCCCGCAGGAATGGGGGCGGTTGATTGAAACCGGCGGCTACACAGCCGATGGCAGCGGCGGCTGGTGGAGCCTTTATGAGGATGATGTCGGCGCGAACCTCTATTTTTCGGTGCAGCCCGGCGACGGTTCCACCACCACCTATCTTACGGCACCGATTGCCTGGACGACCAACCGCTGGCATTTCATCGTGCTGACGTATTGCGCCACCAACACGGCGTTATATCTGGACGGCCAACTGGCGACCAACGGGCCCGGTATCAGTTCATGGCCGGGTGCAAACGTGCTGACCAACGGTTTCTGGATTGGCAGCGACAGCAACGGGGTGTTTCAGGCGCAAGGGATGTTCGACGACCTTTACACCTACAATGTTCCGCTGGACGCCGATACCGTCAGCCGCTATTTCCGTGGCGAGGAAGCCGATTATTTGCTGAATCCGCTCGATGCGGCTTTTATTGAGTCCGCTCCATCCTCACCCTCAACCAACACCGTCACGCCGGACGTGATCACCGGCGCGGGGTATCTGCAATGGGTTACGAATGCGGCCACCTGTGTCTATGGCATTGATGCCTACCATGTCTGGCTTACCAACGTCACGACAACGGCAGCGGGAAACGGAAACGTGAATGTGACCTTTACGATAGAGGGCGGCCAGGACGGTTATTATTATGACGTGTTTGCCACCGGAGCCTTGCAAGGGGCGCTGACCAATGATGTCTGGTTCTGGATGGGGCAAGGCCAGCATTGCAATACCTACACAATCCCGAACATATCCAGCACCGATGCCTTCCTGATTTTGGGAACCCCACTCGACTCGGACGGCGATGGATTGACGGACGCCTACGAATTGCTGGTTTCGCACACTGATCCGCACAATCCCTATTCAAATCTGGATGGGATTCTGGACGGCTGGGACGTATTGCTGGGGCTGAATCCGCAGACAAGCAACCTGACCACGGCGTCAGAACGGTCGAATTACGGCTATACGACGGCGGACTGGCTGAACGGTGTTTCAGGCGTCAAGAGCGGGAGCATTAACTTGGATCCCGAAGGCAACGTTACCCAAGTTTCACAATAATCAGGAGGCAAAATGAAAATAATGCGATTCTCAATTCTCGGTTTGCTGGCGACGATGGCCATTCTTTGTCGCGCACAAGATTTGGTGACGACAAATTTGGGCTGGTTTCCTATCGGCTATTATGATTATGAAACGAACGCGCCAGCCGATGATGGAAGCACGGTTCAAGTTCAAATGAACTTCCAGCCGCAAACGCCGCCAACACCACCGGTTATCGCCGAGGTCATCACGCCGGAAATCCAGGCATTGGCGGACGGTTTGCAGGACGATCCGCTAAAAATTTTCAACTATGTCCACGACCATATCCGTTATTCGCTTTATTTCGGCTCGAAGAAAGGGGCGGAATTGACGTTGCTGGAAAAAAGCGGCAACGACTTTGACCAATGCGCCTTGCTGGTAGCGCTGCTGCGGGCGGCGGGCTACAGCAATGCCGGTTATCAATTTGGCTGGATGCCGATCCCCTTTGACAATCCCGATGGAAGCCATCGGGACATTCATCATTGGTTCTGTTTGAATTTTTCAAACAGCAATTGGAGCACGACTGTTTCCCAATTAAATGATATTTTCACATTTTGGCGAAGTTACCCGGGTAATATGCAGAATTATTCGGCCAACTTTGGAAACAATATCTACGCATTCCAGCGGGTGTGGGTAACGGTGACGGTTGGCGGCACAAATTATCTTCTCGATCCGGCGTTCAAAGTGAGCGAGCCGATTGCGGGAATCTCTTTGGCGGCGGCGATAGGCGGCGGTGCAAGCGCCGTCAGCAACGCACTTATGGCGGCTGCTTCACCCGGCATTGATGTTGGGAGCATTACAACTAATTTTTATTGCACCAACATCAACGAAGCTGCCATTCGCGGAACATTGACAGGCTTCACGACGAACCTTCTGAATTACATTCAGAGCAGTTATCCCAACGCAAGTGTCGAACAGATATTAAGCGGGCAATACATTGTGCCTTCGACAAATACATCGTTAAGCCAATGTTTCCCGTTCCAGCCAACCACTATCGGCGCGATGTCGGTGGTCAGTTGGATAAACGAGCCAACCAATATGATGTCCACGCTGAAAATAAACTTTGGCGGCGGGGGGCAGACTTATCAATGGTTTATGCCGCAGTTGCATGGAGACCGTCTTGCAATGGTTTATGGCTCGTCCACTGTGCAACTTTGGGAGGAAGACTCCAATATCGCGTCAGGGACATTTAGTTATTACGATAATGCCACGCTAACAATCAATCATCCGCGTGGGAATTGGGATGTCACGAACAACGTATTTATTCAAGGATGGTATACTCTTTCAGGTGCAGAAACGTATTATCCAAACTCAACTTATGCCATTTCTTATGTATTTGACCCGGATTGGGGTTGGTTGCAGGCGCGGCAGAAAAAACTGGAAGGGTATCGCGCTCAAGGTTTGGCAAATACCAACCGCTCTGTTGTTAGTGAAACGCTAAACGTCATGGCGTTGACATGGCAGTTGGAAGTCGGAGATTTAAGCACGGCTATAGGAGTGCAGGCGGGCGTATTGCCAATGTTCTATCAGCGTATAGGCCGCATGGCGCAGGAGGCTGGCCGTGGTTACTATGTGGATGTCGCTTATATGACTACTGGCTCTCCTTCAAGCACGGGCAATACATGCAACAGCTATAACTGCGACCCCAACGAAGGCGAATGGTTCGATCAATTTGCCTATTTTGGAAGCGCAATGGAACATGGAATGATTGAACAATTGCAATCAAGCAATCTTGTGGCGGGTTCGACGGTAAAAGTGATAGAAATGGCCAACACAAATCACCAGGCTATTTACATAGCCAATAGCAGCAACTGGTCAGCCGTTCAAAATCAATTGACGAATTATAGCATTTCCACTTTGGCTGCCAACTATATCAACCAAGGCTACACATTGCTTTTGCCTCAAAACGGTCAGACGCAGATGAGCGCGGGAACAAATGGCTGGAGTGGGCATGGTTTTATGGCGCGATTGCCCAATAATGGCGGCACTTATATGCTTGTCGGCCCCGGATTGGACGGCGGTTATGCTGGAAATCTAAATGCGACAATTGACCCGACATTCATCAATTATTATGGTTACTCCCAACCTTCATTTTATTATTCCTCGCCGCCATCACTGCCGAATTTTACGGCCGCTGACCCGGTGGATATGGCGGACGGAACCTTCCAAGTTCAGGCCACCGATTTGTCTTTGGGGCAGACCGAACCGCGCGGATTAAGTTTTTCCCGGTATTACAACAGCAGCCGTCGCAACAGCAATCTGGCTGGCATCGCTCCAGGCTGGGTTCACAATTATTACATCAATGCCGCCAATATCAGTTCTCCAGAAGCGGGGCTTGGCGGAACAACACCGGCACAAGCAGCGGCGATGCTGACGGCCACAGCGTCGGCAATCAGTTTTTACAACCAGGGACAACTTGACCCAAAAAACTGGACTGTCACTGCCTTGATTGCCAAATGGGCGATTGACCAGCTTACGGCAAAGGCTGTTTCCGTCAGTCTCGGCAAAGACACAATTCAATTTATTCAACAACCGGACGGCAGTTACACGCCACCGGCGAATTGCACGATGACGCTCATGCAGAGCGGTTCGACCTACACCCTACAAGAACGCCACGGAAGGACTTTCAAATTTAATGGTTCAGGATGGTGCACCAACATCGTGGATCCATACGGCCAGTCCGTGACGCTCGGCTACAATTCGAGCAATTGGGTCACGTCGGCAACGGATTTGAAAAATCATTCTCTCACGTTCAATTACAGCAGCACCAGCCCCGTCCGGTTGATTTCCGTGTCTGATAGCGGGGGCCGCTCGATTTCGTTAGGATACAGCAGCAGCAATGATTTGGCTTGCGTCACCGACCCCGAAGGCAAAACCAATACTTTCCTTTACGACACCAATCATCAAATCACGGCCACCTTCAACGGCCTCGGCCAGTTGGTCGCCAGCAACATCTATAATGGCTTTGGCCGGATAACGACGCAATACACGCAAGGCAATACAAACAGGACGTGGCGCGTCTTCTGGTCAGGCTGGCAGACCGTCTCGCAAGACCCGGCGGGCGGGCAGCAAATTTATTTTTACGACGACAAAACCCGTCTCATCGGACAGCAGGACGCCTTGGGCAACTTGAGCCAGAAGATTTACGATGGACAGGACCATATCGTGACGACCATTTCGCCTTTGGGCGAAACCAACCAATTCGTTTACGATGTCAACCACAACTTGCTTGAGACCATTGATCCTTTGGGTTTCACCAACCAATTTTTCTATGACGGCCAGAACAATTTGACTCGCGCCCTGGACGCGCGCAACAATCCGTCCACCTTCGGTTACAACGGTCAGTTTTCACTCATCGGCCAAACCAACGGCGCGGGCGATTGGGTCAATTACACCTACAACTCGGACGGCACGCTCGCCAGCCGCACCGACTCTGGCGGCGCGATTCAATATGATGGTTATGATACTTACGGCCAGTTGACCCATATCACTTATCCCACCGGCGACCACGAAAGTTTCGGGAACAATCCGTTTGGGGACGTGACCAGCCACACCGACGGCAACGGCAATGTGGCAACGTTTAGTTACAACAACCGCCGCCAGTTGACCAATTCCGTTGCGCCGACAAACATCCTTGTAAAACTGGCTTACGATGCTGCTGGCAATCAATTGAGCGCCACCGACGCGCGCGGCAACACCGCCAGCAACGTTTGGAGCGCCACCGGCAAGTTGTTGGCAGTAATACTTCCGTCCACGCCGCAGGGGACGCCGGTGACTACCAATAGTTACGATAACCGCGACTGGCTGGCGCAAACGCTCAATCCGCTGCAAAAGGCAACGCAGTTCACCGATGACTCTGTCGGCCATTTGCTGGCCATGACCGACCCGCTTTCACGAACGGCGACCTTGGGTTACGATGCCGACGGCCGCACGATTGCCGCGACCAACGCGGTGCGGGAAGTGACCCGCCAGACGTGGGATGCGCGGGGCAAGTTGATTAAACTGACCGATGGCGCGCAACACACTTCATCGAGGGGATACGATGGCGCGGGCAATCAAATTATTCTGACCAATCGCAACGGCCAGGTGTGGCAATTCCAATTTGACGGGGCGAATCGTTTGACCACCACCACCTCGCCGGGGACCCGGCAAACCGTGTTGACGTGGAATCATCAAGGTTTGCTGAACACCGTCAAAGACCCGCTCAACCAGACCACCACCCTCAACTACGACGGCAAACGCCGGTTGACCAATCGGGTTGACAATGTGGGCACGACTACCTTCGGTTACGACGCCAACAACAACCAAACGAGCGTGATCGAAAACGGCAACACCAACACTTGGACTTACGACGCCTACAACCATGTTTCCAGCTACAAGGACATTTACGGAAATCTCATTCAGTATCGTTACGACGCCAACGGAAACTTGACCAACCTTATTTATCCGGGCGGGCGGACGGTCGCTTATTTTTACGACAGCCTGAACCGGCTGACGAACGTGACGGATTGGGCGCAGCGCAAGACTACCCTCACATACGATCTTGCCAACCATGTTACGGGCATCACACGTCCGAACGGTTCTTATCGGACGATGAGTTACGATGCCGCCGGCCAGTTGTCGAACGTATGGGAGCAAATGGCAAACACTCTGCCAATTGCTTGGTTCCGGTTTAACTGGAATTCCAATGCAACCGTGAATTGGGAATTCCTCGCGCCACCGCCGCACTCGGTGACGGTGCCGACGCGGACGATGACGTATGACAGCGACAACCGGCTCTATCAATTCCAAGGGCCGAGCATGGGCAGCCTTCAATCCGTCAGTATTGACTCGGACGGAAATTTGACGAGCGGCCCGTTGACCAACGATACATTTGCTGCCTACACCTATGATGCTCGGAACCGTTCGTCAAACGCGGGCGGCGTCACAAATACCTATGACCCGGCAGGAAACCGCATCGCCATCGCCATCGGAACGAACACGACGCGATTTGTCGTTAACCCCAATGCAAACTTGCCACAGGTGTTGATGCGAATCAAAAACGGGGTCACGAATTACTACGTTTATGGGCCGGGCTTGCTGTATCAGGTGACGGAAACCGCCACGAGGACAAACACCCTGACGTATCATTTCGATTATCGCGGTTCGACGATTGCGCTTTCTGGCGACAATGGAGTTGTCACCGACAGGATTGAATACAGTCTCTACGGGCTGATAACTTATCGCGCCGGAACCAGCGACACGCCGTTTTTGTTCAACGGCAAATATGGCGTAACGACTGACCCCAACGGCCTGTTTTATATGCAGGCACGTTTTTACAATCCCTATCTTTGCCGATTCATCAGCGCCGACCCGTCCGGTTTCGGCGGCGGCCTGAATTTTTATGCTTACGCCAATGCGAATCCCGTCAGTTACCTTGACCCATTCGGTTTGGGGGCGGTCAGCGACAATTTGCTGGCGTCGGCATCGTGGTTTAACGCGCCCACACCGGAAGAGCAGCAGATGCAGCAGGTGCTCGCGGGTTTTGTGAATCTTGTCACGCTTGGCGGGGCTAATCTCATTTCATCCGCGACCAGCGGAACGGATTTAACGGGAAATAATTTGAACGTGGCGGATGCGTTTGAGCAGTCGTTGGAAACTACGGCGTTCGTTTCATCGTTAGCGTTCTCACTGCCCGCAGATGTTCCAGCAATTACGCTCGATGGAGCAGGCGGCGACGTTCTGCTTAATCAAACACTCCGATTAGTTGATACACTTGATTGGAGCACTGCCCCTGACGCGGCGGTGGTTTATTCGGGAAATGGTCAAGGAGCATTGGCGACAGCTTTTGCCCAACAAAACAATTTGACGACAATTGCGATGACGCAAGGCGGGCAACAATTAGAGGAAGATTTGGTCTTTCAGAGGCTCTTCCCGGCTCAACAACGTCAAGTATGGGAATATGCTTCCACGCCTTTTGCTCAAGGAGCGTCAGGCAACGTGAACGCATTTGTTCTAAATCCTCGCCCAGCAAGCACTTTTTTAAATGTCGAATTGCCCATTTTGCAAGCAAATCCGAATGTGAATTTAATTCATCATTAACAATGACTCCTAATTTTTCATTTCAATTAAGACCCGTGACATATCAGGGAAAGGTTGTGCCTAAATGTGAAACCATTATTTATGAAGAACCAGACCATAAACTGGTGATTGAATTCGACATTTCGGGTGTTCCGCAGTTTGATTTGTGCTGCGATGATGTCCAATTTCAAAAGTGGACAGAACCAGCAGGCAAACCAATTCCAAAAGAGAAACAGGAAGAAATAATAAAACGAATGCGCCATTGGGCGCGAACAGAAAAAGGCTTGCGCCTCGACATTGGCCCCGGCGTTGATTTTGTCGCATACATGGAAAAGCAAGGATTTATACCGGAGCGCCGACCCGATGGCACGACTGTTTTCAAACGCCCAAATCGAAAGAAATAAAATGAACTCGCAAAATTACCGCCTTTTGTTCAAACTGCCTACCGTGCAGAAACGGGCCAAGACATTCACCTTAACAATCGTTTGCATTGCAAGCGCATTTGCGGTCACAGCGCACGCGCAGACCAATGCACCGGCAGTTTCAGGTTTCAACGGCAAACTTGATTACGCCGGTGGCAACATGGATTCCCACGAAGGCAACGTTTTCGATGCCAGCTTCACTCTTCCAGTCACGCATCAAACGGGTTTCCAAGCCGACGGCCTTTACAGTCGGGTTTCTGATTTGAATTTTTACGGCGGCGGCGGACACGTCTTTTGGCGCGACCCAAACATTGGACTCCTCGGTCTCACCGGCGGCTACCTCTACCGAACTGGTGTTGATACATATCAGGTCGGCGCGGAAGGCGAATACTATCTTGGCCGGTTCACCTTCGGTGCCTTTGCCGGTGTCGGCTCAATCAATTACGCCAATCCCGCGCCGTTCATTGACACAAACCCTACCAGATTTGTCGGGCGGATTTCCGCCGATTATTATCCTTTGAACGATTTGCGTGTCGGCGCTTCATACACAACCGCTTTCAGGGAGAACTTGGCCAAAGGCGAGCTTGAATACCAAACTCCCATCCGTGGCCTTGCCCTCACAGCCGAAGTTTCCTGCGGCAGTTATGGCTACCATGATTATTTGTTCGGCATCCGATATTATTTTGGCGGCAAAAAAACATTGCGCGACCGTCAGCGGCAGGACGATCCGCCCGGCCTGATGCGGCAAATCCTGCAAGGACTTGGTGTTTATGGTGCTGAATTCAACCACAAGGGCAATGAATATATTTCGAGCCATCCGGGGTCTGGCAGCTTGGGAGGCAATTACGGTTTGGGAATGTTCCCCATTGGTTCAAATCCGCCGCCGTTTTGATTCTCCTCGACACCAGTTGTTACGAACTTTTTTGGCATCGTAAAAATTGCCAAATCGGTGTCGTAAGGTTTTTGGCGTATGACCGCACTGTCATCGTAATTTGTAGCCGAATGGCCGCGCTCTGATCGTAAGGTTATGACGCGGCTGTTTCATTTTTGGATTTCAAGTGACTGGGGGATTTCTCGCCCCATTCCCGAAACCAAAATCCGACCGCATCGCCGTTAAGGTCATCAACCACCTCGGCGACGAGGTCATGAAGGCGTTCAAGGTGTCGGAAGCAAAGTAGAATAACTTCGATTCTTTCAGCAAGAAAAGTCTATTCTTTCGCAATTTCAGGTTGGTTTAGAATCGTAAGTTCATACATCCTTCAACAGAAAATCGCCATGCACTTCCATAAAAGTCCTCAGTTGGAAACAGCAAAAAAAATCCTTTCTGATCTTAAGATAAGCGACAAGGACAGGAATTTATCCGCTAAATTTCCGCCGTTTCAATGCTTGCTGGGTTGGCTTGAAAAACAACAGAAGAGTTTTGACTCATGGCATAATGATCCGGCGTTTATTCCGCCGGGAAATTCCCCGCCTAAGTTCTGTTCCCCGCTTGAGTTCTGGAATGAGCAGGTTGCGATTCACCTTGAGCTTGTGAAATGCCTTGCTTCGCTTGACCCAAGCATTCAAGTCCCGCCATCAGACCCTAAACTTTTGGCTGCTCTCGCAACCTATAAGGATGATGACGAAGGGGCTGCCGAGATAATGGCTGGTTTGATTATGGAATTTGCGGAGTTGTTTTCGACTGCAAAAAAGGGCATTCCGCCCAATCGAGTAACGGAGAAGTTGCAGGAACAGTTGGCGATTGGTATTGTTTCAAATAAATTCAACATCCTTTTAAGGCACGCCATTGATTCTGAAAATCAAAAAATGCTTGATTGGTTAATACACCGACACAAAAAAATTGATTCTATTTCAGAAATAAAGATCGACCCTGCGTTATGGACGGAGGCAGAAAATTTATACAATAGGCTTGTCCACCCAAAACCGGTAGTGTCTTCTCCACAAGATGAACACTGAAAATCATGCCGGCGCTATCTGCAAATTCCCGCTTTGGCGAGCATAGTCGTGTGGCCACAAGAGTGGCACACGACGCTCGCAAGGATTGGGGCGATTTCGCCCCCTTCCTTGACCTACCCCCGGGGCGCAGTTCTGCCTCTGCGCCAGCCGGTTTCCGGCTATGACTGAATGACGAAATCCCGCCCAAAAAAAGCGCGTCGCGAACGTATCCTGAAGATACGTTTTTCCGATGGCGAATGGGCGAAAATTCGTGAGACGTTCCCCCCGCGCAAGGTTGGCACCGCGATACGGGCGCTGGCTCTCTGGCGGGAGCCGCCCTTCAAAAGCCCTATGCTTGAAGTCCGCCGGGAATTGCTGCTCCAATTGGCGCGCATCGGCAATAATCTGAATCAGGTTGCCAGAGGTATCAATGAGGCGAATCTGGCGGGCAACAAGGTGGACGCCGTCCGGGTGCTCGCCAAGCTCGCCGAGATTCAGGAGGCCATCGAAAAGCTGTAGGGTTATATGATTTTCAAGCCGTTCAAGGGCGGGCGTGCCACGGTTGATTACCAGATGCGAAACAAGACCGCGAAGGTCTTGCGCGGCAATCCCCGGCAAACCCAGCGGCTGATTCAGGCATCCAGATTTGCCCAGCCCTATTGCGGCATGACCTTGAGCTTTGAGGAGGAAATCCCGGCGGGAGTCGAGGCCAGGATTTTAGACGAATTCGTTGATTTGATTCACGGCGGCTTGGATCACGAATCGCTGGCCATTTTGATTGTCAGGCACACGGACAAACGGCATCCCAAAACCGGGAAAATTCGCCCTGATTACCACATCACCACCGTCGAAACCGAACTGAAAACCGGCAAGCACATCACCATCTACCATTACAAAAAAGACCACGACATTTTTTACGCCTGGGAACGGATGATAAACATCCGGTATCATTTCAGCCGCCCTGATGATCCGTCGCGCCGAAGGACGATTAACATTCCCAAACGGCTTGGCAAAGACCGGAAAGCCGCGCTTGCCGCCATTGACCAGGCTGTGCAAGCCGAAGTCATCGCCGGGCGTATCAAAGACCGCTCCGACGTGGTTCAATTTTTGGAACAGGCTAAATTCACGGTGAACCGGCAGGGCAAAAATTATCTTGGTATTGAAGACATGGACGGCAATAAACAACGATTGAAAGGATTATTTTATGACAGCGGATTCGATGTCCGAAAACTTGCAAAAAGCCCAGCAGGAACGCCAGCAGGCGCAGGCGGAGGAGATCAGGAAAATTATGGAGACGTGGAAAAGCGATTTTCAAAGCTCGTTGCTGGCCGAGTCGAAAAATTTCAGAAACTCTATCGCGGCGACCGAACGAAAGGTAAAAAGGCTGCTTTGGGCGGCCTCAGTGATAACCGCATTGGCAGTGTTGACCAGTTCAGTCCTGATATTGGAATCGCTGCGCACGGCGCACCAGATGAGCCAGCAGGCACAATTGATGCTGGGCAGCCAGACAGCATCCGAATCTCTGCGGGAACTGGATTTGATTCCAGTCGGCAATCTGGTGAAAGGGAAGGACGGCAAGACCTACATCGAAGTGAAACCATCGGAATGAATTATGAAAAACCAGCAATCGGAATTGACGAATCTGTTATTGAACAAATTGGACGAATTGGTGCGCGATCAAGAACAGCAGCAGATGCAACAACAGGAATTCTTTCAGCAACAGCAATTGCAATGGGAAGAAAAAGTGTCGAATTTGACGGCGCAAGTTCAGGATTTGCAGAAACAGTTGCAAACTTTGTCCAAGTCGTTGCAACCTTTGACCGAGCAATTAAATTCGCTCGCAACCCTCTCGGCTACCTTGCGCGATTCTTGATGAAGAAAATCAGAATCAAGCGTCGGGAACGGCTACCCGTTCCGCCGCAAATTCCTTTTCCATAACCCAACTCCTTGACCAAACTTCACTGACTCCACTCCGCGCCGGCTTGTTCTCGACTTCGCTTGTGTGCTCGCTGCTCGCGTCTAATTTCACCCGCCCCCGCGCCAGACTTCCGGCCAGCGGACAGGAACCGTTGGCCGAAAGACTGGCTTGCCCCAAGACCCCACGCGACCGGCTCCGCCACCGCTGCGCTCGCCCAATCCGCGCTTCGCTCCGCCAGCAAAGTTTCGTCACTTGCAAAATTGATTGGACGGAGACTGCGGAAAGTTGCCACGGGCGGGAAAAACACCGTGCCCGCCCGCAGCAATTTTCCGCAGACTCCTGGCAGGCCAAAACCACGGCCCTGCCGGGGGCAGAGAAGTTAGATTTTCTTTTTTCATCCAGTTCACGCCCGCCGTCACCCCACCATTCGCCGCTCGCCCGTCCGACACCGCGCCGAGATTTGGTGCGGTAGCGAAAATCGCGCCAGCGTCGCCCCTTCACCCCCGCCACTGTCACGCTTTCCGCTTCCGCCAAGCATTTAATGCGCTACCGCGCGCGGCGCGCTGTCTTCCGATCCGGCGAAGCGAGCGGCAAACGGCAGGGTGACGGACAGCGGTTTCAAAAAAAATGAAAACGAAAATAAGTATATGTGAAGCGTCGGCTCCGGCGAGTGTCCGGCCATCGTCGGTTTCAATAAAGGGGGGCTTATGATTCTTCCAGTTTCGATGAAGCTCTTTTTGGGCGTGTTGCTCATTGAGGAGCAGGTTTTGTCGCGCGTTGAGGCCGACGAAATTTGCCGCGCGATTGACCGCCATGTGTGCGGCGATTTCGGTCTGGTTTCGGCGGAGGAACGAGCGGCCAACGAGGACGGTTTGCGGCAGGGTTTGCCGGTGCGTTCGATGTTCCGCGCGAGCAACGGAATTCTGTTTTGCGTGGAAACGACCGGCAATCGGTTGCAAACGCGAATTTTCTTGAAGGAGGTTTTGCCGTGAATTTCCCGCCGCGCATCCTCCACGTGGACGCCGATAATTTCTTTGCATCGTGCGAGGAAATTTTGTCGCCGGCGTTGCGCGGGCGCGCGTTGATTATTGCCGGAGGCCGTCGGCAGGATGGCATCGTCTTGTCGGCGAGCCGCCGCGCGAAACAGTTTGGCATCAAGTCCGGCATGGCCGTTTTCGCCGCGCAGCGTTTGTGCGCCGGGTTGGTTTGCTGTCCCGCGCGGGTGGCCGAATATCGTTTGATTTCGGCGCGGATGTTTTCGGTGATGAGTCGTTTTTCGCCGTTGGTGGTGCCGGTGTCCGTGGACGAGGGGTTTTTGGATTTTTCCGCCGAGGCCGACGGCGCGGCACGCTGGCGCGAGTTGAGCGCGACGGTATCGCGGGAGATTGGTTTGAATTTGTCCGGCGGGCTGGCAAATTCGCGCTGGCTGGCGAAGCTGGCGACGGACGCCGCGAAGCCGGGCTTCCTGGTAGTTGCCGCTGGGAGGGAGAAAGAATTTTTGTTGGCGCGTGATCTCCGCGAGTTGTCTGGCATCGGCGAGAGCCGCGCGCAGGCGTTGGCTGCTTTGGGCGCGCGGACGTTCGGCGATGTCGCCCGGCTGCCCTCGATGCTGCTGCGTCAGCGGTTCGGCATTTGGGGGCAGAAATTATTTTTATTCGCAAATGGCGAATGGCGCGAAAAACTTTTTGCCGAGGCGCGGACACGCACGATGATTTCGCGGAATAAAACTTTTGCGTTCGATGTTCGCGATTATGGCCGCGTTTTGCGGTTTGGTTTGGCCGAGGTGAAAAAACTTTTAGCGCAGTTGCGGCGCGAGCAGCTTGCGCCGCGCGAAATTTCCGTCGCCGTCCGGTTCGCCGATTTTAGCGAGTTCCGCGCCGAGCACCATTTTCGCGTGGCGCAGGAGCGCGACGAGATGATTTGCGAAATGTTTGTCGCGAAGTTCAGCGAGTGCATGAGCGGCCAGACAAAGTTGGTTCGCCAACTCCGCGTCGCGCTGCGCGGCTTGTCGCCGCGCCCCCCGCAACGGTTATTGTTTGAGTGAGATTTTTTCCTCCCACGTCTGGTAGCCATCCCACCAAATCCAAATCACATAGCGCCCAACCATCGTTATCTTGTAACACTTCATGCCGAGGCGGTTGGGATAGACAATCTCTTTCAAGGGATAGGGCATTTCGTCCAAGTCATCCAGAATCCCCCCCGTGAACAGGTCTATCCGCTCGATGATGCGGCGAAACAGCGCGCGCAGCGCAAGCCGCGCTTCCCGCGTCGAGGCTTCCGCCAGTTCCGTGAACCGTTCCTGCTCTTCCTCAAAACTGTCCACCGCATGGCGCTCCGCTTTCTGCTTCTGCGTTTCCACCGCCAGTTCCTTTGCCAGCCGCCTGGCCGTGCCTTCCCGCTTTTCTATCTGCGCCATCACGAGCGCCGATTCCTTGCCCGCTTCCAACGCCTTGATCAGATTCGTCAGCGCCTTGTCATTCTCCTTTTTCTCCGCTGTCAGTTGCGCCAGCCGGTTGGATTCCGCCGGCAGACGCTTCGGCATGATTTCGTGAAAGCTCATTTCCTC
>Ga0181520_10007996_pt1 | contig 15254 bp, 13 predicted proteins | sample PEATcosm2014_Bin_29_FD_132451 | JGI IMG/M metagenome (GOLD analysis project Ga0181520, IMG submission 132451) | Peatland microbial communities from MTU Mesocosm Facility, Houghton, MI, USA - PEATcosm2014_Bin02_30_metaG | ecosystem: Environmental > Terrestrial > Soil > Wetlands > Peat | place...
CCTGGCGACATTAACATCTAATTGGCAAGCGCCCTGAGACGCATCGCAGTGCAAATATATCGGCGTCTTGTCACCGCGTTCCAACCTATCGTTCCGCTCGTCCTTAACAACCTTGGCTATATCTCGTATGGGCTGAATTGTGCCGAGTTCATTATTGGCTAAAGATATACTAACAAGCTGAGTGTTCGGCTTAATCGCTGATTTCACAACATCGGCCGCCACTAAACCGTGTTCGTCAGCCGCAACAACCGAACAAACATGTTTATTGGCGCTGGCAAGAACCGAGTCGTGCTCGATATTTGATGTGACGACATGTCCTGAAACACTACCTATTGCCAGGTTTATCGATTCAGTTGCACCCGCTGTGATAATAATTTCACCGGTCTTCGCACCAATCTGAACCGCTAGATTGTGTTTGGCGTTTTCATAATCATGCCTAACGGATACTGCTGGAAGATATGGGCTGGATGGATTAAAAAAATTATCCGTAAAGTACGGCTGCATTACTTTTAAGACTCGCGCATCCATGGGCGTAGCAGCTGCATGATCCAGATATATCATCTCGCATTTCATTACTGGGTTTAATTATAACGGTTAAGCGGCTTTTTCGCTTGATTTAGGATCATCACTATACACTAGGTTCATAACCCTATCGTGGTATTCACCTGTTGCTGTCATAAAGTTGTTGTGTTCTTGACCTTTGATAAAAGCATTTTGCGTACCAGGATGACTACTTAATTTCAGAACGCCGGTGGGATGAACCTCGTAATGCATCGTCACATCCTTTGGTCCAGTCGAATCTGTTATTGCCTGGTAAAAGAACCAGCTGTCGCGGTCGGCAATTCGCCTTTCATAAAAGAATTCCCTACGCTCGTTTGGCGCCGTTTCGCCAAATATTGTCGCCCCGACTTCGCTTTCCCTGGCTCGAAGCATGGCTTCGGTTAACGGTTCTGGCCGCTTAAGGGAAATGGCTCTGTTAAATATTAGCTTTGCAACAGAACCAACGAAATTTCGTTGATGTTCTGCATAGGTCAGAAATTGGTTGTTTAATCGGTTCATCCTCGCTTGGGTAATATCGTCGGCGATAGCATAAAGTTTTTTAGTGTCGGGATTTATGACCTGTTCTGGTCGAAATTGCGTAAACGTAGAGTTATTCGGCTGTTTTCTGTATATCTCATCAATCTCGTCATAAACGAGCTGTTGCGCTTTTTGACCGTCGCCAAATTGTGCCTGAGATTCCTGTGACATGATGATTTTACCTCTTAGAGTTTATATGCCGAAAAGTCCGCGAGCGTTCGTGGTTGTTATGTCCGCAATTTCTTCAACAGAGACATTACGAGTACTGCTGGTGAATTCGGCAACCTCCCTCACAAACGCGGGCTCGTTTTCTTTTACTTTACCACGTAAGGGGTATGGTGTCAACCATGGCGCATCTGTTTCGAGTAATAATTTGTCCAGTGGAATTGAGTTGAACATTTCTTTTTGCGCATGGTCATGCGTAAACGTGCTGATACCGTTGACGCTGACGTAAAAACCACGCCTCAACCCCTCTTTCAGGTTTTCGGCGGTATCTGTAAAACTGTGCAATACTCCGCGGATTTTCCTTTTGTCATCTTTAAATTTATCTAGTACTTTCCAGAAATCGTTATAAGCCTCCCGAACATGGAATATTATCGGCAAATTATAATCAAGCGCTAACTCAATCTGTCGTTTTAGTATTTTCTTCTGATCATCATGTGAAGGCTCGTTCTGATAGTGATAGTCCAGTCCGATTTCGCCGATTGCCACTATTTTCTTATTTGCAGTGATAGATTTACGAAAGTCTATAAACTCGCCCAAATCCTTATCTGCGTAGTGAGGGTGGACCCCTATAGACGCGAAAACCTCCGGGTGTTCGCCAGCCAACTCCACCGCAAGACGCGAATCAGCAGTATCGGTGCCGACGCAGATAATTTGCTTGACACCCGCATTAACGGCGCGTTTAATCACCTCTTCTTTATCCAGCGGATAATCTGATTCATGAATGTGACAGTGGGTATCGACTAGCATTACTTGGTTCTTGTTGTACTAGGATCGGTCGTGTGTTTGTAGATTTTCGGGAATAATACGCCTTCTAACGGAATTATTGTACCGGTTTCGAAAACTTTATGAATTTTTTCGGCTGTATTTGGCAAGAATGGCACCAAGAGATCGGCGATTTGAAGCATTGAGCCTACTGCATAGGTTAATACCTCTGACAGATGCGTCGCCGCCTCGGTGTTTTTGTCGATTTGTTTGGCAATTTCCCACGGCTTTACACTTTCAATATATTGGTTCAAACTGCGAACCATTGACCATACTTCATCGATTGCCTTATTAAACTCCAGCGAATCCATAGTATCGTGATAAACGCTCATATCATGTTCACCGTGATCGACAACGCCAATAACCCCCGCTTGATAACGCGTAACCATACTGGCTATACGAGAAACCAAGTTTCCTAGGTCGTTGGCAAGTTCTGTGTTATAAGCATTTTCAAACTTCTCCCAAGTAAAATCACCGTCATCGAGCGTCGGAATATGACGCGAAAAGAAATAGCGAAAAGCGTCGACGCCGTAGCCGTCAATAATCTGGTTAGGGTCAACAATATTTCCTATGCTCTTGCTCATTTTAGCGCCGCCAACGTTAACGAAGCCGTGTACTAATAACTTCTTTGGCAAAGGCAAGCCAAGCCCTAGCAGCATTGCCGGCCAAAGTCCGGCGTGAAAACGCATGATATCCTTGCCTAAAACCTCGACATCAGCCGGCCAAAACTCTTGCCAAGTCGGGTCGTTGGGATATCCTAAAACCGTGATGTAATTCGATAGAGCGTCCATCCAAACATACATGATATTGTTTGGATCTCCGGGCACCGGCACTCCCCAACTCAGGTTCTTCTTAGGCCTGGAAATACTCACGTCTTGCAGTCCATCCTTCATAAGCTCCAAAAATTCCTTCTTACGAAATTCCGGCACAATTTGCAGTTTACCGCTGTTGATTGCTTCACGGACCGCATCGGAAAAAGCACTGGCCTTAAAGTAGTAGTTCTCTTCACTTAGGTGTTGGTATGGCTGATTATGTTCGGGGCAAACCCCGCCATTTTCAGTCGCCTCCTTATCGGAGACAAACGATTCACAACCTACGCAATACCAGCCTTCGTATGTACCCTTATAGATGTATTGTTGCAGTTTTTGCCAGATGATCTGGACGGCCTGTTCGTGCTTTGGGTCCGTCGTTCGGATAAAATCCGTGTAGCTGGCGTCGACTTTTTTCATCAAAGCTTCGAAATTTAGATACATTTTGTCGACGTAAGCTTTCGGATCAATTCCAGCCTCAGCGGCTTTGGCGGCTATTTTATTACCGTGTTCGTCGGTTCCAACCTGAAAACGGACCTCGTGACCATTTTGTTTCTGATAACGCGTCCAAATATCTGCCAGTAGGTAATCTAAGGCATTACCTATATGCGGCGGCGCGTTAACATACGGGATTGCGGTTGTAATATATAATTTTTTTTCCATAGCTTTCGTATATATTGTAACAGATTGGATGACGATTCGTTATACACCCCTGTCACCTAGAAACTCGGAAACCTAAAGACGCCCCTATACCACTAGATAGCTGATCTAAACCTAATGACAATACGCCATCCTGAACATTACTAGCCCAGTCTCCACCTCGACGGAGGCCATGTGTTGCCGCCTCCGTATAGTCTGAATAGAGCTGACCAATCCCCTGTGCGGAGGTTAGAGTTGAGATGAGGGATATTCCCGTATATGCAGGCATTAGATTGATGGGTAGCCCGTTTTGCAGCAGCGATGAATTATTCCACTCTTTCCAAACATAAGAACTGTCGCCGGATAGCCCTGGTTGTTGTCCTCCGGCAATGGTGCCTTGAGTCCACTCCCATATGTTACCGGCCATATCCCAAATAACCTGACCATTACTTAGAGTTAGAGTGCGTCGTTGATTACCCCCCTGATTGGTTTCACCGGCATAACCATTCGCGTCACTGGGGTCAGCAACCAGAGCGTTCGAAGGAGCATTGTCATTATGTCCTGAATAAATATAACCAGAACCGACAGCACCCCCGGACCAGTTACTGGTGACATTAAGAACATTCTGAACGATAGTCAGATACTCGGCATCTGTAATTAGATGACAGCCAGAGCAGCCAGAAACGTTGGGGGCATCAGCCAACGCAGTAGTCTGAGATACGTTCACCCACTGCTGAACGCTAGGCGCACTAATCGGTGTAGAACTGGTGCCCTGTGTACCCGAGGTCGCGTCGCTATGACTGGCCGCGTATTTCATCACGCAAAAATCATTCGTGCCATATGTGCCGCTGCCAGGTACCGGAATGAAACCAGATGGACAGGCCGAGCCAACAGATGAACCATTCACGGTGGTCGCAGGGGCGGGGCTGGTATTATCAGTTACTGAATAGCTTATGTTGCCAATGGTTTCAGTTAAATGGTAAGTTGAAGGATACACATTGGGACTAGTATATGACAGAGTGCTTCCACTCCGAGGTTGAAGGCATAAAGTTGTATCAACAGTTGGGGCACTTGGACAATTATTGCTATCAAGAGCTGTTGGGAAAAAACCGTAACGCCCTAAATATGTTTTGAGTTCCGTTGAATAGTTAGATAGGTCCGATTGCAAAGAGGATTTAACCGTGTTATTTATTGCTGCGAGGTAGCCAACAGAAGTTACAAACGCTAATATAGCAATAACGACGATGACAATTATTAGCTCGACGAGTGTGAAGCCATGGTTAGGATTTTTTTTCGTAATCATTAACAGGTATCCTTTTGTTGTATTCTAGCACGAGCGTTATGAGCAAACAACACGGGTCAGCCGGACCCAATCGTCCAGATCCAGAGTTTCGGCACGGACATCGGGGCTAATTTCGGCCTTTTTTAAAATCGCTTCTATTTCAGGCTTCGATAGCTTTAGACCCCCGGCCAAACTACTGCGCAGTTTTTTACGTTTTGATGAGAATCCGGCTTTTACTACTCTAAAAAAATCTATTTCTTTAGCATCGGTAATAAAAGATGGGTCTCTGGATTTTAAAATAACCACTTGACTATCGACTTTTGGCGCTGGTGTGAATAATTCTGCTGGAATGATATTACCTAGTGTTACCTCTGCAAAGACCTGGGCGCTAACCGACAAGATACTCATTCTGCCTGGTTTCGCAGCCAGACGCTGTGCCACCTCCTTTTGAACCAACAAGACGGTCGTCTTGGGCTTGTTTTGGGCTGTCATTAACATCTGGATAATTTTATTCGTGATGTAGTAGGGAATATTAGCGACAACTTTATAGCCAGACGGAAGATCCGATAAATCAAATTTTAGAATGTCGTCTGAAATGACTTGCAGATTTTTTCCCGGAAACTGAGCGGGTAATTTGCGAGCTAGCTCACTGTCGAATTCAACTGCTACTACCTTTTTGGCTCGTTTTAGAAGTTCACTTGTTAATGTACCCAATCCAGGTCCAATCTCTAATACGGTGTCGTTTTTTGATATTTTCGCATACTCGGCAATATCGGCTAAGACTTCCCGATTGTGCAGCCAGTTTTGGCCTAGTGATTTATTTTGAGCTGTCATTAGCGATATATATCCGGCAAAACAGCCGCTCCACAAACAGGCCACGGTTCCCAGCCGCGGCTGACATAGGTATTGCGCGCCGCCTGGTCTTGCTCAGCCGGGGTGGCATCGGCCGGATCGTAGACACCATACCTATCTGCCCAAGTGCTGTAACTATACTGATAGGCCCCTCGGTAGTTAGGATTATTCTTGTCGGCATAGTTTCCGCCTGATTCGCACGCTCGTAATTTCGCCAGAGCCGCGGCAAAATCACCGCTAAATGACAGTTTTGCACCAACAACCTCAACCTCCTCTACCGGAGGTTTAATCATCAGGCTGGCAATTTCCGTTCTGGAAACCTCTTGACCGTTTTGAACATCGACTTCATAAGTAACGTTTTGACTGCCGTTTACGCCCGGAGTGGTTATATCGACATATCCTACCGGTTGATCGGCATCCTGAATTTCTTGGATACTGAAATTTATAGGCTCGATGTCCGTGACGGTTTGTTTCCCCTCGCGCCAAAGATCAACGGTCATTCCTGAAATAATTTTCGCATCTACGTCCGGTACTACTCGGTCGGCTTTAGTAAGCTTAATCCCTTTTTCGGTTAACATTCCACCAACGGTTGTCGCTTGGGTTCGAACTGTCGCGGTCGTACCATATAAATCAAACTGAAAAGGGGTCGCCCTTTTAATCGTCATCTGCAAACCGGCCCCGTCAACCAGGTCGTCGACGCGAGTTATTGTCGTTATATCTTCTGGGTAGATTACTATGCCGGCACTGGCAGCAATTTGCAGCGGTGTTTGGTAAGGTGTCATAATTTTTTGTCGAACGCTACCATCTATCACGAGAACCGGCCTAGCTCGATAGATATTAATCTGGTAGTCGGACGCTATTAGCTTTTGATTGACATCCGGCTCAACCATGTCACTTTTATCAATCGGTATGCCGGCATCTTTAATCGCATCACCTACGGTCAAGGCTTTGGTTAGTATTATCTTCTCATTACCGCGATCATGGATTGTGACCAACCTGGTAGTTTGGCTGTTGTTTTCACTTTGCGCATATGTGGGGTTAGAAGTCGAAAAAATAGCCGTTAACGTCAAAAAAATAAGCGCAACTGCCAGCGTAGTCACAATTTTAATTGGCCTATGTTTCAAAATACTCATGAATTCTTAATATACCATTAGGTATTAGCCAATTATACCAAAAGCCAACGCTTACCGCTAACAGTTAGAAGGACGGACCTTTTAGTTTATTTGGATCTTATTTAATTTATTGAGGCGGAAACGCCGAGAGACCCTGCGATGCGAAACAGCCTGGGTTTTGTGTCGCTAAACCGCCTGAAGATTGGTTGGTATTTTTAATAATCATTGCATCTTGAACTGCCGGAGGGGCTTCATAAGCAAACGCATACCCCGTTCCTAGACTGTCCCAGGTTGCCTGGCTAAACTGGTATGCCCCGTAATAACCATTGCCTGTATCCTCTTGATAATTTCCACTGGATTCGCAGGTACGCAACTGAAGCAGCCATTCCTCTAGTGAACCACTATAGGCCGATGCCGTGCCGACATCTTCAATTTGAGTAACGGCTGGCTTCACCGTTAAGCTGGCTATCTCAGTGCGTGCGATTTCTTGACCGTTTACTATCGTAACTTCGTAGGTTACGTCGCTAACACCGTTAACGCCGGTAGTAGTAATGTTAAGATAGCCAGCAGCCCTGTCGGCGTCAGCTATTTTTTGAGTCTGGAAAGCTATAGGCTGAGTTACGGTGACCGTCTGCTTGCCTTCGCGCCAAAGATTGACTGTCATCCCAGAGGTAAGTTTTGCACCTACGTCCGGTACTACGCGGTCGTCTTTAGTAAGCTTAATCCCTTTTTCGGTTAACATCCCGCCAACTGTAGTTGCTTGTGTACGAACCGTCGTCGTCTTGCCGTAAAGCGTAAAAATGAAAGGCGTTGCACGGTGGATAGTCAACTGCAGACCAACCCCTTCAGATAAATCGCTGATTGGGTCGATGGTTGTTTTGTCTTCGGGATAAAGTACGATTCCAGCACTAGCGGTAATCTGTTGTGGGGTTTGAAAAGCAGTAATAATTTCTTGGCGAACATTCCCGTCCACAATTAATACGGGCCTTGCTCGATAAATATTAACTTGATAGGTGGATGCGATAAGCTTGTCGTTAAGCGCTGGCTCTACTAAGTCTTTGCCGTCTACAGACATACCAGCTTGCTTTATTGCACCACCGACAGTCGTAGCGTTGGACAGTATAACTTTTTTGATTCCACCGTCGTGAATCGTAACTAAATGGTCGGCTGACGAAGCAGTGACGCTAACCGCATGGGTCACCCCTGATGCGATAATCCCAATCGCAAAGACCAAAAAAAACACCGCAACTATAAGCGCGATTGGGTTGGATGCGTTTCTTCGTATCAATCTATGCATAAAAAAACAACGTACCTCAGGTACTCGTTCTATTATACACGAAATGAAAATACTATGCCTAGATTTTTTCTAAACGAGCATATTCCGCGTTAAGTTTTTTCGTACGCCCATCGTCAAACTTGATGGTCAGTGCGAGACCGTCAACCTCTATTATCTGACCGCACCCGAAGGTTGCCGAACGCACACTCTCACCGACTGTAAATATCTCGTCACTATAGAATTCTTGTTCTTGGTTAAATTTCGGTACCGGCGGAGCTGACAGGGCCACCAGTTCGCCCATATCGGTAATAAAGCGAGATACTGGATTGTAGACTCGTTGACCGAACTGCATGCGACTATCGGCATATGTCAAATGTAATTCCTCACGAGCTCTGGTCATTCCAACATAGGCTAAGCGTCGTTCTTCCTCTAATTCGTCCTGTCCACCATCATAAACTCTGGCGTGAGGCAAAATCCCCTCTTCCATTCCAACAATAAATACAGCCGGAAACTCTAGCCCCTTGGCGGCGTGGAGGGTCATCAATGTAACTTTTTGGCTATGACCATCAGTATCCGCACTTGACATTAGGGCGACTTCTTCTAAAAAGTCAGACAGGGTCACAAAACTTTGAGAGTCCGACAATAGAGAACCGATGTTTGCTTCACGTTCTTCCGCAGAGGGCGTACCGTCAGCAATATAATCTCTATAGCCAACGGCCTTTAATAACCTTTCGATCAGTTCGTTCGGCGTAGCGGTTTCTATGTCAGCTCGTAATGACCTAAGTTTTTGCCCGAGAGTCGATAGGGACGATTTCGCTTTTGCCGTAATCGTACTAGTCTGATCAACGTTTTCGAGGGCAGTAATTATATCCATATTACTTTCTGATTGCCATTGAAAGAATTTTTCAAGGCTCATAGCCCCAATACTTCTGACTGGCACGTTGGCAATTCGGCTGAAACTCATTCTATCTTGCGGTTGATAAATAAGTCGCAAATAAGCGATTATGTCCTTGATTTCCTTACGATCATAAAACCTGACACCACCGACAATTTGATAGGGAATTCTAAAACGTAAAAAGGCTCGCTCTAAGGTATAGCTCTGGGCGTTGGTGCGATACAAAACGGCAAAATCACCGTACTGCCGCGCCCCGATCGTAACATGTGATGATATCCTTTCGGCAACTAAATTAGCCTCTTCGGCTTCATCATAAAGTTCGTGCACTTGAACTGGTGCGCCCGGACCGGTTTTAGTCCATAGTTTTTTATCAGTCCTTTGGATATTTTTTGCTATGACATTACTAGCGGCATCCAAAATATTGCCGGTACTTCGATAGTTTTGCTCTAGTTTAATAACCGCCGTTCCACTAAAATCACGTTCAAAGTTCAAAATATTGGTAAAGTCAGCACCCCTCCAACTGTAAATAGATTGCCAATCGTCACCAACCACGCAAATATTTCTGTCGTCGTTGACCAGCATTTTGACAATGTTGTACTGGGCGGCGTTCGTATCTTGGTACTCGTCAATCAAGACGTGTTTGAACTTTTTTTGCCATTTTTTTCGTATTTCAGGTTGATTATGAAGCAAATTTACTACCTCCAGTAGTAAGTCGTCGAAATCGAGCGCGCCAGCAGTTTTTCTTAATTCCTCGTATTTTTTATAGATTTTAGCGATATTTTTTTGACTTGGCATTTGAGCTGCTGACATATACATGTCAGGATCAACCATTTCGCTTTTTGAATTTGAAATGGCTGCACTTACCGCCCTAGGTTTGATCTCGTTATCGCCGATAGACAAACGCTTCATCACTTGTTTTACTAGCCCTCGCCTATCGTCTTCGTCGTAAATTACAAAGTTCTTTGGTATGCCGATTACCTCACCGTCAATCCTAAGCATACGAACACATATTCCATGGAATGTCCCCATCCACGGCATAAATCCGCGATTAGCACTGTTCTGTCCCAGCAGTACTCCCAATCTCTGACGCATTTCGCGAGCAGCCTTATTGGTAAATGTTACCGCCAGGATCTCGCTTGGGTCAATATTATTGTTAGCTATTAGATATGCAATCCGATGTGTCAGGGTTTTTGTTTTACCACTGCCGGCACCGGCCAGAATAAGAAGCGGTCCAGATGTTATCTGCACCGCTTTAACTTGCGCCGAATTCAGCCCTTCAAGTAAGTCCATTGATATCTATTATAGCCTAAAAGACATGATTAAAGGTTTGGCATTATGTAATAAAAGGTTATAACCCCGGCACCAATGCCGGCGGCGATGATGATAACTATCCAAAGAATCAAAGTCCAGCTGTGTTTCTTTTTGATCGGTTTTATTAGGGCTTTGTGATATGAATCGGTATCATAAATCGCACCACTGTCTCTGTCGCCAGTACTTGGTTTTTCTTGATATTGCTGAGTTATGGAAGTTGCAGCCTTAGGTGTATTATCTACTACTATTGGAACTGGTTTCGTGTCCGGCTCAATCTCGGGCGTTTCTTCGACGGGTGCGACGCTCTGTATTTCTTTTTGGTTTTCAGGAGTTGCTATACTTTCATTGGATTCGATCGTAAGGAGCTTGCCTTGTAGTTCGTCCGGAAGTGATTCGTCTTTTTTCTCCAACAGCTCAGGTGGCTCGTCTGTTGTCGCCGAGGAGTCGTTCGAAAAGGCTCCAAGTGGCCGTTTTTCAACTTTGGCATCCGATAGGAATGGTGTATCAGGCGTATCTTCGGGTTCGGGTTTTTTGTCTAGTTCGCTATCTAAGTCGTCAGAAATCCTGTCGATATCGGCATCTTCGTTGTCGTTTTTGGTGTTTTCCCACACGTCACTCTGGATAGTTGGGCTTGGTAGTTCGGTCTTTTCCGGTTCTGGTGCTTCTAATTCCAAAGGTATTACGGGTTCTTCCGGAACAGTTGCCTGATAGGTTGGTCGTTCTGGGGTTTTCATAGGTGGTCTGCGCATATCTGAAGATGGATGAACAACATCCATAAACTGCCCTGAACTTCGTCGTCCAGCTAGCGCAGGAGTTGCAGCGACTGGTTTATCCATTTGATTGTCGGCTGATTTAACTTGATCGTAATTCGTCGTATCGTCGTTTTCGGACGCCGTATTATTGGTCGCAGAGTTTACCGCCCGGTCAATTTCATCAAAGTCAAAATCTTTATTATCCACCCCTACTCCTTCTTATTCGCCAATGCGCTTTTATGTGCTTTCTCTAGTATTTCATTAAATGCATTAGCGTTCAAGCTCGCCCAGCCTACCAGTAGTCCGTTGACGCCAGGAAGTGCCAAGTAGTCAGTTACGCTATCGCCTGTCACGCTGCCTCCATATAATACTTGGACGGATTCTGCTGCTTTTTCGCCATACATATGTTTGATTTGAGCCCTGACTGCATTTACGGCCGAAATAACGTCGTCCGGTGCAACGGTTATAGGCGTGGAGTCTTTGCCGGCGCTGATTGCCCAAACAGGTTCATAAGCGATGACGACTTTTTCGAGCTCTTCACTCGTTATGTTCGCTAAACCACCGGTCAACTGATCACGAATAACATCATGAGTTTCATTGTTTGCATGCTCCCAGGCGGTTTCACCGATACATAAGATTGGTCGGATATTATTACGAATTGCAGCGGCAACTTTGTTGCGAATATCTTTATCGCTTTCATTAAATACGTGGCGCCGTTCGGAATGCCCTACAAGCGCGAACTGAACGATTCCGCGAAGCTGTGTGGCCGAAATCTCACCGGTATATGGGCCTGAATCGCGCCAATAGAAGTTTTGGGCCGCCAATTTGAATTGTTTGGAGTTAACCTGTAGGCTTAGCGATTGCAACGTTAAAGCCGTTGGCGATAACACAACCTCTAAATCCCGATGAACTTTGACCATTCTGGAGAGTTTATGCAAATACAAACTCGCCTCTTGCATATCAAGGTTCATCTTCCAATTAGCTACGATTAGTTTTTTGTCATTCACCATCTGTTATAAATCGATTATGTTTATCTTTTTTAAGTTTACTCTATTTACTTTCAAGCGTCCAGTTAGGCTAACGACTCATCTCGGTGAAGGCTCGGTTATAGTGGTAATTATTTCTTACCCGAAGAGAAGCTCAAATAACTTCGGGCTGTCGGTGAACAAAAAAGTTTGACCTTTCTCTTAGCTTATAACGAACTTTCTGATTTGCGCCGGTCCAAAAAAGCAAGTATCATAATTTTATAAGTATAAGCGTTTTAAAAAACGGAGGAAACGTGATGGTCAAAAATATTAAATTTAAGTACATTATCACATCAGTAGTTATGGTTGCAGTTGTCGTAACCGGATCAGGTATTTTGGTTAATCATATCAATCAAGCCAACGCCAATAAAACAGTGGCTTGTTCTGAGCAATCGTTGGCAGATTTTACGAAGGCCCAAGCACTAGTTGCTTTTACTAACCAAAGATACGTCGAAGCGAATCTGTTATATAAAGTGGCTGAGAAATTATACCAGCACATCCTTGCAACCAGCACCGACCAATCTACCCGCGATTACGCCCAAAATCAGATAATTGACTGTGAGGCGCAAATTTATATGATTAGCTATCTGGAAAATCAAACACCAAACCAATCGGCGGTTGTCGAAGCATAAAGCTTCAAGAAGTCCGTATCACGCCTTTTTGATTTTAACGTGTTTGGTACTATAATTGCGTCTAGCCTAAGCAAAATAAAAATTAACAAGGAAAATCCACCATGGCAAAAAAGAAAAAAATAGACGACAAAAAAAAGTTAATGTATGTGATACTTTCGGGTGTGTTATTCATACTAGTACTAACGGCCATCGTTACAGCTGGTCAGTTGATTACGCTTGCTAATTGATCTAATAACACCGTGGCTGTATCCGACAAGCCAGCCGCCGATCATCTGAAACAGATGGCGATTAATGACATGCAAAGCAAACCTAACCAAGCACTGCAACTATTCCAAACTGCTGAAAAACAATACCAATACGTGGTAGATAACTCGACCGACCAGGCCGAACGTGACGCTGCCCAAAACGAAATCGTCGACTGCCAAGCTTTAATTTGGTTGATGCAACACCAGTCTTAACAACGCAAAAGTGTTAAATTATTGAAAGTAATACAAGTGATAGGCTGGGATTTTTCCGCTGTCGTATTCGTTTTGAAGTTTAAGCCACTTATTAACCTTGCTCGGGTACCACCCCTGACCCGCTAGCAGTTTGTCGTTTTTATGTTTCTGATAAATTTTTTCATATACGTTAGCCCAATCACCATATGTGTTGTTTGATACGATTCCATCCCCGCCAAAACGCTGATAGTAGTTACATAAAACCACTGGTATATGTAAAAATCCATCTGGATATTTTTCTCCCATAGTCATGGCTAGATCCCAATCTTCAATAGCGTTAATTGCCGGATCCCATCTAATGTCTTCATCGAAGACATCTCTTAAGTGCATGAAGCCGTTAGTATCAAACTGGAATTTCTTCATATAGACATCTTTAAGTGAATAATTTACCGAAGTAACCCCAAAACTATTAACAACCTTAGTCAGTTTTCCGTTTTCATATAACTCTTTGGTGCGTTTGCTGTTTGGAATTCCAAAGACCGCTTTTGGTGTTTTTTCCAACCATTCCAACATAGTCTCCAAATACCTCGGCAGAAGCTCGTTATCGCTATCAAGATAGGCTACCCATTTGCCACAAGATAAAGATACTCCAAGATTCCTTGCCGCTGACGGTCCGCAGTTGTCTTGTTTATGATACCTGATTCTTTTATCTTTAAATGAATCGACAACTTCCCTAGTATCATCAGTCGAGCCGTCGTCAATTACAAGTATTTCCCAGTATTGAAAAGTTTGATTTATCACGCTTTTAATAGCGTTTTTGATAATGTATGCACGGTTGTATGTCGGTATAATAATAGAGACTGTTGGTCGTTTCATTTGTTATATTATTAAGGCTTTTGTGATTATTGCAAGCATTAGCAAAAAATTGGTGATCTCACCGGGAATTGAACCCGGATTGCCAGGATGAAAACCTGGTGTCCTAACCATTAGACGATGAGACCATGATGACAATCGCCAGATGATTGTAACAAAAACCAATAGATTTTACTAGAGGCGACACCTAAGTTTTTAATTCGCTTGTGTTTATCCATAAATGTTATGTTAATACATTGACAATTAGTCGTTTTTGTGATACATTATTTACATCAGTTGTCAAGGTGTGAGACAGGAGTTTTACAGGATAACGGACGCTCGTTAACAAGTCAGATTATTACAGTGCATGTCTGAAAAGACAGGTATTTGTATAGATTTTTATTATTATCCTCTCAGTCGAGAGCAGTACTCCAATTAATCCAAGTGGTTGGTTGGCGCGCTGCTCCCGACCCCTTGGGCGCTAGCAGCTGTGGCATCCTGCCACAACCCCGCCTGAGGGCAATACGAGGAGGATAAAGATGAGACTGTTTTTCCGGGGCCTTTGGCTCCAACTTCGACTGTTCGTCAACTGGCTTCTTCGTCGATACAACCCCGACCTGGACGACGACCTGAGACGCTACAAGGCAGACAAGAAGTTCCACAACGCCGACAAGGCCCGACTACGGAGAAACAAGATGGCTCGTCAAAGAAGGGCCGCGGCCAAAAAGGCGAAAGCCAGAGAGGCAACGCAGACCCAGAGGACGCCAGCGACCACACCTCGCAGACGGAAACCTTCTACAAGCAACAAGAAGGCCGTGAAGTCTCACGTGTGGAGTGCAAAAAGCCTTCTCTTGGTAACGGTCGTGGTGGTAGCGGCGGCTGCCGCAACCACGCTCGTCGTGAACTCGTTGAGTCACGATCAAGCGAAGGTTGTGGCTGTCAGCCAAAGCCCCACAACCAACGCAAGCCCGTCGACAACGCCATCCTCAGCTTCGCTGACGACGCAAGTCGCAGGCAACACCTGGAAGATGGCTTACGGCGACTACTTGCACAACCGCTGGTTCGGCAACGGCATCGCCGCCATCCGAACCGCCAAGACAAAGACGCAGGCCGCTAACGCAGCCAACGTCTGGCTCAGCCGAGTACAGCTCGACCCCATCCTTTTGGCTGGGGCAACGCAAATCTTCCTGAACAAGAACGTCCAAGCGGCGTCACTGATCGGGAAGAATCATCTGGCTACCCTCAAGGCAGCCCAGCTGGTCGCAGAACTTCAACTCGTGTTCGCCAATTCCAACTTCAAACCCGCTTACGCTCCG
>Ga0181520_10007998_pt1 | contig 15245 bp, 13 predicted proteins | sample PEATcosm2014_Bin_29_FD_132451 | JGI IMG/M metagenome (GOLD analysis project Ga0181520, IMG submission 132451) | Peatland microbial communities from MTU Mesocosm Facility, Houghton, MI, USA - PEATcosm2014_Bin02_30_metaG | ecosystem: Environmental > Terrestrial > Soil > Wetlands > Peat | place...
GTCTTCCCCTTCGCCCGGTCGAAGACCGACAGGACGCACTCGATGCCTCCCGCATCCGACTTTGACATCTTCCCGAATATGATGAAGTCGAGCTGCTCCTCCTCGGCCATAGCCCGCAGGGCATCCTCCCCGCTGCCCGACCTTTCCTCGGACTGGACGCGATAGCGCCCGAGCTCGGTCAGGGTCAGGGAGAGGGTATCAGTCGCGGCCTTGCAGGCTGCGTCGTAGGAGGCCACCCCGGTCTCGTTCGAGAATCGTACGACCGCGACATGCGGCTTGGTCGCGTCCTCGCCGAAGGCGAAGGGCGGGCAGCCCGCCGCTATGATGACGGAAATGAAGCAAGCGGAGAATGTGAGCTTCGAAGGGCGCATCGAGAGTCTCCTATGCATTTTAGGCCGGATGATGATTAACTAAGATGGATTGCGGATGGCAGTTTTATTCGAGACTCCCCCGATGGACGGCCAATCTTGCCATGTGCCGAGTGCTCAGTCAAGGCGATCGCAGACGAATATTTCGTAGTCCTAGAATGATCCGAATGAAGGCGCCGGCGGGCTCACGCCTCCTGGTTCAAATCGCGAAAGACCTGCCTTAGGCCAAGCCGCGGTCCCGGCAGTACCTTCGCACGGCTTCTTCGATAGTCGGGAGCTCCCCGAAAAGCTCCTTCTGAGCCTGAGGATCGCGGCTCACGTAGACTCCGGTCCCTACCCACTTCATCATCGCGGACATATCCCGCAGACCTTCGTTGAAAATACCCATGAGGGGCATCACGATCTTCCTGAACATCGGAGGGAAGGCCGGTCTCGCCTCGACGGGTTTAGCTAGGACCCGCGAGAAGGCTTCGGCGAGGCTCGAGCCGTCGGCCGGCGATTCCCAGCCGATATCCACGATTCTTCCCAGGGCGGAGTCCGGCAGGCTGGTCGCCGCCATGGCTGCGTAGCGGGCGAGGTCGGGGGTATAGACCATTCCGAGGGAGACTCCGTGGAAGAACTCGGGATAGATCCCGTTTTTCAGCCGGGGCAGCGCCATGTCCCTCGCCTGGTCGAGGAAGGCTCCCGCGCGGAGGGCGATAAAGGGCTGTCTTTGGTTCTTCAGGTACTCTTCCGCGAGGTATTTATGGTAAAAATGCGGGACCGCGACGGCCTTGTCGCTTTCCAGGATCGAGATCAGGACGAAGCGGGGTATTCCCGCTTCCCTGCAGGCGTCGACGAGGTTCCTATAGCCATCGACGTCGGTTTTGGCGGAATCATCCTTGGAGTGCCTGGTATAGCCGGCCGCGCTCGAGACCAGGGCGTCGGCCTTGGGGCTTCGGGCGAAGGCGGCCTTCAGGGATCCGGGATCCATCATGTCTCCGACCGCGAAATCGACGACGCCGAGGGCCTCGAGCTTGGTCCTATCGGTCGTCGCCCGGACTATGGCCCTTACCGAGGCTCCTTGATCGAGAAGGGCCTCGACGATTTTCAGGCCCAGGTAACCGCTCGCTCCGACGACTGCGACTGTTTTTCCCATATTGATTCTCCGATTCGGACTATCGAGGATAATGCGAAAATACTAAAAAACCCCCTGGTCGGCAGCCTATTTCCCCAGCTTGTATTCCCGTAGTAGCGTCCTTTCTTCGATCCTATTGAGCCAATCATGCTCCACCAGCTCGAGCCTCCGGACTGTCATCGTTCCGAGATCGAGGTCCCTCGTAGCCTTCGCCAGCTTCAAGAATCCCCGGCGATCCCGGAATTCCGCTCGATATCCCATGAAGGAAATATGGGCCGACTCCGATCGGTAACGCTCGAGCGGGGCGATTCCGCGGGCCCGCGAGCGGTTCCGAATACCGTCCCTGATCTCCGTCAGGATATCGTCGTCGTACCCGGCCAGGATGCCGGAGGTCCTGGTAAAGACGGTACCGAGGAGGGCTATCTCGAAAGGGCCGACCTCCCGCAGGGCTTCGGTACAGACCTCCTCGAACGCGCCGATGTCCTTCTCGTAGTTTCGGAAATCCGACCTGACGGAGACGAACTCGAAGACCGTGACGTGGATATCGGACTCGGGATAGTAATATTGGTCCGGCTCGACCTCGCGAAAACCGGAAATCAAATCATCGTAGCCGTCGAGCGAATCGCTCGCGGCAATCTGCAGGACATAGCCGCGGGCGCCGGCGTCGAATCCGGGTCGGAACGCCTCCGCGCGCTCGATGCGACCATTCTCCACATAGCCTATATTCTCGTTCCTGATCTTTTCGTACGATTCGACGGAGCCCAAGGAGTCCTCATTCCGCCGACACTAGTCGGCGAAAAGGCCCACCGGAGTGAAGCGCTCGACGTCGACCAGGCCCTTGTCGGTGATCTTGAGCTTGGGGATGACGGGCAGGGCCATGAAGGAGAGGGTCATGAGGGGCGTGCGGTTGGACAGGCCCTCCCGCGTGAAGACTTCCTCGAAGGCGCGGAGGCGCTCGACGACGATCGCCGCGCCCTGGTCGCTCATGAGGCCGGCTATGGGCAGGCTCAGGTCGAGGACGATCTCGTCGCCGACGGCGAAGACCATGCCCCCCTTCATCTTGTTGAGGTGCTTGGCCGCCCTGAAGATGGAGCGGTCGTCGACGCCCGCGATTATCATGTTGTGCGAGTCGTGGGAGATCGTGAGGCCGATGGCGCCGCGGGAGAGGCCGAAGCCGGTTATGAAACCTTTGCCTATGTTGCCCGAGCCCGAATGCCGCTCGATGACGAAGATCTTGAGGAGGTCGCGCGAGACGTCGGCTACGCATAGGCCGTCCTCGACCTTCGGCGCGACGATCCTCTCGCCGGTGATGATCGAGCCCGGCCTCGCCTCGATGACGCGGATTCGGGAGCCGGCGGCGGGGATCCGGAAGTCCTCCTCGGTGAGCCACTTGATGTTGACCGAATCGCGGGCGGGGGGCCTCGCCGCGGGCGGCTCGATCAGGAGCCTGCCGTCCTCCGCGATGAGGACGCCGTCCTTGAAGACCATCCGCGCGCGGAAGTCCTCGAGCGAGTCGAAGACGACGAAATCGGCCTTGTAGCCCGGGGCGACGGCCCCCGAGGCCTTGAGCCCGAACCACAGCGAGGGATTGAGGCAGGCGATGCGGAAGGCGTCGATGGGATCGACGCCGCCCGCGAGGAGGAGGCGCAAGGCGTGGTCCATATGGCCCTCGTCGACGAGGTCGTTGGGGTGCCTGTCGTCCGAGCAGAGGAGGAAGCGCGAGGCCGTGCTCGGCCTTATGGCGGGAATCAGGTTCCTGAGGTCCCTGGCCGTCGAGCCTTCCCTCAGCATGACGTACATTCCCTTGGAAAGCTTCTCGAGGGCCTCCTCCGGCCCGGTGCATTCGTGGTCCGAGCCGATGCCCGCGGAGATATAGGCCGAGAGCTGGCCGCCCGAGAGTCCCGGCGCGTGGCCGTCGACCGGCTTGGCCGCGTCGCGGAAGAGGGCGATCTTGTCGAGGAGCTTCTGGTCCTTGTAGAGGACGCCGGGATAGTTCATCACCTCGCCCAGGCCGAGGACCCTCGGCTCGCGGAGGAAGGGATGCATGTCCGAGGCGTAGAGGGCGGCTCCCGCGGTGTCGAAGTCGGTCGCGGGCACGCAGGAGGGGACCATGAGGTAGACGTCGACGGGCAGGCCCTCGCTCGCGGCGAGCATGTAGCGCATCCCGTCGTAGCCCATGACGTTGGCTATCTCGTGCGGGTCGGCTATGACCGCGGTCGTGCCGCGGGGAGCGACTATCCGCGCGTACTCGGGAGGCGCGAGGAGCGAGGACTCGATGTGCACGTGCGAGTCGACGAGGCCGGGGGCGAGGTACCTCCCTTTGAGGTCCAGCACCCTCTCGGCGCGGAGGCCGTCGTCCACGCCGGCGACGACGCCCTTGCGGATGGAGACGGTCGCGCCCTTGCGTATCTCCCCGCGCAGGAGGTCCACGAGGGAGCAGTTAGCCAAGTTGAGGTCGCAGGGTACCGCGCCGCGGCCCGCGTCTATGAGGTCCTTGCTGATGGTCATGAGTCGCCCGCCTTCAAGCCGTCATTCTAAGCCCGAGGGGGAAGCGGCGCAACCGGGCCGGGCTCGAGGGCTTCTACGGCTGGACCTTCGTCGCGGTCAGCTTGGAGACGTATGCCTCCGAGCAGGCGGGCAGGTCCTTCAGCCTTTTGAGCCAGTCGCCCGCCTCGGCCTGGGCCGAATAGGGGCCGACCCGCACCCGATACCAGCTCTTGCCCGAGATATCCTTGACGATGATCAGGGCGGCGATGCCTTTGTCCGCGAGGGCCTGCTTGAGATCGTCCGCCCTTCCCCTGCTCGTGAAGCTCGCCGCCTGGATCCAGAACTCCTGGACCTTCGCGCTCGCAGGCCTCGCGAGGATCTTTCTCGCCGTAGGAACGGAGACCCGCGGCGCCTTGACCGGGGCGACGGCGACCGCCGGAGCGGCCGCGGCGCGTGCCTGATCGGCGCTTTGGGCGGCGGCAGGAGTAATCGCGGGGGCGGGGAGGGGCGCGACGCCGGGCGAGGCAATCGTACCGGTCGCGGGAGGGGCCTCGGTCGCCGGAGTCGTCGTCCCTGTCGTCGGTACTGTCGTAGAGGTCGCCGAGGGGAGATTGGGCTTATCCCCGTAGACGATGACCATGTTGCCGTCCTGGTTGCGAGGCTGCTCGAGGGATGGGACGGGCGGAGGCGCGGAGAGAAAATCCTGCGGGTCCTGCGCCTTTGGGGGAGCGCTGTTGCCGATTGCCGCGGGAGCCTGGGCCCCGCCTTTCTTGGGCGATAATAGGAAAATTCCGACTGCGAACACGACCACGACGAAAGCGCAGACGGAGATGGAGATCCAAAGCAGTTTCTTGCCTTCAGCGGACATCGCGAGCCCTCCATGGGGAGATCCGACGGCTTTGCCGGAGGAAACCCCTTCCTTTTTTCCTATCGGCACGAGAAAGCTTCGGGTCAAGGTCATTATTCTTGCGCCCGCGCCGATAAGGGAATGCAGATGGAAACCGGCATGGCGAGGCTCTCCGCAGCGACGCTGATAGTCCTTCTCGGCGCGGCCGCGCTGGCGGCTCAGGACGGCGGGAAGCCGGCGGGCGGGAGCTCCCCTTATTACTCCCCCAAGCCCGAGCGCCTCGAGATGCTTCAAAAATGGGAGAGGAAAGCCGGAGCGAAGCCCGAGCTCGTAGCCGGCATCTACGAGCTCGATTACCGGCGCTACGATTTCAAGAACGAAGTGGCGATCACTATCGACGATTGCGGCCCGAACAAGTACATGGCCGCCGACCTCGACATCCTGAAGAAGCGCGGGGTCAAGGCGGTGTTCTTCATTATAGGCAGCTACTTCCTGACCAAGGACGGGAGGCCCACGCCCCGCGCCAAGGAGCTCCTGGACCGCGTGGTGAAGGAGGGTCACGAGATCGGCAGCCACAGCTTCTGGCACAGGCGCCTCGACGAGGGCGAGTTCCGCGACGATCGCGCGGCCATAGAGGCCGAGCTGGACCGCAATCAGGCGGCCATCGACGAAGTCCTCGGCTACCACTACCCCATCCGCTATTTCAGGCCTCCCAACGGCGCCCACAGCACTCCTCGATATACCCTCGACCGCGTCCTCCTGGCCAAGGGACAGTATCTCGCCAATTGGACGATCACTTCCTTCGACTGGAACATCCGATACGCGGTCGGCAATCCCGAGCGTCTCAGCCCGGCGACTGTCGTCGCCCGGACCGTCAAGCAGGCTCGCGAGGAATCCGGCGGCGTCGTCCTCCTCCACGGCTTCCCCGCGACCGCCCGAATCCTCGACGCCCTTCTCGCCGCCCTCGCCTCTGCCCGAAACGCTCGCGGTCCCATCGTCTTCTCGACTCTCGACGAGATCATGAGGCTCAAATATGGCGCGGCCGAGGCGGGCGAGTAGGGGCTCCCTATGACTGCGGCCGCTTTCGGGGCTATACTGAGCCATCCCGATTGGCAGGAGTACCACATGTCCGATCCCAAGAAGACAGACCCCAAGGCCCCTAAATTCCTCGAGCTCACCATCGCCGGCCCCGACGGAAAGATCTGGGGCAAGGTGATCGCCCAGGAGAAGCAGTTCTCCTCCGGCTCGGTCGGCTTTTATTGCAACGGCAAGGTCGAGAACCCCGAAAGCCACGAGCGCTATCAGGCCGGCCTCAATATCACGTTGATAGGCAGCAAGCCGGACAAGGCCTGATATCGATCGTGACGCGCGCCGCGTCGGAAATGGCCTTCGTCGGGCTGGCCATCGTGGGCCATGCCGCATCCGCCCTCCTCTACGTACTGCAGCGGCAGGACCTCGGCCTGCCCTTCGAGTGGGGGGCGCAATTCTTCGCCCTGCTCGCGGTCTCGCTCGCGCTCGCCATCCTCGCGTCGGCCTGGCGGGGATCGACGAGGGCGAAGGCATCCGTGGTCGCCGCCATCCTCTGCTTCCTCCTCGCCTGCTACCCCCTCCCGGCTTCCTCGGGGATACAGGCCGTCCTCGGCGTCCCGCTCATGCTGGCGATCGTCGCGTCCTTTCCCCGTCCCGACTATTTCCTCATCGCGGCGGCCGCCCTCGCCGGGGCCCTCCTCCTCCAGAGACCGGCCGTGGTCTGGGGGAAGGCGACGCCGGGCGGCGAGCCGGCCTCCCTGATCTGCCTGGCCGTGATCCTGGGCTTCACCTTCGTCCTCGGCGCGTCCCTCAAGGAGCTGGCCGTGGGGAGGCGGAGGTCCATGCTCGAGGCCGAGCGCCTCGACTCGGCGATCGACAGGATCGCGGACGTCAACGCCAGCTTCCAGGGCGCCCTCGCGGTGGCGGAGGAGTCATCGGTCCGCAAGGAGCGCAATCGCATAACCCGCGAGATCCACGACATCGTGGGCTACGCCCTCACCAACCAGCAGATGATGCTCGAGGCCTCGCTCATGCTCGTCGGCCCCGACGACGGCCGGCTCCGGGAGCTTCTCTACATGGCCAGGGACGGAGTCGCCGAGGGCATCAGGGAGACGAGGAAGACGCTCTACGAGCTGCGCAGGATCGAGGAGCCCCGCGATCTGGGCTTCGGCGTCCTCCTCAAGGTGGCTAGGAACTTCGAGTCGGTCACGGGGATACGCGTCTCCGTCGACTTCACGAACGCCCGCGGCGACCTCGACGACGCGGCCTGGCTCTCGATCTACCGGCTCATCCAGGAAAGCATGATCAACTCCTTCAGGCACGGCCATGCCCGGAACATCGCCATTACCTTCAGGGAGGACGCGTCCTCCATCCACGTCCTCGTGAGGGACGACGGCCGAGGGGCGCCCGAGCTCGTCGAGGGCATCGGGATCCGCGGGATGCGGGAGCGCCTGGCCGGGCTCGGCGGGGAGCTTTCCGTCGGGAACGCCGTGGACGGATTCGCCGTCGACGCCAGTTTGCCCTTGAGCGGCGCGGACGGGGCCGAGGCATGACGAGGATCAGGGTCCTCCTCGCCGACGACCAAGCCCTCTTCGTCGAGAGCCTCAGGACCGTGATCGAGCGCTCGACCGACGACATGGAAGTGACCGGGGTCGCTCGCAACGGCGAGGAGGCCGTCGCCCTCGTGGGCGAGACCAGTCCCGACCTCGTGGTCATGGACGTGCGCATGCCGGTGATGGACGGAGTCGAGGCTACGAAGCGCATCCGCGCCGACTTTCCGGAGGCGCGGATCATGATGCTGACGACCTTCGAGGACGACGAATACGTCAAGGAGGCCCTGGAGCACGGGGCCGTCGGCTACCTGCTCAAGGACATCCCGCCGGCGGAGCTCATCGCGGCCATCAGGGCCGTGGCGGGCGGAGCCTTCCTGATCGCGCCGAGCGTCGCGAAGAGCCTGATCAAGCGCGCCTACTTCAAGCCCGAGCTGCCCCGAGGCGAGCCCGATTGGCTCGACGGGATGCCCCGGCGGGAGCGGGAAATCCTCGGTTATATGGTGGAAGGCTACTCCAACAAGGAGATAGCCTCCCTCCTCTCGATCGCCGAGCAGACCGTCCGGAACCATATAAGCTCGATCTACGACCGGATGGGGGTCTCGGACCGCTCTCAGGCGGTCCGCATGGCCAAGGATGCCGCGGGCAGTACAAGATCGTGACTTTTGTACTGCCTTCCGTACGTTGCGCCGTCGGGGAATAAGGGGCAGAATCGAGGCACCTTAAGTAAGGAGGGATATGTCATGAATATCGGCAAGTCCATCAAGCTCGCGGCGCTCGCCATCGTGCTCGGCGCTTCGTTCGCCCTCGCGGCCTCGGCCCAGGCCAAGGTGCAGTTGACCCTGGGATCCTGGCGCGCGGACGACGTCGCGCAGATGACGAAGCTCCTCGATGCCTTCACCCAGACGCATCCGAACATCGCCATCAAATTCGACCCGACCAACCCGCCCGATTACAATGCGGCGCTCCGTCTCCAGCTCCAGAGCGGCATCGGTCCCGATCTCATGTACGCCCGCAGCTACGATACGGGAGTGCAGCTGTTCAAGGACGGCTTCTTCGCCGACGTGACAGGCCTGCCGGGCCTGAAGGCGGTCTACTCCGATCTCGCCCGCGCTCCCTGGGCCGACGAGAAGGGCAAGTCCTTCGCGGTGCCCTTCTGCGCGGTCTCGCACGGGGTCTATTACAACGTCGATATCTTCAAGAAGCTCGGGCTCTCAGTGCCCAAGACCTGGGAAGACTTCATCGCCGCGTGCAAGGCCATCCAGGCCGCGGGCATCACCCCGGTCGCCAACGGCCTCGCCGACCAGTGGGACATCAATGAAGTCGTGATGATGAACATCCTGCCGAATTACATCGGCGGCGCGGAGGGGCGGCTCGCCTACGAGTCGGGCAAGGCCAAGTTCAACGACGCCAAGATGGTCTCGGCCTTCCAGGCCATGAAGGAGCTCGCGGCCTTCTGCCCCAAGGGCTTCGAGGCCCTGACCTACAACGACTCCAACGCCCTCTTCGTGAACCAGAAGGCGGCGATGCTCTTCGACGGCTCGTGGACGATGGCCTCCTTCACCGACATGAAGTTCGACTGGTCGGTCTTCCCGCCCCCCCCTCCCAAGGGCCATAAGGGCTATGTCACCTTCCATCCGGACTCGGGCATCGCGATGAACCCGGCGACCAAGTATCCCGCCGAGTGCAAGGCCTTCCTCCAGTGGCTCTACTCGGACCAAGCCGCCTCCATCGTCTCCAACACGATCCCGACCGGCTTCTTCCCGATAGCCTCCAACGCCGCCAAGATCACCGACGCCCACGCCGACGCCTTCCTCCAGATGACCAAGGCGAGGCCCACCGACGTCCGCTTCGTCTGGCCCAAGCTCATGAGCGGCAAGCCCTCCGGCTACAACCTCCTCCAGGACGGTACCATCGCCGTCATGACGGGGAAGGAGAGCCCGCAGCAGGCGGCCGACAATCTCCAGAGCGGCCTCGCGCAGTGGTACGCTCCGGCCCAATAGCGGGACGGCAGGATTCTCGAGACGCGGGCGGCCTCGGCCTCGAAGGCCGGGCCGCCCGCGCCATCAACTTCCGCGAGGAGCCATTCGAATGAACCCTAGCGTCAAGGTTCGCAAGGAAAGCGGGGCATTGTGGCTGCTCTTCGCGCTCCCGGCCCTCATGGTCTACCTGGCCTTCATGGCCGTGCCGGTGGTCAACTCGATGCGCCTGAGCTTCTTCTCGGGCTCGGGCTACGCGCTCGACAATTTCGTCGGCTTCGACAACTACATCAAGCTCTTTTCCGATCCCGAGACCTCGGCCCGCTTCTTCAACGCCTTCAAGAACAATTGGGAGTTCTTCGGGATCACCATGCTCGTCCAGAATACTGTCGGCCTCCTCTTCGCCCTCATCCTCTCGGGCAAGAGCATCAAGGGCAAGAACGTCTTCAGGACCATCATATTCATCCCGGTGACCCTGTCGGTCCTCGTGACCGGCTATATCTGGAAGCTGATACTCAATCCTCAGTGGGGGGCGCTCAACATCGTCCTGACGAAGCTCGGCCTCGCCTCCTGGGCCCTGCCCTGGCTCGGCGATCCGCGCTTCGCCCTCCCGTCGATCACCCTCGTCTCGGCCTGGCAATGGGTGGGCCTGCCGACGATGATGTTCCTCGCCGGGCTGGAGCGGATCCCCGACGAGCTCTTCGAGGCGGCGCAGATCGACGGCGCGGGCGGCTGGCTGACCTTCGCTAGAGTGAAGCTGCCCCTCCTCCTCCCGGTCGTCGGCATCGTGTCCGTCCTAACCTTCGTCGGTAATTTCAACGCCTTCGACGTGGTGTACGCGATGGAAGGGGCGAACGGCCCGCCCGCGTACTCCACCGATCTCATGGGCACATTCTTCTACAGGACGGGCATCGCCGGACAGCACCCCGTCGGCATACCCGACATGGGCCTGGGCGCGGCCGTCGCGACCGTTACCTTCGTCGTCCTCTTCGCCGGGGTCCTCCTCGCGAACCGGCTCATGAACAGCGGCGACGTCGAGAGGCCCCAGGCGGCCGAGGCCGAGCGAGGTCGAGCATGAGCGCGAAATCCAAGGTCCGCGACGGCGCGGCTCCCTTCAAATACGCATTCCTGACTCTCTGGAGCGTCCTCGTCTTCTTCCCGCTCTGGACCATGGTGGTCAACTCCTTCAAGTTCAAGAACGACATCTACCTCGATCCCTTCGGGCTTCCCAGGGCGCTCAACCTCCTGGGCTATAAGACCGTGTTCCAGAATTCTCCCTTCCCCCGCTACTTCCTCAACAGCCTCGAGGTGACGATCTTCTCGCTCGCCCTCATCCTCCTCCTCGGCTCCCTGGCCGCCTACGGATGCGTCCGCTGGAGGTCCCGCTACTCCAGGTGGATCTACCTGTTCTTCGTCGCCGGCCTCACCGTCCCCATCAAGATCGGCTCGGTCAACCTCCTTCAGATCATGATCAAGCTCGGCCTGCTCGACAAGACCGTCAGCGTAATCCCGGTCTACGTCGCGATGGGCCTGCCGATCGCCGTATTCACGCTCTACGAGTTCATCAAGGGAATACCTGCGGAGCTCACCGAGGCGGCCCGGATGGACGGGGCGGGACCCCTCAGGATCTATTCGTCGATCATCGTGCCGATGGTGCGCCCCGCCCTCGCGACGGTGGCCATCTTCAACCTCGTGCCCATCTGGAACGACCTCTGGTTTCCCCTTATCTTCATCAGGGACGATTCGCAGAGGACCCTCATACTCGGCGTCACCAGGCTCTTCGGCGAGTATCAGACCGATTGGTCCAAGATCCTGGCGGTCCTCTCGCTGAGCTGCGTACCGGTCATCATCCTCTATCTTACGATGGCGAAGCAGTTCATCAGCGGCCTTACCGCTGGCGCGGTGAAGGGATAGCGCGCCCGCGGTGCGCGGGCGCGGTGAAGGGATGGGCCCCGACGGAGGAATTATGGGCGGCGAAGGCAGAAAGGGGATCTCGATACGGCTCCGGCTCTTCGGGCTCGCCTCGCTGGTCCTCGTCCTCTTCGCCGTCCTCGTCGCGCTCTCGGCCCTGAGCTTCTCGGCCTTCGCCAAGGCGAGCGACTCCATCGTCAGCGAGGACTTCGCGACGATGAAGCTCGCCTACGACGTCAGCACGAGCGCGGTCTACGCCCAGTCGCAGCTGGCCAAGGCCCTCGCGTACCGAATGAGCCCGGGGGGCGGGGATATGGCCGTCATAGTGCTCGGGCATTACCGGGAGTGGCTGGCCAAGGGCAAGGCTGCCTTCGATGCCTTCGAGGCCGAAAAGAAGGTCGGGCCGAAGGCGGCCAAGACGGTGGCGGCCGTGCGGGGCTATTTCGAGGACTTCGCGAAAAGCGCGGAGGCGGTGGCGGCCGAGGTCCAGGCGGAGCCGGCGGCCGCGCTTCGGGACATGGCTCCCGAGGAGCGGAGCTTCCAGGCTTATTCCAGCCTCGTCGATGTACTGAACGGAGGGGCGGAGAAAAACGCCGTGGCGGGGCAGTCGACGGCCAAGAAGGCGGCCGACGCGGCCCTCGCGGTCATAGGCGCGTTGGCCCTGATCGGGGCGGCCGCAGTCCTCCTGGTCGCCCTCTTTACGGTTCGCTCCATCACGAAGCCTCTCGCGGCGCTGCAATCCGCCGTCGGCGCGGCGGGAGAGGGAGATTTGAGGCCCCGATTGGGGTCGAGCGGCGCGGACGAGCTCGGGAGCATGTCGAACAGCGTGGACCAGCTCCTCGATTCGGTGAGCTCCCTCGTGGGCATCGTGAAGGATCGGGTCGCCGTGCTGGCCGATACGGGCGCCTCCCTATCCTCGAACATGGAAGAGACGGGAGCGGCGGTCATCGAGATCAACGCCAATATCGGCGCATCGGGCGTCAGGCTCGAAGAGCAGGCCGAGTCGGTCCGGGAGGTGAGCTCCGCGGTGGAGGAGCTGACCAGGAGCGTCGACTCCCTCTCGACCCTGATCGCCGGCCAGGCGGCCCTAGTCGCCCAATCCTCGACCTCGGTGGAGGAGATGATCGCCAATATCGAGTCCGTCGCGGGCAATTCCGAGCGGGCGGGCGCGGAGAGCGAGCGCAACCTCGCGGAGAGCGCGGAGGGCAAGGCGAGGATCGACGAGATGGGCGAGTCCGTCCTCTCGATCGGCCGCTATTCCGAGAACCTCGGCGAGGCCGCCCGGATAATCACGGAGATAGCGGACAGGACGAACACCCTGGCCCTGAACGCCGCCATCGAGGCTGCCCACGCCGGCGAGGCGGGGAAAGGCTTCGCCGTCGTCGCGGACGAGATACGGAAGCTCGCCGAGATGTCGACTTCGCAGGCCAAGGACATCTCCTCGGACCTCGGCCGAGTCTCGGCCGCCATCGAGGCGGTACGCTCCGCGGCCGAGGGCGCGGTCCAGGCCTTCAGCGCGATACTCGAGAGGGCTCGGGGCGTAGGCGGCGCGGTCTCCGAGATCAGCCGGGCGATGAAAGAGCAGAGAGAGGGCGGGAAGCAGGTCTTGGGGGCCCTGTCGCGGCTCCGCGACATCACCAAGGAGATCGAGCGCGGGTCCGAGGAGATGGCCGCGGGAAACGAATCCATCCTCGGAGAGGTCGGCCGGCTCCGCGCCCTGAGCATGGCGGTTATCCAGAGCAACCAGGAAATACTGGGCGGGACCAAGGAGATCGACGACGCCATCGCCGCGACTCAGGACCTCGCCTCGCGCAACGCAGCGGACATCGGCAAGGTCAGGGCTGCGACCGACCGCTTCGAGGTCTAAAGTCCTCGGGAAGCCCGGTGCCTGCCCTTTGCCTAATCCTTCTCGAAGGGCGTTCCCAGGGCGGCCGGCGGCTTGACGTTGGTCGCCCGCAAGAGCCTCGCCAGCGCCCTCCGGGGCCGCTCGGGAAGCCGGGCCAAGGCGGTCTTCACCCACTCGGCGTTGCCTAGGTTCACGAAGAGCAGGGTGAGGATCATGAGGGGAAAGGGCGCGACCTGGAGGACCTGCGAGGGCACGCCGGGCAGGGCCGCCTGGAGCACGAGGCCGAGCCATTGCAGGAAGGCGAAGAGGTAGGCGCCCAAGGCCACCTTAATCGGACTCCACCCGCCGAAGATGGTGATCGCCAGCGCTATCCAGCCGATGCCGTCGAGGCCGGATATGGTGCCCTTCCAGCCGGCCTTGATCGAGAGCGAGTACATTGGACCGGCGAGGCCCGCCAAGGCGCCCCCGAGGATGGTGTAGAGATAGCGGAGCCTGCCCACGTTCGCGCCGCGCGCGTAGGCGGCCGCGGGCTTCTCGCCGATGCCCCTGAGCACGAGGCCGGGCCTCGTCCTATAGACGAAGAGCCACGCGGCCGCGACGAGGACGAAGCTCAGGTAGGTCATGGGGTCTTGCCGGAAGAAAAGGGGGCCGAGGATCGGGATGCCGGAGAGGAGGGGGAGGGGCGCTATCGTAATGCGCGGGCCCGGCAGGCCCATTATGGGGTTGCCGAGGAAATAGGAGAGGTCGCGGCAGAGGAGGGTGAGGACGAAGCCCACAGCCACCTGCGACTGCCTGAGCGTGATGCTCGAGAAGGCGACGATGCCGGCTACCGCGCCGCCGACCGCCGCCCCGGCCAGGAAGCCGACGACGACGCTGTTCGTCGCCAGGGTCGCCGCGAAGCCGCTCATCGCCGCGAGGAGTATCAGTCCGTTCATGGAGAGGTTTATGACTCCGGCTCGCTCCGAGATGGCTTCGCCGATGGACGCGAACACGACTGGCCCCGCCGAGGCGAGGACGCCGGCGAGCCCGAGAAGGAGCGCGTCGCCGCTCATCGCGGTACCCCGCCTTTCTTCATGAGCCGCGACCGCAGGCCCTCAGCTAGGAGGACGAAGAGGACCAAGGTGCCCTGCAGCACTCCGGCGAGGGAGGAATCCAGCTTGAGGACGATCGGGAGCTGGATCGCGCCGACGTTGAGGGCGGCGAAGAAGAGGGCCACCGGCGCCGCCATGGCCGCGCTGTAGTTGACGAGCATGGATACCATGAGGCCGAGATAGCCGTAGCCCGAGGATATCGAGGGTATGAGCCTGTGGTAGACGGCGGTTACCTGGACCGCGCCGGCCAGGCCGGCGAAGAGGCCGCAGATCGCGAAGGATATCATCGTGTATTGCCAGGTCGGGATCCCGAGGAGGAAGGCGGCCTTGGGATTCTTGCCCACGGCCTTGAGCCGCAGCCCGAAGTAGGTTCCCTGGATGAGGACGAAGACGATCGCTATGGCGACGACGGCCAGGACGAGGGCTATGGGCGCGAATCGGGACTGCGCGTTCACCGTCGGCAGCCAGAGGAAGGGCTTGAAGGGCACTGTGCCCGACATCGAGGCGACTCCCGGCCTCTTCCAGGGGCCGAAGATGAGCCAGAGGTTGACCGCCGTCGCGACGTAGTTGAGACCGAGGCCCCCAAAGATCTCGTTGACCCCGCCGAAGGTCTTGAGGGCCCCGACGAGCATCGCCCAGAGCATGCCGCCCGCCATCCCGGCCAAGGTCGCCAGGACGATCGCGAGGCCGGGATCGAGGGAGCCGCCCCCGAGGATCGAGCCCTGGAAGCTTCGCAGCGCCCAGGTGGCGAAGATGGCGCCGAAGGTGATCTGGCCCTCGATGCCGATGTTCCAAAGGCCCACGGTGAAAGTGACGAGGAGCCCCGAGGTGACGAGGAGGAGGGGTACCCAGGCGACGAGGACGTCCGACGCGACGCTCCAGTTCCCGACGGCCCCTCGGGCTATGCTCGCGTAGGCCGCGAGGGGAGGGGACTTCGTCGCGAGGAGGACGATGGTGGTCAGGGCGAGGGCAAGCAGGACGGCGGCGGCTTGGAACAGGGGCGCGCGCCTCTGGCGCGAA
>Ga0181520_10007999_pt1 | contig 15245 bp, 15 predicted proteins | sample PEATcosm2014_Bin_29_FD_132451 | JGI IMG/M metagenome (GOLD analysis project Ga0181520, IMG submission 132451) | Peatland microbial communities from MTU Mesocosm Facility, Houghton, MI, USA - PEATcosm2014_Bin02_30_metaG | ecosystem: Environmental > Terrestrial > Soil > Wetlands > Peat | place...
AGAGGTACGCCTCCAGCGTCTGCTCGACCTTCGGGTCCACGCTCAAGAACTGCCCCGTCGCCGGGTCGTAGTAGCGCCCTACTACGTCGCGGTGCACCGAACCGTCACGAGAGCGTCGGCAGCATCGCAGCTGACGGCGGGTGAAGGCTTGGCAGGCGGGACGAGGGGAGCTACGAACCCGACAGCACCTCGCCTTACAAGCCATGTCTACAATGATGCCTCTCGCGGTCAGTGCGCTCCCTGCGTTCGCCCCTCGGGGTGCCGCCCGAGCCAACAAAGCGAGCGGCCACTTCTGCGACGACAGCCCGACCGTAGTCCTGTTCGTCGCTCTGATTCGATCCTCGCCGGGCGCGATGATCAGCCGGTGAGCTCGTTCACTGGCCTCGCAATGATGCTTTTCGTCGCTGTCAGTGCAATCGGAAGCGGAGTCAACACCACGAGTCAGCCAGGGCGGCTTACTGCCCGCTCGGTGCTGGTTCCAGCCTGTTCCACCGCTACGGCCGCCGCTTCGGTTGTTCCGAACGTCACGACACAGTTCGTAACGACACAGGCGTCCCCCTTTGGAGTCGCCTTCGGCCCTGAGGGCAGGTGGGCCTTTGCCATGGACGGTGACAACCTCGACGTCTACAGGGTGACATCTTTCAGACTGCGACTTTCAGGCGAGATCTCGCTTCCCCTTATCGTGTCGCAAGACAGCGGCGCCGGCCTGACCATCAGTCCCGACGGTCGCTACCTGGCTGCTGCCGTCGGAGGCGGTGCAGTGATCATCGACGTGGCCCGCGCTGAGGCGGGTTCATTCGACTCGGTGCTTGGAACACTGACGAGCGGTGGCGACGGTGCGATCGAGTCTGCTTTCTCGTCCGACGGCGCCTTCCTCTTCGTGACGCTCGAAGACTCCGACGACATGGCGGTCTTCGATCTCGCCAAGGCCTTGAGGACTCACTTCCGGTCGTCCCATCTCGTCGGGACGGTCCCGCTCGAATCTGGGCCTGTTGGCGTCGTCGTTTCCCCAGATGGCGACCAGCTCTACGCAACGAGCGAGGGGCAGGCGAGCTCCTCGTTCGGGACCCTCACGACGGTGGACGTTACAAGAGCTGAGACCGACCCCGCGCACGCCGTTGTCTCGACGGTGGCAGCTGGATGCGAGCCGGTCCGGGTTGTGGCCACTTCGCACAACGTCTTTGTCACCGCAAGAGCCAGTGACGAGGTGCTGGAGTTCTCCGCCCCGGCGCTGGTCAGCGATCCGGGCCAAGCCCTTTTGACAGATCTGCGGGTTGGGGAGGCACCGGTAGGCATCGGCCTGTTCGACGACGACCTGGGGATCCTTGTCGCCGATTCGAATCGCTTCGGTGCCCCCGATGCGCATGCCAACCTCGCTTTGATCAACGTCTTGTCCGGAGGAAGGCTCCACCTCGCCGGCTACGTCCGATCGGGGTACTTTCCACGAGATGTGGCGACTGTCGAAGACGGTCGTACTCTGCTCGTGAGCAACTACGACTCAGGGCAAGTGGAGCTGGTCATCGTACCCAAGCGGTGGTAGGGACCGCGTGCCCTGACGCCACTGACCCCCCGAAGCGCTCCGTTCTGGCCGACGCCGAGCGCCCTGTCCCGTCCTCCTACGGGCATATCCAGGGGCCGGGGTGTTCGGTCCCTAACTCGTGTTGCCGGCGCCGTCCTGGGCTCGCGGCGGCGCGGGCTCGAGCAGAAGATGAGCCGAAGGGCTTCACGGTCAGCGGCAGCCCGCCCCGTTTATGACGTCCAGGCTCTCACGGCTCCCCCCGAAATGCCTACCAGCGACTACCGCCATCTGATTCAACCCAGATTCAACCTCACGACGCGACGACCGGCCAATAACGGCAATCAGCGGCGAGGCCAAGCCCCAGCAGAAACATCCACTGAACTGGTCATACGTGGCGGTAGCTGCGCGTTCGAGCTGCCCGTTAATCGGCAAAGCATGCATTAGCACTGATTCCGGCCGCGCGCGTATGACACAATTAGAGTTGAAGTCAATGACGGTTTCGCGCCGACTCGCTCGCATCTTTGTTCCTTTAGTCGTCACCATCGTTTCTTGTTGTCTGGTCATGGCTGTGCCCGGCCGGGCGAGCACGACGACAACGAACCTGAGCATCGGTTCCATGAAGCAGCTTTTCGGCTTGCACCAGTTGCTCAAGTTCGTTCAGCCGGACCGCACATCTCTTGTGGCGATCGGTTCCGCACCGTCGCCGGGGGGAGCGCCCGCTGGCGCCCTGTTCGATGACGAGCTCGTCATCGGTGGAGCTGTCCTGCTGAACGGCCAATGGTGGGTGCGGTCACTACAGGAGTACGGGATCCTCGGTTACGGTCCCTCTGGGTGCAGCATCGACTTAGCTCGTCGCCTGGTACCCGGTGGTCCCGTCATCGTCGCCCAGTGTCTGAACGGCGGTACTGACGGCCAAGGCTTTGTTGCAGTCGCAGGGCGTCCGAAGGCGTACACCTTTCCTGTTGTGCTGCTTGCGATCACCTGCGGGGGGACATCGGCGAAGGTCGACGGTACAAAGCTGGTTGTTCGCACAGAGGGGCTCCAGCCGGGAGCTGCCTTCCCGGGTGCCAGGCAGCCCACGTTCGTGTTCACCTGGCAGTCCGGGGCACTTTGGACGCCCAGGCTGGATATCTACAAGTACTGCACAAGCCCCGACGACTATTTCCAGCTGCAGGAAGCGCGGAGACACCCCTAGCCGCCCCGATGTCCGAGGCCCGTTTACAATTGCCTGATCTGGACCTTGCTAATCGTGCTCGCGGTGTGCGCGATGTTCGCGGTCGTGATCTGGGCTGCCATCGCCGGTCGTCATCGGTCCCTCGTAACCTCGGGGCGCCCACCTGAGCTTCAGGACCAAGCGCCGATCTTGTCGAGTCGCACCCTCGTCCGCCAGTACCGGATGTACCAATGGGTCGAATGGAATGCCCGCTACGGAGGCGGCCCGCAGCTCACTGTTTGGGCGACTGTCGTCGAGGTCTCAGCTCCCCAGGGAATGGTCCGGGAACCTAGGACGATTCGTCTCTGGTCGCACGGGTGCAGCATGTGGCTCGACCGAGTCGGTCTGTGGGGTATGCCATTTCGTCGACGAGAGTGCATCCGGCTTGTCGCCAAGGCTGCGGAAGGGTCAGTTGACCTAGCACCTTCGTCACGTTGGGTTGGAGGAGTAGTAGCACTCGACACAATTGACCTGGCACTTACTCCGGATTGTGGTGTCGACGTCGCCTGGGATGCACTGGTTCAGTCTGGTTGTCAACCGACGCGAGCGGACAAGGGCGGCTGATTAGCTGTCCGTCGTCGGGTGGTTGAGACACCGCCCGACTCCGAGTCCACGCGCAGTCACTCTGAACTGACGGCCGCGATTCCGCTTTCTCATGGCGAGTTATGACGCTCAGAGTGCCACTACCAGTCCGAAAAAGCGGATTCCGGTCCCAACAATTGGGTCTCGAAGCTTCGCAGGGAGTTGCAGCGGATAGCGACCGTCTCCAGCTTCACCCCTGTTGACCTGCCCTTATGCGACTCATCGCGACCCGGCAGAACCCAGGAAGACGCTTTTGAAGGCCCTCGTAATGCGCAGGTCATGGGTTCGAATCCCATCTCGGGCTCCGAGTGGCCTGAATCCCATTCACTGGACCACTTTTTACGACAACGTGGCCTGGGGTTGGGTTGAGTGTAGGACTTCGAATTCGTTCGGAGTGAGGTAGCCGAGCGCGCTGTGGCGCTAGGTGAGTGCCAACCCTCGGTGCCGCGCGAGCCAGTCTGCCCAGGCCCGCCTCACGGTGGAGGGCAGCACCAGTTCGTCGAAGAGATCGACGAGCTCGTCTAGATCGATGTAGAGGCGAACGTCGTCCTCGGTACCTTCGCGAAGAACCTGCTCATAGACGCGGATGCGGTCGGCTCGCTGTTGGAGGTCGTAGGTGATTGACGGATCGCTCCATCGAACATGGAAGGGCAGCTCCACGACACCCGTCGCCTTCAGCACCGAAGGATCCTCGACGTCTTCCGGGACCGCTACGGGACGGGCGGCAGGTCCGAGCCATGGATTGCGAGTCCTCGCCATGTCTACATTGTACGGCCGAGTTCGCCCAGCTCACGAGGTCCATCACCTGCGGTCGTCCGATCAATGGTTCGTGCAAGCGACGCCATTTCACCTTCGCCAGCGGAGTCGATCCGCATCCCCTCGAACGCCTGGCCTTCACAGACCAACGCCTTCACCATGTGCAGGCATGGAATCAACAACCTTGGAGGAGGAAGTCAGCCCAGTTGAGTGCCTGGCCGACGTTCCCAGAGCGCGAACGCGCGGCATGGACGTTTGGTGAAACCATGAGCACGGTGCGCAGGCTCGGCGCAATCGGCGTAATGGTCCTGGTGTTGCTCCTCGGCGCTTGCACGACTGCTGTCTCACCCATCCGCCAAGACGACAACCCGCGTGCGCATGCCGCCCTGAGTCTCTGCGAGACTCAGCCGGCGCGACAGCTGAAAACAGTCGCCAACGACGGGCCATCCGAGGTGCCGCCCGGGGCGACGGCGGTCCGGCTCTGCGGCCCGTCGAAAACGAGCTCGAATCGACCGAGGGCCGGAGTCCTCCTCGGCGCCTATGCCGCAGATGCCCTCGCTGTCGTGATCAACGAGGCACCGCCAGGGAACGACCTGACAAAGCAATGTGCCGCGGTCGCCCCCGAGGTTGTGCTGCTGTTCGGGTACACCTTTCGCGAAGAGGTAGCCGTCGACGTCGTGGAGTTCGGCTGTCCCCGATCGCTCGCCTACCTCGGCAAACACGCCAGAGTGCTCGACGCCACGCTCACTTCCACCCTTGTCGCGATGGCTGGGCTCGCCGGGGCCCGCCTCCCCGGTGCTCCAGCCCCTGACGTCGAGGGACTGCCGCTCATGCAAGCCGACCGGGTCGCTGCTGCTAGAGGCTTTGCTGCAGGTGATGGCGGCGAGGAGATCGATCCTTTTGTGAAGTTCGGGAGCGTCCTGTTGCAGTACCCATCGGCAGGCTTTCCCGGGATCGGCCACCAGTTGGACCTCGTCATCGCTGTCAGCCCGGAGCCAACGTGCTCGTCGGCTGATGTGGTCTTCCAGTACGTCGGTGGTGGCGCCGTAAACAGCTTCCAGGACCTGGGCTCAATCATTGTCCGGGACGTTTCGCGTCGCGCGTGCCTCTTCCCAAGCACCGTGAAGGCGACTGGCCTGAACGTCGCCGGCAAGCCCGTCACCCGAACGATCACGGCCGCGGTCGGTCTCATAACCGATCTCGGCCTGCAACAGTCCCTACTCGTGCTCAGCCCGCGAGCCAACATGTTCGTCGCCGGTCAGGTTCCTCTCAGCGAAATGCTGGGGCAGCTGAGCCTGACGGGCGATACCTGCGCCAACCACCGACTCGTTCCGGCTTCCTTCCTGCTCCGCTTCGCGACAGGAAGGGCAGTCGTGGCCAACGCCGGTTCGTTACCGGGCGACGAACTCAGCCTGGTCATGTGCCATGGCAAGGATTTCGGGTCCCTTTCCCCCTAGACGCCCCGCGGCAGCTGAGCGCGGCGCTTCCTCTTTGTCAGGGCTAGTTATGACGCTCAGAGTGTCACTATCGACCTCAAGTCTCTGAGCAACCTGCGCCACGGCCCGTTGGCGGGGCGAATCCCGAGACCCCGCCCGCCCAACTGGAGTTCGAGCCCGGCGGCACTACGCTGCTTCAATCATGACGCTCACGAGGCGCTGGGGCTGAAGGCGGCAGCAAGGTGATCGCGAGACTCGAGATCCGGCCATGGAGCAAACCGTGGCGCTGATCTTCAGCGACGTTTCGGCGGCGATTCCGCCCGTCGCGATCGTTTCAGCTTCGCGTTGAGCGATAGGTGGAGGTTCGCTCACCTCCGTTCCCGGCCTGCTGAGACCCCAAAAGCCGTTCGTGTCAGCGAAGTTGAAGCCGGCAGGCCGGTCCAAGACCGTCAAGGACACGGCTGGAGAGCCCTTGCACTCCTAGTGGCGGGGGCGTTCTTCATGGAGAACCTCGACGGGACGATCATCGCTACCGCGGCACCGCGCATGGCGCGGTCATTTGGAGTCCCCTCCGTCGAGCTCAACGTCGCCATCACCGCCTATCTCCTCGCCCTCGGGGTCTTCATACCGGTGAGCGGCTGGATAGCAGACCGCTTCGGAGCCAGAGCGGTCTTCTCGGGTGCTGTCGCTCTGTTCACCGTCGCGTCGGGCCTCTGCGCACTAAGCACGAGCCTGGGCGAGCTGACAGCGACACGGGTTCTTCAAGGCCTAGGCGGAGCGATGATGGTGCCTGTCGGTCGGCTCGTTGTTCTGCGTGCCGCACGTAAGTCGGACATCATTCGGGTGATCGCGTATCTCACCTGGCCGGCTCTCATCGCGCCAGTCCTGGCACCGGCGCTCGGCGGCGCGCTCGTCACCTACGCGTCATGGCGCTGGATTTTCGTGCTCAACCTTCCGCTGGGCCTCTTGGCCCTGGTGTTCTCCATCCGCATCGTGCCCAATGTGCGGCCGCCTCGGCCGGCTGGGCTTGACTGGGCGGGATTCGCCTTAACCGGCGCCGGGCTCGGTGCCTTTGTCTACGGGCTCGAGCTCGTCACCGATGACAACGTCTCGTGGGCTGTGGTCGGCAGTTCGATCGTCGTGGGGCTTGTACTGATTTTCTGGGCGGTGCTCCACCTCAACCGCAGCGCCAACCCATTGCTAGACCTTGGCGTTCTCCGTGTGGAGACCTTCCGGGCCTCGAGCCTCGGCGGCTCGCTGTTCCGTGTGGCAATCAGTGCGGCGCCCTTCCTCCTGCCGCTCATGTTCCAAGACGCCTTCGGATGGAGCCCTCTCAAGTCGGGGGTGCTCGTCATCGCAGTCTTCGTCGGGAACATCGCCATCAAACCGTTCACAACGCCAATGCTGCGCCGCTTTGGCTTCAGGACCGTTCTCGTTTGTGCGGCCAGCGCAGCCGGGGTCACGCTCGCGCTTTGCGCAAGCTTCACCGCTAGGACCCCCCTCGTGGTGATCGTGGCCGTTCTCGTGGCGAGCGGAGTCTTTCGCTCTACCGGGTTCACCGCCTACAACACGATCGTCTTCGCGGACGTGGCGCCCCCAGCAATGGGCAACGCCAACACGCTCTCGAGCACGATCCAGCAGTTGACCATGGGACTCGGCGTTGCGGTTGGAGCCCTCGCGCTGCGGGTGGGTGCTCCGCTCGACCGGCTGGTCGGTGCCGCCAGCACGGGAGCAAGGCCATTTGACGCGGCTTTCGTGCTGCTGGCTTTCGTGGCCTTCCTCGCCGCAGGCGAGGCCGCCCTCCTGCCGCGTCAGGCAGGCTCAGCAATCGCCAGCTGAAGCGGCCCTCGTCACAGGCCACCGGCCACGCGGATCACGGCGCCTGTGACATAGCTGGCAGAGGGGCTCAAGAGCCAGGCAATAGCAGGGGCGATCTCGTCAGGTTCGCCAGCCCTGCCTAGTGGTATGCGCGATACGAAGCGAGCGGCACGATCCGGGTCGCCCGCCCCGGCGTGTATCTCGGTGTTGACGAGTCCCGGCGCGACTGCGTTCACCCGGATGTCCTCGTCGGCCAGTTCTTTCGAAAGCCCGACGGTGAAGGCGTCCACAGCCACCTTTGCCTCCGCGTAGTGCACATACTCGTGCGGCGAGCCAAGCGTCGCTCCCGCCGAGGAGACATTGACGATGGCGCCGCCACGACCGCCCCGCCTCGGCGACATAAACCGGACCGCCTCTCGGGCACAGAGGATCACGCCGAGAAGATTGACCTCGAGAACCCGGCGGATCACCTCCACAGGCGTGTCTGCCAGGTCGCCAATATGCGCGGTCAGCCCTGCAGTGTTGACAAGGCCCGTGATCAACCCGAGCTGCTCACTGGTTGAAGCGAAGAGCTCCTCTACGTCGCTCTGCTTCGAGACATCTCCGCCGACCGCAACGCAGCGGGCTCCGAGCCGGGTGACGGCCGCGACTACATTCTCAGCCGCTTCAGAATCGGCGCGGTAGCCAACAGCCACATCGTGCCCCTGGCGGGCGAGCTCGAGCACAGTCGCGGCCCCAATCCCCCGACTGCCGCCGGTGACGAGGGTGATCGGACGGGAAGCCATGTCCACCCGGCCATATTCTCATGGGGCCGGCTTCAACCAACGTTCCATGAACAAAAGCGCGTCTGTCGTGTATCCGAGTCTTTCGTAAAAGGACAAGACGGCTAGATTGTCGGGCTCAATGAGCAGGTTCACCTTCCTGGCTCCCAGGCGGGCGAGCCGGTCCTCCGCCTCGGCCACGAGCGCCTCGCCAATCCCAAGAGCTCGACGCGTGGGGTCCGTCGCCAGCCGCTGGATCCAACCTCGACGGCCGTCGTAGGTCGCCCAGAGGCTTCCCACGAGGGACTCCCCTTGAGCGGCCACCAGGACCAGCTCGCCGTGCCGACGCAGGCACGACCGTAATTCGGTGGTCAACTCGGCGCTCTCGAAGCGCAAACGGCACGACTCCCACAAAGCGACAAGGCCTCCGGCGTCGTCCAAGCGCGCAGGACGGATATGGATTTCGCCAAGATCCGATCTCTTGCCTGCGACCGTCATCGGGAGGGGCCGGTGAAGCTCGCCGAGCCTTGTGAGCTCGGCCATTGCCTCGTCGACCATCGCCACCGGCACGAAGAGGTGGTCGTGATGAAAAGCAGGGACAACGTTCGTGCTGATTCCGGCGGCCGCCAGGCGATCGCTGATAACGGCCAGGAACCCAACGGCCGCTAGGTCCGAACTGGCCCCAAGAGTGATCCAAGAGCTCGGGCACTCACCGGCGAGGCCGCTCGCCTCAGCCTGCTCCTCGGTGACGACGACGGTTGTCGCCTCATCCTCCTGGAACATGAAGACCGGCTCGGCGATGGCCGGCAGCGAGCCTCGGGGGAGGCGGCAGAACACGTAGACGTCCCGGGTGAAGCTGCGGCGCAATGGCGCCGAGCAGCCGTGCGAGATCTTGCTCCGCCATGTCCTCATTGTTCATGGCTCTTGCAGGACGTCGCAACGTGGGTCGACTCCGAAGCGGAGGCGTTTTTCGAACCAGTGGTCGGCGTAGGCGTTGTCGTTGTACGCGGGGATTTCGCCGTAACCGGAGGACTTATAGAGGCATAGGGCTTCGATCAGGTGCGCGCTCGTGTCCAGGCGGACGAGCCGACAGTCCATCTCAGCCGCCACATCCTCGAGCGCCCTCAGCAACAGCCGGGCGACACCTCGGCGCCGGGCGGTCGGATCGATCCACATGTGCTTGATCTCGGCCATCTCGGTGTCGAGCCTGCGGACGGCTCCACAGCCGACAGGACCACCGTCGAGGTACGCAACGAGGAACGCCCCATTCGAAGCGACGAGGTCGGTCGTCGAGACGGCAACGGCGTGACTCGCATCAAAGCCACCGGGGAACCGGGAACCGAGTTCGGCGAAGTAACGCGCAAGCAAATGCGACACCAGATCGCTTCCGGGTGGCTCGCGCACGACATGGACTTCGATCGCCTCCACACGACCAGTATGGGGTCGACCTGTCAGGTCAGATCTGCAGCAGCCGCTCGAAGAAGTCGCGGTAGCGCTGGAACGCCTGACGCAGCTCGTTTACGGAACGGTCCGAGGCTTGCGACCAGGACGTCTCGAGCGCTTGGCGTTGCTGGAGGAAATTGTCCACCAATTCCTCGACCGCCATTGAAACCAGGCGTTCGGCGTCCTCCACGGCTCGGCGCGGGTCGTCGACGAACCCACCTGCACCGACTCCCACTGGCGACGCAACGCTTGTGGATCACCAACCAGCGAGCTGCCAGTGAAGGCCTGCGCGTCGCCAGCCGTCGGCGGTTCCACCGACCGCGACCCGTGCACGACTCGGGACGGCCCCGAGTCGAACGCGTCGTGGTCATCTTGGGCCGAGGTCATGTCTGAGCTACCACCCGACCATGGGTCATCGTCGTCGCGCAACGCGGTCTCCGTCATGGTCCGACCAATGGCTAACTTCGGGTTTCGCGGGTCTTGCGACTCCATCGTTGCCTCCCTGTGACCGGGCCTCAGCCCATCCGGCGCTCAGCCGGGATGCCCTAGCCATACCCACCCTCGGTCCCACGACACGGCCCTGGGCGCCGGCCTCAGGAGCTGATCACCCCTAACAGACCGGCTACTTGTTCTTCGGGCTCGGAACGGGCGATGTCAGTTGGGTAAGGATGCCGGCCACGGCATGGCCTTCGAGCACCGGGAGGCGGCGAACCCGGTGACGCTTCATGGTCTCGATGGCCGTCTCGACGGTATCGTCCGCCTCGACCGTCGCGACCTCACCGCGGCCCGCCACCTCGCCGACTGTGACCTCAGAGGGGTCCTTACCTCGGGCCACCACCTTCACAACGATGTCCCGGTCGGTAAGCATCCCTTTCAACCGGGCATCTTTCGCCCCCCGGACCGGCACGGCTCCCAGGTCATTTTTCGCTAACAGGACGGCCGCCCCCACGATGCTGGCGTCATCGTCTACCACGGTCACACTCCTGCTCATAATTTCGCGGACTTTGGTCACGACAGCGCGATACCCGGGAAGGGGAAGACGAGAAACGGTGGGCGGGTGGCTCATTTCAGTTCGGCGCTGGCGCAAGCCCGGGGTTCCACGCGATCTACTGCCAAGGTCGCGTTTAGTGCCCGTTGTCACGGGGTAGGTTCGCAAGAACTCGCGACTTGGGGGGTCCCGGAACAGCCTCGGCGTGACAGTCGATCCGCCGGGGCTGTTTCACGCTCGTCCGGTGGCGGCAAAGCGGCACTAAGCAGGCACGGAGGGGCGGCCTGCGCATGAATTCCAAGGAAGTTTGCGATCTTTTCGCCTGGGGAAGGAATGCGAGCAATCCCGGCGCGGTTTCACAAATGTAGACAGCTCACTGGGCCGAAGAATTGGCAAAAAATGTCTGACGACGTTGATTTCATGATCCTGACAAGATCCCTGGACAGAGACCTTGGAAGACGGGCAGTCATTATGCGCTGGCTGAAGCGTTGCCTACTGCTCGCAGTGCCCACCATGGTCATGGTGGTGCTCGCCGCCTTGCTCGTCGTCACCAACACGGTGGCGGTCGTGATAACCCTTCTCGTCGTCGCCATGGTCATCTTCGAGCTCTGCCGTCGGGGCCTCGCCCCAGAAAATCCTGTACGGAGGTCAGGCGGACAGCCCAGCTAGCCAGCCGCGAGCTGGAGGGGGGCCCTTGTTAGGTAGCGTCCCCAGCCGACCTCACCCGTAAAGCTCCCATCGACGGCGACCGGCATGCCTCGACTGAGCACAAGCTTGGGCCATCCGATGGCCATCATGTCCTCGTAAGGCGACTGGTCGACGGCCATGTCGAGACTCGCGGCAGCGAGCGGCTGGCGGCGCGCAGGGTCCCAGACGACGACGTCCGCGTCGGCTCCGACGGCCAAGGACCCTTTGGTCGGCCACAGGCCGAAGGTGCGGGCAGGAGCCTCGGCGCAAAGCCGGACCCAGTCGGCGGTGGAAATACGTCCGGCCCGCACACCTTGCCAGACGAGCGCGAGCCGGGTCTCTATGCCAGGGAGCCCCCCGGGTATGTCTGTGAAGTCGGTCAGTCCACCGGGTCGGCCGGCGACACCTCGGCGCCGGTCCGCCCGCCAGAACGGGCAGTGGTCCGTGGCGACGGTATGGATGTAGCCCTGCGCCAGACCCTCCCACAGCTCCTCGGCGTGCCAAGGGTCGCGAAGAGGCGGGGTACAGACGAAGTCGACGGCGTCTGGCCCCTCGAGGCGACTCACGTCGAGGTACAGGTACTGCGGGCAGGTCTCGGCCTTGATGTCCACGCCGCGCTCCTGGGCGGAGCGCACCGCCGCCAGCGCCGGAGCCGACGAAACGTGGACGATATAGATGGAGGCGCCGGTGACCTCGGCCAAGGCGGCCGCCCTGTTGACCGCCTCCGCTTCCAGCACGGCAGGACGAGTGCGGGCGTGCTCGATCACTTCGGTCCGTCCTGCGGCCAGTGCCTCCCGCCGCAACTCCTCGATGGCACCCCCGTTCTCGCAGTGCAACGTGACAAGGGCGCCTTGGCGCCGAGCAGCGCGCATGAGGCGCACGATGGTGGCGTCATCGACCTGGAGGCGGTCGGGATAGGCGAGATAGAGCTTGAACGAAGTGATCCCGGCCTGTACTCCCGCGGCGACCACGGCCTCGGGCACGGCCTCGGTGAAGGTGAGGTGGAGCCCCCAGTCGATAACAGCCGGCTCTGCCCACGAGTGCCAGGTGGCGACGGTCGCCATCGGATCGTCCCCCCGGGTGACGGTCACGTAGTCGATGATGGTCGTAGTGCCGCCGATGGCGGCGGCCCGGGTGCCACTCACGAAGTCGTCCGACACTCGCACCGCTCCCATGGGCATGTGCAGGTGAGTATGGCAGTCAATGCCACCAGGGACGACCAGCTTGCCGCTCGCGTCATGTACCTGCTCGCCGGGCAGGGCGACAAGGTTCGAGGCAACCTCGCCAATGCGCCCGTCGTCGGAGATGCGCAGGTCGGCCGGTCGCTCACCGAATGCGTCGACAACCACCCCACCACTGATCAACAAGAGAGGATCCTCCTTGAGTCGCTGCCCGTTCTTCGCGTCGCCGGATTCTCAGACCGACTCGTCCACCATGGCGTCGGCCACCTTGCGAAAACCGGCGATGTTCGCGCCGACGACGTAGTTGCCGCCTTGACCGTATTGCTCGGCGGCTTCGCGCACCTGCGCATGGATGGCGGCCATGATCGAGCGCAGTTGCTCGTCAACCTCCTCGCGGCTCCATTGCAAGCGCTGGCTGTCCTGGGCCATCTCGAGGCCGGAGACCGAGACGCCGCCGGCGTTGGCCGCTTTGGAAGGCCCGTATAGCACCCCAGTCGCGAGGAACAGCTCCACCCCTTCCGGTGCGGTCGGCATGTGGGCGCCCTCGGCCACGAGCCTCACCCCGTTGTTCACGAGGTTGGCGGCATCCTTGCCACTGATCTCGTTCTGGGTTGCCGATGGGAAGGCGCAGTCGGCCGGAACGTCCCAGAGGGCGTTCACGTCCTCATGAGGTCGCGCCGGCGTGAACGTCGCCCGCCCGAATCGCTCCGTGTACTCGCCGATGCGGCCACGTCGGATGTTCTTGAGCGCCATCACCCAGTCGAGCTTCTCGCGGTCGATGCCGTCGGGGTCGTAAATGAACCCGCTCGAGTCCGAGAGAGTGACCGGCCGGGCGTTCAGTTGGATCAGCTTCTCGACGGTGTTCTGGGCGACATTGCCACTGCCCGAGACCAGGCAGCTTTTGCCCTCCAAGGTTTCCGAGCGCGTGGCGAGCATCTCGTTGGCGAAATAGACGGTGCCGTATCCCGTCGCCTCCGGCCGCACGAGCGAGCCGCCCCAGCCGTAGCCCTTTCCCGTGAGGACACCGCAGAACTCGTTGCGTATTCGCTTGAACTGACCGAAGAGGTAGCCGATTTCACGGGGGCCAACGCCGATGTCGCCCGCCGGGACGTCTGTGAACTGCCCGATGTGACGCTGTAGCTCGGTCATGAAGGCCTGGCAGAAACGCCGTACCTCGGTATCGCTACGCCCTTTCGGGTCGAAGTCGGAGCCGCCCTTTGCCCCACCCAGTGGCAAGGTCGTAAGGGCGTTTTTCAGTACTTGCTCGAATGCCAGGAATTTGAGCAGTCCCTGATACACCGTGGGGTGAAAGCGAAGGCCGCCTTTGTACGGGCCAATGGCGCTATTCATCTGGATACGGAAACCCCGGTTCAGATGAAGTTTTCCACGGTCGTCGGACCACATCACCTGAAAGACAATCATCCGTTCCGGCTCAGCCAGGCGCTCGAGGATCTTCGCCTCCTCATAGCGGTTGTCCTCCGCCAGGACGGGGGCGAGGCTCGTGTAGACCTCGCGCACCGCCTGGAGGAACTCGGGCTCGCCGGGGTTCTTGGCTTCTACCTCACAAATCGCCCGCTGAACGTAGTTCACCTGCCAATGATGCGTTTTACCTGTTTCGAGCTGTAGAGGCGAAAGGCCCGCGCAATGCGTGAGAGCATTAATCGAGCCGGCTTCTAGCGCAGACCCGCGAACAAGTCGTCCTCCACTGTGGGCGAGCCGGTCCGGTCGTAGAAGCGAACGAACTTCTCAAAGCGCATCAGCTTGGAGAACAGCTCGACCCCTAGGCGCAGGAAAAAGGTCATGTCGGCCTGGCTTTCGTGCGCTTCGAGCGCCGCGTACTGCTTGGCCGTATACCCCTTGCAGTCGACGGTGGCGGCAATAAGTTCGTCGGCCACGCCGAGATCCCAGTCCTCCTCGTCTCCCGCCAAATCGCTGATGCCGGCGGCGCGGAGCGCCTCGCGGAACTCCCCCATGTCCGAGTTCGCGATGGCAGGGAAGTAGACCTTGTCGGCTGTTTGCACCTGCTCGAGCGCCGCCAAGGTGATCCGGTGCGCCTGGATGTGGTCCGGATGACCGTAAAAGCCGTTGGCGTCATAGGTGACGACGACCTGGGGACGGTAGCGCTCGATGAGTCCGCAGAGGCGTCCGGCAGCCTCTGCCACCGGTGTCGTCCAAAACGACCCTGGGGCTTGGTTCTGTGGCCATCCCATCATCCCGGAATCCCGATAGCCGAGAAGCTCAAGAGAGCTGACACCGAGGATCTCGCAACTCGCCTCGAGCTCGCGTCGCCGTTTGGCCACGACCCACGCTTCGTCGTGACCGGCCTCTCCTGGCTTGGTGGCCTCGCGCCCGTCGCCAAGCTCGCCATTGGTGCAGGTCACCAGGACCGTCCGCACCCCTTCGGCTGAGTAGCGGGCAAGGATCCCGCCGGTTGACGAGGCCTCGTCATCTGGGTGCGCGTGAACTGCCATCAAGGTGAGTGGAACTCTGCTCAAGGGTGTGTCCTTTCCTGGGTTCGATCATTGTTCTGGCTGACCGGACGAGACGCAGGTGTTGGCTTTCGGGGTTGCGGGGGAGGCCAAACGCCGCCCGAAGCGGGACCGCGACCACTCTCAAACCGGCGATCCGCTGCCATATTGTACCTGGAAAAAGGGCGATCTATCAGGGATAATCGTCGACAACTCGGCCACCGCCAGGGACCGAGGACGCGATCGAGCGCCGCCGCTAGTTTGGCATCGAGGGGAGTGTTCCCACCACTACCGGACGCGTCGCACCTACCGTGCGCATCCCTCTCAGCTGGTCAAGGGATGGCACGCGCCGCCCACGCGTGCGGCGCCGGTGCCATCGTCCTGTTGCCCAGA
>Ga0181520_10008000_pt1 | contig 15243 bp, 8 predicted proteins | sample PEATcosm2014_Bin_29_FD_132451 | JGI IMG/M metagenome (GOLD analysis project Ga0181520, IMG submission 132451) | Peatland microbial communities from MTU Mesocosm Facility, Houghton, MI, USA - PEATcosm2014_Bin02_30_metaG | ecosystem: Environmental > Terrestrial > Soil > Wetlands > Peat | place...
CAGAAGATCGGATGGAACTTGCGAGTCTCGTACGACGGGTCGTGCGCCAGGCCCTGGTCGGTGTGGTAGAACCGCACGTAGTCCTTCGGGAAGTCCAGACGCAACGCCAGTTCGTTGAGCCGAAACGGGCGCCCGCCGTTTGCCCGGATTGCCAGGCGCCATCGCAGAAATCCGTCGAACTCAATCGTGGCCCGGGTTTCGAGGCAGGCGCCTTCGCGCCGGCCGCCGCTGGCTAGCACCACCGAGTTGGGTCCGGCGTGGGATACGGTCACCGGGGCCAGTTGGAACTGCTCGGCGATCGGGCGGCCGTCGAGCCAGAGTCCGATCGGCTCGCGGGCAAGCTCGCCGGCCGACTTAGAGCCGATTTCAAAACCTGCTGCGGCTTCCGACTTTCCCGGCCGTGGGAGGCCGTCGTTGGAGTTTTGAAACCGCTTCTTAGCGAACCGCACCCGCATCCCGGTCAGCCCCCGCAAGGGCTGAAACGTGTTGTTCCACGTGCGCACCGTGCCGCTTGCCGGCTCGAGCTCCAGCGGCGGCCAGGGGCGCGGCGGCAAATCCTTGGGCCCCAGCACGCCGATCGAGTTTCCTTCCCAGGGGCGCGATTTCACGTAGGTATAGAACAGATTGTCGCGATCGGTCACCTCCAGCTCGCTCTCCGGGCCACCGGGGATCTGCACCCGCAGCCGGTGGTGTCCCAGGCGCACGTCGGACAGCTTCTGCGTCACCAGGCTCCCATCACGGGCGACCGCGACCGCGGCCAAGTAATAGGGAACGTCGTCGGTCAGGTCGCCCAGCTCGAAGCGGAACCGCTCCTGCCCGCGGTCGAGCGCTGCCGACTTGACCACCGCGCCGTCGCGGAGGATCATCACGTGGCAGGCCGCCACCCGGCCGGCAATGTCACTGGAAGGTCTCGCCGTCCCGGACAAAACGGCTTGGCGAGGATCGATCTCCCACTGCACAAACAGCGCCGGGCGGCCCCGCCGCAACCCGATCTCGTCGAGCCAAAGTTTCGTGCCGGGCAATACATGCTGCTGGCGGAAATAGATCAACAGACTTCTTGCGTTCGGGTCGGTCTCGATCTCGGTGCGATACTCGGTCCACGTGGTCGGGGCCTTGCGGGTCACAGGATAGTAGTACTTGGCAGCCACGCGTTTCTTTGCAGTGTCGAATTGGAAGACCATCACTATGAAGCCATGAGGCGAGTAGCTTTCCGACATGCGGTATTGGAACGAAAGCTCATAACGGGCGCTGGGCGACACGGCGATATCGGCCACCCGCAGGCCATACTGAGTGGAGCGATTCACCCCGTCGATCTCCAGATACCACTCCCCGGAGAAGGCTTCGTGGGTGTTGACGGTGGTGGTCCGCAGGATCGCCCCAGGCCCCAAGAGAACCTTGGCCCCCGGCGTCTCCGCCCGGCCGCTCTCAAATCCGATGGGAGGAAAACCGGACAGCTCGCCCGGGCCGGCCAGGTCGCCGCCGGGCGTGCCAAGGATCAGAGTCATCGCGAGAATCGCAGGTGCCATGGAGGCTCTCCCAAGGGTGACGGGCAATGTCTCCGGGCAATTCTACCCCGCCGCGAAGTCGACCAGCAACTATGCTGCTGGAATGCCCTGTTGTTTTGTCGGCCCCCAGGCCCTCCCTGTTGGCGAACGTCGCGCACATCCAAGAGTTCTCCAGACGGCGTTTGATGGAATCGTCAGTGTGCTCCAAGACAGGGCTTCTTTCCTGAGACGTCTGGGAATGGTACGACCTGGTGAAACACATTCCACCACGGCAAGACCGCCTACAGTCCTTGCCCGCCGAGCGCATCCCGATTCGATCATGGCCGGTGCCGCTGGCCATCGTTCCCTCAAGGCGATCGGATCACCAACACCGACCAGGCCCGGACGGGCGGCAAAGGATACGTCACCACAGCCTCGGTCTCGCCGCTGGGGACAAGATCCAGCGGCTCGAGGGACTCGTCGTCGGCCGACAAATAGCTGATCCGCGCGGCTTTCATCGCCGTCGACAATCGCAGCGAGGCGCCCGACAGCGGCTCGGGGATTTCCTTCTGCCCCAGGATCAAGCCGTTGGAGGGGAGATTCAGCAGGTGCACAACCGTCACGGTTCCACCATGGCCATCGTCGGCCTGGTAGACGGTTCTTTCCCAGAACAATGGCCGGCTCGCGCGGATCGCGACGAGCCGCGCCGGGTCGAGCACCCATTTGAACTTCGGGTTCCAAAGATACCACGAGAAGCGTGCGGCGAAGCGGTTGTAGCGGATGAACAGTCTCGAGGCGGGAGCTTCTGCGCCGTCGGAAAGGGCCCCGCCGTCGAACGCAAAGTGGTCGTTCAATTTCGTTCTCGATGCGTAGATCAAGGACATGTAGGGGCGAGTGAAAGCTATCGAATACTCGTCGCAAAACGGCGTGACCACCAAGGCCCAACTCATCAACGGCCGCCCGGTCGCCTCGACGATGCTGTTCAGCGCCACCGACATCTTTTCGTAGGTCAGCGGATACCGCCCGTCGCGCGGCTCGTTGTGCGAATCGATCTCCAGCGTATAGGCATCGCAATAGCGGTGGAAAGGACTGTCCCGGTCGAACCGCAATTTTCGGCAATTCTCCCGGATCCAAGGGAACATCTTGTCGGCCGCCAGCTTCACCCCTACGTGGCTGATGCTGGTGGCGTTTTGTGAGATCAGGGCGAAATCGGGGTTGATTTCACGGGCCTTCCGCCGGGCCTCCTTCAGGTATTCGCAGCCGACTTCCCCCGGAGGCAGATCGGTCAACTTCCGGCCGTCCCTGTCCAGGCCCTTGGACGTGGCGATGTGGCATGCCAGGGCGCTGTCCATGAGGATGCCGTCCCAGCCGAACATCCGCACCGAATCGGCGAGTTGCCGGGCGAACCGCGGCGCGATCCGGAGCGAGTTCGGCGTGAACATGTCCCGGTCGGCGAAATAATAGGCACACGGCTTGTCCATCCCAATCTCCTTCAGATAGACCTGCCAATCCGGCGGCCCTTCGGCTGCCGATGTTTCGTTGTAGGCGACGTATTTCATGCCCGAGCGATGAAGCACCGCGGACCAGGCCTGCAGCCGCTCCTTCAAGACGATCTGCTGCGCCCTGTATTGATAGGGCCAGCGATCCTCGCGCGGCGCCAGCTCGTAGGGTTTGGGCGAAAACGTGTAGACTTCCAACGCATTGCACGAGGCACTCCGCATCTTATCGAGAATGGCCAACATCCTCAGATCGGCCATGCCCTCGACCGCCACGTGGTTGGCGCCGCAACAGGCCAGCCGCATCACGTCGACCCAGTTCTGGGCCACGTCGAAGAGCGTCGTACGCTCGGCAAGGTTCCTTCCAAAACCGTCGACCAGCCGCATCGTGGCCAAGTGACCGAAGACACCCTCGCCGGCGGTCCAGACAAGTTCCTCACGGTTGATTCCCCGCTTGGCGCGGATCTTCTTCGCCGCGCACAACTGGGGCTTCGACAACTCGCGCTCGAGCCAAATCTGGATCTCGATCTGCGTGCCCGGGCCGTCGGCAGAAAGGTTCGAGGCGGTAAATTCGCACGCCAGCCGCACGGGCTCGCCGGGCTTGTAGATCGACCTGTCGGTGGCGAATCGCAGGCTGGAAACCGCCGCGGGGTACACCAGCGGCTCGGACGCGGCGGTCGGATCTCGTGCAGCCAACATCGCCACAACTCCGATAATCGCCGCGAGTCTTTGGAAGGTTTGCATGTCATCCTCCTACGGTCTTCCGCACGATAGCACCACGACACCCCAAACGTCGAGACGGGGAATCCGGCCGATAAAACCCTCCGGCGTGACGCGCAGATCCGCACCCGCCGCGGTGGCCGGGGTCGGGCTAAGCCAACGCGCGGTTGTGCCCGGCGGCAATTGCCGATCCGAGAAACGCACCTCGACTTTCAGCTCGGATACCGGCTCATCGGCGTAATTGACCAGTTGCAAGAGCATCCCGTGGGACCCGGCCAGCACGTTGCCCAGCACATAGGCTCCGCCCTGGATCTCCAGGCGGTAAGGCGCCCGGCGTTGAAGCCCGGTGAAGCCGGCCTCATCGGCGACAAACCGCGAGGCAACGGCATCCAACGCCGGGTCGCTGTCCATCGCATCGAGGCGGCCTCGGCCGCCGAAGCGGCGCAGATCGCCGCCTGCCGGCGGCGGCAGACGGTGCACTCCTGCTACCAGCACGGTGCCATAGGCCGCCAGCCGGGCGGCATCCACCGATCGAATGTCACAAAAATCAAAGGGGATGTTGTGTTTCAGCAGGGGCGCCAACAGCGCGTCGAGCCAACCGTACCGATAAATCCCCCGGCCAGCCTCGATGGGACCCATGGGATCGGCGTCGGGCGCGGCATCGCCGACCACGAGCAAGTCGCGGACTTGCTCGGCGGATGTGAGCCACGGGGCAAGTTGTTCTCGCAACCCGTAGGCCGCGCCGATGGCGTGCCACGTCTGGAGGTCGGCCGGGTTGCCGTGCACCAGGCGGTGAATGAATCCCCCTTCGACGTAGAACGACTGCGCGGCGCCGAAAGCGGCCGCCTCGGCCACGAGAAGCGTCGCCTGGCGGGGAGTGATCGTCCGCTGGTTTGTCTCCATGCGATCGCAGCCATGGACCGTGCATGTCTCGTAGACGACCGGCCGCCGGCCCATGATCGCGGCCGTGTATTTCGCCGGGTGCGCGGGATTGGCGACGATCCAGCGGCCGTCGAACACGCCGGGCGGAGTGTGACCCTCGCAAAACGACCAGTCCAACAGGTCCGCGTGGCGAATGTACGAGGGGAAACGGTGCGGCATGAAGTTGAACTGCATCAGGGCCGGCGAGTGCAGTTCCTCTCGGGCATAGCGGCGCAGCTCGCGGCACATCGCCACCACGGGCCCTTCGCCTGAGCGCCATGGATCGCAGTTGTCGAAGAAGAATGCCTCGGCGCCGGCCTCGACGGCCGCCTTCAGCCGCCGCTTCTGCAGCGCGATCCATTCGGGATGGTCCATCTGGGCGAGAAATCGCTCGGCCCGTCCGAAGTAGGTGATCGGCAGGCCGGCCTCGTCGCGGCGGAGCCAGTTTACCGTCCGCCGGTCGCTGCGGAACATCTCGTGCCAGAACATGTTGTTGCCCGTCATGTAGGCGGTCACATGGATGCCGCGGGCCTTGCAGGCGGCCATCATTTCGGCGCACTGCCGGCGCTGTTGAGCCTCCGCGTCCCACGAGAAACCAACCGACCAGGTGAGCCAAATCTAGTTGACGTGGGCCTCGGCCAGCAGCGCGAGCACGCGGTCGCGGTGAACCGTATACAGCCCGGCCAGTGTGTCGCGCTGTTCCGCGGTGAAAGGCCACTCCGACAGCCGGGCCTTTTCCGCCGCGGCCGGGCCGCCATCCAATCGCAGATAGCGGAAGGCGCCCGGCCGGGCCCAGGCCGGAATCGAGACACACCCTGACCTCGTCTGGGCAGAAGCGGCCGGTTCGGGCCGTGTTGGCGGTTCGCCGCCGGCACGGGCGAAATGCAGCGCGGCCAACGGGGCTAGCAACAGCACGGAGGTGTAGGCTATCGGAGTAAGTCTGGTTGTTTCCTTCACGAACGACTCCCCAAGTATGTGGATAGGCAACCGGCGATCGCTTCGCCTCAGGACGATTCACTCTCTCATCATAGCCACGCTGAAGTCTGTGTCACAAGTTGTTCCTTTTCTGACGCTCTGCCGATCGGTTCACACGGCGGCTGACTTTCCTGCCAGAAGCTTCCAAGATTGCCATCTTTGACTTCAAACTGGGCTCTTGCAAAGTTTCAAACGGCGTTGGAAAAATGGACGACTTCTGGTCTAATGCGGGCGTTTTGGCTGGGCGCACGAGGGCTGGGCTGTTTGGCGAGGCCGGGGAGGGTCGAACGATGCCCGCAATCGTGGAGTTTCCGCAGGTGGTTCGCGACGCACTGGATCAGTTCGGGGATTTGTTCGCCTGCGAACCGCAGCATTGGCGTTTGGCGGAATACCTCACGGGACTGATGGTCGCCGCCAACAAAACCGTCACCGGCATCAACGGCGAGTTCGCCAACACCACCGATCCGTATTGCTTGAATCGCTTTCTGACGGAGGTCGAATGGGATCAGAACGCACTGAATGAGCGGCGATTGGAATTGCTGCAACACGATCCCCACACCCGTTACAGCGCGCAGGGCGTGATCGCCATCGACGACACGTTGATCGACCACCACGGCAAGTTCATCAAAGATGTAGGCTGGTTTTGGGATCACGCCAAAGAACGGAACAAGATCGCGCACGACTACCTGTTCGTGAACTACGTTTGCACCAGCGGCAAGCCGCAGCTTGGCACGGGAGACTGTCAACTGCGCGACGGCCAGGGCCAGACCCGGCATATGTACGTGGTGATGCTGGCGTACAGCTTGCTCATGCGCCAACCGCGGCAGGACCGTGCGCGCGATTGGGCTTGCTGTCGGCTGAAGACCATCGGCGAAGCCTGTCGAGCCATGTTGGACGAAACGCTCCGCGCCACCCGCACCTGGGTCGTCCAGCAGATCCAGGACTACAAGAAAGACCGTAACGATGTGTTCGCCAAGCTACGCTTGACCTGATTTGCCAGAGTCCAGCTATAAGCTCGGACTCTTCGAGCAGGATACAACTAAGGCGATCTTTAGACCGATTGGAGCAAACCCCATGAGAAGAATCCTTGGTCCGTGCGTCGCCGCGATTGCGGCGATCCTCCCAGGCGCCGCCACCTCGGCGATCGCCGAGGGCAAGTCGCCCCAGCCCAGTGTGATCTTCATCCTCGCCGATGACCTGGGCTACGGCGAGCTTGGCTGTTTTGGGCAGACGAAGATTCGCACGCCGAATATCGACCGCATGGCCGCCGAGGGGATGCGGTTTACGAACTTCTATTGCGGCAGCACGGTCTGTGCGCCCAGCCGCTGTGCCTTGATGACCGGCAAGCATTTGGGCCACGCGACCGTCCGCGACAACATGGCCCGCGGGCCGGGCTTGGAAGGCAACCATCCCATGCAGCCCGGTACGATTACCGTCGCGCAGCTCTTGAAGCAGGCGGGCTATGCCACGGCGATCATTGGCAAGTGGGGGCTGGGGATGCCGGAAGATCATAGCAGTCCATTGGATTTCGGCTTCGACCACCATTACGGCTATCTCTGTCAGCGGATGGCGCACAGTTATTACCCGCCCTATCTGTGGCGCGACAACCGCCAGGAGCCGCTGGAAGGCAATCCGCCGTATGATCACCTTTATGGTCATCCTGGCCGGATTCAGCCTTCGGGCAAGACCTACGCGCACGATCTCTTCGTCGCGGACGCGCTGGATTGGGTCCGCCGGCACAAGAGCGGACCGTTCTTTCTCTACCTCGCCTTCACCATCCCGCACATCTCGCTCCAGGTGCCCGCGGATTCCTTGGCCGAGTACCGGGGCAAATGGCCGGAGACGCCGCTGACCAACTCCAAACACTACGCCAACTGCGAGGCTCCGCGGGCCACCTACGCCGCCATGATCACCCGCATGGACCGCGACATCGGCCGCCTGATGGCCGAGCTCAAGCAACTGGGGCTGGACGACCAAACCCTGGTCTTTTTTGCCAGCGACAACGGGGCCTGTTTCGCCGACGCTGGTACCGATCCCGACTTCTTCCAGAGTAACGGCATCCTGCGAGGCCATAAGCAGGACCTGTACGAGGGCGGTATTCGCACGCCGCTCGTCGCCCGCTGGCCGGGGCGGATCAAGACGGGCGTGACCAGCTCCTTGATCGGCGCGTTTTGGGACGTGCTGCCGACCTTCTGCGAGCTGGCCGGCGTTCCGCCGCCGGCTGGCACCGACGGATTGAGCATTGTGCCGACGCTATTGGGCCGTGCCGGACAGAAACTACACGAATACCTGTATTGGGAATACCACAGCGGCGGACGAGATCAGGCCGTGCGTTTCGGCGACTGGAAAGCGGTGCGCAACAACGTGAAGAAATCGCCTGACAGCATGCCCGAGCTCTACGACCTTGCCCGCGATCCGAGCGAGAAGAGCAACGTCGCCGCTGAGCATCCCGAGGTGGCTGCGAAAGCCGCCGCCTACATGAAGGCCGCGCACAGCCCATGCTGGGAACCGAAATGGAATTTCTAACGGTTCGAGTTGGACTCGCACAAGGAGAGATGCGTCCATGAGCCGATCCTTCGCGCTCTCGCGCCGCCGGTTTGTAAGCGGTTGCGGCGGGGCCTTGTTCGGCGGCCTGCCGTTGCGCCTTCTTCAAGCGGCCGAGCCGCCGCGAGTGCCGACCGTTGACGAGCAGATCCGCCGGCTGGCCGCGGAGGCGCCCTTGGCCTTGCAGTTCCGCGGTCAGACGGCCGCGGAGTGCCGTGCCTGGCAGCAAGCGTTTGCGGCCCAACTCCGCTCGCTCCTCGGTCCGCACCAGCCGCCCGCCAGGTGGCAAACGGTGGTCGAGCGCGTGGTCGAGTTGAAGGACCATCGCCGTGAGGAGCTGGTCCTGAGCGCCGAAGGCCACCCGCCGCTGCCGATTTACCTCCTCTTTCCGCATAGCCCCCGCGGCAAGCGGCCGGGCGTGTTAGCCCTGCACGGGCATGGGCGTTTCGGCTACGACACGGTCGCCGGCTGCGACGACCGGCCCGGGGTCGCCGAGGAGATCGTGAAACTCAACTACGACTACGGCCGGCAACTAGTCCGCCGCAGCTACGTGGTGGCCGTCCCGTGCCTGACACCATTCGGCCGGCGGCTGGACGACCGGTCGGCCTACCACGGCGAAGATCCCTGCGGCGTCACGTTTGTCCGCATGCAACTGTTGGGCAAGCTGCTGATGGCGGAGAACCTTCGCGACGCCCTCTGGGCGGCGGAGTTGCTGGCGAGGCACGAGCGGGTGGACGGCCGACGGCTCGGCTGCGTAGGGCTTTCCTACGGAGGCCGGATGTGCATGCTTACCTCGGCCTTGGAACCGCGGATCCGGGTGGCGGCCATCTCGGGCGCGCTCAACGTGATGCAGGAACGCGTTAGCACGCACTATGGCTGCGGCGCCCAGGTGATCCCCGGCTTGCTCCGCTATGGCGACGTCCCCGAGATCGGCTCGCTGATCGCGCCCAGGCCGTGCATCTGGGAAGTCGGCTCCCATGACGAGCTCATCGCGTCCGCATGGGCGGAGAACGCGCTTCGGCGACTGCGTCACGCCTATCAAGCCTTGGGCGCCGAGGGAGAACTCCGGGTGGACCGATTTGACGGAAGCCACCAGTGGAGCGGGCGAATTGCGTATCCCCTTCTGCAAGAGGTTCTGGACGGGTAAGAAGAACGCCACATCGTCACGTAGTAGATCGGCTGCGAAAAAATCAAAGCGATCGATCGATTATCACGCCCGGAACGACCGCATACCACGGCGTATCGGCTCTATCGCCCCCGGGTATCCCTCACGGGGGCGATGGGATTGCGGTACACTGGACGAACATGGGGAATCCCAGTCTTTCGGCAACCGTGGATTTTTCGGGAGGTCAGCCATGATGGTTGCGACTTTGTGTGTCCTGCTCGTCGCCGCTGCCAGTGGCCCGGCGGATCGAGTCGTCGTCTTACAGCGGCCGGGATACGTCCTGCCCTACGGAAAGACCGCGGAGCGGGCGTGGAAGGTCCCGGACGACTGCCGCTCGGTCCGGCTACGGATCTCCGTGCGGATGGACTTCCCGCAGCCGGCAGGATCTACCAACGTCCTCCGCATGCAGCTCAACGGCAAGCCGATCGCCGGCAGCGTGGACCGCTCCCATTGCCGGCTGCTGAACAAGCCCATGCTGGCCGGGAACGCCCAGGGAACGGAAATGTCGTGGGTCGACGGCTCCAGCTGGCGGGTTCCCTACGCGCCGGACTTCAAGGTTCTGGAGAGCGAGAAGGCGGGGGCCAACTATTTTCCGGGCGTCTCCGCCTATCGCCTGGTCCTCGACGTGACCGACCTGGTGGCGCGCGGCGGCGAGAACACGCTACGGCTGGAACATCGCGGCGAGGCGATGCGGCTGCGGCGCTACTTCCCCAAGAGCAAGGCGTCGCTGGACCTGGTCTTCGACCAGCTGGAGGTCGAGTTCTCCTCCCAGCCGCCGATGGGCGGGGCTCCTCCGCCGGAAGAGACGTTCCGGGCCGACCGGCTGATGGTGCAGCCGCCGGCCACCGTGGAGGTGAGCAAGGCGGTCGGGCTGGCGCCGGGCGGCGGGCTCCGCATCGACCTGCCCGGCTTGCCGCTGCAAGTGGTTTCGCGATTCTCGTTCCAGGGAGGAGGGTTCAACGTCCTCTCGGCAGACGGCCCGCCGAATGGGCAGCCGCAATGGAAGGTGACAACTGCCCGCAGCGGTGACGAGTATCGCGTCGATGCCACTGCCAGGGACTACCAGCTCCAGCGGCGGATACGCCTTGCCGGAGACCACCTGGAAGTCGCCGACCGGCTGACCAACCTGACCGGCGCCGACATCGGTCTGGCGTTCGACAACCGCATCGTCGGGCCGCCCGGCCGCCTGCCGATCGCCTGGCTGGGAGGCAACCCCGACCCGTCGGTCAGCGTCGTCGATCGGCTGGAGAACAGCTCGGTGTTCGTTGCCGACGGGCAGAACGGCTGCGGACTGCTGGCCGTGGACGACGTCTATCGCATCCAAGGCGTCTTCTACTACGACCAGGGCGCCGGCGCCCGAAGCGCTACGTTTGCGATTGGTCCCCGCGCCACCTACACGCTGCGGTGGAACCTCTACCCGGTCCTGAGAGCCGACTACTACGACTTCGTCAATCTGGCCCGCCGCGACCTGGACGTGAACTTCACCATTTCCGGCGGGTTTCAGTTCGGCCTGGGGGCGTCCAGCGACGACGCCTACCGCGGCATGGCCCAACAGCGCGGGCTGAAGTTCATGGCCTCCGGCGTATGGTCGGACCCGGGGGCCAAGGTGCCTTGTTACCATGGCGAGCACATGCTGCAAGCCGCCGCCTTGCAGGAACGCCTCCGCGAGCGCTGTCAGACGATCCGCCGCGTACTCCCGCAGGTCAAGACGCTGATCTACATCCACTCCTTCATCAACACCGACCCCGAAGGGCCGCGCAAGCATCCCGACGCCCACATCACCAACCCCGACGGCACGCCCTACCAGAACAAAACCTACACCGCGATGTACGGCACGCCGTTCTTCTACGACTACCCGGCGCTGGAGCCGGAGAATTCCTACGTGGAGGCGATGCGGCGGGTGATCGACATGTGCCTCGACCGCGACAAGATCGGCGCCGACGGCGTCTATTGGGACGAGCTCGACTGGATCTCCACCAAGTACACCTTCGACCGCTGGGACGGGCACTCGGCGGAGCTGGACGAGCAGCACCGCATCCGGCGAAAGATGGCCTACGTGCACCTGCTCTCCCTGTCGGCGAAGGTGAAGCTGATCCAGTACATCTTCGCCAAAGGGGGCATCCTGATCGGCAATTCCGTGGCCACCAGCCAGACACTCAGCGGCTTTCATTTCCCGCGGTTCGTCGAGACGTCCGCCGCCTGGTATCCGGCCCGGGCGCATCTCTACTCGCCCATCTCGCTGGGCGACCACCTGACGGTCAAGGACTTCGCGGGATTGTGGGACGACATCCGTGCCAAGGTGATGTGGGGCTCGCTGTACTACTACTATGCCACGCCCAAGCAGCCCTACGGCACGATCACCCAGCACATGTTCCCCTTCACGCCCGTCGAGCTGCATCACGGCTGGCTGTTGGGCCGGGAGCGGATCGTCACCGCCGTGCCCGGCACGTTCACCTTCAGCGACATGCGCCCGCTGCGCGTGTACTGGTACGATTCCGCCGGGAAGCTCACGGACCGGCCCGGTCAGGAGCGGGCCGTCGGGAACCGGCGGCTGGTGCGACTGGCGCTGAGCGAGCGCGAAATGGCCGTGATCGAGCGGACTGAGCCGCGCTGAAGCAGGCTGACCTGCGTCAGGACGAACCCGGACGCGCCCGGCGTTCCCCGTGGAGAAGCATAGAGGTCTGCGTCTCGGCGTGCCGGGGCTTCTTTTTTGCCAGACCTGTCTACGATCCGGCGGACGGGTTTCCGTCTTCCCTTGGTATCCGGCGCACACCGGGGCTTTGACGCCGTGAATCGTCGGGAATCTCGATGCGCGGCTCGCTGGAGGTGACTGATCCCGTCCATCGTCGGAACCGGAACTTACGACCTTCGCCTGACTTGGTCGGGTTGGACGGGTCCATGAACTTGCCGAGCCGTTCACCCTTGCCGTACTGCTCATCATTCCTCCCCTTCGCGACAGAACTCCGACTCCTCCGGTGGCCAATGTCCAAGGGCGGCCCACGCCCAGGCGGCACGCTGTTTTCCGCTGTTGAGCTACCGCGTGCCCGGATGGATCGCCTGGAGCCACCGCATGAAGGGCCTGCTCCACTGGAGCCGGATGTCATATTGGAATTCCTCGCAGCTCTCGGCTAACATGGAGAATTGCCGCCCGGAGTGAATCCGAGCGGCGTCCAGCCGGAAAATGTGGATCGGCATCTCAAAGGAACCAAGCTGTGAAGAACTGTCAACTCGTGGATTGGCACCCTGGTTGGCGAATGACGATCTCGGCCCTGGGGACGGCACTGCTACTTTTTTCCGGGGCCGTAACGTTGGCCGCTCCCGGCACGCCGGCCACCCAGTGGCAGCCGGTCGGCTGGGGCGGCGGCGGGTGGTATTGGGCCTGTGCCTTCCATCCCACCCGGGACGGCGTGATTTATCTGGGTGGCGACGTGGCCGGGGTCTACAAGAGCGAGGACCACGGCCGCCATTGGCGGATGATCAATCGCGGCCTGATCGACTATGGCGTCTATAGCCTGGCGGTCGATCCCCGGCATCCCGATACCGTCTATGCCGGTACCCTGGGCGGGATCTGCCGCAGCACCGACGCTGGCGAACACTGGGTCTACCTCGAGGCCACGGCCAAGGACCAGCTGGATATCGCGGTGGCGCGCAATCAGAATAAGGTGCACAAAGCCGGGACCATACCCGGACTAGCGGCAGGAAGCGTCCGCGCCCTGGCCGTGGGTCCGTCCGGCACGCTCTTTGCCGCCACCCCCAAGGGCAAGATTTTCCGCAGCGACGACGCCGGCACCACTTGGCGGCAGCTTTATCAACTGCCCGAGCGCGAGGGCTTCAGCTATATCACGGTAGCGCCGGGCGATGCGAACTTCGTGCTCGCCGCCGGAACGGCCGGGGTGTTTCTCAGCCGGGACGCCGGCCAGACGTGGACCAAGAGCGGCACGTCACGCGCGGCGGTCGCCGTGGCCGTCGCGCCACACGATCCGAACCTGCTCTACGCCGCGCTGGGCCGCGAAGGCGTCGTGCGCTCGACGGACCGTGGCAAGAGGTGGACGCCCGTCGATATCGGCCTCCAGAAGAAAGCCGGCGCCGGGGAAATCCTCATCGATGCCGTCGACTCGCGCGTCGTATTCTGCATTGCCTCGGACGGCTGGAATGGTTACCTCCATAAGTCGGCGGATGGCGGGCAGACCTGGACCAACACGCGGCTGCTGCGGCGGGATCTGCGAATCGATCCTACCGTGCCCGATGACTACGCATGGCTCAAAGGGCCTGTCCCGATGAGCACATTGGAGAACATCGCCGCCAATCCGCAGCATCCGGAAGAACTTTTCATCGCCGGCAACGAGCGGCCATGCTGGAGTGGAGATGCGGGCGCGACATGGGAGGAACGGGACGCGGGGGCCGATATCACCTGTACCACCGACATCCGCTTCTCGGGCCGCAAGACCTACGTCACCGCGATGGACGAGGGGCTGTTGGCCAGCGACGACCAGGGTGCCACCTGGCGGCAGTTGGCCCCGCGCAAGTTCGATCCGCAGTTCTCCGGCCACGAGTGGCGGGTGTTGGTCTTGCCGCAGGGCGGCAGGGAGAAGATCGTCAGCACGCTCTCGCCCTGGGCCGCTCAATTGCCCAATCGCGTGTTGCTCAGCGCGGACGGCGGCCAGACCTTTTGGGGTTGCCGCGATGGCCTGCCCGACTACCGCCCCGCCGTCAATACCGTGTGGGGCCAGTCGTACCCACGCGGCTTGGCAGCCGATCCCGGCAATCCGGATGTTTTGTACCTGGGCATGGATGGCGATCCGGGCTCGGCCCCGGGCAAGACCGGCGGCGGGATCTTCAAATCGGCCGACGGCGGCCACACCTGGCAACAACTTCCGAACCAGCCCGGCAGCCGGAAGATGTTTTACGGCCTGGCCGTCGATCCCAGCCAGCCGCGACGGATCTTTTGGGGCGCGTGCGGTCGCGGCGGCGGGCTGTACCGCAGTGACGACGCCGGACAAAGCTGGCAACACGTATTCCAGAACGAGACCTGGATCTGCAACGTGCTGGTCACCGCCGATGGTAGCGTCTACTGCCCCGGCGCCAATCTCTGGCGGAGCACCGATCATGGGGTGACCTGGAAGAAACTGACCGCGTTTCGCGGTTCGATGGCCATCGTCGGCCTGGAGGTCGATCCGCACGACCCGAAGCGGATCTGGCTCTCTCGCGTCACATGGCAGACCAAGGCGGTCGGCGGCGTGTACGAAAGCCGCGATGGCGGCGTCCATTGGGACGAAATCACCGGCGACCTGGGCTACGTCAAGCCGTTGGTGCTCCGCTACAACCCCGAGACTCGGGAACTCTGGGCCGGTGGCGTCGGGCTATTCAAGACGAAACGCTGAGGACCAGCTCATTCTCCTCAGAGGACCAGTCGCCTTCCAGCAGCTGTACGATAGGCGAGTGGCGACACACGTTGTATCCGGCATTATATCAGATGAGCATCAGCGGGAATGGGGGTCGTGTCGGCCAGCCCGGGGGACTCGCCGGAAACGACGTCGGCCCGTAAGATTCCCCAAAGCCATTCAACAGTGAAGGAGCGATAGCCATGCCATCCTTAGGGCCGCTTGAAAACGACAAAGTTCTCATTCTGCTGGACGACGACTACGAGGATCTTGAGTTCTGGTATCCCAAACTGCGACTGATCGAAGCCGGAGCGGAGGTTACCGTGGCCGGCCCGCCTGGAAAGTATCACTTTCACGGCAAGCACGGCTACCCGGCAACCGCCGATACCGGGATTCCCGACATGAAGGCCGCCGATTTCCAGGGGCTGATCATCCCTGGTGGCTGGGCGCCAGACAAGCTGCGGCGAGACCCCCACGTCTTGGAACTGGTCCGCGATTTCGATGCCACCGGCAAGCTGATTGCTGCGATTTGCCACGGCGGGTGGATTCCCATTTCA
>Ga0181520_10008001_pt1 | contig 15243 bp, 18 predicted proteins | sample PEATcosm2014_Bin_29_FD_132451 | JGI IMG/M metagenome (GOLD analysis project Ga0181520, IMG submission 132451) | Peatland microbial communities from MTU Mesocosm Facility, Houghton, MI, USA - PEATcosm2014_Bin02_30_metaG | ecosystem: Environmental > Terrestrial > Soil > Wetlands > Peat | place...
GCCGATGATCGGCATGAAAGAGTCGGCGAATGTGACTTTGGCCTCCGCCGGCGGTGGAAACGGCGCAGGCATGGGAACGGGCAGCGGCGGCGGCATGGGGCCGGGGGGCGGGAACGGATACGGCCCGGGATATGGCGGAAACGCGGGCGGCGGTGTTTACCAGGTTGGTGGCAGGATTTCGGCTCCGGAGGTGGTCCACAGCGTGGAGGCCGAGTTCTCTGACGAAGCGCGGCGCGCCAAGTATCAGGGCGTTTGCCTCATTTCGCTCATCGTCGACTCGCAAGGGAATCCGCAGAATATCCGTGTTGCACGGGCATTGGGCATGGGGTTGGACGAGAAGGCCATCGAAGCCATCCGCCAGTACAAATTCAGGCCGGCGATGAAGGACGGGAAGACGGCTGTGCCGGTGATGATTACCATCGAGGTCGATTTCCGGCTTTACTAACGCGTCGATCTATCGAAGAAATGAAGAGCGGAGCGCAAGCGGCTCCGCTTTTCTTATGGAATCAGCCAATCGCCGTCATCTTCAAGGAGCTCTTTCGTAGCGGCGCAATCGGCCGGCGCATGCGAGCAGGGGGCTACGTCTGGACCATCCACTGCGCGCATCACAGTCACAAATTTCTGGTTGGTTTTCATGGCTTCGTCGTGGCACCTTTTGGCCACGGCCATCAGTTGCTCCCACGTGCCCTCGAGTATTTCACCTTTGTTCTTTGTCTGATGGTAGAGGCCGCTGGCATCGATGATTTTGGCGAGGTCGACGGTACGGTCGCTGGCATGATGGGCCTTGCCCTTGGGCAGCACGCTCAACTCGAGAAGCATCCAAACACCCCTTTTTAGTCTTCCTCTTTAGCTGATACATCGAGTCGCGGTGTGACACCGTGATTTGGCATACACGCGCGTGTGACAACACTCACCGTGATCAATGCCCATTTCGCGAAACTCTATCGTCGGCAGTCCCGTTGGCCAGCAAGCGAGGCCGATTTTGCGAGGGACAATGGAAAGGGTGCGATATGGCAGGACCGGCGGTGATGGAAGCTCCACACGAAACTGGAATCACGCATCGGGCAGCGTTTGACCTGGCGGAGTTGACGAGGATGTACGACTTCTCCGGACGAACCGTCGCCATCACGGGCGGCGCCGGCATTCTTGGCAGCGAAATCGCAAGCGCGCTCGCCGGCTGCGGTGCCCAGGTCGCCATTCTTGACGTGAGTCCAGATGCGGGCAAGGCTGCCGTCGAACGGATGGGTGAACATGGCGAGCACGTTTCGGTCTTCCAGTGCGACGTGCTTAACCGCGAAAGCGTGGTGCAGGCCGCGCAGGAAGTTGTCGGCCGCCTGGGGGGCCTCGATTGCCTGGTGAATGGCGCTGGAGGCAACAAGCCCCAGGCCACGACCGGCACCGAGCTGAAGTTCTTCGACCTGCCGGCTGACGCGCTGCGCTGGGTCTTCGAGCTGAACATTCTCGGAACCATTCTGCCCAGCCAGGCCTTTGGCAAGATCATGGCCGCACAGGGCTATGGGACCATCCTGAACATTTCGTCAATGAACTCCTTCCGTCCGCTCACGCGTATCCCAGCGTATTCGGCAGCCAAGGCCGCAGTGAGCAACTTTACGCAGTGGCTGGCGGTGCACATGGCGCAGGAATACTCGCCGAAGATTCGCGTGAACGCAATTGCTCCGGGATTCTTTCTCACGAATCAGAATCGTTTTCTGCTGCTCGACAAGGAGACCAGTGAGCTGACCGCGCGCGGCAAATCGATCATCGGGCACACGCCTATGGCGCGCTTCGGCGAGCCGGAGGACCTGTTCGGCGCAGTGCTCTGGCTGCTCTCGCCGGCTTCGGAGTTCGTCACCGGCGTCGTTATTCCCGTCGACGGAGGATTTTCGGCGTACAGCGGCGTCTGAGCCGCTGGCGTATCGCGGCGAGGGCGGAAATGGTCCCGGCGATTGAGTGGAATTCTTAAGTAGGAATGGTGTGCCCGGAGACCCGTGGCGGCGGGGAGCTCCCCACTTGACCTCTTTGCGGTGGAAAATGGTGCGCCCGGAGAGATTCGAACTCCCGACCTACTGATTCGTAGTCAGTCGCTCTATCCAGCTGAGCTACGGGCGCACATGCGCGGGCTTCAAGGCGAAGCCCATGGGACGAACCTTAGTCAGAGTATCAAGGCCAGACCGGCAGCGCAAGATTCGCCCAGCGGCGCAAGGCCAGAGCGGCTGCGCAAGGCTGGAGAAGCGGCGCAAACTTTGGCCGGCGGCGCACATTTCGACCGGTGGCGCAACGGGGCTACACCGTTGGCGGGAGCGCCGCGACCGGCACAGCCGCGGGGAGAAGCGGTTCCTCCTCAGCGATATCGAGCCCTGCCTCACGGACGAGTTTGGTGACGGCGGCGGCGTTGAGGCGAGTAGCGTCATATTCGATGCTGAGCGTGCGAGCCACACGATCGAAACTGAGCTTCCGAACGCCGTAAACGTCTCGCACGTGAGCCAGAGCAGACGCTACCTGCTCCGTCGGCGGCGTGGCGTAGCGATAGACGATCTCCACCGTGGTCATATCGCCAGAATATCAGCTAGTAATCGCTCCGGACCAAGACGAATGCCGGTCCTTTCCCGCTCTCATTTGCTGGCCCTTTCTCGCTTTCATTCGCGAACTCGGCCTGGTTCGGACCGGTCAGTGTCAGACGGAAGGAAACAGGAGGGTCGGACAGGCTACCCGGAGGATGGGCACGCCGATGGCTGACCTGGAAAGTAAGCGTCCTGCCGTCGAAGGTCGGATGGAAAATCGGTTCTGGAATACCTGGCGTCGCCGTTGGCGGCTCACCAGGCCTGTCGCGCCTGATCAGGTAGAACAGGATCGCCCCCTGCAATTCGCCGCCTTCATCGGTGACCACGAGCGTCACAGCGGGCATCCCGTCCATCTGTCCGCGCCAAACACCGGTGAGCCGCGAGAGATCCGGCTGTGACGTCTGCACGTTGCTGCTCTGGCCGAAGCCCAAGGTGACAGCCAGAAACAGAACGAATGTCCAAAATACTGTTCGACTCATCATCGTCTGCTCCGATTCGCTAAAGGTCTCTCACGAGATCGACGACCGGAGCATCCGCACCACAGTTGACACAGTGGATGGTCGCCTTGTCTGTCGCGGTACGCTTCACTTCAAAGCTGGCCAGAAAACTCGACCCTTGAGGCCTTTGCATCTTCACCTGAAACGTGAGTGTATTGCTGTCGGCGACGGGATTCATCAGCACGTGCGGCTCGCTTTCAATCACCTTTGGCGTTCCGCTTCTGTCGTTCACCATGTCCAGCACAATGGTTCCGCCCAGTTCGCCCGTATCCGTAGCGAGAGTCAAAGTTCCGGTGGGTTGGCCGCCCACATTGGCGTGCCAGATTCCCACCCAACCTTCGCTCGCGGTGGTCTGCGCCCTCGCCGTGGCGCACAGAGCGATCGCAAGCACTGCTACTTTAATTCCTCTGCAATTCATTCCATCCCTCCGCTTTTTAAAGGTGCTAGTCCGGATCATTACGACTGTTTGTTCAGCGCCATCGCCGCCAACGAGCCACCCAGGCCCATCGTCTCCACGGCCGACGACGGCACGATCACCATCGACCCGCGTTCCTTGATCGCCTCGTACAGCATGTTCATAGCGCGCAGATGCAGCGCCACGGGATTGTCTTTGTATGTCTCGGCAGCAGTGGCAAACTTGTCTGCAATCTCCGTTTCTGCGGTTCCCAAAATCACGCGGGCGCGCCGCTCGCGCTCTGCCTGTGCTTCGCGTGACATCGCATCCTGCAGGTCCGGAGGAATTTGCACGTCGCGGATCTCGACCGACTGTACAGTGATGCCCCAGGGATTGGTCTTTTCATCGAGGATCTTCTGCAATTCCTGGCCAAGCGTCTCGCGCTCGGCGAGCGCCTGATGGAGGTCATGGCGCCCGATCGACTCTCGCAGCGCGGTTTGCGCGCTCATTGTGATTGCATCGTCGTAGTTCTCAACCTCAAGGATCGCTTTCTCTGCGTTCCATACCATCCAGAAAACGATGGCATCGACATTTACGGGGACGGTATCGCGCGTGAGCGTAGTCTCAGCGGAAACGTTTGCCACGCGCACACGCTGATCGACGACCTGGCTCAGAGTCTCAATTACGGGAACAATCAGGAAGATCCCCGGCCCGAGGAGGCCCACATAATGACCGAAGCGTAGCTTGATCGCCTTTTCCCACTGTCGGACCACCTTGATGGCAAAGAGAAGATAGAGGCCAACAAGCGCGCCCGCGAGGGCTGGGGCGGGTTGGCGAGTGAGAACAGTAGCGAGCACGCCTGCCGCGACGCAGACCAGGAATGCGGCAACCGCAACTCCATTGAAGTTCTGAGTGGTGATTTTGGGCGTCATTCTTTCTCCTTCAGGGCTGACCCCAAGGGCCATGCCCGCAACTGCTCAAGCAAATCGTCAATCGTGAATCCTGCTGCGCCGGCGCGAGACACCGCATCGGCAACAATCTGGCCTAACTGCCGTTCCCGCTCTGCATTTGCGCGGGGAAACTTCTGAGCGCTAATAAATGTGCCAGTCCCCTGGTGCGTCTCGAGCAATCCGCCCAATTCCAATTCCCTGTAGGCGCGGACCACCGTGTTGGGATTGATGGCCAGGTCCACCGCCATTTGGCGGACTGTGGGGAGCTGATCCCCCGTCGCAAGCGCGCCGGCTGCAAGGGCGCCGCGGATCTGATCGATGATCTGCCGGTAGACAGGAACCCCGCTCTTGAGATCGAGTAGAAAGTGGAAGGCCGGCTTGGAAAGGGTGCTCATCGTCGCGAAATCAATGTACTATAAGACTAATACACTGATGCACGAAAGCTGTCAAGGATTTTTTCGGAATTTCAAGGGGAGAGCCTGGCCGCCCTTAGAGGCTCTTGAGATAGGAGACGATCTCCGGGCTGGTCCATTCCTGAGGCCCGACGAATTTGCGGCGGATGATTCCCTGGCGGTCGATGACGTAAGTTTCCGGCCACATATCCGTGTGATACAGCCTGGCTGCTGACTCCGTGGGGTCGAAGGCAGTGATGAGGTCGACATGATGGCGAACGATGAAGGTCGAATAGGCGGCGCGATCGTCATCGATGCTGACGGCGAGAATGACGAGATCGGGCTGCTCATGATGGAGCTCGAGAAGAGAAGGCAACTCCTCGACGCACGGCATGCACCAGCTCGCCCAGAAATTGAGCAGGACAACCTGGCCGCGGTAGCTGGCGAGATGAACGGTGGACGTGCCGTCGGAGACGGTGAAGTCGGGCGCGGCCTTGCCGGTTTGCCCGGGATGCGAACCGCGATTGCACGCGGGCAGAAGGGCTAACGGAATCAAGAGCGCCAGGATGAGGCAACGAGGAAACCGCACATCCTTATAATACGGAGCGTAAGTCCGGAAGAAAACGGTGCGACGCAATGAGCAAGGATGAGCCGAATCGGAGCGGGACGAGAACCTGGACGCCAGTACTGGGCCTGGCCGATCCGGCGGAGGACTCGGGTCCAACCTCCGATTGGCGCGACTGGGCAGGCAAGACCGCTCCGGGAACCGTCTTCGACCAGCCGGAGCCGGAGACGCTGATCGAGCTGACGGTGATCGTTCCGGCGCGTAACGAGGAGGAATGCCTCAGCGAGTGCCTGCAGTCGCTGGTGAGCCAGTCGGAGGACATCCTTGTGCTGGGCCGTGACTGGGAGCTGATCGTGGCAGACGATCACTCGACCGACCGGACGGCCGAGATCGCGCGCGGCTTCAACGGCGTCACGCTGCTCGAGGCGGGCAAACTGGAGACCGGCTGGACGGGGAAGGCTAACGCTGTTTGGACGGCGGCGCGGCGCGCACGCGGCCGCTGGCTGCTGTTTACCGATGCAGATACGGTGCACGAGCCCGGCGCCCTGCGCCGGGCATTGCACGAGGCAGAGCGGTACAAGGTGGGCATGTTGAGCTACTCGCCGCGGCAAATTGTGCGCGGGCTGGCGCAGCGCTCGCTCATGCCGCTCGTTTTTTGCGAGTTGGCGCTGGCTTATCCGCCGGCCAAGGTCTCTGATCCCGCGCAGCGCATCGCCGCGGCCAATGGCCAGTTCTTGCTGGTGGAGCGGGAGGCTTACAGGAGGCTTGGCGGCCACCCCAGCGTGGCCAGCAAGGTGCTGGAAGACGTGGAGCTGGCATTCCTGGCCAAGCGGCGCAAAGTGGGGTTGCGCTTCCGCTATGCCGACGACGCCGTCTCCGCGCGCATGTACCGCAGCACGGGGGCAATGATCGAGGGCTGGACCAAGAACCTGACGCTGCTCTTCAACAACGCGCTCGTGCTGGCAGTCTTCAGGGCCCTGGATTTTGCGCTGCTCTTCGGGCTGCCGATCCTGGCCTACGAACTGTGGAACGCGCGGCTGGGAGCGCACGGGCTCGAGTGGCTTGGCGCGGGATGGGTTCTGGCGCTGCTCTGGTTGCGCACGCTGTTTCGGTTCTATTCGCGGGTGGCGAAGTCGAACTTCCCCTTCCTGGATTGCGCGCTTGCGCCCCTTGGTCTGCCGCTCTTTGTGGCGCTGCTCTATCGAAGCTGGTTCCAGCACCGCATTCTCAAGCGCGTAAGCTGGAAGGGGCGGGAATACAGGGATTAGGAGCGTAGGGATTATAGACGTGGAAAACAGCAGGGAACTGAGACGACTTTCACGTTGAAAGGGAGATCACTTTGAAAAGTGCATCGGCGGTGCTCGCAGTTACGCTGGCACTATTTGACGTGTCTTCGTTTGGTCAAAACAGTGCGTGGAATTATAGCGTCGAGAAGAACGTGATGGACAACAAAACCACAGAGTTTGCGATGGTCGATGGTGACAAGACGACCCTCGTCGTACGCTGCGAGACCAACTGCGAGGTCTACCTGAAGTTGAATGACACGATTTTTGCTGATCAAACATCCGTCCGAGTAAAGTTCAACGCGTCAGCACCCAAGCGTTTTTCCGTTTCCAGAGGAGAAGGTTCAGACTCACTCTTCTTTAGCCAGCCACTCGAGTTCCTTCGTGGCGTCCGCGACAATGGCGGATACGCATACATCGAATACTCCCCCTACGAAAAAATTCCTGAAACCGACAAGTTGGGTGTCTGGAACTTACCGCCATCAATTCTTGCGAGGCTGAAGGGAAAATAGGGATTGGGCCGCGGCCAGTAGGCCGAACGATCGACAAGGCACTGTTCCTTCTCGATTGAGTGAAACCTTAACCGTGCGCCGGAATCAAATGGGTAGGAGTGCCATGATCTTTCTAACGCGGCGTGCGACATTTTCCGCATCGCATTACTACTGGAATGACTCCTGGCCCGCGGAGGAGAATCAGCGCGTTTTCGGGCGTTGTGCGAACCGCAACGGCCACGGCCACAACTACACGCTGGAGGTGACCGTGGGGGGCAAGCCTGACCCTGTGACGGGCTTTGTCGTCGATCTCAAGTGGCTCAAGGACGCAATGGAACGGGAAGTACTGGCAGCATACGACCACAAGCATTTGAATCTCGATACGCCGGAGTTCAAGCACGTCATTCCGACCACGGAAAACATTGCCATTGCGGCGTGGAAGCGGCTGGAACCGGTTGTGACCGCAGCGGGCGGAGCGCGGCTCAGCCGCATCCGCGTTTATGAAACGCCGGAGATCTTTGCCGAGTATCGCGGCCCCCACGAGCCCGGGGCCCCCAGCGAGCGGCCTTTGGCCGCCGGGGTGAAGGAACAGGTCTCCGTTCGTGGGGTGAAGGACAGAGGTGAGGCGTGAAAGCGTACTTTGGCCGCCGCTACATGCTCAGCGCGAGCCACCGGCTGCATACGCCGGCACTGACAGCGGAAACAAACCGCGCAACGTACGGAAAGTGCAACAACGAACACGGTCACGGTCACAATTATTTCGTTGAGGTTCTGGTAGGCGGCGCGGTGGATGCGGAGACGGGAATGGTCGTGGACCTGGTGGAGCTGGATAAAACGGTGCAGGCGCGCGTTCTGGATCGATTCGACCACGCCAACCTGAACCTCGATCCGCTGTTTGCTGATCGCGTTCCGACCACGGAGAATTTCTGCAAGGCGATCTTCGATTTGTTGCACGACGTGTTGCCGGCGGGCGACCTGGAGCATGTCCGCGTGGAAGAGACGGAAAACAATTTCTTTGAGTGTTCGGCGAGAGGACAAAGACGATGGCGCATCCAATTGCGGTGAGCAAGCCCGTTCGTGGGGCGATCGAGGCCGACGAAGGGCTCAGCGGGATCAGCACGCAGGAGATGTATCGCGAGATTCTGAGCCGCCTGGGCGAAGATCCGGATCGCGACGGCCTGCGCGCGACCCCGGAACGGGTGGAAAAGGCGATGGCCTTCCTCACCAAGGGCTACGATCAGGACCCAAAGCGCGTACTGCACGGCGCGCTATTCGACGTGGACTACGACGAGATGGTCATCGTCAAGGACATCGAGATGTTTTCGCTCTGCGAGCACCACATGCTGCCCTTCTTCGGCAAAGTGCACGTCGCATACATCCCCAAAGGCAAGGTCATCGGCCTCAGCAAAATTCCACGGCTCGTTGAAATTTTCGCAAGGCGCCTGCAGGTGCAGGAGCGGCTAACGCGGCAGATCGCGGACTCCATTCAGGAGGCCATTGCGCCGCAGGGCGTGGGCGTGGTTATCGAGGCGCGGCACCTTTGCATGATGATGCGCGGCGTCGAAAAGCAGCACTCGTCCACAGTCACGAGCGCCATGGTGGGCTGCTTCAGGCAAAAGGAGACGCGCGCAGAGTTCCTGTCACTCGTGCGGCAGCCGGGCACCGGCATCGTCTGACGCGAACACCGCGGCAGGGTATTTTTCAAGTGTGCGCTTCAGATCCCCTGTGCAAACGGTATCGACAGATACTTTCCGCGAAGCCTGTTGGCCGCCGCCAGCGCCTGGTGGAATTTACGCCTGCTCGTCTCGCCAATGCGCGTTACGAGCGCGCCGTCCCGCTCCGTGTGCAGCAGCTCCCGCGCAATCTCCTCCAATTGCTGCCAGTCGTGCCAGTCGCCGATGAGGCGCTGCACGTTTCCCAGCGTCTCCACCAGGCCGGAATCGACGTCGGCTGAAAGCTGCAGGATGTAACGCAGCTCTTTCACCTTCAGCCGGAAGGAGTGGATGTTCTCAGCGTCGAGCGGCGGCCATTCACCAAGCTCGCGGACTACTTTGATCGCCGCAGAGTGGACCCCTTCATGCGAGTGGGCGGGGAATCCATTGAGGGATACAGTTTCTTTCTCTGGAGCCAGTGCGGTTCGAATGAACCTGGAATACTGTTTCAGGTTTTCCCGCGCCAGGTCGCGCCGGCGGCCGAGCGCGCGCCGCAGCGCTTCGGCGTTCTGCTGCCGCGCGATCTGCAGGTGTTCGAGCAGGCGAGTGAGGGAATCGCCGGCCACGTAGCGCGCCAGCTTGCGCGCGTCCACGATCATCACGTCCGTTTCGCGCACGCCGCCTGCCGCCTTGCGTATCGGTTCAATCGATTTAAGGACGCCCCGCGATTCCTTGCCCTCCACCTGCGCCAGCACGGAGACGATTGCCTCAACCCTTCGCGTGGTCGTGCGCAGCCTGTGAACCTCCTCCGGTAGGGGATCTACGGGCAAGCTCTTGAGCGTCTTGCTCAGCTCCCGCACTGCCTTGCGCGCGCGTTCCAGTTCGTCTGCCATCTCTCTCCCTAGATTGGGGCGTTACCGGCCGGGTTGGCAAGCGAACGTGCACCTACTAAAGTGATGATGTGAACGGGCTTCTCGTGATCGACAAGCCGGGTGGGATGACCAGCCACGATGTGGTCAACCGGCTGCGAAGGGTCACAGGGGAGCAATCAATTGGCCACCTCGGCACGCTGGACCCCATGGCCACCGGGGTTCTGCCTCTGCTGATGGGCAAGTTCACTCGCCTCGCGCAGTACTTTTCCGCCGCTGAAAAGAGCTATGAGGGAAACATCCGCTTCGGATTCGCGACAGACACCTATGACGCCGAGGGAGAGCCCGGGGGCCCTGACCGATGGCTGGAAGTGGCCGCGAATTTGACGCTCTCGCAGGTACAGGCGGTCGCCACACGGTTCCACGGCGAGATGGAACAAATGCCGCCGCAGTTTTCAGCCAAAAAGGTCGACGGGCAGCCCGCATACAAGATGGCGCGCGAGGGCAAACCGGTACAGTTGAAGCCGGCCCGCGTTCGGATCGACGCCTTTGTGATTCAGGCCTTGGAGGGCCCCGAGGCCAGCTTTACCATCGACATCAGCTCCGGCGGGTATGTTCGTGCCGTGGCGCACGAGTTGGGGTGTGACCTGGGTTGCGGGGCACACCTGAGCGGCCTGCGGCGCACACGGGCGGGCGCGTTTGCGCTGGCCGACGCGCACAAGCTGGAGGAACTTGAGGCCCTGGCCGGAAATGCCGGGGCACTTGAGAATCTGTGCGTCCACCCGCGCGCGTTGCTGCCGGAGATGCCCGCCGTGACCGGCGACGGCCAGGCGCTGGGCCGGCTGCGCAACGGGGCGCAGGCCAATCTGCCGGAGTTCTCGGCTGCGTCGCTGGTGAAGGTCTTCGCCGGACCGCGCGAGCTTGTCGGAATCGCCCGCAGGGTGGCAGGAACGCTTTTTCAGCCTGTGGTCGTGATGGGGTAGCGCCAGGTGCTAGGTTTCAGCCTTGGAAGGCCAAGAAGTCTCGGAGATTTGTGGCAACGACCGCGGATTCGTAATTGTCCTATAAACTCATGAACCCTGACACCTGAACTCTGAAACCTGGCGTCTGTCTTCCCCCTTTTCCTCACTGCCTTTGGCCCTCTCGCCTTAAACTGGAATTTCGCTGTCTTGTTAAAGGAGCAGACTCGCCATGCCTTACCCCACGGACTATCGTTATACCCGCGAGCACGAATGGATTTCGGTGGATGGCGCCATCGGATCGATCGGAATCACGGACTACGCGCAGAACTCACTCGGCGACATTGTTTATGTCGATGCGCCCAAGGTGGGCGATGCGGTCACCGCCAATGCCACGTTCGGTTCGGTGGAGAGCGTCAAGGCCGTCAGCGACCTCTTTTCGCCCGTAAGTGGCAAGGTGACCGCTGTAAACCAGGAGTTGAAAACCGCACCCGACAAAATCAACCAGGACGCGCACGGCACATGGATCATCAAGGTCGAGCTCTCGAACCCGGCGGAGCTGAACACGCTGCTCGACGCTGCCGCGTACGAGGCGTTTATCGCGGAGGAGACTGGTAATTAGCTGCTAACTCCTGGCCTCCGGTTGTTCCGGCGGCTTAGAAGCGGCGGCGGACGAATTGAACTTCAGAACAGGTAAAGACGGTCTGTTGAACAGGCTTTTAGCTAGAAGCTAGAAGCTAGGAGCTAGAAGCTAAGAGAATGCGCTACCTCCCCAAATCTGACGAAGAACGCCGGCAAATGCTTGCCGAAATCGGCGCGGCCGCAATCGACGATCTTTTCTCGAGCATTCCGGCTGAATACCGCCTCGAACGCGACCTCACTGTGCCGCGGCAACAGGCGGAGAGCGAGATTGTCGACTACTTCCGCGCCGCCGGGCAAAAGAACGCGACCGACTACGCCAGCTTTCTGGGCGCTGGCGCCTATCGTCATTACCGGCCCGTCATTATCGATGCGCTCGTCCAGCGCGGCGAGTTCCTCACCAGCTACACGCCTTACCAGGCCGAGATCACGCAAGGCACGTTGCAGGCCATCTTCGAATTCCAGACCATGATCGCCGAACTGACCGGCATGGATGTGGCCAACGCCAGCATGTACGACGGATCTACAGGTGCCGCGGAGGCAGTGATGATGGCTGTGCGGGTCACCAGCCGCAGCAAGGCCGTGGTTGCCTCGACCGTTCACCCCGAATACCGCGAAGTGCTCGCCACTTACGCAAAGCATCAGGGGCTCCCGACGAGCCTGGTCGGCTACGACGCGGAGATTGGCCGCATCGACTTGGCTGCGTTGGATGCGGCGGTTTCCGCAGAAACCGCCGCCGTGCTCGTCCAAAGCCCGAACTTCTTCGGCGTCATTGAAGACATTCCAGCCATCGCGGCTATCGCCCACGCCAAAGGCGCTCTTTTAATCGTTTCCATCGCCGAGGCGGTCTCGCTCGGCATCGTTCGTCCGCCCGTAGAGGCGGACATCGTCTCCATGGAGGCTCAGTCGTTCGGAGTAGCGCTCAGCTATGGCGGGCCATTCTGCGGCGTCATCGCGGCCAAGGAGCAATTTGTGCGGCAGATGCCGGGCCGGCTCGCCGGCCAGACAGTCGACGGGGCAGGGAATCGCGGCTTCGTGCTCACGCTGGCCACGCGCGAGCAGCACATTCGCCGCGAAAAGGCGACGTCGAACATCTGCACCAACCAGGCCCTCGTCGCGCTCATGGCTACGATCTTTCTCGCTGTCTACGGCAAGGAAGGCATCCGCGAACTCGCCGAGCACAACCTGGCCAAGGCCGACTATGCGGCAAAGACACTCGCTGTGCATCAGGGCGCGAAGCTGCGATTCAAAGGCGCGCCGCGCTTTCATGAGTTCGTTCTGCAAACGGAAGAAGCGCCCGCGGCCTGGGGTCGCCGGCTGCTCGAGAACAAAATCGTCGGTGGCATTGAGCTGAGCCGGTGGTACCCCGAGCTGCATAACTGCACGCTCTGGTGCGCGACAGAAGTGGTCACGCGCGAACGAATCGACGCGGCAGCAAAGGTGCTGGCGACTGAAGCGGTGGAGGCGTAGAGGGGAACGATGACGACGAACGCAAATAGTCCACAAGCCCGTTCCGCCGGCCCCCGCACCCTGGGCAAGGTCCGCCCGCACCAAACGCAGAACGAGGCTCTGCTTTTTGAGAAATCCTCGCCGGGCAAGCGTGCCTACAAGTTGCCGCCGCTCGACGTCCCCGCCGTTGACGCCGTCAAGCTGCTCGGTGCCGCACGCCGGACTACGCCCGGCCTGCTGCCGGAGCTCTCCGAAATCGAAATCATCCGCCACTTCACGCGCCTCTCCACTTGGAACTACGCCATCGATCTCGGCATGTATCCGCTCGGCTCGTGCACGATGAAGTACAACCCGCGTGTAAACGAGTTGGTAGCACGCATCGAGGGACTGGCCGAGGCGCATCCTTACCGTCCCGAATCGCTCGCGCAAGGAATCCTCGAAATATTCGATCTCCTTCAACGCTGCTTGCTTGACATCACCGGCATGGACGCGATCACTCTCCAGCCGGCCGCCGGAGCGCACGGCGAGTTCACCGGCATCCTGCTCACACGCGCGTGGCACGAGTCGCAGGGCAATCCGCGCAAGAAAATTATCATTCCTGACTCCGCGCACGGCACCAACCCGGCCACGGCGGCCATCGTCGGCTATACGGTCGAAAATCTCAAGTCGAATTCAGATGGCGGCATCGACCTCGAAGCTCTCACGCGGCAAGTAGACGGCGAAACCGCGGCGCTGATGCTCACCAACCCGTCAACTCTGGGCGTTTTCGAGAGTCAGATTCACAAGATCGCCGACATTCTGCACGCCAAGGGTGCGCTTCTTTACATGGACGGCGCCAATATGAACGCGCTGGTGGGCAAAGTGCGGCCGGGCGACTTCGGCGTGGACGTAATGCACCTGAACCTCCACAAGACCTTCTCCACGCCGCACGGCGGCGGCGGTCCCGGCTCCGGCCCCGTGGCCTGCAAGGCATTTCTTGAACCTTTTCTCCCCATCCCCGTGCTGGTCCGAGACCAGAAGGGCGAGGAGCCCTGCCCAGATGCGGGAGATTGGGAGGACACCAATGCCGAGCCGACAGCCGACGGCTGCCCGCCGCTCTTTCGCGCCCCAATTCTCAAGCCGGACGGCGAAAGGGTCGGAGACACAGGGCCCTTGCCGCTTCATCCGTTTGGAGGCCCGCTGCACTGGGACTATAACCGCCCGCAATCGGTCGGCCGCGTACGCGCGTTCTACGGCAATACAGGCATGTTCATCCGCGCGCTGGCCTACATTCTCGCCAACGGCCCCGACGGCCTGCGCCAGACCACCGAAGACGCGGTACTGAACGCCAACTACATCCGCAAAAAACTTGAAGACGTCTACGAGCTGCCTTACAAAACGGCTTCAATGCACGAGGTCGTCTTCAGCGACAAGCGGCAGGCGGCGCGCGGCGTCAAGACCGGAGACATCGCCAAGCGGCTCATCGACTACGGCTTCCACCCCTACACGGTCAGCTTTCCGCTCATCGTGCACGGCGCGCTGATGATCGAGCCGACGGAGAGCGAGTCGCGCGAGGAGCTCGACCTTTTTGTCGCGGCCATGCGCTCCATTGCGCGCGAAGTCGAGGAGAATCCCGAGCTGGTGAAAACCGCGCCGCACTCCACGCGCGTCTCGCGGCTCGACGAAGTGCAAGCCGCGCGGAAGCCGATCCTGCGCTGGAAACCGCAGACGTAACGCGAAGCTCGACGTCACTTGTTCCCTCGCTCCCTCGTTCCCTGCCGCAGGTACCAAAGCCGGTATATCCTCCGCCGCGCCCTCTGGCTACACTCATCTCAAGAATGGCGAGCTCTACTCCAAGCGCAACGTCAGGCGATCGCGCACCATCATCCGGCTATCGCGGACGCCTTGCGCCCTCGCCTACCGGCCACCTTCACGTTGGTCACGCGCGCACCTTCTGGACCGCGTTTGAGCGCGCGCGGGATGCTGGTGGCACGCTCGTCATGCGCATGGAGGATCTCGACCCCGACCGATGCCGCCCGGCATACGCTGAGGCCGCGCTCGACGATTTGCGCTGGCTGGGAATCCGCTGGCAGGAGGGCCCCGACAAGGGAGGCCCGTTCGCTCCATATGTGCAAAGCAAGCGCCGCGCCTCCTACCTCGAAGTGTGGCCCAAACTGCTGCGCACTGGCCGTCTCTTTCCCTGCCGCTGTTCGCGCAAGGACCTGGCCGGCGCACTCGCCGCGCCGCACGAGCGCGTGCAGACTGCGGGCGGAGGCGGCGAGTTCGGTAGCACAGACGATCAGCCGGACGATGAGCCGCTTTATCCCGGCACTTGTCGACTCTTTATGGGCGGCACGCCGCAACTTCCTGGCCCTACGGCCAGCGAGTTTGAGGATCCGGGCGGCACGAACTGGCGCTTCCGAGTTCCCGACGGCGAGGTGATCGAGTTCGTCGACCTTAACCTTGGTCCGCAGCGCTTCGTCGCCGGCGTGGACTTTGGCGACTTCGTGGTCTGGCGGCGTGACGATGTTCCCAGCTATCAGTTCGCCTGCGTGGCCGATGA
>Ga0181520_10008002_pt1 | contig 15242 bp, 8 predicted proteins | sample PEATcosm2014_Bin_29_FD_132451 | JGI IMG/M metagenome (GOLD analysis project Ga0181520, IMG submission 132451) | Peatland microbial communities from MTU Mesocosm Facility, Houghton, MI, USA - PEATcosm2014_Bin02_30_metaG | ecosystem: Environmental > Terrestrial > Soil > Wetlands > Peat | place...
CTTCCGGTTAGACGCGGCAGGCGGCATTCAGTCGGCGAGAGTGTCGCGTCACGAGAATTTGTAGAGGAAGCCCGTGGGTGTGCCCCAGAGATTACGCGACCGGTCCTCGTAAAAGATGCTGAATTCGATGCCGGAGAGGTCGTAATCGAAGAGAGGCACCCGGTCGAATGTGTAGTCTCCGCTAATCGAGTACTCGTCGCCGCCGCAGTCAATCATCAGCGTGTCTTCGGAGGAGAGCCGCTCGGGATGTGTCAATAGAATGCAGGCAACGGCGAAGACCCCTGCGCCGAACTCATTGCCGGCCATCCTCACACGGGCCCGGCGAGCCGAACAGCCGCGATGCCTCATTCCGGCCTGCCCGGCCACCACCAGAATGTCGTTCCCTTGTTGTTGATCGGTAAGAATTTTTCCCGCAAGTATTGAGCGCTCGGACTGGCGCAGGTACTTCGGCCCAAGCCGACCGGCGATCCGGATTTGGAATTTGCGCCGTTTGCCCAGAACGTCCAGCACCATCTCGACGGCCTCGTTGTAAGTCGGCGCCAGAGCCTGCCAGCGAGGAATGGCGAACCATGCCTCGGCGCCCTCCAACAACTGCTTGCGAGCCAGCTTTTCCTGGCAACTGCCTAGCGAGGGAAAGATCTTTTTCAACTCCGTGACTTGAGCTTCGATCGGGCGCACGCGGTAGGTGGGAGGGTAGCCACGATTCGAACCCACCTCCTCGTCTATGTACTTGTCACTGGCCGTGTGCCGCTGAATGATCTCCACAAGCGAATCGGCGACCTCCGTCTTCAGCTTCTTTCCTGTGTCCAGGACCGACTGCGCGCTATGACGGTCCAGTTGCTCGATCGCCGCGAGATAGGCTGTCTGGACCGCCGCACCGAGAAACTCCTGAAGCTGGGCATTCTGTTGGTCCGTCGTGTTTCCAGAGAGGTGCAACGGAGTGATGAGAGATGTGGTCGCCATGGTCACCGCTTTCCTCGCGCTGCCGCGCAGTGGATTCTATGGCCTTCATCGGCGGAGACGGGGCTTTCAGCAGCCCCAAAACACCAAAGTTGCTTTTCTTTGAAACAGGCGGAAGATTCAGCTTAGCGCCGTGTCGGAGCCTTTGCCGTGCCGCCGCGGCCTCACGCAAAGAGGGGCCAGCAGGTTCGCCAGCCCCTCTCTACGATTAAGAGCCAATCCGTAAATTGATAGCGCCAACCTCCAGATCGACCGTTGTTTAGTTCTCCAGATCCACAGGCGACGACTGGCGGCGAGGACGCCGCCAGGACAGCCGGTCCGAGGACCGGCGCTACATTCCTTACTTACGGACAAGTTCTAAAACAACTCGTCTTATGCCGATGCACTCACAACTTCTTCAACAACCACCGAAAGTCCATCCGGTCGCGCCTTCAGCAAAGGCAGAGCGACGGCCAGCACGTCTTCAATGCGACTGGCGTAGTGGATCGCGACGCCTTCGATCAGCTCGGGCGTCAGATCCTCTTCGACATCCTGCTTGTTTTCGGCAGGAAGGATGATGGTTTGAATTCCAGCCCTGCGCGCTGCCAGGAACTTCTCTTTGATGCCTCCCACCGGCAGCACATTGCCGCTTAGAGTGATCTCGCCAGTCATAGCTGTGAGCGGAAGCACAGGCATATCGGTCAGCAGAGAAACCAGCACCGTCGCCATCGTCACGCCGGCGGAGGGGCCGTCTTTGGGAATCGCTCCCGCCGGGACATGGATGTGCAGGTCGATCTCCTTGGTAAAGTCCTCGGCCAGCCCCAGACTCGCGGCGTTTGAGCGAACCCAGGTCAGCGCGGCCTGCATGGACTCTTGCATCACCTCGCCGATCTGTCCCGTCATGGTGAAGTTGCCCTTGCCCTTCATCTTGTTGGCCTCAATGAAGAGGATGTCGCCGCCGGCCGGCGTCCAGGCCAGCCCCACGGCCACGCCTGGCCGCTTGACCCGCTCAGCAACCTCGGTGTCCACACGCACCTGGATTCCGCCCAAAAACTCCTTCAGGATTTCGCGGGTGACGATAAGTTTTTCTGTCTTGCCTTCAACCACGCGTCGCGCCTGTTTCCGGCAAACGGTCCCGATGGTCTGCTCCAGCTTTCGCACCCCGGCCTCGCGCGTGTAGTGGCGCACGATGTGCCGCACCGCATCCTCGGGAAACTCGATCTGCTCCGCCGTGATGCCGTTCTCTTTGATCTGGCGCGGAATCAGGTAGCGAAAGGCGATGTGCTTCTTCTCATCCTCGCTGTAGCCCTGCAGGAAGATCAGTTCCATGCGGTCGAGCAACGGCGGCGGGACAGTGTCCAACTGGTTCGCCGTGCAGATAAACAGCGTCTTCGACAGATCGAAAGGCACGTCCAGATAGTTGTCGCGAAAGGCGAAGTTCTGCTCCGGGTCCAGCGTCTCAAGCAAGGCCGACGCCGGATCGCCGCGGAAGTCCCTGCCCAGCTTGTCGATTTCATCGAGCATGATCACCGGGTCGTTGGTCTCGGCTCTGCGGATGCTCTGAATAATCTGGCCTGGCAGTGCGCCAATGTACGTGCGGCGATGGCCGCGAATTTCGGCCTCGTCGTGCATGCCGCCGAGCGAGACGCGCTGGAACTTGCGGCCCAAGGCACGCGCGATTGAGCGGCCAAGACTGGTCTTACCTACACCTGGAGGCCCGACAAAACACAGGATCGGTCCCTTCATGTCCGGCTTCAGTTCGAGAACGCTCAGATAGTCGAGTATTCGGTCCTTTACCTTTTTCAATTCGTAGTGGTCTTCGTCGAGAATCTCCTTAGCCTTGCCAATGTCGACCTTGGAGCCCGAACTCTTGGCCCACGGCAGCAGGGCCAGCCACTCAATGTAGTTGCGGGTGAGGGAGTAGTCGGCGGCCATGGGCGACATGCGCGACAGACGCGATAGCTCCTTCAGCGCCTCCTTCTTCACATCCTCCGGCATTCCGGCGGCATCGATTTTCTGGCGCAGCTCATCGCTTTCGCGCTGGCCTTCATCCTGCTCGCCCAGCTCCTTCTGGATGGCTTTGAGCTGTTCGCGCAGGTAGTAGTCGCGCTGCGACTGCTGTACCTGATCCTGCACCTCGGTCTGAATCTTGGTGCGCAACTGCTGCACCTCGATCTCTTTGGCCAGATGCTGGTTCAACTGCTCCAGCCGAGCTGTGACGCTTGGCGTATCGAGCAGTCTCTGCTTGTCGTCGGTGGTCAGGAAGGGCAGAGACGAGGCTACAAAATCCACCAGACGATTTGGTTCTTCGATGTTGGCAGCGATTGTCCGCAGTTCGTCGGAGAGCGTCGGCGACTCGGCGACGATCTGCTGGAACTGGCCAATCACATTGCGTACCAGCGCTTCCGCGCCGGGCGAAGCCGGCTGTTCAGTGTCCTCCAGAACCTCGACCTCGGCTACCATGAATGGCTCGGTCTGTGCATAGCGCACCAGGCGCACCCGTTCAACACCCTCGGTGAAGACGAACCGGCTCTGGTTGGGCATGCGTACAATTTTGTGGACGGTGGCCAGGGTTCCCACAGCGTGCAAATCACCGGGCTTGGGCGCGTCCAGTCGCGGGTCCAACTGGGCCACCACCACAATGGCGCGTTCCTCGCCTAACGACTCGATCAGTTGAATGGAGCTCTCCCGGCCCACTGTCAGAGGCAGCACTGCATGGGGAAACAGGACCGTGTCCCGCACCGGAAGAACTGCTATTCGGCGTAAGCCGGAGACACCCGTTTTGTGCGGGCCTTTGGAGGGGAGCAGGATCGTGGGCTGATTCGACATTGAGTGTCCTCGTGTCAACTTTTCTTAATTAGACAACGCAGACTTCCAAAAGGTTTCAGGATAAGCACTTCCTCGGCGCTCCCTTCTTCTTTCGAAGACTGCAAGCACTCTTAAACTACGGTGGCGGGCAGAGTGCAGTTCCTTGTAGGGCTGGCTTGGACCCCGTGCTTTGTGCAAGATACCAAAGCTCTTAGCCTCGAACCAAGGGGTGGCGCAAAGCGGCCCAGATCTTCCTCTTTCGACGCACCGCCGCTCAAAAAAAGTATCGGCCAAAGACCAGGGAAAGTGAGGGCGAAAGAACCATAGACGACGGAATCAACGGACAAAAGCTCAGGCCGGTGAAAGAGAATCCCACTCGCCAGCGGCCTGAAGCGTTTACTCCTGAGCTTCTTCGGGTTCGCGGGGGCCTCCGTCACTCCAAAGAGCGGACTCAATCTGGTTCCATAAGTCGTCTGGCGGATCCACTACTGGGAAAAGCTCTCGAGCTGCCTCGGCAATCGCCTCCAGGTCACTCAGTAGCGCGCGGCAAATCGGACAATGCTGAAGATGCGGATTGGATGCAAGGTTTTCACCGGAACTGATTATCTCCGGCAACTGGGCCTGAAACTGCTGGCAGTTCATGCTTTGGCATCCTCCGTCATCGCCGCTCCTCTGTCCGGGGAAGCGTGCGCATCGCTATGCGCAGCTTCATCCGCGCTTTGTGAAGTTGGGATTTGATGTTCCCGATCGAGCAATCAAGCATAAGAGCAATCTCATGGTGGTCGTACCCCTCTATATCATGAAGGACAAAGACCAGGCGATAACCGGCGGGAAGAGCGGATACCGCACGCTCCAAGGCCAGCCGGTCAACGGACCCGGAGAGGGTGAGGTCGGGAGCGCCGAAACCCCGGCCAGGGCCTCCTTCAGGGGTGGGTTCCATGGCTTCATCCATTGAGATCTGGGACAACCCCTTTTTCCTAAGGCGCATCAGCACAACGTTGATGGCCAAACGATGCAGCCAGGTGGAAAAGGCGGAGTCCCCGCGGAAGGTGGAGATCTTACGATGCAATTGCAGAAAAATCTCTTGAGTCAAATCCTCGGCTTCAGCCGCATTGCCCACCATGCGAACACATAAGGAATAGATGCGCTTCTTATGCAAAGAGTAGACTCGCGCAAAGGCTAGGTGGTCCCCGGCCTGAGCTTGGACAAGGAGAACGTCTTCGGCTGGAGGTGGTGCGGCCGATGACTCCGACGGAGCTGTCTCGGGCGCAATTGCCGTCTCACCAGACACCTTGTCTTCAGGCACAGATCCAGGACGTGGTACCGGCAAACGCGTGCTGGGCCGGGAATCTGACATGCACTTCCTTTGCGGAGTTTTGGTTCCTCGGCCCGTAGCCACTGCGCCGGGCGCTGTTCGTCGTTAGTATAAAGGAATAAGGGCTGGGAATCGGGGATCAATAATCAGGAAACGCCAGACGGGCATCAAAACGCATCGACGCTCGTCCCCTGGATCTCTGTTGGGAGATTTGATTTTGAAGGCAAAACCGGGATGGCAGGATCCAAAGAGATCGATCAGCGGCATTTTGCTTGCCTGCCTCCTTGTCTTTGGAATCTCCTGCGGACTCAACGGCTGGAGCCAGAGCCCGATGAGTAACAACGAAATATCCGGCAGCGACTTCCCTGCTCCGTTACCTTCCGATTCTCTTGCCCAGTTGGAGGGTTTGGCAGTTCGACGGATCTCCTTCGAGGGGGTTTCGCCTGAACGCTTGACGCCACTCTCAGGCCATCTGGCCCAGGTCGAGGGAACTCCTCTGAACCGGGAAGAGTTGAAGAAAAGCCTGCGCCAGCTCTTTGCGACTGGCCTTTTTGAGACGATTGCAGCAGAAGGCGTGCGCGAAGGCGATGGCGTGGCCCTGCTCTTTCGCGGAACGCCACGCAGCTTCATCGGCACGGTCACCGTGGATGGCGCCAAAAGCGCGGCGCTCAACACTCAGTTGGATCGTACCAGCCAACTCGCGTCTGGAACCCGCTTTACTCAGGCCAAGTTCGACGAGGCTTTGGAACAGATGCGCCAAATGCTGGCCCAAAACGGATTCCACGAGCCTGTGATTACCTATAAGTCGACAGCCCGCCCGGAGGAACAACTGGTCGACATTGCCATCCACATTGTTCCCGGTCCCCAGGCGCGAGTGGGCACGGTAGCGGTCACCGGCAACTCTGGAATGAACACCGAGGAGTTTAGGCGCCATGCGCACCTGCGCTCAGGCACGCACGTCGACAACGAGACAGACAACCGTGCACTGGCCGGGGTGTTGAAGGTCTACCAGCGCGAGCAGCGGCTGGAAGCTGAAATCAAGCTCGAATCCAGGGATTATGCTCCCAAGGACCAGACAACCGATTTCCGGTTTTCCGCCAACCGCGGGCCTATCGTAAAGTTGCTGGTCCAGGGCGCCAAGATCAGCCAGGAGCGGCTCAAGCGCCTGATTCCCATCTTTGAGGAAGGAAGCGTGGACGAGGATCTGCTCAACGAGGGCAATCGCCGGTTGCGCAACTACTACGAGAACCTCGGTTACTTCGATGTGAAGGTTGAGCATGAGCGGCAAACTGCCACAACTGAGCAAGTGACAATCCTTTACAAGGTCCGGCTGGGGCTACGCAGCCGCGTCGAACGAGTCTCCGTCGAAGGCAACCGCTACTTCGACGCTGCAACTCTGAAGGATCTGCTTAGCGTTCACGCCGCCGATACGCTCGATCGTCACGGCGCCTACTCGCAGTCACTGGTCTCTGCCGACATCAACGCCTTGCAGGCCGTCTACCTGAACAACGGCTTCTCCAAGGTCAAAGTAACCTCCGTGTCAAACACGGGAGGCACCAATATAAGCGCGACCGGAACGGCTAGGTCCCCCAGTAATACGCCATCACATTACGTTTCAAAGACGACTCCGCTAACGGTTATATACCGCATTGACGAGGGCGAGCAACTACGAGTGGGCACCGTACGCCTGGATGGAAACGAGCATGTGGATGCGGCCAAGCTCACCCCGCAAATGAACACTGTCGCCGGCCAGTTGCTTTCGCCGGCCAACCTGGCCGGAGACCGCGACACGTTGTTGACCGACTACTTGAGCCGGGGTTTCGATCGAGTTCGAGTGGATGTGACCCAGCAACCCCAAACGGCCGACCCGAGCAAGGTTGATGTAGTCTTCCATATCGCCGAGGGACAGCAGATTTTTGTACGCAAAGTGCTTTTAACCGGTCTGCATTTCACACGCCCTCAGACCGTAGCCAAGGCCATCACCCTTCATCCCGGCGACCCGCTCAACCAGACAGCACTGCAGGATACGCAGCGCAATCTCTACGACTTTGCCCTTTTCAGCGAGATTGATACAGCCGTTGAGAACCCCTCTGGTGGCGAGACCTATAAGACAGTGCTGCTACATGCTACGGAGGCGCGCCGCTGGGCTCTGACTCTCGGCGGCGGTCTCGAAGCTCAGACAGGAAAGCCACAGAATAACTGTGCCAGCGCCATCGAAGGCGGCGTCCCTTGCAACCCGAACGGAAAAACGGGGGTCAGCCCCCGGATTCTCGCCGACCTCACCCGCAACAATCTCTTTGGGCGGGAAGAGTCCGTGTCACTGCGAGGCAACTACGGCTTGCTCGAGCAGAAGATCGACCTCGTCTTCCAGAATCCGCACTTCGAGGGCAATCGGAATTTCGGCCTGACTTTCTCAGGCGGCTACGCCAACAGCCTTGACGTCTCCACCTATGTCGCGTCCAAACTGGAAGGCGGTGTGCGCTTGACTGAGCATTTCAACACTCCGACGTCGCTCATCTCCAAAGCAAACACCCTGGTTTACGAGTTCAACTTCCGCCGCGTTAAGGTGGAGGCAAGCAGCCTTCAGGTATATCCGGCCGAGATTGCGCAGGACTCCACGGCGGTGCGTGTTGCGGGTCCGGCCATCACCTGGATTCGGGATACGCGCGACTCGCCGCTCGATGCGCACCGGGGCACCTACACCAGCTTCCAGAGCTTTCTTTCCGGCGAGGCCTTCGGCGCCCAAGCGGAATTCAGCCGCCTCGACCTGTCTAGTTCGAGTTACTACCAATTTGATAAGGGGCGCTTTGTGCTGGCCCGTAACTCGCGCTACGGCCAGGAGCGGGCCTATGGCATGCTCGAAGACGAGTTGATTCCCCTTCCCGAGCGGCTCTACTCCGGCGGAGCCACTTCGCTGCGCGGCTTCGGCGAAAACTCGGCTGGGCCACGCGACCCCGAGACGGGCTTTCCCATCGGCGGAGCCGGCGCACTCACCAATATCACTGAACTGCGCCTGCCCCCGCCCACACTGCCGTGGCTGGGCAACACCGTCAGCCTGGTGCTCTTTCACGATATGGGCAACGTCTTCACGAATGCGGGGGACGCATGGGCAAGCGCTCTCAGGTTTCGCCAACCGGATCGCAACAACTGCAAAAACCTGGCCACAGTTGGCGTTCCCACAACCTATCTTCCAAGCGGTCCGACAACTTCAACAGGCCAACAGGGAACGTGCAGCTTCAACTACTTTTCTCATACACCGGGCGCCGGTCTGCGCTACCACACGCCGGTAGGGCCGATCCGGTTTGATTTCAGCTATGTCTTGAATCCACCAATCTATCCGGTGAATATCAACTACTCGCTTTCAGACCCGGCCTCTAACCCGCACGTGGGCGAGGCCAATCACTTCAACTTTTTCTTCAGCCTGGGACAGACCTTTTGATACGCAACTGGACCCGAACTCGGCTCATGAGCGATCCCTCCGCAGCTTGCCGGTGGACGATGGCGCTGTGCCTGGCCTTCGCGGCTACGGCCTCGGGACTCGCTCAGACCGCTGCTCAGGACACAGCACCGGACAGTCGTCCCGCCAAAGCAGCAGTGCTTGACCGCGTGGTAGCTGTGGTGAACAACCAGGCCATTCTAGCCAGCGATGTGGACGACGAGATGCGGCTGACGGTGCTGGACCCCGGCCGGGGCGAGCTCGCCTCTCTCACTCCAAAGATCGCCCTGGAGCAACTGATCAGCCGCGCCCTCATTCAGCAGCAGATTCACCAGGAAGACGCAGAGGCCGCGGAACCTCCACAGGCTGAAGTCGATGCCCGGCTGGCGGAGATTCGCAAAGAAGTACCGGCCTGCGTTCGCTTCAACTGTGTCTCGGACGAAGGCTGGAAGGCGTTTCTCGCCGCACACGAACTAACGGCAGAGCGAGTGGATACATACCTCCGCTACCGGCTCCAGATTTTGCGCTTCATTGAACAGCGATTCCGTCAGGGCATTCGCATCGCCCCAGAGGACATCAAGACCTATTACCACCAGACGCTGCTGCCCCAATATGCGGCAGGTGATGCGATCCCCCCGCTCGAAACGGTCTCCCCGCGCATCGAGGAGATTCTGCTCGAGCGGCAGGTCAACGTGCTCTTCGACGACTGGCTTAAGAATCTGCGCAAGCAGGGCGATGTGGAAGTTCTCGACCCGGCACTCGCGACCGCTGAGACCCAGGGCGGCACTGAAAGAGGGGGCAAATGAGCGAAAACGAATCCATGCCTCCTGGTCCAAATGGGAATCCTGAGCCTGAAGAGCGGATGAATGACCGTGCCCCATCCTTTCGCCTTCCTTCTGGCGAAAGGATGGGAGGCGATGAACCCGAAGCCCCCAAGCCGAGCCGCCTGCGCCGCTTCTTGCTGCGTCACGTTCCCATGACGATCGCCGGTGCGGTTGTTCTGTTGGCGCTCGCTACCACCGGTCTCTACTTTTGGGCGAGTTCAGCCAGCTTTGAAAATATGGTCCGCAGGCATTTGATCAGCAACATCGAGTCGGCCACAGGCGGGCGCGTAGAGATCGCTTCTTTCCATTGGAATCTGCTCGATCTGGAGGTTGAGGCCGGAGGGTTGGTCATCCGCGGCCTTGAAGCCCCCGGTGAGGCGCCCCTGGCCCGAGCCGAGCGTTTGCGCGTGAGGATCAGTGTGCTGGGCTTCTGGAGCCCGCGCATTTTGCTGCGCGACCTGGAGATCTTCCAGCCCCAACTGCATCTGATCGTTTACCCAGATGGCTCGACAAACCAACCACAACCCCGCAGAACGAGAAAGCCGGGCAAACCTGCCATCGACAGATTTTTTGACCTGAAGGCCGGCCACGTCGAGGTGGAGCAAGGCTCTCTGGACTACGACAATCGGGCAGCAAATTTTGACTTTCAGAACCGGCATATCCCGCTCGACTTCGCCGCCAGCGATGTTTCACTCCGCATGGCTTACATCCCGGCAGTCGCAAACACTGGAGAGAGCTATCGCATTGAGGCCGGAGCCCGCGATCTGAATTTGTCTCGCGAAACATCCTCGAAACCTGACAAGGCGGGAGACCGATCGGTTCAGGGATTCGTTCAGGCCTCGCTCGATCTGAGGCGGAACGCAATTATTCTCGACTTTTTGCGCATTACCGCCCGTAGTCGTGGCATCAAGAACCGGGCTCTCGATATCTCCGGCTCCCTCAATGACTTCGCCCATCCTCGCTGGCAGGCCACGGTCAGGGGCGAACTGGACATGCGATTACTCGACTCCATCACCGGATATCCGTTTGCGCCTGAAGGCATTGCCCATCTGGACCTCACGGGGGCAGGACAGGCCGGAGTTTTTCGCGCCGATGGCAACGTGCATGTCGATGGCGGCGCGTACATCGGGACAGGAGTCGTAGCAAGGGGCGTGGGACTCGATGCGCACCTTCACGCCGATCCTGAACAACTGCTGATCACCTCGAGCGTTGCTCGTTTGCGCCAAGGCGGCCACATTGATTTCGATCTCGCGCTCTCTCACTGGCTGCCGGCGATTCCTGGAGCGGCCACTATGGAACCAGCCAACGCAACCACCGGAAAATCGCGAGCTGCCAAACTCCGCCCCACCTTCCCAAAGCCGCCTCGTCCGTCCGACGAAATCACTCTCCCCGTCAATGGCAAGGTCACGGCAACTTTCAGCGGCGTTGCACTCGACACGGTGCTGGAGATGGTCTGCGATCCGCCATTTCACCATCTCGGCTTCGACACCGGCATCAACGGAACTGCCACAGCGCTTTGGATCAACGGCGACACCCGCACCCTCACCGTAGACGCCCTGCTGAATCTCTCTCCTCCTGCACAGGCTGCGCCGGGAATGACGCTCGCCAGCGGCCTGATCGACGCCACCTATACTCAGCGCGATGGCGCAGTCGATCTGCGCAAACTGGAGTTTCATACCCCCTCCAGTCAGTTGGAGTCCCACGGTCACCTCGGCGCTTATCCGCTCAACAGTCCCTCGGCATTAGCCGTCGAGTTCCATTCGCAGAATCTTGGTGAGTTCGACACCGTTCTGCGTGACCTTGGATTGACGCGCAACGGAAGATCCGGAACCGCCGCCCTGCCGATAGCTCTCACCGGCCAGGCGGATTTTATTCACGGACTCTGGAACGGCTCCCTTTCCGATCCAAGGATTTCCGGCAACCTCAAAGCCACGCAACTAGCCGTCGAATTGCCAGCCAATTCCGGCGTCAACTCCGGCCAGCCCCAGTTCGTCCACCTTGATTCAGTCGAGACCACCGGCAGCTACTCGGCAAGCCGAATCGACATCTCTCATGGCGCAGCGCGTCGAGGGAAGACCGAGATCAGCCTCAGCGGCAGCCTGGCCGCGGTTACCGGCGTCACGCACGGCAAGCCGCACCCTCCCACTTTTGACGCGAACTCAGTGCTTCATCTTAGCCTCCGAGCCGGTCAAGTCGGCATCGAAGATCTGCAACTCTTCACCGGAAAGACCCTGCCCGTGACTGGCTCCCTTGACGCACAGCTTCAAGTCGACGGACCCATCCATGCGCTCGATGGCTTGGGTTGGGTCGAGTTGGATAAGGGCAGCGTCTTCGGCGAACCAATCGCGCGGCTGCGGGCTCAGGGAAACTTTGCCGGCCAACTCATCAACCTGACATCTCTTACTGTGAGCGACGATGCCGGCAAGATTGCGGCCACTGGCAGCTACGACCTCAGCTCCCACCAATTCCAGTTGAACGCCAATGGCTCGGGAATCGATGTTGCCCGCATCGAAGCTCTGCGACGTGCGGGCTTGACCGTCTCCGGCAAACTCGGTTTCACCGTAAAGGGCTCCGGAACGCTGGACGACCCGCGCCTGGAGGCACACGCCACCTTGCCCGGTCTCGCTCTCAACGGAGAACCACTTGGCGGTCTGGAGATCGAGGCACGCACCGCTAACCGCGTCGTTACCTACGACCTGTCAACCCGCCTGGAGGCTGCCGAACTCACCGCGCACGGCCAGACAGCATTGTCCGGCGACTTTGCCACTCAGGCCAAGCTCGATTTTTCGCGCTTCAATATTGGCGCTTTGCTCAAGCTCGCCCACGTGCAAGGCCTCAACGGGGAATCCGCGCTTGCAGGCACGGTCACATTGGAGGGGCCGTTGGCGCGGCTCTCAGACATGCGCGGCGAGGCCCGCTTGCAGGAATTGGCAGTAACAGTTTCAGGCGTTCACCTCAAGAGTGATGGCGGCGTCCATGCCACCCTCGACCATGCCCTGATCCATCTCGATCCCCTGCACGTCACCGGAGAAGAGACCGACCTGCATGCCCAGGGCACGCTTTCTCTCAAAGAGAAGCGTCAACTGGACTTCTCCGCCAACGGGATCATCAACTTGAAGATTGCCGAAACGCTAGACCCCGACCTGACAGCCAGTGGAAACACCACATTCCAGGTGGAGGCGCACGGCCCGCTTATGAATCCCGAACTGAGAGGCCGCGTCGACTTCCAGAACGGAGAGCTATCGCTGGAGGACTTGCCCAACGGCCTGAGCCAGTTGCATGGAACGTTGGAGTTCAACCAGAACCGGCTTGAGGTCAAGAACCTCACTGCCATGACCGGCGGCGGCCAGCTTACCGTTGCGGGCTACCTGGCTTACCAGAACGGCCTCTACGGAGATCTGACGGCCACCGGAACAGGGATTCGAATTCGCTACCCGCAAGGGGTCAGCTCGCTAGCCGATGCATCGCTTCACCTGCAAGGGCCGCGCAACAACCTGCTACTCTCAGGCAACGTAATCATTACCCGCTTTGCAGTGAGCCCCGACCTCGATATAGCGGCCTTGGCAGCGCAGGCCAACAGCGTCGAGACCATCGCACCCCCGGGTGCCCCGTCCAACCACGTCCGCCTCGATGTGCACATCGCATCTTCACCGCAGTTGAACTTTCAGAACGCATACGCCAAGCTGGCTGGAAACGTCGATCTCCGACTGCGAGGCACCTTAGCCTCACCCTCGCTGCTGGGCCGCATCTCGATCACCGACGGTAGCGCCATCATCGCCGGAACCCGCTACGAGTTGCAGCGCGGCGACGTCTTCTTCACCAACCCGGTTCGCATCCAGCCCTCTATCGACCTGAACGCCACGGCCCGCGTCGAGGACTACGACATCACCCTTGGATTGCATGGAACTCCAGAGAAGCTCGCAGTCACCTATCGCTCCGATCCCCCGCTGCCCGAGGCCGATGTGGTGGCCCTGTTAGCCCTGGGCCGAACCGGCAGTCAGCAGCGCCTCTACACCCAGCAGCAGGAGGCCGCCGGCGCCAACCCCACCACCGACGCCTTGCTAGGCGGCGCTCTCAACGCGACTGTGAGCAGCCGCGTTCAGAAGCTCTTCGGCGCAGGCTCCGTCAAGCTGGACCCAAACTACCTCGGCGCGCTGGGCAACTCCACCTCGCGCATCATCGTCGAGGAGCAGTTGGGCCGCAACCTTACCCTCACTTACGCCACCAACGTCAACACCACCAGCCAGCAGTTGATCCAGGCGGAAATCGCCATCAACCGCCACGTCTCCCTGCAATTGGCCCGCGACGAATCCGGCGTCTTCTCCGTGGTTGTGAAGACCACTCGCCGTTACCGCTAACTCCTGTCCGCGCTTGTATTTCCCCTACAATCCCAAACTCACTCTGCAACCTTTTCCGGGAAATCTGTGTCTATATGCGGGTGTGGTTCGCTGCCCGGCAATCGCAAAGAGGAGGTATACAAACATGTATTGGAAAACGAGCAATCCCCGCGCCGCGCTTATGGTGACGGCGCTATTTGTGGGCCTTTTGGGCTTTACCCCGGCGGCATTTGCAGCCAATCCCCTGCCCGGCCAAATAGCACAGGCGCAAGCCGACAACCCGGTGGCTAGCGAGGCAGCCGCACGACTCGACAAAAAGCAGTATCGCGACGTGAAAGTGACCGTGGAGAACGGGATCGCAACGCTGACTGGCACCGTCGATCTTTACGAATACAAGGCAGACGCGGAGAAGCGTGTGCATAAGGCCAAGGGAGTTGTCGCGGTGCGCAACATGATCGAAGTAGCCGGCCCAAACGTCCCAGACCAGGAACTGCAGACAAAGCTGGCCGAAAAGCTCGCGTATGACCGTGTAGGCTACGGCAACGCCTTCAACTCCATCGGCATCAGCGTCCAAAACGGTGTCGTGACTGTCGGAGGCCATGCCCGCACAGACGTGGACAAGGACTCTGCCTTGGCCCTCGTCAGCACCTATCCCGGCGTGAAAGATGTGGTCGGCGAGATCGAGGTCGACCCAACCTCACCCATGGACGACCAGACCAGATTGCAGGTGGCCCGCGCCGTCTATGGCTATCCCTCGCTCAACAAGTACGCCATCGATCCGGCCAGGCCCATCCGCATCTCAGTGCAGAACGGCCATGTAGAACTCTACGGAACGGTGGACTCGCAGTCTGACAAGGAGACGGCCTTCATCCGCGCCAACGGAGTCCCAGGTGTCTTCAGCGTAAAGAACTACTTGCAGGTCGCCGGCCAGCCCTCCGAAGCGCAGAAGTGACTTCTGGGTGCCCCACCCTCGCCTGTCATTCTGAATGAAGCGTAGCGAAGTCGAAGAACCTGCGTCTCGTTCTAATGCACCTAGGGTGGGATGCCACGAACCCCATCCGATTTCTGCGAGAACTTGACCGGCAAAAATGCCATCCGTGCCCCACCCATTCGCCTTCTTCCTGGCGAATGGGTGGGAGACCACGAACCTCTATCAGCAATTCCTCAGAACTTCACTGAAGGAACAGTCCGCGCAGCTTCGCTCGCCGCGAAGTAGGCGTTGTTCTCGTGGAAGCCCGCCATACCCGCCCAGATGTTATTCGGAAATTGAAGGATGAACGTGTTGTACTCCTGGATCGCATCGTTGTAGCGTTTGCGCGCGACGCCGATGCGATTCTCGGTCCCCGCCAACTCGTCCTGCAAGCGCATAAACTGGTCGCTCGACCGCAGTTGCGGATAGTTCTCCGTCAGCAGCAGCAGGCGGCCAATCGCCGAGTCAAGCTGGCCATTCGCGGCGATCTTGGCCTGCGGTCCCTGCGCATTCAACATGCCTGCGCGAGCGTTGGCAATGTCACCGAAGACCGTGCTCTCTTCCTTGGTAAAGCCCTTCACCGTCTCCACCAGGTTAGGGATCAAGTCGGCGC
>Ga0181520_10008003_pt1 | contig 15241 bp, 14 predicted proteins | sample PEATcosm2014_Bin_29_FD_132451 | JGI IMG/M metagenome (GOLD analysis project Ga0181520, IMG submission 132451) | Peatland microbial communities from MTU Mesocosm Facility, Houghton, MI, USA - PEATcosm2014_Bin02_30_metaG | ecosystem: Environmental > Terrestrial > Soil > Wetlands > Peat | place...
CGGTCGGATGAGTTGGAGACCACGAAGAAGGAGCTCGGCGCCCGGTCGGATGAGTTGGAGACCACGAAGAAGGAGCTCGGCGCCCGGTCGGATGAGTTGGAGACCACGAAGAAGGAGCTCAGCGCTCGCTCGGAAGAGTTGGAAACCACGAAGAAGCTGCTCAACGCTCGGTCGGAAGAGTTGAAGGCTTCCAAGTCGGCCCTAACCTCAATGGCCAAAGAATTGAGTGATATTAGGTCCTCTTTGCGATGGAGGGCAATACAGACATTGGCTACGTATTGCACTAGAATTTTCCCTATAGGGACCTTAAGAAGGAAAATGGCAATTTCGACTATTGCCAGATTAACAAAATAATATAATTAAGAAGAGACTCTTTCATCTATGCGCAAAGTCAATCGGCTTGGGAGTATTTTACAAGCTCCTTCACCTTTTTATCGAAGATGAAATCGTCAGCATCCTGATTCCCCGAAAAACTGTGGCTATGAATACGTATTTCATTATTTTGAAAAGAAATGAGTCAAGGCGTGACATGTATTTCATGGCCATAATTACAGCTATTTTTCCAATGGGCGAATACATAATTAATACTTGAATATGAAGCTACTAGTAGCCTAGCTACAATTCTGCTGGAAATCAGCGAATTAATAATTATATAAACTCCAAAATCATTTACAATGCCACCAAAAATATCCCGACGATCACTGTAAGGATGCCAGCTATCTTACGCATGCTGATTTTTTCTTTCAACAGCCTCGCGGACAGCAGCATGGTCCAAATATAAGTCAACGCGCCAAGGGGAACCACGACGGAGTAAGGCATCACCTGTAACAGCAAAACATTAACCAACGCCGACGCCACATATAGCGCGCCACCATAATAGAAATATCTATTACGGAACACGTTAATAAGTGAGCCCGCCGATGCTCTTTTCAAATAATAGCTTGCTACCGAGGCTAACATCGTCATCACAAGGACGAGGAGATAATTCATGCCATATCGCTTCCCGCGATCAACACGACGCCGATCATTATTACCACAACCCCTGCAACTTTCAAGAGCGTAATACTCTCGTGGAGAAGCACAGACGCAAAAATAAGCATAAAGACATAGCAAAGACTATTCATCGGTTGGAGCACCGATAAATCACCGAAACGATACGCTATCAGCATTACGAGCGCGCCGATTGAATAAATAAAAAATCCCAAGAAAAGCATTACCAATCCGTAGGCTGCGATTCGTTTCCAAAGTAATTGACCAATGCAAAGGCAGAATGCAGAAAGTGTCATCAATAATACGCCCCTCCAGTTCTTTTTAAGGAAGTATTGCATATCTCTGGCCCTTATCTCTCTCTCCGCAAATCAAGCAAAAACCTCGCCAACATAGGTCAATACCTCGACCAATTCGGCAATATCTCCCTGCATTTTCATCTCTACAGAAATAAAACCTTTGTAATCCTCATCCCGTAATATCTTGGCCAGTGCTCGATGAAGCGCACGTTTACGAATACGTTCCAAATTTGGTTCGCTGATATGAATGTGATTAACGCTGCCTGTCCGTCCGCGGAGCTGCATCACATCCTCATCATTTTGGACGATCGTCCCGACATCTAGATTGACCTTGAATCCGGCGCTATTCACCCTTTCGGCCAACGCAAAGGACTCCTCGGTACGATTGATATAATTCGTTCCGTAGATGGTGGGATTGGCCTCGATGGAGACCACGGTATGGTGGATAGCGGCATAATCGCCCAATGCGCGAAAAAAAGGGATGGCGGTTTCCGGAGAAGCGTCGGGCGTCAACAAGCGATTCTTCGGACACCCAAACACCAGGTTGCCGCAACCACAGGCCTCGGCAAAGGCAATGGCCTCCTTGGTATAATTCAGAAGGGTTAAGCGCTGCGATTCATCGGCAAAGAAATTCTCCGTCCTTCCGTACCAGATCGACTGGATAGAGGAAATCACCAATCCATATTGAGCAAACAAGTGGTCCTTAAAAAGGGCCGCATCTTTCAATCGATCATAGACAGGCTGCTCGAACAAGCGAGTAGGCGCGATTTCCACCCCCGCATAGCCAAGCGCTCTCAGCTTGGCATACATGTCTTCATCGCGGGGACGTTCCCAAGCAATATTAGAAATTGATAGCTTCATGTGAACCTCGGTCATCGTATTCGTCGTAGCTCATCCCAAAAATCCTCCGGCGGCTCAAGCGTCAATCCTTGCAAGGTTTCATCAAGCTGTTCCGGTCGGCTGGCGCCGACCACTGGCAGCACGTTGTTCTTCAGGCACCATTGCAGCGCCACTTGACTGCCTAGATATCCACGTTCATCGCAGAGAGCCACGAAGCGATCAATACGTTCCTTATTCTGCTCATAGAAGTTAGCCGTCTTATCATACTGGAGAGCCGCACTTTTGCTTATCCGTGATTGCGCAGGGACTCCGGAACGGTATTTCCCGGTGAGCAAACCCTGACAAAGCGGGGAAAATGCCATCATACCGACTCCTTTAGCCTCGCAAAAGTCCATGACGCCGTTTGTACGCGCCTTTTGAATAGCGAAGGAGTAAAGGAATTGTTCCAAAATCGGTTTTTCCAGTCCAAGCCGGTCGCAAACGGCATGGCATTCCTCCAGAGCCGATACCGGCCATTCTGAAGTTGCCCAATACCTTACTCGTCCCTGCTGAATCAGCCAGTTAAAAGTGCGAACAATTTCCTCCATGGCAGTATCAGGATCGTACCGGTGGGCGTAGTACAGGTCTACGTAGTCCAGATCCATGCGTTCCATGGAGGTCTCAAATGCCCATAGGATGTGTTTGCGTGATAGACCGCGATGATAGGGAGTATCGCCGATGGGCCATGATCCTTTAGTGGAAATGACATATTCCTCGCGAGGGTATTTTTTCAAGGCTGCTGAGGTCAGCCGTTCAGCTTCCCCATAGCCATAGTTGTTGGAGACATCAAAGGAACGAATACCAAACTCCCATGCCTTGTCCACCAGTTGCTGCGCATAGTCGGGGTTTCGATTTTCCGTTCCGATTGTCAGCGCGCTTCCGAAAGAGACTTCGGTAAGCTTTAGTCCAGCAGTCCCCGCTCGAACATATCTCATTGGTCATTCACCGTTTGGCGTTATTACAGGGCATGTATTCATATATGATAAAGGTCGGGCGACCTTTGACCTCCGTCATGATCTGTGCTACATATTCCGCAACAAGCACTACTGAGACAAAAAGTATCTCAAAAAGAATAGAGAGCATAACGCAGATCATAAAGCCGACACGCAATGATCCATTGGAAAAAATCAAGCCCCCGATCGATCCGAGAATGAAGAGAGCCCCAAGCGGCAAGGTGTAGATCAGTTTGTGAAGCGGAACTACGGATAAACCGGTCAGGCTGTCAAGCGCATATGGAACCATGGATTTCAGATTGTATTTTGTTTTACCTGCCGCACGTTTATCTCTCTCGTATTCCACCGTTTCCCTTCTCATGCCGATGAATGGGACTTCGACGCGGAAGACGCCGTTTACTTCTGGCAGGGACAGAATCTGATCGAGGGCACGGCGGGAAAGTAAACGGTAGTTTGCCGCTTTCCGTTCAATAGTGATTTTCCCGGCCAGAGCATCCATTAACCCATAGAACAAGTTGGCCGAAGCGCGCTTGAACCAATCGTCCGACGCGCGCCTTACTCTGCAAGCTGACACGACATCGGCGCCTTCCTCCCATTTTTGCACCAATACGGAGATCAATGCGGGAGGATCCTGCAGATCCGCGTCCATCACTATTATCGCATCGCCCGCAGCCTTGTGCAGGCCTGCGCTAACGGCGCCTTCCAGTCCGAAATTCCTGGATAGATTAACGATCGTAATCGAATCTTGGTCGGCTTGCCGTACCTGTCGCATCAGTTCCAAGGTCCCATCGCGCGAGCCGTCATTAACCAGAATAAGCTCGCCGTCGTATCGATCAGATAGAGTCTTCAGAGCATTCAGCGTCACTCTGCAATACTCGAGGATAGAGTCTTCTTCGTTGAACATCGGAGCTACAACTGATATCAATCGCTTTCCCATGCTGACCTAATCCCTTTACTTATTGATGTTACGAAACACGTAACTCTTTGTCTGAGTCGTATTGCTAAGGATATGACCCAGATATTTGCAAACTATCGCCAATAATAGGAAAATAGCGGAGAACGCCAAACTACCCAAAATAACCAACGAAGACCAACCGGAGGCAGGGGCAGAGACGAAATGGGCGACAATGCTGTATACAATAGCTGTTAACGCGCAAACGAAGCATCCGCCGGAAATCACCGTGGCAAGTTTGGTGATCAGATCAGTATAATATATAAATGTATCCAACATCAACCCGATGTTCTCCATAAAACCGCGGCGGTTAGCGTAGCGCACGGGGCTATCGAGACTGGAACAGCGTAGACCAGTCAGTGCATAGGAAACGCTGTGATTGACGATTCGTATGCCGGTTGCGGCCGTTTTATTTTGCCCTCTCCGTGAAGACAATGTAACAATGGAAGAAGGAATATCGGAAGGAATGATCGAACGATAATACCAATTAAGAATTTTATAAAAACCCCTGGAACTAATTCTGGTATTACGCGGAGTAAAAAAAACGAAGTCGTTGCCGTTCTGGCTCGCATCATACATATCAAGAAGGATGTGGTAGTCCAGCGCGACGCTGATATCCTCCATCTCAAAGATATAATCTCCGATGGAGATATCGATACCGGCAGCCAGCGCGCTCTGTCCGTCGTGCCGCCGGGCCAATTCTACCAATACTACCTTTCCCCCGTATTTTTTAATCGCTTCGGACACATTCGCAGAGAGCATATTGTCCACCACGACAAGTTCGTAATTCCTAAAGCGCTCATCCATTATGGCGCCGATCTGCCCTAGCCTTTGTACCAATAGCTCACTGGACTTTGGCGCGATGAGCACTATTGAAATGAATTTCTCTTCTTTTTGTATTTGCATCGATGATACCCCCCTTACAAAATGCTATCCAGATCATACATAGTATTAATTTTACCCGAAAATACTGTGTAAAAATCAGGGGTCTCGCTGTATTGCCTGATCAGCGTCGGACGGCTATCATCGATTTCCGACGCCTTCAATATTGGTTTGATGGTGAATAAAGATTTGATGTAATTGATTTCGATATCGGATCGTAGGTATTTTCGCGCTGTCTGCGCCATTTCCTCGAAAGCCGTTATCGGGTGCTGAGCGCAAGGATTGCAATTAATGCAGCAATCCGGAGTGCAAGCAGGCTCTCTTCGCTGACATTCGAAAGTCGGTAACGGATCATAGCACGTTAGATGTGGCGTTCGGGATACGGTAGTGATGGAATGGTGACCACTCCTCCCGAAGGGCATGACGGAAAAAAATGGACCGTCCATCACGGTCAAGCCGACTTTCTTGATATTGTCCGAGACCTCGCACAAGGCGACTTCGCACAATTCGTATTTAAGGGGCAACAATTCGTACCCTAGCATCCTATGGATCTGATTAGTTCCGGCGTAGGTTGAGTTGAGCACATACGATGAGGCAAACCGCTGCTCGTTTACCAAGTCTATTTGAAACGTACTGCCTTTTTTTCCGATAGCCTTGATCCTTTCCCCCATCGCGAATTCGCAGCCATACCGTAGCGCGTTCGCCTCGAGCTTGTCCCGCAATAGGTCCGCGTCAAATGTATATTCCTTCGTCAGAAATGCATCCTCCACTGTTTGCGGATTAAAATAACGCTCTTTCCCGATTCGTTCACAGCGAAGGTCAAGGTTTTTGCAAAACTTATAGAATTGCGCGCCATTGGTCCAGGAATATTCTTTTGCCACGGCGTAAATTTTATCGAAATCGGTGTAGACGCAATCGCCATAATCTCTCATGAATCGTTCAAAGTAATGCGCGGATTTCGATGCCGTGGCATAAGAACGTGGATAGTGATAACCGTTATGCAGCCGTGCCTGATTAATGTAAGAACCTCGCCGGAACGGTCTCTTCTCCATATCGAGGACCAGGGTCTTGAGACCTTTCTCCGCAGACCGACCCGCGGCATATAGACCGTAAATCCCGGCGCCCAAAATAACTCTGTCATACGTTTGCATGACAATCCCTTATTATGTCCAGGTCCAGGCTCGAAGCGCTACGGCGTCGCATTGGCGACAGTCATACTCGTAAATGCCACGCCCGGAACATTAGCGTACATCCTGAATTCCGTAAGCGGGCATGCATTAGCTAGATCGCAGGTAAAAATGACGGTATTTGCGCCTGCCGCGAAGCTCGTTTTATTCAGGGTCGCAGTCCCATTCAGGCATGCATCCACGTATCCCAGCCTCGATCCCACCGGCAAATCGCCCGAGTAGGCATACCGAAAAGTTATTTTATATTTGCCTGCTCTGATCAATTTATAGGGCCCATACACAAGGAAGCCTTTACCGGTCGAGCGCCATGACTCCGGAGTAACTGAGAATTGGCTGTCGAGCAGCCCGTCCGTCGGTTTTATGGTCAGGCTATTTCCGGTCTTCTCGGGGAAAAATGCCTTCTCATAAACGATGACATCCCTGAACAACTTGGGGTATTTGGGGTATAGATTATCAAAATGCGAGCGAAGCGTCAGATAATCCCTGCTCGTCAAATCGCTGGTCCTGCGATATACCTTAGCCGTCACGTCGTTTTGAAGCATATACTCCCGAGCCAATACATAGTGGGAACCGAGGTAGCTTCGATTGTTCAAAATTTGCTCGGCCAGATAGCGTACCACCTCCTGTGTCCCTGTGGCCAAATGGAGCTGGATGGGATCGCAGACCACCAATATATCGGCGCGCAGGAAATCTTGCGGGAATCCGTCTCGTAGGTCAACATCATGGGTCGCGTAAAGCTGGGGCATGGCTGAGGTGGTTTCAGGGAGATGCGCGAGCGCAAGGATGTTCGAGTTCATGGTGGCGGAACTAGCCAGCACATAGATATTATTCCCGCCACCACTCATCTCATTTAAGTCATCCACCATATGTAGGATGGCAGGGATATCCTCGCGATACTTTGGGTGATAGCGCGTTCGGGCGAAAAGCGGCGCAATCGATATCTCCCCGGCTTTCGGAACAAAGAAGCCCATAAAATTAACGCCGCAGACCAATGCTATCACCAGACCAACCGCGACTCGGCCTTTTTTACTTTGCACGAAGCTATTTATCCCCGCCACCCCAAGCGTTGACAGAAGGAGTAGTTGGATCACAATAAGGTAGTTATGGTGGTAGTTCATCTGGAGGACGTTCCAGATCATGAAGGATGCAACCGCTATATTGGTTAGGAAGGCGCAGACATAAGGCCTGGTCCTGTGCCGGAAAAACATCAATATTGGAGGAACCACCAGTGCTAGCGTTAGGAAAATACCGCCATAAATATCCATCAAACGGCTGAATTTCTCGGCCCAAGGAACATTGTACCCCGCATATGCCTCCGAGAAATTATTGAACAGCGACCGTTTTAAAAACTCCCTGAAAAATATCCCCAGGATAATCGCGCAGCTCCCCCCGATGATAAGCATGTTCAGGATAAAGCCCTTTATCGTCTCCGCTCGATGTTCCCTTCCAACTGCTATTTGGAACAGGACGACGACAGTCTGCGAGCAAATGAAACCGACTACCCAATAGGCAAAATGGCGACGAAAGAGAACAAGCACTAAAAGTGCGACCGCGATTAAGATGCTACGCGATATATCGACTTTTTTATACTCGAAATCGAACGACAAAAGCAAAACGGCGCTGATCAGCATTAAAATGGGCGGATCCATAAATCCATCCAATAATACATAATATAAAATCGGGGTACCAGAAGCAAAGAGCAGCAACCAGGGGAAGCGCGGCGCCGGATAGCCGACATATTTAAGTAGCCTCGCCATGCACAACGCGATCATTATCACTGCGGGACACATATAAAAGACTTGCGTCATCGTAATATAGCTGGTAAAGGACATGCCGAAAATGCGCATTGGCAAGGCCAGCAACATGGGCATAAAATGGTTATAATCAGAATGATTGATGGTGTAGTATACGTCCTTCAGCGTATTCAGCGGCGCTGATAGAAGCCCTTTAGATACTTGTATAGCGGAATTCCATTCACGGCTGTAATCCCAAAAATAGATGAACTGATTTTTCCTGATTGTGAAATTAATAAAAAGGCAGCTAAGCGCCAGAATCAGCTCAGAGAAGAGAAGCTCGCGTTTACTCAGCCCTTTAATGATTTCCAACCCCTCTGCTTTTAATAAGCACCAATAGATAAAGCCGAAAAAAACGACTGGAGCTAAAAAAGAGATAGCCGTTCCCATCATGTTTCCTATATTCATACTGATTCCTTCTCTTTTCAGGTATTTTGCCGAGGGAGTGCGCTTGCAGGTGAACGTTTTATATTCAATCAGGTAGAGATTCGGGAGCCTCGCAAAGAAATCGATCTCTTTCCATTCCAGGAACTTATAATCTATCTCGATTCCCTATTTCCATGTATGTATGTTTTCTCGGTACGCATTTTTTCAATAACGTCTAAGATACCCTTGTCAAACGATACTTGCGGTACATAACCTGTATCTTTTTTTAACTCGGTCAAATTAACGCAAGACGAGGGAAGTCTCCCGTTCGGATATGGTATATCACCGATACCCAAGGGGAGAGAGGGATCGATTAAATTACTGATAGTGTCAATATAGCGCCGTAGCGGTTGATTGTCGCCGTGTCCGACAGCATACAGCTTGCCACCCTTTCCCTTTTCACCAATTAAAGTGAGCGCCCGGATCACGTCGTCTATATGAACATAGTCCCATTTTTGTTCAAGCCCGGTCAACGATGGCCTCTCGCCTCGCAGCAAGCTGGATATTGTGTAATAAATGACATTACTATCATTCCGATCAGCCGCGTAGATACCGGTGATCACCGCATAAATAAAATCGATCCCCAGTTGTTTTGCCAATTGTGCGCATAAATAGCGAACCGCGACTTTTACGCTACCGTAAGCGGTATTTATCGATGGTATGGATAACGCGTCAATCGGTCTTTCATTAAACAAGTATTCCGCGGTAGAGCCCGGGAGGATTATTTTTTTCGCCTTCTTGTTCGCCGCAAACCGGACGCAGCTCAGACTGTATTTGAGATTGCGGAATTGCAAATCAAAATCGTCCCTGCGCTCTGGAGCAACGCCCTCCCAAGCGAGATGATAAAGTGCATCCGCATCATCAGGGACAAGGGAGGAATCCAGGGATTCCAAAGAGCGTTCCACGATATGCACGCCCTGAATCCCATAAATTCGATCTATCATGGGGCTTTGCGGTAAGACGATGCCCCAAATTTCGATCCCTTTACTACTCAATGCCTTCGTCAAGTGAGAACCAATAAATCCATCCGCGCCTATAATGATGACACGTTTCATGGAAAGCTCGGCCTTTTCGTCTTAAGGACTGAATAAATAATCTGAAATTTGCGTGTCCATCAAAACCGAAACACTTTCCTCAGCCATCCACGACTTAGTCCATGAGACGGTTCTATCTACAGCCTCATCGATATGCCATCGAGGCAACCAGCCAAAGGTGGTTTTCAATTTCGTGCTGTCTAATTTTAGATAGTAGGCCTCATGGGGGGAATCTCGTGCCTCCCGCGTTTCCCATTTCGCGTTTCCTCGCCATTTTGCACAGAATGTCTCTACTAATTGCCCCGTAGTGACGCAATCGCAGTCATCTGGGCCGACATTGTACCATCCGGAAAGCCTCCTGTCCTCGTATTGCCGTTCGGCGATCATTAGATAGGCCATCACAGGCTCCAAAACATGCTGATATGGGCGGGTCGAGGCAGGATTCCTCACAATGATTATCTTGCGGTCCCTCATGGCGCGTACGCAGTCCGGGATGATGCGATCCTTTGCGAAGTCTCCCCCGCCGATAGCATTCCCAGCACGCGCAGTACTAATCCCTACAGCGTGGTCGGGGAAAAGACTACTTGCGTAGCAATGCGCTACTAGCTCAGAACAGCTTTTCGAATTCGAGTACGGGTCAAATCCATCCAAAGCTTCGTCTTCCCGATAGCCCCAAACCCATTCCTTGTTTTGATATACTTTATCCGTTGTCACATTAACGAACGATTTGACATACTTATTTTCGCGAACGCACTCCAGGATGTTTACCGTTCCCATCACATTAGTCTCATAGGTATACCGCGGCTCAATATAGCTTTCCCTAACGATAGGCTGGGCGGCAAGATGGATCACGATTTCTGGCTGTGCCGCGTCGAATACGCGACGCAAGGAGGCTATATCGCGTATATCACCAAAAACGCTATTCATCCCATCCTTTACGCATGCGAGATTAAACAGGTTGATTCCATCAGTGGGCAAGAGGCCATACCCAGTAACTTGTGCGCCGAAGCCTTTCAGGATATGGCACATCCAGCTCCCCTTGAAACCGGTTTGGCCCGTCACAAATACGCGCTTCCCCTTCCAAAAAGCGCGATCTATTATTTTATCCATGGTGCTTTCCCCTCGGTAATTAAGCTATTTAAATATTGATTATCGCGTAGTGTATCCATGCATTGCCAAAATCCATAATGGAGATACGCGACAAGCTGCCCCTCGCGGGAAAGAGTTTCAAGCGGTTCCCGCTCGAACACTGTATCGTCGCCATCGATATAATTTAAGACTTCCGGTTCCAATACCATAAATCCGCCGTTAATCCAACCACCATCGGCCTTCGTTTTCTCCGCGAAGCGCTCTACTCGGTTATCGAAAATCTCCAAAGCGCCGAAACGGCCGCCCGGCTGAATGGCAGTAAGAGTTGCGAGGCGGTTTTTTTGGCGATGGAAAGCCAACAACTCGTGAATATCCACATCCGCGACTCCATCGCCATAGGTGAGCATGAACGTCTCATCGCCAATAAAAGATTGCACTCGCTTGATTCGCCCACCAGTCATGGTATCAATGCCCGTATCGATAATAGTAACTTTCCATGGTTCCGACACGTTGTTATGTATTGTCATCTTGCCGCCATTAGAAAAATCGAAGGTAACGTCGCTCCGATGAAGGTAGTAATCTGCAAAATATTTTTTTATAACATCTTGTTTGTATCCCGCACATATTATAAAGTCGTCATATCCATACTTAGAGTAGTACTTCATTATATGCCATAGGATAGGTTGACCACCGATTTCAATCATCGGCTTCGGCTTAAGATGACTCTCCTCGGAGATTCTTGTACCGTGCCCACCCGCCAATATTATCGTCTTCATCGTAAAAACCCCTGTTATATGTATTTCTAATCCGGAAATATGCCACGATAAGAGAAGTCATGAGCACGGTCCATCCGACGATAGTTATGCCTATCTTTTTTATGCGCTTTATTTTTTGGGGTTGTTTTGAGTCAGCATCTTAATAAGAAGACGCTCGTAGAACGGCGTTCCGTGAGCATAGTGCCAGTATATATCGTCCATATCGGCATTGGGTACGAGGCAGGGGAACTGTTTTTCCGTATAATGAATTATTTTGGGTTCTTTCCTAGCTACCACTATCTCTCTATATAGAGGTTCTGGCAAGTGACGATTACATTCCATAGCCGCTTCTTCCCTGAGAGCGAAAACATTCCATTCTTGACCGACGTATTTTATTTGGCCTTTGCAGTAAATATTCAACAAATCCTGGTCATTTAAGATATAATGCTCTTCGCAGGCCTTTGTAATCAAAAATTTTCTTTCGAATTTCTCGTTCATTTTCGCGATATTGAATAAAATTACGCCAGCTTGAAAATATTTACCACTTTCGATTAACCCGATCTTAGTGAAGTATCTTCGCATATCGTTATCATAGGCCTGCCAACTCGCTACCGTAACATCATAAGTGGCTGCGAGGCAGTATTCGGTTATTTCTGTGTCAAATAATTCAGCAAGATCCGCGTTAACCAGTACGTCGGAATCCAAATAGAGAACCTTCTCATATTGCCGCATAAGACTCGGGAGAAGTAGTCGATAGAAAGTGTAGTTATTATAATTATCTCCAGTCACTTTAAAGGCAAGGTCCAGAATCAATTTATTCACATCGACGAAACGAATGGCGATATTAGCTTTTCCATTTGCCAAGCCGATAATTAAGTTCATATTTTTTACGCTCATGTCCGTTTTCAGAATGACTAGATCATAACTGCGGTTAGGATTTGCGTTCATGATAATTGAATGAATCAATACTCCAAGATAATCTGTGAAGTAATCACTAGAGACAAATAACACCGTCACGCTATGCGGAGGAAATGCCGGCTCAATTTCAGTGTAGTCGGTTGCCGTGATTACCGTTGCTTTACACTGGCCATCAGTATAGATATCTCTCTGTTTAATGGCGAATTTCTCAATATCAACCGCGGCATTATCAGTTGGGCCCTGTATAATTAGGTTCTCAACAGGTTTCGCCAAGGGAATCGCTTGGGTAACATATTCAATCGCTGATGATAGTTTTTCTACCACTTTTCCCCATGTATAATTTTTCTTGACATACCGAAAGGCGTCCTCACCCATGATCTTCCTTTCATCCGCATGGGTGAGCAGGTATTTAAGACTATATTCGAACTCCCGCTGATTATTGTAGTACAACCCGGCATTGCTCTTGAGGCAATGGCCTCGTAAAACTGCGCACTCGCCGTTAACCAATGCCGGGATCCTCTCTGCGAAACACTCTAACAATGCGATGCAAAGACTTTCAACCCTGGACGGGGAAATGGCGACCAAGGCTCCGGCGATTCCGTTGTGCTTGTCCTTTTCGGCTACAAACCCCGTCAGTATAATATCGTCATGCTTTTGAACATCCAAGGAACCACTGCCGATTAGCACTAGCTTTAAATCCGAAGGGTAGTGCTTCTTATACTCTAAGAAATAATGGATCATTTGATCGCAGTTTTTTGCCGCATCGATCCGTCCGATATATACGATATAATTACCACGAATTTTAAATTTCTTTCTAAAATTCTCAGGATCCGAGTCTTCCCCTATGAAATTAATGCCGCTCCCAATTACTTCTCCAGGAATATAGTCGTTATTAAAAGTGCCCCGGACAAAGGAGTCTTCTTCTTCCGTCAGGAAACATAAATATCGAGGAAGGCTAAAGATCGTTTGAAAGATAGTTTGCCTAATCCATGGCTCGTCATGCGCGGTGGGGAAGAAAAGCGACTTCCCAGCCACAAGAGGCATGCCCCGAACCGTGGGGTAATAAATATATGTTATAAACAGAAATGCATCGTAAACACTTCTGTTGGTCTCGATATAGCCCACCAGCCCAGGGCAAAATGGTCCTTGCAAGTCTATCCATTTATTATCATCGATCTCGGACGTAGGCTCGCAACTTTGAACCTTCTCGTGCTGAGTATGCGACAAGCGCGAAAATTCTTTTGCTATACGCCCATGTTCCGTAGCAAACCGGATGACTTTGACCCCATCGAGATCAGTCTCTCCCGCCGGGAAATAATTGTCCCAAGTCTCATAGGCCAGGCAGGTGGTAGTGAGGATATGTAATTCATAACGATTTTTTAAGTGCTCCGCCAACTGCATCGCGAAGTATTCGGCTCCGCTCCCGATCTCTTTGCCATAACGATGGACTACAAGAGCAATCTTCTTCAATTTTCTACTCCAGTCTTCTCTCGCAGCATTTCCATTAAGTTCCTGAACAATTTCTGAGAATCAAAATCTATCAACCGTATTCGCTGCCCGTCCACAACGCTTTTCCTGAAAGCATCGTCAGTCACAAGCCGGTCGATAATCATGGCTGTGAGCACAGGATCCTTCTCATGCACAAGCACACCACTCCCCCCCAATATATCGGGGATGGCCGTACTGGCGTACGCGACGATAGGCACATCAAACATCATCGCCTCAACCAATGGTACGCAAAAACCCTCATGCTCGCTCATGCATAGAAAGACGTCTGCAACACTATAGAATGCCAGAATTGACTTGAAGGAAATATGTCCAGGGAATAGCACATCCTCCACGCCGATCGTAGCGATGTATTGATTCAAGTAGCTCATGTACGCGTCGCTGAAAGGCGAGCCGATCAGGATGAGGCGGGATTTGCCATTAATGTGCTTCTTATACCATGCGAAGGCCCGGATAATATCTTCATGCTTCTTGTTTGGTGCGACTCTCCCTACGAACAGGAGATTGGTCCAACCATCGCTAAATCGCGCAACAGTCTGCGCATCAGGTTCTTTTTTATATTCCTGATAGCTGAGTATAATGGGAATTACCGTAATCTTGTTTTCTTCGTACCCTAACCGGACCAGGTCGGTTTTATTGAACTCACTATCGGCGATGCAAAGATCGAAGGCATCATGGAGAGACTGTATTGCCCGTAGGCTTTCGGTCTGCTTGTGTGCCACTGAGGGATCCAGCCAAGCGAAAAATCTCGCGGGTGTCGTATTGTGGTATATTGCGATTTTTTTGCAAGACATCGACCTGATTGCAACATTAATCTCCGAGCATTCGCACATGTGATAAAGTACAATATCATTCGGTTCCTGATCAGGGATCATTTGGAAGGGTTGAACGAATTCAGATAGCCCCTGACCGATATTTATCGCATATATCGCCGTTTTATGTCCGCCGGCGCGCAATTCGGTGTCGAGCAAAAGCGCATTATTTCCGATAGCATCGCCTCTGGTAATGGTAACCAATATCTGCGATATTCTCATTTCATTTCCCTTTTCGCCGATCGATGAGTAACACCATTTAGCATTTATTATTGAACGAATCAAGTAATTTGTTCAAGCGTTCGATTTCTCGATCCTTTTCTACCAGTTCATCGCAAATTAGTTCCAGCGCAATGGCCACATGAGCATTGTAATCGTTTTGGTCATTGGCGATTGGCTGAACATAAAATTTGGTCATCGTACGCAGTATTTTCTTAATGAGCACAATGATCCTACCAGTAATTTTTCGGTGACTATGTATCGGGCGATGCACCTCAACATAGGAATGGGTTCTTAGATATGCTACCTCTCGCGCGCTCGCCTTGGATAGATCTACTTCGCTCGCAAAATTCATAGGCGCCCTTTCCGACTTCGAGACAGCTTGGGTATCGGATACTTTTACAACTTGCTGAAAGTGAGGGACATCGTTATTATAACCTGCCTTCTCTATTTCTTTTCTGATTTCGGCCAAAATTTTTTCGACATTCACGCTATTCTGTGTTCCGGCCATTTCTACCCTCTCCCATGTTTATTCTTTGGCTAACGCTTC
>Ga0181520_10008004_pt1 | contig 15241 bp, 14 predicted proteins | sample PEATcosm2014_Bin_29_FD_132451 | JGI IMG/M metagenome (GOLD analysis project Ga0181520, IMG submission 132451) | Peatland microbial communities from MTU Mesocosm Facility, Houghton, MI, USA - PEATcosm2014_Bin02_30_metaG | ecosystem: Environmental > Terrestrial > Soil > Wetlands > Peat | place...
ATCGGCAAAGAGCGAACACTGAAAGAATCGCTGTTTGGCGTGTATCCCGCGGGAATGGAAGAGACGCTGGCGATCGACGGCCGCCCGGTGACGATCCGGCCGATCAAGACCTCCGACGACCGGCTGGTTCAGGAACATTTTTACAACATGGACAAACAGGACATCCTGCTCCGCTTTTTCACCCGCAAAAAGTTCTTCCATCGCGACGAGATGGAAACCGTCTTCCAGGTCGACTATATCCGCAACCTCTCCGTCGTTGCGGTCGCCGAAGAAGCCGGGTTCGGTAAAATCGTGGGGCTCGGCGGTTATATGTTGGAGCCGGGGAGAGACCTGGCGGAAGTCGCGTTTACGGTTTTGAAAGAGTGGCAGGGCAAGGGCCACGCCAAGAAAATCCTGCTGCGATTGGCGGACGCGGCCCGCGAGAACGGCATCGGCGGCTTCGTCGCGTATATCGCGCCGGAAAACACGCCCATGATCGGGTTGTTCAGAAAGCTGCCGTTGTCCGTGTCGTCGACGCTCGAAGAGGGCGAGTTGATCATGACCGGCCGCTTCCGGGAATAATCCCGCCCCCCTGAGTTGACTGTTTAGCCCGTCGTGTTAAGCTCCGGCCCCGAACCACGAGGGTGGCGCATGTCGATGGCCTTCCCGGAACAGCCGACAGCGGCGTTCCCGTTTTTCGTCGAATCATCAACACGAGGTGAAAATCATGGCTGACAAACGTGCGGATCTCGCCGGGCCCGGCATCGGCGACTACAACGAGTTGGAAGCGATTCTCCCGGCCGACTACAAGTCGCGGCTGAACCGCCAGGAGACGCAGCAAGCGCTGTTTGCGGTCAAGCAGTACATCGAGAAGAACCTGTGCAAAGAACTCGGCCTGATGATGGTGACCGTGCCGCTGATCGTCGATTCGGAGAGCGGCGTGAACGACTATCTCGATCGCGACGGCTCGCGCGGCCCGATCCAGTTCCACATCAACAACGATCGCAACGTGCATCCGATTGAGGCGCAGATCGTCCAGGCCGCGACGAAATGGAAACGCGTCGCGCTCAAGCAGTTCGGCATGAAGCCGGGGCAGGGACTGTGCACGGACATGCGCGCCGTGCGCAAAGATTATTTCCTCGATCACGACCACAGCGTTTACGTCGACCAGTGGGACTGGGAACTGGCGATCACCAAGAAGCAGCGCAACCTCGATTTCTTGAAGGACGTCGTCCGCAAGATTTGGAAGGTGCTCAAGGGCGCCGAGCGGCACGCACTCAAGATGTTCCCGAAACTGGCCTCGAAGAAATATCCCAATTTGCCCGACGAGCTGGTGTTCCTGCACGCCGAAGAAATTCTCGAGATGTATCCCGACTTGCCGCGCAAGCAGCGCGAGACGGCGATTTTGCAGAAATACCCCGCCGTCTTCATCATCGGCATCGGTTGGACCCTCGCCGACGGTTATCCGCACGAAATGCGCGCCGCCGACTACGACGACTGGGTCACCCCGACGGTTTCCGCCGCCGGCCGGCCGATGCACGGCTTGAACGGCGACATCCTCGTCTGGAACCCGGTGACGCATCGCCGGCACGAACTTTCGTCGATGGGCATTCGCGTCAACGCCGCGACGCTCCGCGACCAGCTCGAGCGCACCGGCCAGCTCGACTTCTTGAAAATGCCGTATCACCAGGCGATCGTGAACGATGAACTGCCGCTCAGCATCGGCGGCGGCATCGGCCAGAGCCGCACCTACATGCAACTGCTGAAAAAAGCGCACCTGGGCGAAGTCAGCGTCACGGTGTGGCCGAAAGTTCTGCGCGACATGTGCTGCGAGAAGAATATTTTCGTGCTCGAATAGACTGAAAGGCTGGGAGGCTGGGAGACTGGAAGGCTGCGGCCGTTCCGCTCTCTCGGCTTCCCAGCCTTCCGACCCCGAATCCCGAATCCCGAGCCCCGAATCTCAGCCGCGGCAGGTCCACACCCAGACGATGATGATCATCAGGCCGATGGCGATGCCGACGATCACTTCGACGCGTTCGTTGCCGGGCCAGCGGCGGCGCGGGGCGGTCGCCGGCGGAGCGGCGGGTTCGCCCGGTTCGATCGGCGGGGGCTCTTGTTTGGGGGTCATGGTGTTTGCCGCCCGTGTTGCGAGGGTCTAGAAGCGCCAGCCGGCCGTCACATATACCGAAAGCGGGATCCAGAGGAAAGTGAGCGTGTCGGAGTCGCCCGCCACCGTGGAGTGCAACGCCGAAAGGGTATAAACGACGTCGGCGCGCAGGTCGGCGCCCACCAAAAATGTGCCGATGTTCTTGCGGGAGTAGACCTGGACATCGAGCCCCAGCAGGACGTACGGAAAGAGGGTCCACCCGGACCATGTCTTATTCGCATGGGCTTCATCGAAAAAGCTGAGGTAATCGCCGCCCAGACCGATGCCGATTTTGGGCCGCACCATTTGCGAACTGCCGAGGATCTTGAATATGCCGGCGTCGAGGCGGAAGACGTTCATGCCCCAATCGAAATTCACATCGTTCCAGTTCTGCTTCAGGTTCGCCACGTCGGTCGTGAATTTCGCCGTGCCGGTCTGATGAATCCACCCCAGGCCGAACTGAACAAACCACGAGGGCGACGGAAACAAGGAAAAGTGTGCGCCGAGATACGGGAAACTGGCCGTGCCCGTGCCGGTCATATTCACTTTGCCCTGCGGCGTGTTCAGCGTGCCCAATTGCATCGCGCTGTATACGGGCAGACCAATGTCCAGGCCCACGTCCCAGAAGTGCTCCGTCACCTCCGACGCGTTGCCGGCCGGCTTCGCCGGCTGGTTCGCCGCCAACTCCGCGAACGCCGCCGTCGCCGTCAGAACCGACACGGCCATTGCGATCAACGCGATTTTCGCGATTTGCCGCATTCGTCTCTCCCTTGCGAAAAGTTGTTGGACGGATAACACGCGCCTTTCCGGGCTGTCAAGGTTGCCGGATAGTGCGAGGAGCGTTCCTATGCCGGTCGGAGTCGGTGTCCATGTCAGGTTGCTGAATCCATCCGTCGCGCCCCTCCGCATCCGCAAAATGTTTTCCGGCCGCCCGGTCGTGCGTGAAAACGTCGATTAATGCGCCGGCATCGGCGACGCGGGCGGCATCGGCGAGGCCGGAGGCATGAGCAGCAGCGGCTCGGGAACCTTGTTGCGCAAGGCCGGCGTCGTCAGCAGGTACAAGAACATCGCCTTGAGATCGTCATCGGTCATATTCTGGAAATCTTCAAACGGCATCGGCGGCAGCAGCTCGCGCCCTTTGCCCATGATCCGGCCGGCGCGAATCGTTTCGACGAACATCTTGTCGGTCCACTTGCCGATGCCGGTTTCCTTGTCCGACGTAATGTTTGCGCTGTAACTGACGCCCCAGGGGCCGGCCCACGCCGTAAACGTGGCCGAATAACTGCCCAGCCACGGGCCCTCGGGCAGCTTCGGCGCCGGCGGCATCACCAGCGACGCGGGGTGCCCTGAAAGCATCCGCGTCATGTCCGGCCCCATCCCCTTTTCGTCGCTTTTCATCGGCGTGTGGCAATCGCCGCAGCCCATCGCCTTGACCAGGTATTCCCCGCGTTTGACCATGTCGGTCTGCGGGGTCGCCGCGGCCGTCAACAGCAACCCGGCCGCGAGCGCCAGAACACAGAATGCAAACAGGCTGAACTTCGTCGTCTTCATTTTCACGGTTCCTCCTTTGTTCAACTATGGTTTCGCAGCGCCCGCGGATTGCTCCGTGGGCAAGTCCTCTTGAATCCAGCGTCGAATCAACTGCACCGCTTCCGCGTCAGCGATCTTCGTGCCGAGCGCCGGCATTTGTTCCAGCGGATTCCGCGTCGCCATGCGGTACAAGACCGAGCTGTGCGCCGGATCGCCCGGACGGATGAACCGCGTTTCGCCCGGCGGCGCGCCCGGAATCGCGAATTCGCCCGACTTGTTGACGCCGGTCGCGAGCGCCGGCTCGCCGGTCGCCCCCGGCGCTACGAGATGCCGCAACTGCAAGTTCAGCACCTCCGCCGCACCGCCCGGATTGTGGCAGTTGCCGCAATTCGCGTGCAGGTAGCCGAGCGCCGCGCGGTCCGTCGGCGTCGGCGCGTTGATGCGCAACGGCCGCCGCGCCAAAGCGGCCGGAAAGCCGCGGAGGAGATGGTGTTCAATCAGCGTGTTGAGATTGACCGCGCCCGCGGGCGGCGCCTCGGCGTGCGGCGCACGGGGATCGCGATCCGGCGAGAGTTGCAGCGCGCTGAACCCCAGCGCTTCGTCCTTGCGGCTGGAATGGCAGGCCTTGCAGTCGAACACCGCCGGAATGTTGTGCCGGATGCCCGGCTCGATCTCGACGATGTTGCGAATCCCCGCGGCGGGCGCGAGGACGGCGTCGGTTTGATCGGCGTTCCAGACGTACGACGCGAATCGCCAAACGCCTTCGCCCAGCGACTCCAGCAGGCGCGTTTCGACCGGCCGGCCGTGGAACGAGAACTCTTTCCAGAGCTTCGTGCCGGCCGGGAAGAGCCAGACATCCGGATCGGAAGCGTCGATCGTCTTCCCCGGAGGCAAATGGATCCACCGCCGCTTGGTTGCGCCATCCGACCACAATGGGTATTGAGGCGCATAGGGCAGGTTGTGCGGGTCGATCGTCAGCGCGGCGAAGTTCGCGTACAGGCCGGTTTCGCGAAGCGTCGGCGGCGGGGCGGAATCGGTCGCGGCTGCGCCGGCGCGGAACAGGCCCAACGCGGCGACGGTCGCCAGCAGCGCCGTCAACAAGGCGGCTCGCTGCCTGGTTCCGATGCGCCTGCGCATGCTGTGGTCTCCGCAATAACGTCGCCGCCGCCGTGGAGCGACCGTGAAATAATGTATCGGTCGACCGCGAATTTGCCGAAAACCGCCCTGAGCCGGAATCAGGATTTCCCGTAATCTTGCACTCAAAAAGCCTGATGCGGCGCCGGGTCCGCGCCCACTCGCCTCGTTTTTCGGCGCGAATTCCGGCCTTGTCAGCCGGGCGGCGAAAAAATATTATCGCGCCATGTTTTGCCGGAAGTTCCTCTTCCTGTTGCTCGCGTCCGCGCTCGTCGCGGCCGGTTGCTCGTCCCCGTTGCGGATCGCCGGGCGCCCGTTCATCGTTTCCGATGTGCCGCCCGATTTCCCGCGGCTGCCGCTGCGCATCGCGGTGGTGCGCACCGGTGCGATGCAGGCGTTTCCCACGCGGTTGGCGGAAAAGGAACTCCTCGGTCAGAAGCTGGCGGAGTCGGCGTTGCAAGGCATGGTGGAGGCGGCGCGGCTGATCGCGGTGCAGGCCGATTTGCTGGACGCCCCGCCTGCCGCCGGCTACGACCTCATCCTCACGCCGGCAAACCCGTACTTCGATCTGCAGAGCGATTCCGAAGGCTTGCACGTCACCTTGAGCCTCGACGTCGCGGTCCGCGATCCGGCGCGCCAGAAAGAACGCGGCTTGCTGCTGTCGGGCGAAGGCCGGCCCGGACGGCGGCGGACCGCGCCCGTGGAGCTTCAGCCCCGCGACGGCGGCCCCGCCAAGATCGCCGGCGTCATGAGCGCGCCGATTCACGCCAGCCCGATCGAAGAAGCGTTGAACAACGCGCTTTTCTACCTCGCGCTCGATTGCGCCGAAAAGCTGTACAAGCGCGGCCAACAGATCATCCAGGATCGCCGCGACGGCCAATGACGGCGGGCCGGGCCGCGAGTGGATAAACCGCGCGCCGTGACTCATATTGTTAGTGGCGGCGGTTGACGCCTCGGGAGGCGCAGGTGTTCGAGACCTTTTTTTATCGGTTGCGGGATTTCGGCTTGCCGGTCAGCCCGACGGCCTTTCTGCGGCTGCAACGGGCGCTTGCCGAGGGCTTGATCGTCAGCCTGGACGATTTTTACGTCGTCGCGCGTTCGCTGCTCATCAAACGCGAGCGGCACTTCGATCTCTACGACCAGATTTTCGCCAACTATTTTCAGGGCAAGGAAATCGACGAGCAGTTTTCGCGCTCGCTGGAGCAGGACCTGCAACAGCTGCTGCAGGAGTGGCTGCAAAATCCCCGCGCCTACGAACACCTGGACGACGACGAATTGGAGCGCCTCAAGGCGATGACGCCCGATGAATTGCTCCGCTACTTTCTCGACCGCTTGCGCGAACAGACCGAGCGCCACGACGGCGGCGACAAATGGATCGGCACCGGCGGCCGCAGCCCGGTCGGCCACGGCGGCCGGCATCCGGGCGGGATGCGCGTCGGCGGCCAGGGCGGCGGGCTCAGCGCCATCAAGGTCGCGCTTGATCGGCGCTTCATCGACTACGCGGCCGACACGCCGCTCACGGCCGAGCAGCTCGGCGAGGCCCTGCGTGCGTTGCGCCACCTCGCGCCGGTTGGGCCGAAAGACCGGCTCAACGTGGAGAAGTCGATCGACGAGACGGTGCGACAGGGCGGCGAGATTTCGCTCGTGTTCGACCGCCGGTTGCGCGACAAGCTCGCGGTGCATTTGTTCATCGACAACGGCGGCTGGTCGATGACGCCGTACATCGAACGCACGCGGGCGCTGTTCCTGCACGCGCGCGATTCGTTCAAGAGCCTGCGCACGTTTTTCTTCCACAACTGCATTTACGACACCGTGTGGGAGGATGACGAACGCTGGCGCAAACCCGTGCCGCTGGCGGATCTCATCCGCGGCGAGCCGGACACGCGGATCATCATCCTGGGCGACGCCAGCATGTCGCCCTACGAGTTGATGCACGCGCACGGCGGCATCGAATTCGACAATCCGCATCGCCGCGCCGGCATCGACTGCCTCAACGACCTCGCGGCGCGATTTCCGCGCCACGTGTGGATCAACCCGATCCACGAATCGCGCTGGGACTACACGCTCGGCACGTACACCATCAACCTGGTCCGCGAGATCTTCCCCATGGTCGATCTGACGCTCGGCGGGATCGAACGCGCGGTCGAATTGCTTAAAGAGAAGTAGCCGGAAGAAGTCAGAAGTCAGAAGTCAGAAGAGCCACTTGCAAGAATGGTAATTCGATAATCGGCATTTCAAATGGACCTCTCCCCCGGCCACGCGCGGCGTGGCCGCGCCCCTCCCCGCCACAGGGAGGGGCGAGCAGACGCCTTCGCGGACCCGGGATTCGAAGAGGCGCCGCACCGCCCGCAACTTCGCCTTTCGCCTTTCGCCTTCCGAGCTTCCTGCAAGAATCGCTTTTTGCAACTGCGAATGGGAATTCGAGGATTACGCGAGATTTTTTGCTGACCCGACACAGACTGCGGGTCCTCCCCGTGGCCCCTCTCCGCCTCGGGGAGGGGCGGAAAATTTCGGGAACCGAAATTTTCGGGGAGGGGTCGGCGCGACGAGTCGCGCATTGAACCGGTATTTATGCAAGAGGCTCAGCAGACAGAAGTCAGAGAATCCCTAAGTCCCATGTTTTTTGGCGATAGCCACGCCGCTCTATGGCCGAAACTGGTGCATCCCTTGGCGCTGTTCTTTGTTCACTGTGCACTGTTCACTGCCGGTTTCGCCGCGAGCCGGCCGGCGATGGTTTTGAAAAGCGTCTCGTACTTATGACGGTCGTCGAGCCGGTCGCGGTTTTTCTGCATTTCAATATCGACCTCCACGACGCCCGGCCCCAACTCGCGCACCGTGCATTCCAAATCGATGATTGACACCGGCGGCAGCAAGGCGTCGCGGCCCGGCGTCGGGAAGGGGTTGGCCATCGGCCACTGATGTTCGTCGCTCAGCACCGTCGCGTGCTCGACCCGGCCGCGGATGACGCCGGAGGGCTCGTCGGAATAGGAAATGTCAAACGCCTCGGCCTTGACGGCGTAAAGGGCCGCTTGATACACGGCGTCGTACCGGCCTTCGAAGACCTGCGAATCGTAGCCGGCCACTTCTGGCGTCGGGTTCGCGCCCACCGAGGCGCACCCGGCCGTCATCGCGCCCAGGCATAGCGCGACGAGCACCGCTCTTCTCAAGGGCAACAGCATTTCTTCGCTTCTCCCGCGGCCGGGCGCCGACCGGCGCCTCCCCGCCGCGCCGAAAAGTTAAACGTTCCGTGCGGCGTTATCAAGTTGCCGCGCACCGCTCGCCGCCGTTATCTTGATTGCCGCCAGATAAAACACGACCGGCGCCAGGAGCCACGGAATCTGCGGCAGCAGCGTGATTGGGCGCGCGGCGATGCGGAACAGCGTCGGGTTCCACCAATAGCCGGCGACGTACACCCAACCGTCGTTCAGCACCGAAGACAACTCGACGGCGAATGAGGTCGCCTGGCCCCACGCGATCAACGCCGCCAGCTCGGCCCAGCGAAAACGCGAGGCAATCGGCGCCCCGAAAAAAAAGCCCAGCGCCCATGAGCCGATCACGAACAACGCGCCGTCCCAAAACGTGTGCGCGAGCAGAAAAATCGGATACGGCGCCGGCAACGCGCGGACCCAGACGATGACCGGGGTCGTCGAAAGCGTGCTGAACAAGAAGACGGGAACCTCCCACAGCAGGCCGAGCGCCGCGCCCAGCCAGAACAAGCGCCAGTCGCGCCGCCCCGCGGCGCCGCGCCGGCGAAGCGCAAAAAAGATGACCGGGCTGGCGAAGCCGACAAGAAGATCGAGCCAGTAATAATCGCTGCGCAAAAAATTGAGCATGTGCATGCAGCGTATTGCACGGGCGGCCCGTGTCAATCGCGGCAATAAGACCTGGTGGCGCCGTCGTCGCCTCGGCGCTACAATAGAATTTCCGTACCGGGGGCGAACCGCATGTCGAAAATGACGTACTCTGACGCCGAGTTGGAACAGTTCCTGACCGACGTCGAGGCCGATTTTGTCGAGAGAAAGGAATCCTGGAGCGGCGATGCGCCGGACCGCGGCCGCCAGGCGATCTGCGCCTTCGCCAACGATTTGCCGGACCACAAGAAACCGGGGGTGCTGTTTGTCGGCGCCGCGGACGGCGGGCAACCTTCGGGGTTGTCGATCACCGACGACTTGCTGTTGACGTTGAGCGATATGAAAACCGACGGTCAGATTCTTCCGATCCCGTCGTTGGTCGTGGAAAAACGGCGATTGAAAGGCGCGGACCTCGCGGTCGTCACGGTTCAGCCGGCCGATTCGCCGCCGGTGCGATACAAAGGCAGAATCTGGATTCGCGTCGGCCCGCGACGCGGCGTCGCGTCGGCGCAGGACGAACGGCTCCTCAACGAGAAGCGCCGCCATGGCGACCAGCCGTTCGATGTGCGCCCCCTGCCGAGTTGCCGGCTCGAGGAATTGAGCCGCACGCGTTTCGAAGAAGAGTACCTGCCGCGCGCGCTGTCGCCGGAAATTCCAGCGGCGAACGAACGGACCTTCGAACAACGGCTGGCGGCCTGCAAAATGGTCGCCGCCGCCGATGAACCGATTCCGACAGTCCTGGGAATATTGGTGTTGGCGAAAAGTCCGCGCGAACACGTCCCGGCGGCCTATGTTCAGTTCTTGCGAATCGGCGGCGTCGAATGGGCGGACCCGATCATCGACGAAGCCGTCTTTGACGGCCCCCTGGCCGCGATGATCCGCCGGTTGGATGAAAAACTCGAATCCCACAATCGCGTGCAGGTGAACCTCAGCGCGGGCGAAACGGAAAAACGGTCGTACTCGTATCCGCCGGAGGCCCTGCAGCAACTCACGCGCAACGCTGTTTTGCATCGGGCCTACGAGCAAACCAACGCCCCGGTGCGCGTCTATTGGTTTGCCGACCGCATCGAAATTCACAGTCCCGGCGGGCCCTACGGCATCGTCACCGCGGAGACTCTGGGCCGCCCCGGGGTTGCCGACTACCGCAACCCCAATCTCGCCGAGGCCATGCGCGTTTTGGGATACGTGCAGCGCTTCGGCGTCGGCATCCAAATTGCGCAAAAAAAACTGCAGGATAACGGCAACCCGCCGGCCGAATTCCAAGTCGATTCCTCCCGTGTCCTGGTCGTCGTTCGCTGCGCGCCGCTCGACCGGCGGTAAGGAATAAGTTTCCCGTTAGTTGCCGTCCTCGCGAAAAATGGTTTATAGTTTCCGCCGCTTTTCTCATCGTCAGGTGATTGGATTCAGGCATGCGCGACTTATCCCGCGTCCGGCGCTGGCTGCTATCCGTGGCGCTGTGCCTGGCGGTCGCGGCCGGCGCGCCGGCCGCGTTCGCCAGCCCGCTGGATTTGTACGGCTTCGGGCCCCGCGCGATCGGCATGGGCGGGGCGTACACCGGCCTCGCCGACGATTACGCAGCGGTCTACTACAACCCGGCCGGCATGATTTTTACCGAAGGCAGCACGCTCGCGGTCGGCGCGACGACGGCCCAGCCGTTTCTCCGTCTGCATTTGACGCCGGCGCCGGGCGTCACTGCCGCCCAGGCCCGCGCGTTGCACGATCTCGAGAATCAGGAGACCGACATCAAACGCCAGGACTCCGTTTTCTTCGGTTTCACCTCGCGCTTGACGGACCATATCGCGATCGGCCTTCTGGCCTCGTTGCCGACATACGAGGTTATTCAACTGCACCCGATCGACGCCCACTTGCCGTCCTTCATAATGTACGAAGACAACGCCAAACAAGCCGTGACTTACGCCAGCATCGCGATCACGCCCGTCTCCGGCTTCGGTTTCGCCGGCGGCGTTTCGGTCTTCGCCAACTGCAAAGGCGTGTTCACCCTGCCGATCACCGTCGACAACTCGCAGTCGGTGACGCCGAACAGCAAGTCGGGCAAGCCGCTCGATGTGAACTCCGACCTGACGCTCGATTTCCCGTACAGCTACTCGCCCTATGCCGGCGTGATCTATCGCCCGTACGAGTGGCTGCGCTTCGGCGCGACCTATCGCGGGCCGTTCGAGTGGGATGTCAAAGTCCGGCTGAACGCCGACCTCAGCCTCGACAACTACACGATCAACCTGGCGCAACTGGGGAAACTGCTGCCCGGCGTCTTCCCGCTCAAGGCCGTGGTCTCGATCTCGGCGCCGGCGCTGGGCAAGACGCCCATCCGCGTGCCGGTCGACTTGTCGGGTCTCAGCGGCCTGGTGACGCTCAACGCGTCGGCGCCGGTCAGCATGCTCGCCGACATGGCCGACCACTGGAAACCGCAGGAAATCGCCTTCGGCAGCTCGGCCGAAATCGGCGACGCCTGGACGGTCAGCGCCGATGCCACGTGGCAGGGTTGGTCGCAATTTCCGTCGCCGAACCTGCACTTCACCGTCGACAACATCAACGTGCAGCTTTCCACCTTGCCGACCACCATCACCGCGCGGCTGCGCACCTTGACCGTGCCCATCCTCGGCACGATCGGGCCGTTGCCGCCGGTGCAGGTGAGCATTCCCGGCATCAGCACCCAACTCAACTTGCGGTTTCCGATGGCGTCCGTGGCGAAACCGGTTACGCACGATATCGTCATCCCGCGCCTCGGCGTCGAGCGCCGCCTGCCGCCCATTCGGAGCAACACCTGGCTGACGGACACGCGCTTCTCGTTGCGCGCCGGCTACGCTTTCGAGCAGAGCCCGTACACGCCCCAGCGCGGCTACGTCAATCTGGTCGATCCCGACAAGCACATCGTGACCGCCGGAGTCGGCATCTTGTTCAACCGCAAGGTTTCGTTCGATATCTACGGCGAGAGCCATTTCCTGACGCCGATCCGGTTTGCAAAATCAACGGTCGACCCGGCGGAGCCTTTTGACGCCGTGGCCGCGAACGGGTACGTTTTGTCCGGCGGCGCCAGCTTGTCGTACCACTGGTGAACCCCGAGGAGGCGCAACGTGGAAGAAAAAGAGAAACCGGCGGAAAAACCGAAAGCGAAGGAAGCCGAAAAGAGCCTGGGCAAACGCTTGCAGAAGGCGGCGCTCTCGCGCGTGATGAAGTACATCCAATCGCCGCAGGGCATGGCGACCTTCAACAAGCTGATGGATGCGAAGAAACGCACCGACAACCGACTCAGCGCACTATACGAGAGCGCGGGCTTGCCCAGTTTGCGCGGCAAGCACCAGGTCGAGTGGGTCGTCGACCGTCAGGCCAAACGCATTCGCGATCTTACCGGCGAACTCGATCAGATCGAGGACGCGCTGAAGCGACTCGAAAAAACAATCGCCGCGCCGCCGGTCGAGCCGATCGCGACGCCCGTGGAAGCGGTTGCGCCGCCCGTGGAGATCGTTGCGGCGCCCGCCGAAGCCGTTGCGCCGCCGGCCGAACCGGCCGAACCGGTCGAGCCCGTCGCGCCGCCGGCGCCGACCGTCCGGCGTGCGACCAAGAAAGCCATTGCGCCCCAGCCGGCGCCGCAGCCGAAAAAGACCCCGAAAATAACGCCCGCGAAATTGACGCCGGCGAAAAAAACGCCTGCAAAAGAAGCGCCCGCGAAGAACGCGTCCGCGAAAAAAACGCCGGCGGCGAAGGCCGTCCAGTCAAAAGCGCCCGCGAAGCCCAAGCCGCTCGGCGCGGCGAGTCATTCCGTGAACGCCGCCGCGGCGCGCAAATCGTTGCTGGACCTGGATTGGAAAGGCAAGCCGAAGAAAAAATAAGGGCGCGTCGGTTCCGGTCAGTTTCCCGTCATCAGAATATTGCACGTCGGCGTGCACGACAGCGAGATCGCGTTGTTCGCGCTGCTGAACTGTCCGGAACACGAGAGGCTCGCGCCGCCCTGGTTCGTGACGGAGACGGAGCCGTCGGGGCCGACCATCCCGGTCCAACTGCCGATGACCGAGTACGTAGTCAGGGTGCACGCGTACTGGGTGATGAAGACCGCCGAACCGATCAGCGTCGGATCGCAATAGGTGTCGACGTACCAATCGCCGCCGAGGAACGGGCACGCGGCGGTGTCGTCGTCAGCCGCGGCATCGTCGTCCGCCGGCTGGATGAGCGAACGGGTGACGGTTCCGCCGCACGAAAAAGCAAACACGACGGCCAGACCGAGCATCGCCGACATCGACCACAAAAATACCCGACGCATCTTCGCTCCTTTGACTAACGGCGGCCGGAATCGACCTTGGCCGTTTTTATTATCACGCCCGGCCGCAGCCGACAAGTTGCCACACAACGCGCCGGGGCCGCAAGCAAATTTGCGGATTGTCGATTGCGGATTGCCGAACCTGCAACCTGCCTTCTCCGAGGCTATGGTAGGCAGGCTCTGAATCCCGAATCCCGAGTCCCGAGTCCCGAACCCCGCTCCCCCCCCTATCGGGTTGCTTCGCCGCGCGGGAAAGGTTGAAATAGCGCCGCTTAGAAAAGGAACGGCGCCATGCCTCGTTTGTTGTTCCCGGTTCTGCTGCTGTCGTTGACCGTCGTTTTCCTCGCCTGCGGCGCCGGCCCGTCGCATGATCGCGCCGCGGCGCCGGCGGCGGACGACGACGCCTCGCCGGCCTGCGTCGACGGCGAACGCCGTTGCGTGCCGCCCGCCGCGGTCGAGCAATGCGCCGCCGGCCGCTGGACCGGCGCGCCCCCGTGCGGCCGCATGCAGTACTGCAATTTCGGCGAGTGCGTCGACACGCTGCTCGATTTGCCCGCCGACGAATTGCCGCACTGGGATCTCTTCGAATGGTGGTACTGGACCGGCAACCTCACCGACGCCGACGGCAATCTGTACGGCTTCGAACTCACGTTCTTCTACGCCGGCAGCCTTTTCGGCATCGACTCCTGGATGGTCAACACCGCCGTGACCGACGAACGCACGGGTCGCCACCGGCGCGCGAGCTGGTTCGATTTGCACAAACCCGAGGTCATCGGTGACGAACTGCGCCTGAACAGCCGCGACGCGGGCGCGACCGGCTGGCCGGACGCGGTCTATCAATTGTCGGCGCCGGCCGAGGACGCGTCGTTCGATCTGACTATCGTCGACGACAAAGGCGCCGCCCAGCACGGCGGCAACGGCGTGGTGCGGATGAGTTCGCGGACCACCGATTCGTTCTATTACTCGCGCACGCGGATGAACGTCGCCGGTTCGCTCGCGTTCGACGGCCGCACGCTGGACGTCGCTGGCGAGGCGTGGATGGACCACCAGTGGGGCGATTTCATGCTCTTCGTCTTGCTCGGCTGGGATTGGTATTCGTTGCAATTCTCCGACGGCACGGAACTGATGTATTTCGTTTTCCGCGGCAGCGAGACGGACCCGAGCGTGATCGACATGGCGGCCGGCACCTACGTGGACGCCAACGGCAATCAGACGCTCCTGTCGCAGGCCGATGTGCAATCGACCCCGCTCGATCATTGGACCAGTTCCGTGACCGGCGGCGTGTATCCGCAAAACTGGCACTTCGTCGCGCCCTCGCTCGGCCTGGACGTCGACATCGAGACCAAAGTGCCCGATCAGGAAATGCCCAATCCGATGTGGAATTATTGGGAAGGCCTGATCCACATCGACGGCGTCAAAGGCGGCGCCCCGATCGACGGCCTCGGCTACGTTGAGCTTTCCGGTTACGCCGGCCGGCCGTTGTTGTGGTTCTTGTTCCCTAACGAATGGGGCGAGTAGGCGACAAATTGCGGATTGCGGATTTCGGATAGCGGAATGCCGAACCAGCCTTCGCCAAGGCTCCGGCAGGCAGGCCTCGAATCCCGGAACCTGAAACCCGGAACCCGGAACCCGAATCCCGAACCCGGAGACAACGCTTGATGCGCAAACCAAATTTCTTCGACACGCTCGCGGCCCGTCAGAACGCCCCCGCTTTTACCGAGGGCTGGCAGGAGTTCCCCTGGAATCACCCGCGCCTGTCGCCGCGGATTCTCGACGTCCATCTCGATCCGCTCACCGAGCAGGCCAGCCGCCCGCCCGATCGCATCGCCGCCGAAAGCGCCTTTCTTGACGGCGCGCTGAACGACGCCCTCGGCCGGCCCGCCCGCGTCTGCGACCTCACCTGCGGCCCCGGCCTTTACAGTATGAATTTGGCGGCGCGGGCGCACGAGGTCGTCGGCGTCGATTACGCGCCCGCGGTGATCGACTATGCGCGCCGGCAGGCCGCGGCGCGCGGCGTCGCGGCGACCTTCATTCAGGCCGACGCCCGCACGGTGGAATTCCCGCCCCGGCGTTTCGACGCGACGTTGATGATCTACGCGCAGCCGAATTCGTTTCCGACCCCGGTGCTGCAGACGCTGCTGCGCAAGATTCGCCGCTGGACGTCGCCGGACGGCCTGCTCGTGCTCGAGTTTGTCGCCCGCTGCGAATTGCGCAGCGACGTCGGACGCACCTGGGAAATTCGCGAGGAGAGTTTTCTCCACGACGGCCCGCACTTGTGGCTGGAAGACAAACGTTTTCTGCCCGACCGCCGCATGCAGGTGCACCGGA
>Ga0181520_10008005_pt1 | contig 15240 bp, 16 predicted proteins | sample PEATcosm2014_Bin_29_FD_132451 | JGI IMG/M metagenome (GOLD analysis project Ga0181520, IMG submission 132451) | Peatland microbial communities from MTU Mesocosm Facility, Houghton, MI, USA - PEATcosm2014_Bin02_30_metaG | ecosystem: Environmental > Terrestrial > Soil > Wetlands > Peat | place...
ATTTTGGCGTCTTGGCCTTAAAAATTTTTCCGCTTAGCTTCGGCTAAACGTCAAAATTTGTTAAGGGCCAATCCGCTCAAAATCCTGTAATTTCGCCTACAAATTATTTTTAAAATAGGTTCTTAGTATTATCCGTATAATCAGTATCCAAATCCGTATATCCGTATCATAATACATTCTAACAAAATAACCCCACTCTTGCGAATGAGGTTACCTTATAGCGTTTATATTCGCGTCAATATTCTTCGCGACTAAATTCGCTTCTATAACTTGAAATCGTCTATAGAATCTTCGCTGGTTCCTGAGCTCTGTCCCATAGGGGCGCCCTGGCGGCCCATGTCGCGACCCATATCGCCGCTCATTTCGCGGCGAGGGCCTCTGTGGGAACCTTCCGGTTCATAAATCTTCAGGTTCACGCGAGCCTTGTGCTTGGCGCCTACGACGCGAAGCAGAGTGCGAATAGCTTTGGCGGTTTGGCCCATGCGGCCTATAACCTGACCCATATCTTCGGGGTTCAAATGAAGAGTAATTAATACTCCCATTTCGTCCACTACGCGCTCGGTTTTTACATCATCCGGATGGTCAACCAAAGCTTTTACGAGGAACTCTACAAATGCCTGATCTTGCTCCATAATAATAGAATTTCTGTGATAGCGTATTTCTGGCTTCGACCTTTTCATTAGCTCTGCTATCTTGGAGATATTATATCGCAGAGGATTTAGAGTGTCAATTGTCATTGTGTATGTCATTGCGAGTGCATCCGAAGCAATCTTATCTGGAATAAAGATTGCCGCGCCCGGCCTTCGTAGCCGATAATTACAGTTTGATAATCATCAAAAGCTGGTTATATAATCAACCTTTACTATTTATACGATCGGTACTTCGGCGGAGTGGGCTCGGTCAGATAAAGCCCTGACCTCCTCGCAATGACACATTAAAACCCCACCAGCTTGGGTGGGGTTTTAACGATTGATAATTTTTTAAGCCGCAGGTTGCTGTGGGGTTGTCTCTTCCGGAATGGCCTTGCTTTCTTCAACGGCTGGAATTTCTACCGGTTTTTCTTCAACCTTGGATTCCACTTCAGCAGTCGCTTCGGCGGCCTCAACCGGTGTTTCGACGGCCGGGGCATCGGCAGGTTTTTCAACTACGGGCTCAACGGGCTTTTTGGGAATGTTGAACGCTTTAACTTTTTTGCCGTCAAACAAACTTTTTGTGATTAAAAGATTTTGGACGGTTTCGCTCAAGGAAATTTTTTGGCCGAGCCAGTATTTTAAGCGCTCTTCTTTGACCTGGAACTTTTTTGTGCGGGTATTATAGCTTCCCAAAACTTCGGTAACTTTTTTGGTTACCGGCGCTTCCTTTTCCGCCAGCACGATTCTAAAATCCGCCTGATTCTTTTTGCCGGTTCTTTGGAGTCTAATAATAAGCATTTTTAGATTAAAGTTTTATGATTAAAGATTAAAGAAAAAACATGGCGTCATCCCAAGCGGAGCGAAGGATCTCTTAAGCAGCAAACTCAGAGAAACTTTAAACCGTTTAAATGACTTGTGAGCGTGCAAATATCTTACCAGTTTTACCCGTTCCCGTCAACCGCTGATGTTTGTGTCATTGCGAGGAGCCCCGAGTGCATGCGAGGGGCGACGCGGCAATCTTATCTTTCCTTATTAAAAGATTGTTTCGGCTGCTACTGCAATGACACCATAGAACGCCCTATTGACTCTCTCTCTCTCTACAATCTCCTACAATAATTTATCGCGGATACCCGCAAAAGTCGGCGGAAATCCGGAGTCATACTGACAGGAGGAAAAACATGGACTACACCCTTGAAACTGCGGTAAAAGGAAAGTGGAGCGTCCAATTCGGAAGGCAAATACCAGTTAATCTGGACAACGAAGGTACCCGAGTACCCATACGTATGATACTTTTGGAAGCGTATGCGCTCACCGGCGGCAAGCTGGATCAGGTTTTTGACAGCACGCATCCCACACCTAGATTCTCAATCGTGGAAGTTCGGGAGCCATCCAGCCCGAAAGAACGGGGTTTTATCAAAGCTGGTTTTGCGGTGTTTTAGCTATATGTCCCCGTGCCTAGGCCGAGACCCGTTCGGCGCAAATCACAAAAAAGCTTTGGCCGCCGCGCATGATTCAACGCGCGGACGCCACGGCTTTTTCTTTTTACCAAATTAAAATCACATTATTTCACGGCCGTGAAATAATGTGATTTACAATGTTTACTATTTCCTAATTTTTTATTTCTCTATTTCTATGTCTTATGTGTCTATTAATCCACCACGCCGCGCCGATGATGATAATTAAGATTATCAGCAAATCCAAATTGTGGAATTGGTTGTGGAGACTCGACCAATTTTGTCCAAGCTTTTGGCCGATGTAGGCTAAAAGAAGACTCCATAAAAATGAGCCTAAAAAAGTAAACAATAAAAATTTCCAAAAAACCTCTTCGGCCAAGCCCGCGGCAAAGGCGATAAAACTGCGCACGATGGGTAACAGCTGGCCGATAAAAATCGCAATGCTTCCGAACTTGGCAAAAAATTTTTCGGTCATATTCAAATCGTGGTGTGAAATCAAAATATATTTGCCGAATTTTACAATCAACGACCGTCCGCCTTTGTAACCAATATAATATGCGATTGATGAGCCCAGACAGCTTCCCAAACCGCCGACCAAAGCTATCAGCCAAATATTAAACCTTCCTGTTGACGCCAAAAAACCGGCAAAAGGCAAAATCACTTCGCTGGGAATGGGAACAGCCACGGTCTGCAAAGCCATTAAAAGACCAACCCCGGCATAGCCCAGGGTTGAGATAGTATGGATGATAAAATTGGTGGCGACCGATAATATTGATGGCATAAAACATACATTAATCACGGCGTCATTCTGAGGGAGTGCATCCGACCGAAGAATCTCAAATAAGAGATCCCTCGCCCCGCTTTGTATTACTGTTAAGGGCTCGGGATGACGCCGCTAACGCGGCGTCATTTTGCAAACGCTTTCGCCTGTTCCAATTTGACCGACAGCAGCTTGGATATCCCATCATCCCCCATAGTCACGCCGTAAAGCATGGTGGCTTGGGCCATGGTTTCGCGGTTGTGGGTTATTGTGACAAATTGAGTTTGGTTGGCTAGGGTGCCTAAAATCTGTCCAAAACGGATGGTGTTGGCGTCGTCCAACGCCGCGTCAACTTCGTCAAGAACGACAAAAGGCGAAGGGAAACAGGAAAGTAAGCTGCACAAAAGCGCGATTGATGTTAAAGCTCTCTCTCCCCCGGACAATGCCTGAATGGAAGCCAATTTTTTTCCCGGCGGCGTGGCTTTTATATCTATGCCGATTATATTTGAGGCTCCTTGTTCGTATTTTTGCACGACTTTTTCTTCCGGCCTCAAAACCTCCGGCGCATCGGCCGTTTCACCGGCAACTTCCGATAAATCCACCGCCTGGGCGGACGGTTCGTCTGCGGATTTTAAAATGCTCAAATACGCGCGGCCTCCGTTAAACAATACCCTGAAATAAAATTCAAACTTTTCGTTAATTTTGTTAAAAGATTCGTTAAACCTTTGTTTAATATGCACATCAAGCTCGTCTATAATCTGACGCAAATCTTCCATCCCGTGTTTTAAATCCGCCACCTGCGTGCTTAAATTTGTATAGCGGGCCTCGGTTTCCTGATATTCTTTTAAGGTCAGCTCATCCATACCGCCGATGGTTTCCAGCTGATTTTTTAGCCGAGCCATTTTGCCTTCCAAATCTTCCGTCTGACTTTTTATTTCGGATGCCTGCAAATCTTTCCATTCCTGATGCCCCAAAATCCTGCCGACTTCTTCGGCCAAAACCTGCATTTGGGTATCTAACTTGGCTTTTTCAATATTCACTAAGGATTCCTGATCTTTTATTTTGGAGATTTTATCCTGCAAATCCCGGAACTCATTTTCCATTTGCCTAAGCTCCTTTTGCCGCGCGTCCTGCTCCTGATAATGCCCCTTTAGCTGATTTTCCACGGCCAAAATTTCGGCGCCCAAAACTTCCACTTCTTTTTTTATCCTCGCTTCCTCAGCCAGCAAATCCTGCCAAAACGCGTCCGGCGAAGAGCTTTGCGCCTTTTTTAGCTCCAAATCAAAATGCAGTTTTTCCTGCTGGAGACCGCTTAGCTCCCTTTCCAAAAAATCCAACGATAGCTTGGATTTGCTCATATTCAACTGCGCGGTATTAACCTCATTCCCCAAAAGCTCTTTTTGTTTAAGCAGGCCGTCCAGCTCATGTTTTAGCGCCGCGGCGCTTTGCTGGGGATCCAGCACGGCGGTTTTAGCCAAATTTTTAAATTTGGCGAAATTTCGCGCCATAGCTTCGGCCTTGCTTTTTATTTGCGCCGGATCGGCATTTTTTGATAATGCCTGATACAAATCGCTCCACGCATTTTCCAAAACAGTCAACTCCAAGCCCACCAGGCCCCAGTCAATTTGCGCCGGGTTGTTTAATTTTTGGGAAAGCGCATTAAGCTTTTTATTAACTTCTTCCAAAGCCTTAAACTGGCCGACAAATAAAAATTCTTCTTTTTGTTTTTGGGTCGATGCCGCCTGGATTTTATTTTTTATTTCCTCAATTTTTCCGGCTCGGGTGTGGACTTCCACCTGCAAACTTTGGGCGTCGCCGGAAACGGCGGTTTTTTGGCTCTGCATTTTGCCGCGCACCAAGCTTAAATCTTCCAAAAGCTTATTTTTTGGCGCTTGCAGGCTGTTTAGCTCATCCTGAATTAGTTTAAAAGCACTCCCCCCCTGCTGGTTGGAAGTTTCCAGGTTTTCCAGCTTTGCCCGAAGCTGGCGCGAGTTTTCCTCCAAAGTTTTTTTTACGCCGCCCAGCTCCCCAAGCTGTTTTAAAAATCTGTCCAGACCGTGCTTCAACTGCCAAAAAGTCCTGCCAAAAAACTCGCGGCTGTAAACTTTCAATTCCGTTTCAATTTCCGCCCTGGCTTCCAGTTTTTTTGCCTGGCGACGGAGAGATTTTAACCGCGGCTCAATTTCCGCGATTAAATCCTCGGCCCGCATTAAATTCTGCGCCGTCTGTTCCAGCCTCCGCAGGGTCTTTTCGCGCTTCATATAATACGATTTTACCCCGCTGGCCTCGTCCAGCAAACTTTTGACCTCGGCCGGGCCGGCCAAAATCATCTGGTCAATGGTTCCCTGGCCGATTACGGTATAACGCGAAGTACCGATGTTGCTTTTTAAAACAAGCTCCACGACATCCAGCAAACGGACTTTGTTGCCGTTAATTAAATATTCGCTTTCGCCGCTGCGGTCTATGGTGCGGCCGATGCTGACTTCCGAACTGTCCACGGGGATGCGATGATCGGCATTATCAAAAGTCGCGGTAACCTCGGCAAAACCCTGCCTCACTTTTTTATCACTGCCGGCAAAAATTACGTCGTCGGCTTTTTTTCCCCGAATAAGCTTGGCGCTTTGCTCGCCCAAAACCCAGCGGATGGCGTCGGCCACATTGCTCTTACCGCTGCCGTTGGGCCCCACAATGGCAATAACGCCGCTGGAAAACTCCAGCGTGGTTTTTTGGGCAAAACTTTTAAATCCGTGGATTTCAAGCCTCTTTAAATACATATTGACAAGCTTTTTTTTTCTGTTAAAATTATCTTATAGGTCTTCGGCCCGTAGTTTTCGCACCACACTTGCGGGGAGCCTTTAAAAGCTTTCGGCCGTGGTTTTACACTACACTTGCGGAAGGCCTTCTAAAATAAGCTTTCTACATAAGCCCTCATAAGCTTCCGGAAGGCTTTTTTTATTTTGGAAAAACTGATATAAAATATTTTTTGCCGCTTCTTTTATCCGCCATAATTTGAACACTAAACTCTGTCCCTTCCTTAGTTTTTCCATAAAAACGATACAACATCACCGAACGCCTGTTTACATTATCCAGTAAGTGAGGTTCATATTTGCAATTTTTAATCAAATCCAAAGCGCACGCATACAACTTAAGCCTCCTTACCCGGTCGTGAGAATTTTTGTGATGCAAATGTTCCCAAAAATAATCCAGAAAAATTTTCTGTTTCTTAAAGTAAGCCGATCTAATATACGGCTTTCGTTTTGACTTTTTCCTAATTTCCTTATAAATAGCAAGTACAAGCGGGTAAACTTCGCCGTAATCAGAACCTGAAATTGATTTTTGTTTTGACTGATAAACTTTCATTTTAAAAATTATTTTGTTTCAAAGCGTTTTCCGCCGCGGCAAGCTCCGCCTCCTGTTTGCTGGGGCCGGTGCCCTGGCCGACTTCCTGCTCGCCAATGTAAGCGCCGACCACAAATACTTTATTGTGATCCGGGCCGGTTTCGGAAACTACGCCGTAAGTGGGAGTCAGCCCGCGCTTTTCCTGGACAATCTCCTGGAGTTTTGATTTGGGATCCATATAGCTGCCGCCGGTAATAACCGCCGGCAGTTCCACCAAGACCTCTTTGGCGATAAAGTTTGTGGTGGCCTGGTAGCCCAAATCCAAATACAGCGCGCCGATAACCGCCTCTATGCAATTGGCCAAAATAACCTGCCTGGCCCGGCCGGTGTCCTTGGCCTCGCCGCGCGACATCAACAAAAATTTTTCAAAACCCAGGCGCTTGGCAATATCGGACAGCATTTTATAATTCACCAAGGCGCTCCTAAAATTTGTCAGTTCTCCTTCCGGATGCGGATAATTTTTATAAAGATATTCCGTGGCCACCAATTCCAAAACCGCGTCGCCCAAAAACTCCAACCTTTCATTGTGGGGCAAATGAAAACCCCGGTTCTCGTTTAGATAGGACCGGTGGGTAAAAGCTGACAAAAACAATTCGGCATTCTGGATTTTTACGCCGAGAATTTTTTCAAGTTCCAATTTATCCAAAGAGGGCATCGTTTATTCTTTCCATCATCTTTTATCTCTAATCCTTGTTTTTCGGACAAAGGGCCAAAGATGAAAGATTATTAAAAGTTAATATTATTACTTCTGCCCTGTACCAGTCGTCGTCTGACTCCTCCGGTGCAGGGCATGTACCATTCGCCCTGCTTATGATCATGGCGCGCGGCAGCGCCATATACCTGAGCGGAGCGAATGGTACATGGTGGGCGGCGAAGGAATCGGACCTTCGACCCTTTCTACGTCAAAGAAATGCTCTACCACTGAGCTAGCCGCCCTTATACAATTGATTTGCTTCCGATGTTATCAGCCTGCTTAAAACCGCTTTCTCGCTTTCCGGATCTTTTTTACGCGCGATAATATCCAAAAACAGTAGCACCAAAAAACTGTTCAAAAACGCCGCGGCGAAGGCCGTTATAGAAAGCAAAATCAATAATAATATCCATATTGTAGCAGAATGAACGGGAACTGAAAACCCCTGGGGCGTTTTAAGACTGCTTAAGGCGCCGTGCACCATAGCAAAGGAAATTCCGTGCGCCAACAGCAAAGCAAAGGCAATTAGCGCCGCCAGGGAAATTCTTTTATTCCAGGTATCCGCCGCCAAAGCTAAAGCCGGCGCAAACCGCTGTCCGCATAAAACAACATAAAGTATTGCCAAAGTGGAGGTTGCGGAAATAATGCTGGAAAGCAGCGCTGAAAAAAGCCAGTCAGGATATATAAATTTCGCGGCCGCCATCACCGCAGCGGAACAAAGCACGATTGCGCACATAGTCAGACAGTTGTTAAAAAAGGTTTTCCGCTTTATTTGATTTTTAAGCCGCGACGCATACGCGGATATATCCAGCCACAGCCAGACAGTGGCCGGAGCCATTATAATGACCGCTAAAATTAACCAACAAACGGAAAACGGTTTTAGCAAATGATAGGGCTGTAAAAGTTCTCCGACGGAATAAAGTACGGCCGCCTGGACCAATGCTAAAATCCACCAGCGCGGAAAACGGCTGGTGGACAGGAAAGCTTCATAAAAAATTTGCCGCAATCTTTGCATAATTCCTGGAGAGGCCGGAAAGACTGGCAATTTTATGCAGTGAGGACTGTTCGACGAAGTTAATTTAGCCCCCAGGCTAAATTAACGAGGAGCCCCGCAACAAATAAAATTGTCAGGATTTCCGGCCTTACTTAAAATTAAAATTGTTAAACCGGCTTGGGAACATCGGTATCCGCCGGCACGGCCGGCTCAATTTGCACTATTGGTTCATTCTCCGGGGCTCTCTCTTTTTCCGGCGGAATAATATCCTTGACTATGGCGTAAAAATCTTCCTGCTCCAACGTTTCATCCTTTACAAGCCTATGGGCAATAGTATCCAAATAACTTCTGTATTTGGTTAAAACTTCCGTAGCCCGCCCGAGCCCCTGCTTCATAATTTTGGATACTTCCTCGTCTATTGTTTTGGCAACCGCCTCGCTGTAATTGCGCTGTTCCGATATTTCCCTTCCCAAAAAGACCATCTCGTGCTGGTCGCCCAAAACTATCGGCCCGATTTCTTCGCTCATCCCGTAATTCATTACCAGCTTTCTGGCCATGGCTGTCGCGACTTTAAGATCGTTGGAAGCACCCGTGGTCAGCTCTTTAAACACCAGCTTTTCCGCCGCGTAGCCTCCAAGCAAAGCGGCAATTTCATCCAAAAAGCTCTGCTTGGTATGCAGGTGCTTGTCTTCAAAAGGAAGCTTCATTGTGTAGCCGGCGGCCCTGCCGCGGGAAATTATGGAAACTTTATGGACCGGATCGGAAAATAATAAAACACTGCCGATTAACGCGTGGCCGCCTTCGTGAAAAGCCGTGACTTCTTTTTCTTTGACGGAAAGGATATGGCTTTTGCGCTCTGGCCCCAGCAAAACTTTTTCTATGGACTCTTTGAGTTCCGTACCGCCGATTTCTTTTTTATCCAACCGGGCTGTTAAAATCGCGGCTTCGTTGATTAAGTTGGCCAAATCGGCGCCGGAAAAACCCGGCGTGCGTTCGGCGATTTTACGCAAGTCCACGCCCTTGGCCATGGGCTTATTTTTGGAATGGACTTTTAATATTGCTTCGCGGTCGTTAATGTCCGGCAAATCCAAAATGACCTGGCGGTCAAAACGCCCCGGCCTAAGCAATGCCGGATCCAAAACATCCGGCCGGTTTGTGGCGGCCATAACAATCACGTTGGTGTCGGTTTCAAAACCGTCCATTTCTACTAATATTTGATTTAAAGTCTGCTCGCGCTCATCGTGCCCGCCGCCTAAGCCGGCGCCGCGCTGTCTGCCGACGGCGTCAATTTCATCAATAAAAATAATGCAGGGCGCGTTCTTTTTGGCTTTCTTAAAAAGGTCGCGCACACGCGCCGCGCCGACGCCCACGAACATTTCCACAAACTCCGAGCCGGAAATATGGAAAAACGGCACGTTTGCTTCACCGGCCACGGCCCGGGCCAGCATGGTTTTGCCCACGCCGGGAGCGCCCAAAAGCAAAACGCCTTTGGGAATTTTCGCGCCCAATTGCAAAAACTTTTGGGGAAAACGCAAAAATTCCACAATTTCCTTGAGTTCTTCCTTGGCTTCTTTAGCTCCGGCGACATCGGCAAACTTTACGCGGTTCTTGCGCTCGTCGTTTAATTTTACACCGCTCTGCCCAAATGAGAGCGCGCGGTTGTTTGAGCCCTGCACCTGACGCATCATAAAATAGATGAATAAAGAAATAACCACTATCGGCAATAAAATCGGCCAAAGGTTGTTGGCCAAATTAGTCCAAGTACTGCCGTTGTCATTTTGGATGGTGACGCCGCGAATTTTATCCGTGGAAATGCCGCTGTCCTTTAAAACTTCATAAATAGTTTCGTTAGGTGACAACTGCGCGGCTTCCTGCGTATCGCTGTCCTTAATTTTTACGGTTACCGTGGTGTCAGTAACCGTCAGGGTATCAACCTTTTGCTGGTCAATTAAATTGACAATGTCGCTGATGGAAACCTGCTGGACTTTGGTGTTGCTGGAAAACGCTGAAAAAATCAGGGTAATTAAAAGGAACCCCGCCAAAATAAGAATAATGTTTTTGATAATCTTTCCCATAACAATCCTTTACTACACCTTTACTACAAATGATTAATCGTTTATGTATTATACAAAAATTTTGCAGATGAAGCAATGGGTTAACAAAAAGCAGGCTTGCCCGCCTTTCCCGTATAACTAAAATTATTGTGATTCGTGAATCTGCATGGCGGCGCCAGCCAGCCGACTTGTCCGACGTAGCTTTATGCGGAGTCGGAAACCCAAAGGACGAAGGCTGGTGCCGGGGACAGGAGTTGAACCTGCATGAGATTGCTCTCGCTGGGTCCTAAACCCAGTGCGTCTGCCGTTTCGCCACCCCGGCATAAATATAGTATAAAGTATAAAGTAAAAAGTATAAAGTGCCGTGCGACTTTTCCCTTTTCCCTTTTTCCTTTCTACTTTCTACTTTCTACTTTTACCTCGACCAAACCGACAACAAAAAACATCCTTTAAATTTAACAAAGGATGCTTTTGACTTACGAACGATTGCTAATTATTGTATGAGTCTGTCCCCGCCGGTAAGGGTTGAGGCGATTATGCTGACAATGGTGTAAGCCAAAATTACTACCACCAACCCCATCACAAAATTTATGATGGTTTTTTTGCCTTTTTCCGACATTTCCTCGTTGCCTCCGGCGGCCATATACCAATAACCTCCGAGCACCAACATCACCACCGCGATAAGCCCGGCAAAACTCAATAAAATTTTAACCAACGCCAGCACAAAACCAGTCAAACTGGTGCTGGCCGCAATGCCGGTGGTGTATTCGGATGGCGGCAAACAAACGCCGTTTACCGAAGTTAAATTAGCAGGGCAAGGTATGCCGGATTGAGTTGTCGGCGCCAGAGGTTGGGTTCCCGAAGGGTTTCCATATTTTTGAGCGCACTGAATCTGGTTTCCGGTTGGAATTTCCGGATCACCCCCTTCTAGACAATTTGTATATCCTGTCGGCTGGCTGGCGCCGGTTGCATTAGGCACCACGCACTGGGATGAAAGGCAGGCCAGGCCTGTTTTGCTCGTCCAACAATCGTTATTAGTCGTACAAGGTGTGCCGGAGACTACTGACTCACAAGTATTTCCGTGTAAAGTATCACAAAATAATCCTGTTGCGCAATCAGTATTATAAGAGCAAGTCCCTCCCAGCGGCGTATCGGCAAAAACCCTGATCGGACTTATCAAAAAACCAAGACTTAAAAGTCCACAAACAAAACAACTTAAACCAAAAACTTTAATTTTATAATTTTGTTTCATTTTAGATACTAACTTAATAAGGGATTCCTCCCGCCTCCGCCAAGGCTATGGCGGGCAAGCCACTCGTCGGGGCCGGCCTCGCCCGACGAAGCTTTAGCGAAGTCGGGTCGGGATGGACACCCTTGATTGAACTTTGTATCAGCGCCATGTCAGCGTAGCTATCCGCGCCATATCAGCGTTTTTTAAAAACCATACCCGCTGTTACTGCCAACCAAATTTACTATAACGTTAATTATGGCGTAAGCCAAAACTATTACCACTATCCCGATAATGGCGTTGATTAAAGTTTTTTTACCTTTTTCCGCCGTTTCCTCGTTGCCTCCGGAAACTAAATATTGATAGCCGCCGATAATCACAAAAACAACCGCGATAACGCCGCCGAATGTCAATAATATATTCACGACGCGCACAATCAAATCACTTAAACTTTGCGAACCGTTAAGTCCGCCAGTTCCAAAAAGCCCCTGCAATCCGGAAACTGACAGGCCGTTACTCACGGTGTTTGCCTGGGCGTAAACCCAAACCGGCAAAGCCAATAACGCCGCCGGCACAAAATATTTGATCTTGGCTAATAATTTTTGTTTCATATTGATTGTTCTTTGTGATTAATATTTTCAGTCCCGAAATCAAAAATTTTTTAATCTCGGGACCGGCCCCAAACCAACTTAAATCAATTTTTAGTTTGGGGCTCTCTTTAGTTAGCCTGGCTGCCGTTGCCGGCGCTGGACACCAAATTGGCCACCACGTTCACAATTACGTAAGAAAGAATAATAATCACAATACCGATAATCGCGTTAACCGCGGTACTTTTGCCTTTTTCGGCGGTTTCCTCATTGCCCGCGGAAACCACATACCAAAAGCCGCCGATAATTAAGAACAGTATGGCTACGCCAAAGGCTATGCCGAGCAACCAGTTAATTACGGTTCTAATTAAGCCGCCCACGGTATTGCCCGCGTTACAGTTTTGGAAAGTTGGATTGCAGTAACTGGAATTTACTCCAACCTGTGCCCTGGTAATCGCAAAAGGCGCCAATGTAATGCCCACTACCAGCAGGACTTCCAAAACTTTTATTAAATTAATTTTTTTCACTATTTGTTTCAAGCTGTTCACCCCCTTTCGGAGTATCTATGGAATAATAGATATTTTTATTGATTAAATTATAGCACGGAAGTCAGAAGTCGGAAAGTCGGAGGGTCGGATAGATCAGAAAATCGGATTAATCGGATTTATCAGAATTGAAGTTTTTCCATTTTTTAATCAGATTGTTAATTTGTTTAGAAACTATTCGATAATGACTAATTAAAGCTTCACAGGTTTCAGGTTTTATCCCCGGAAAACCAATTATTCTTATTTGTTTTAAATGCGTAACCACTTCGTCGGAAGAACCGAGGGCCATTAAGAGAAATCTTTTGAACTCTTTTTCCGACCTTCGTTTGGCAAAACCTTCTGTAATCGTTGCCGGAACTGATTTAGCTGAACCAGTTAGCTGATCTTTTAACCGAAACTCGTCTTTTGGTAATAAACCAGCCAGTTTATAAATCGGTTTAAGCAATTTCATCGACCTCCTATAAACCTCTAAATCCTCCACATCTTTAATCATATAACCTTACCTTTAAATTTCCACCCTCCTATTTTCCGACTTCCGACTATCCGACATTCCGACTTACTGCCCCAGCGTTACCACGCTAGCCAAAATTCTTACAATGGCCGCGGCCATAATAATTACCACCAAGCCGATAACCGCATTAATTAAAATTTTCTTTCCCTTTTCCGACTGTTCCTCGTTGCCTGCCGAAGTCAAATAAAAGAATCCGCCCACGATTAAAAATAATATCGCTACCACGCCTGAGAAATTAATGAGCGTATCTATAACAAAAATCGCCAGACCGCTGGCCGAGCAAAAATAACTTTTATTAATCCAGTCAAAAGCGCCGGCAAAATAGGTCAAAAAGTTAGTGCACCTATCAGATGTAGTCTGTGTGGCCTGCGCAACAACCAATAAAGGCCACCCAATTAAGACAGAAATAATCCCTAAAACAAAAATTTTTATGTTTTTAAATTTCATTATGAGTCTTGTTAATAATGGTGGAGGTTGGCGAAGTATATTTAGTCACATTCACGCCAATTAAATCCTGGACAATGGCGATTATGGCGAAGGACAAGACTGCCACGAGCAGTCCCAGCACCGCCCAAGTAATGGTTTTTCTCGCCGCAAGTACCGCTTCTTCATTGCCACTTGAAATAACCATCCTAAACCCGCCAATAACTATGAACGCCACAGCCCAAACCGCGATAATCCCCAAAAATCCTTTCATAATGTAAACGAGCAAATCTGTTAAATTGCTGTAAGCCGGAATTGGATTTACAAGCGTTGTCGAGGAGTTAGTCGTTTGCCCGCCGGTAGCGGGAGCGGCAGTTTGAGCGGTAGAGGCTCCGGTGCCACCGGAAGTTTTTCCATTATTACAAGTTTTACCATTATAGGCAGCATCAGTACAACCACATTTGGCCGAAGGCGATACCAATCCAAAACTAGAACCACAAGTCTGGGTCAAATTTGGGTCACTTTGGTTGGGGGAACAAGTCCAAACTCCGGTTGAGGCTGCTTGACAACCATATTCATTAACTATACAAGTATTAGTTGTTGCATCACAAGCTGCTCCGTTGGCACAATCTTCCTCTGGCTGATTGGAAACACAATGCGAACCAGCCGGTAAATTAATGTCTTCCACGCACTTGCCTTGATTACAAATATAATTCCATCCGTTGGGGCCTGTCCCGGCGCTTGCACAGCTTGCATCAGTCGTGCAGGTAACAGAACCGCTGTTGCCAGAGCTGTTATAAGTAACTACTGGGGCATTTTGGTTACCGAAGTTAGTACCATCAGAACCGACAATATTTACATCAATATAATTTTGGCCAACTTTAAAACCATTTTGAGCGGATACCGGAATATCTTGGTAGTCGCCGCCGTTTACCATATCATTTAAACTTAAATTAGAATTATTCCCAACTTGCGTACCATTCACAAAAGTTTTCATTATAACTACAGGATAACTGGTGGAGTTTGTTGTAAAAGAAACTATTGGGATTACCCTTAAAGTATCGCCATCAGTTACACTAGTTTTGTTAACCTGAACGGTAAAAGTTACGCCTGTGGTCTGGGCAAATACAAAAAAACCAAACCCAAAAAACTCCACCAATACAAAAGTCAGCAGAAAGGTGAGTTTGAGGATGCGAGGAAGGTTAAATTTTTTTGTTTGTTTCATTTTGAAATTTTATAGTCCTTACTCATATTTTGAGATTCTTCAGCCTCAGATGCATTCGGCTTCAGAATGACGCCGTGTAACGTGTAAAAAGATAGCTTTATTTCTGGCACGGGCCGGCGGCGTTTAAGTAATTAAACGGGTTGGTCAGCTGTACCTTTAGAGTTGTCGCTTTGCCATCATATAAAATAACATCAACAACAGTATTGATTATAATAAAAGATATCATTACCAACACAAAACCAATCACGGCGTTTGTTAATTGAGATCTCCCCTGAGTAATTTTTTCTTCTTCGCCAGTAGCGATAATTAGCTTAAACCCCGCAAAAAAAATTTGAAAAACCGCGTAAACCCCGGCGGCGGCGATGAGCCAGTTTGTGACAAGCGCCACAAGCGAGAACATATCACAAACATTGCAGAACGGTTCTCTTGTGCCGTCGGCATTATACCCCCCGCATGGCACCAAGCCGCGGGCGCTGGCTAAAAACGGCGTAGCCGCCAAAAAAAACGTTGAGCTTAACAAAACCGCTATTAGTAGGAGCTTTTTTTGTTTCAAAGTGAACATACTTTGCATTTACTATATCATATTTAGGGCTAAATTTCAAATTGCGTTAAAGAATTGTCATTTAAAATTGAAAACCGGACTCCGTAAAGTTAAAAACCGGACTTTGGTGGAAAAAACCGCCTTTTGCTGGCATAGTTAGGGGTTAACAATTAAACCCTAACAACATGCGAAAACA
>Ga0181520_10008007_pt1 | contig 15239 bp, 11 predicted proteins | sample PEATcosm2014_Bin_29_FD_132451 | JGI IMG/M metagenome (GOLD analysis project Ga0181520, IMG submission 132451) | Peatland microbial communities from MTU Mesocosm Facility, Houghton, MI, USA - PEATcosm2014_Bin02_30_metaG | ecosystem: Environmental > Terrestrial > Soil > Wetlands > Peat | place...
ACCGACGAGGCGAGCCCGTAATCCGAATCGTTGGCCCACGCCACGACGTCGTCGTCCTCGCCGAACCGCGTCACCGAGACCACCGGCCCGAAAACCTCGCGCCGCACGATCTCGTCGCTCTGCCGCGCGTCGGCGACCACCGTCGGTTCGTAGAAGAACCCCTTGCCCGCCGCCGCCCGCCCGCCGACCGGGATCGAGACGTGGCCCGTCTCCTGCGCGCGCTCGACGAAGGCCGCCACGCGCGTGCGCTGGCGGGCCGAGATCAGCGGGCCGAGATCGTTAAGGTCGTCGTCGGCCTGGTTGAACTTGAGCGATTTGACCGCCGCCGCGAGATCGGCGACCAGCCGGTCGTAGATCTTGGCGTGGGCGTAGAGGCGGCACGCGGCGGTGCAGTCCTGTCCGGCGTTGTAATAGCCGAACACCTTCACCCCCTCGACCACCGAGCCGATGTCGGCGTCGTCGAACACGATCACCGGGGCCTTGCCGCCGAGCTCGAGATGGGTGCGCTTGACCGTCGGGGTCGCCGCGGAGAGCACCTTCTTGCCCGTCGCGACGTCGCCGGTCAGCGACACCATCGCGACCTTCGGGTGATGGATGAGGGCGTCGCCGACCGTCTCGCCGCGGCCGACGATCACGTTGGCGACGCCGGCGGGAAAGATCTCGGCGATCAGGCGCGCGAGCTTCAGCGTCGTCAACGGCGTCTGTTCGGACGGTTTCAGGACGATGGTGTTGCCGCCCGCCAGCGCGGGGGCGAGTTTCCACGCCGCCATCATCAGCGGGTAGTTCCACGGCGCGATCGAACCGACGACGCCGACGGGGTCGCGCCGGATCATTGAGGTATGGCCGGCGAGATATTCGCCGGCAACGGCGCCGTGCATCGTCCGCGCCGCGCCGGCGAAGAAACGGAAGCAGTCAACGATGGTCGGAATCTCGTCGTTGAGCACGCGGATGCGCGGCTTGCCGCAGTTGAGCGCCTCGAGCGCGGCGAACGCCTCGGCGTCGCGCTCGATTGCGTCGGCGAGCCTCAACAACAGGGCCGAGCGCTCGGCCGGCGTCGTCGTCGACCAGCTCGCGAAAGCCTTGTCGGCCGCCCCGACGGCCGCGTCGACCTGCGCCGGCGACGCCTCCGGCAGTTCGACCAGCAGATCCTCGGTCTTCGGATTGAGAATGCGTTCGCTCGCCTCGGCCCCGACAGCGAACGTTTCGCCGATAAGCATGCCTGTTTCGAACATCTGACCTCACTCCTCGAATCGCGGTCGGATCGCCCACCCGGCGGGCGCGCGCGGCGGCGTCGCGGGGTTTCGCCGGTCGCATCGGCGGTCGCTTCGACCCGCTCGGCGCGTCCTCGCGCGCGTCTTGCCCAGTCATGACAACATGACCGGGGCCCTGCGAAAAGATCATTTGAAAGATAGCGGCTATCGGAAAAACCGCTCGCTAGCGCGCGCGGCCGCCACGAAACGCTCGACTCAACGCGACAAATTGCTGCGCGGCGGCGGGCAGCGGCGCGCCCCGTCGCCACGACACCACCACATCGACCGGCGGAATCGGTTCGACGAGTTCGCGCGCCTCGATTCGGTCGCCTTCCAGCGACCACGGACGGTAGGTCAGGTCCGGCAGCACCGCCACGCCCGCGCCGCTCGCCACCAGGCTGCGCGCGGCCTCGACCGACTGGGTGCGGATGACGATCGGCGGGCGCGCCCCGACCTGACGGCACGCCGCCTGCGCCGCCTCGGCAATCTCATCGATGTTGAGCAGCACGAGCGGGTCTTTGGCGAGGTCAGAAACCGAGATGCGTTCATCCTGCGCGAGCGGATGCCCCAAGGGCAACCAAACGCGGTAGCGCGAGGTCTCGATGCTTTCGACCTGGAGCGCCGCGTCGTCGGCGTCGCCATTGGCGACGAGCAGGGCGACGTCGAGTTCCCCATTGACCAGCAAATGCTGAAGGTAACCTCGGTTATCCTCGACGATTTCGACCGCAACGGCGGGAAAGGCGCGGTGGTAGCGGGCGAGGATCTCGGCGAGGACGTAGCCGGCGACCAGCGGCGTCACGCCCAGCGCCAGCCGGCCGGCGGCGGTCGCCTCGTCGCCGCGCAGGGCCCGCCGCGCCTCGGCGACGTCGGCGAGGATCTTTCGGGCGAGGCGGAGGAACTGCAAGCCTTTCAGCGTCAGATCGACGCCCTGGGCCTTACGTTCGAACAGCGGAAAGCCGAGGTCGGCCTCGAGCTCGCGGATCGCTTCGGCGACCGTCGATTGCGAGATGGCGAGCGCGTGCGCGGCGCGCGACACCGCGCCGTTTTCGGCGGCGGCGACGAAATACTGAATCTGACGAAACGAAAACGCCATTGTGATCGACGCCAACAGCTCCAGTCGCGGCCAGTCTCTTTGCCTTCCCGTCGCGCCTATTTGGCGACGAGGACGTCGACGCTGGCGGCGGCGAGCGCGGCGGCGATCGGGGGCGGCGGCGGCTGGTCGAGAACGACGCGCTCGAGGCGATCCAGCGCGCAAACCTGGAAGATCGCCGCCTTGCCGAGCTTCGAAGCGTCGAGGATCACGGTCAGCCGCCGGGCGCGCGCGATCATCTCGCGCGCCACTTCGGCCTCTTGGAGATCGAAGTCGAATACGCCGTCGACGTCGAGCGCGCCGACCGTCAGCACGACATGCTCGGCCTTGAGCGTCCGGATCTGCTCGATCGCCAGCCGTCCGACGTTCTCGGCCGCGCCGGTGCGGTATTCCCCGCCGACGAGAAATACGCGGGCGCCGTCGCCGCGGCTGACGTGATCGGCGATCGCACAGGAGTTGGTGATCAGTGAAAGCCCGGATCGGCGCGCCAGCTCCTCGGCCAAGAACACTGTGGTGCTCCCGGTGTCGACGAACAGGGTGTCACCCGATTTGAACAACGCCGCCGCCGCCGCCGCGATTCGCCGCTTCGCCTCGACGTTTTCGTTCATGCGCGCCTGGAACGGGCCCTCGCCGGGGCGTTTGCGGCGCGGCGCGTCGACGGGCCTGGCGCCGCCGTGAAACTTGAAGATCAGCCCCTTGCCGGCGAGCGCGGCGAGATCGCGGCGGATCGTCTCGCGCGAGATCGACATCGACGCGGCCAGGACGTCGACGGAGACGCGGCCATGGTTGTTGATGTGGTCGACAATCAACCGCTGGCGCTCAGAAGGCTGCATGTTCGTCGTCATAGTCCGGCGAATTCTCCGACGCCATCCTCGATTCGGCCGCTCGGGCGCCTATTCGGTCACCACTGGGGCGAACGGCTGCCCATAGATTAGCCGAATTTCGTCGCCGCCGCCACGCCGCAGGCCGCGCGGCATCGCTCGGCATCCTTACATTCTCTTTATACATCAAAGGCTCACAGCCCATGTCGCCCTTATGGCCTCGGAATTGCTTTTGTTTCAAGCGTTGTGCTGGGTCCGTTGCGGGTTTGTAGCGCGGGATCGGCACGGCGAAGGCAATTGTGAGGAACAGGCCGAACGGTCGATAGAGCGACCGAATGGGGATCTGTTGCCGTCAATTGCGGTCGTAGGCGGGGCCGGTGCGTCGCTTTGCAGCGAACCGGCGGCCCGAAATACGCGCCGGGTTCGTATGACGACGTGGGGGCAAGCACATGTCAGGCCAGACACAGAAGAGTAGAGGCGATCTTCACCACGATGAAGACGTCAAGACACTACACGCCATGGGCTATTCGCAGGAGTTGGCCCGACGGATGCACACGTTCTCCAATTTCGCGGTTTCGTTCTCCATCATCTGCATCTTGGCGGGCGGCATCACCTCCTTTCAATTGGGATTCGGCGCCCTCGGCGGGTTCGGCGTCACCGTCGGCTGGATCGTCGGCGGCGCGCTGGCGATGATCGTCGCCTGTTCGATGGGCCAGATCGCCTCCGCCTATCCGACCGCGGGCGGCCTCTATCATTGGTCCTCGATCCTCGGCGGGCGCGGCTGGGGCTGGGCGACGGCCTGGTTCAATCTGCTCGGCCTGATTTTCGTCATCGCCTCGGTGAACGTCGGCGTCTACCAACTGTTCACCAGCCTGATCCTCGGCAACGTCTTCGGGATCGATTCGTCGACCTGGCCGCAATGGTTCTTCGGCCTCGACCCGTCGACTTGGGGCTCGTGGCAGCAGCTGCTCGGAGCGGCGCTCATCACTTTGGTCGGCGCGCTGTTCAATCATTTCGGCATCCGGGTGACTAAGGCCCTGATCGACTTCTCCGGCTACCTGATCCTGGCGGTCGCGGTCGTTCTGACGGTGACAATGCTCGTCTTTGCGCCGAGCCATGATTTCCATCGGCTGTTCGCGCTCGATAATTTCACTGGCCTCGCCGACGACAAGGGCAACGTGCTGGTGTGGCCGCACGTCGACAATCTTTGGATCGTGTTCGGGCTCGGCCTGTTGCTGCCGCTCTATACGATCACCGGCTTCGACGCCTCGGCCCATACCTCGGAAGAGACCGTCAATGCGCGCGTCAACGTGCCAAAGGGCATGATCAACTCGGTGCTGTGGTCGGTGGTGTTTGGCCTGGTGATGGTGTGTTCGTTCCTTCTGGCGCTGCCGGACGTCGGCGCCTCCGCCAAGCAGGGCGCCAACGTGTTCTTCGACCTGATGGCCAACCTGCCTGCGCCGGTGTGGCTGAAGGACGCGCTCTACATCGCCATCGTGTTGGCGAACTTCCTCTGCGGTCTCGCTGGGCTCACCTCGACCTCGCGCATGGTGTTCGCCTTCGCTCGCGACGGCGGCCTGCCAAAGTCGATCCGCGCTGTCAGCCGCAGCTATCGTTCGCCGGTCGGCGGAATCTGGTCGGCGGCGCTGCTCACGGTGGCCGTCTGTTTCTTCTCGTCGCGCTTCTCGGTGCTGGTGGCGGGCTGCGCCGTGTTCCTCTACATCTCCTACGCCATGCCGGTCGCCGCCGGTCTGTTCGCCGAAGGCCGGAAGTGGACGAGCTTCGGCCCGTTCCGGCTTGGCGCGCTGTCGAAGCCGTTCGCAGTCGTCACCGTGATTGGCGTCGTCGTACTGTTCCTCATCGGCATCCAGCCGCCGAACGATCAACTGCTGTGGTATGCGGGCGGCCTGGTCGTGCTGCTGATTGCGCTGTGGTTCGCTTCCGAGCGGCGCCGCTTCGCCGGCCCGCCGATCGGCGCCGAGATCGCCCGTCGTCAGGCTCAGTTGCTCGCCGAGGAACAGGCGGTGGGTGAGCTGGCTGCGGTTGAGTGAGGCTTGACCGACGCTGAAGCGACGCCGCCGCGCCCGACGGGCGGGGCGGCGTCTCTTTCTGCCAGTCGCGCCGCCGGCGCTCGCTTCCCTGGCGAGCCACGCGGCGGCGGGACCAAGGGGCTGGGGTTCGATGGCGGAGCGCATCGCAGGGGGGCCGTTCGACGTTGCGATCGTCGGCGCGGGCGTCGTCGGTTGCGCCGCCGCGCGTCGCTTCGCGCTGGCCGGCGCCCGGGTGATCGTCATCGAGAAGGGCCCCGACATCTTGTCGGGCGCCTCCAAGGCCAACAGCGCGATTCTGCACACCGGCTTCGACGCCCCGACCGAGAGCCTCGAATGGGAGTTGATGCGCGCCGGCCGCGAAGAATATTTGGCCATCCACGAAAGCCTCAATCTGCCTCTCTTGCGCACCGGCGCGCTGTTATGCGCGTGGACGGGCGACGAGGCGGCCAAGCTCGAGGCAATCGAACGGCAGGGACAGGCCAACGGCGTCGCAAACCTGACGCTGATGACGTCCGCCGCGGCGCGCGCCATGATGCCGACCCTTTCGGAGGGGCTGGTTGCGGCGCTCGAAATCGCCGACGAGCACGTCATCGACCCCTGGTCGGCGCCGCTCGCCTATCTCGCCCAGGCTGTGGCGCTCGGCGCGCGATTGCTGCGCAACGCCGAACTCATCGAGGGCGCCTTCGCCGGATCTTGGACGCTAACGACGACGGCGGGGATCGTCGAGGCGGAGACGGTGATCAACGCCGCCGGCCTCTACGGCGACGTCGTCGACGCGCGGCTCGGACTCCCGGCGGCGTTTCGCATCAGACCGCGCAAAGGACAGTTCGTCGTGCTCGACAAGGCGGCGTTCCGGCTTGTTCCGCGCATCGTCCTGCCGGTGCCAACCGAGATCACCAAGGGCGTCGTCGTCTGCCCGACGGCGTTCGGCAATGTGTTGGTGGGTCCGACCGCGGAAGAGCAGGACGATCGAGACCGCGCCGCCGTCGGCGCCGCGACGCTGAACGCCTTGCTCAAGCGCGGCGCGGAGATCGTGCCCGCGCTCGCCGGCGTCCCGGTGACGGCCGTCTACGCCGGCCTGCGCCCGGCGAGCGACAGCAAGGCCTATCGCGTGTTTTGCCGGCCGGAACGGCGCGCAATCACGCTCGGCGGCATCCGTTCGACCGGCCTCACTTCGGCGCTCGGTCTCGCCGCGTACGCCTTCAAGTTGTTCGCGGACTTCGGCGTCGGCCTGGCGGCGCCGCCGAATCCGCCACCCGTCGCGGTTCCCAACCTCGCCGAAACGCGCGTGCGCGACTGGCAGCGGCCTGACCACGGCGAGATCATTTGCCATTGCGAGCTGGTGACGAAGCGGGAGATCGAGGCGGCGCTCGGCGGTCCATTGCCGGCTGGCGACTTCGGCGGCCTGCGCCGGCGCACGCGCGCGGCGATGGGACGCTGTCAGGGTTTCTATTGCCAGGCGCGGCTGGCCAGTATGACGCGCGGCCGGTTCGCGGCGCCGCTGGCGGCCGAGGACGCCGCGCGATGAGCGGAACAAGCGCGGACGTTGTAGTCGTCGGCGGCGGGCCGGCCGGAGTCGCCGCGGCGATCGAACTGCGGCGGCGCGGGGTCGGCAGGGTCCTGCTTCTCGATCGCGAGCAGGAGCTCGGCGGAGCGACGCGGCATTGCCGGCACTCGCCTTTCGGTCTGCGCGAATTCGGCCGCGTCTACTTCGGCGCCGCCTACGGCCGGCGGCTCACCGACGAAGCGGCGCGCGCCGGCGTCGTGGTGCGGACCGGACACTCCGTCGTCCGTCTCGACGATGACGGCGCCCTCCTGGTCGCCCATGAACGCGGGGTCGAGACCTTGACTGCGCGTCGAGTCGTGGTGAGCGCCGGCGCGCGCGAAACGCCGCGCGCGGCGCGCCTGTTGCCAGGCGACCGGCCGATCGGCGTCCTCACGACCGGCGCGCTCCAGGCCCATGTCGCCTTCTACGGCCTGACGCCGTTCCGCCGACCGCTGATCGTCGGCTCGGAGTGGGTGTCGCTGTCGGCCGCGGTCACCTGCCTCGTCCACGGCGCGCGGCCGGTCGCGTTGCTCGAGCCCGGCCCCCATCCGCTGGCCAGCGCGCTGCTGCCGGCGTTTCCCGCCCTCGCCGGAATCCCGTTCCATTGCGGCGCGGAGATCGTCGACATTGTCGGCGGCGCGAGAGTCGAATCCGTGGCGTTCCGCCGCAACGGCGAGGAGCGCCAACTGGCCTGCGACGGGTTGCTGTTGACTGGGCGGTTCACGCCGGAGGCCGCGCTTTTCGCGCAATCGCCGATGGGCCTCGACGCCGGCAGCGCCGGGCCGGCGATCGATCAGGACGGACGCTGCGCCAACCCGCTCTACTTCGCCGCGGGCAACGTGCTCAGAGCGATCGAAGGCGGCGGCTGGTCGTTTCGCGAAGGGCGCGCCGTCGGCGCAGCGGTCGCCGAGGATCTGCGGCGAGCGGCGGCGTCCGGCGATCCGGTGGCCGTGCGCTACGAAGACCCGGTCAAGTCGGTCGTGCCGAGCCTGCTGCGCGCCGACGGACTGGCGGCGCAGTCGTTCGCACACTTCCAGTTGCGGTTCGCCCGCCACGCCCGCGGGCGGCTCGCGCTGGAGATCGACGGTCGCGAGGTCTGGCGCAAGTCGGGGGCATGGGCGCCCGAACGCCGCGTCCTCGCGCCGTTGCCCGACGCCGCGATCGAGGCGCGGCGAGTTCATTTCCGCTTTCACGAAGAAGCCTAGGTGCGCGTCGCGGCGATCGATCAAGGAACCACATCGACCCGCTGCCTCGTCATCGAGGACGGCGGCGGCTGGACCGTGACGGCGGCGCGGCGTCACGCGCAACGCCACCCCGCTTCCGGCTGGGTGGAGCACGACCCGGAGGAACTGCTCGCCAACATCAAGGCGGCGCTGGAAAGCGCCGGTCCGGTCGACGCCATCGCCATCGCCAACCAAGGCGAAAGCTGCCTGGCCTGGGACGCGTTGACCGGCGAAGCGCTTTCGCCGGTGATCGTCTGGCAGGATTCGCGCACCGCCGACGCGCTCGCCGCCCTCGGTCCCGCCGCCGCGGCGCGCTCCAAGGCGATCTGCGGACTGCCGCTCGATCCCTATTTCTCGGCGAGCAAGCTTGCCTGGCTGTTGCAGACCATCCCGGCCGTCGCGTCGGCCCACGCGTCCGGCCGGCTTCGCCTCGGCACGACCGACGCCTTCTTTCTCGACCGCCTTTGCGGCACGTTCGCGACCGACCTCGCAACGGCCTCGAGAACCGGGCTGCTCGATCTCGAGCGGGGTGAATGGAGCCCCGAACTCTGCGCGCTGCACGGCGTGCCGTTGGAGCGACTGCCGCAGATCGTTGCCGTCGACGCAGGGTTCGGAGCGATCAGCGGGACGCCGGTCAAGGTTTCGATCGTCGATCAACAGGCGGCGCTCTACGGGCACGGCTGTCGCAAGCCGGGCGACACCAAGGTCACGTTCGGCACCGGCGCGTTTCTGCTTGCCGTCGCGGGCGAGCGGCGACCTCAGATTTCAGGATTGTCGCCGACGATCGCTTGGCGGCTCGATCGGCAGGCGCCCGTCTATGCGATCGAAGGCGGCGTCTACGATGCGGGCGCGGCGCTCGAATGGGCGCGCGGCGTCGGGCTCTGCTCGGCAGTGGAGGAGTTGGATGCGTTCGACGGCGCCTCGGCTCTGAGCCGCGGCCTCATCTTCGTTCCGGCCCTCTCCGGGCTTGCCGCGCCCCATTGGGACCGCAAAGCGGCGGCGCTGTTTTTGGGCATGGAGCACGCGACCAGCCGACGTGATCTGGCGCGCGCGGTGCTCGAAGGCGTCGCTCTGCTGACCGCCGCGCTGATTGAGGCGGCGACGCGGGCGAACACCTCCGACGTCGCGGTGTCGATCGACGGCGGCCTTTCGCAGAGCGCCTATTTCGCGCAGTTCCTCGCGTCCGCCATCGGACGCCCAATTGTCGCGCCGGCGATGCACGAGCTCACCGCGCTCGGCCTCGCCGAACTCTGCGGGGTCGATGTCGCGGCCGCGCGCGCCGCCGCGCGGACATACGCGCCCGACGGCGCGATCGGCAAGGCGGAACGCGAACGATTCGTCGCCGCGGTTGAGCGGGCGCGCGGCTGGCGTGACTGACGACGACGCGCGATAGACGCTAGGCGGGACGCGAAGGCCCGACAAGCGCGGCCTGCGAATCGTCCTTGAGCCCGACCCCGGTCAGCTTCAGTTGCCGCGCCGCGCGACACAAATGGACGAGGCGGCGCGCCGCTTCGGCGTAGGGCAGGCCTTCGGGACGGACGTTGGAGAGGCAGTTGCGTTCGGCGTCGCTGCGGCCGGGGCGCGGCGCCCAGGTCAGGTAGACGCCGAGGCTGTCGGGCGTGGTGAGGCCTGGCCGCTCGCCAATCAGCAGCGCGACCAGCTTCGCCTCGAGCGCGGCGCCGATCTCGTCGCCGATCGCCACCCGACCGCGTTCGACGATCGCCGCGGGGCCGACACGCCAGCCCGCGCTGACCAGCGCCGGCAGCGCGGCGTCGATCAGCGGCGGCGCATGTTTCGCCGTCGCCTGCGCCGACAGGCCGTCGGCGAGGACGAAGACGAGGTCGAACCGCTTCGGCGCAGCCGCGATTCGAGCCCGCGACGCGTCGTCGAGGGCGCGGCCAAGATCGGGCCGGGCGAGATAGGCGGTCAGATCGCCGGCGCGGCTCTTCAGCCGCAGCGGCGTCAGGCCGCGCGCCGCGATCGCCGCCTCAAGGCCGTCTGCGTCGAACGGCGCCTCCACCGCATCGCGGGCGCGCGCGTGCGCCGCCTGAAAGGCGAGCGTCTCGCGCGTCGACGTCGCCGCGCCGGCGCGCGCCAGTCCAATGCGCGCCGGCGTGACCGCGCGCAGCTTCGCCCACAGGCGGTCGAGTTCGCTCGCAGCGACAGGCGGCGTCGCCATCGTCAAGACCTCGCCAGCAGCGGCGCGATTTGCGCCGGCAAGGCGCCCGGCCGCACGCGACCCTTCGCGTCGGACAGCCCCATGCGCGTCAACCAGTCGGCGAACTCGGGCGCCGGCTTCAGCCCGAATAACTCGCGCGCGGCGAGAACATCGTGGAACGAGGTGCTCTGGTAATTGAGCATCACGTCGTCGGCCCCTGGCACGCCCATCACGTAGGTCACGCCCGCCGCGGCGAGCAGCAGCAGCAGCGTGTCCATGTCGTTCTGGTCGGCGTCGGCGTGGTTGGTGTAGCAGACGTCGCAGCCCATCGGCAGGCCGAGGAGCTTGCCGCAGAAATGGTCCTCGAGCCCGGCGCGAACGATCTCGCGCCCGTCGTAGAGATATTCCGGGCCGATGAAGCCGACGACCGAATTGACCAGCAGCGGCCCGAACGCGCGCGCGACCGCGTAGGCGCGCGCCTCCAACGTCTGCTGGTCGCAGCCGTGGTGTGCGCCGGCCGACAGTGCGCTGCCTTGGCCGGTCTCGAAATACATCACGTCGTCGCCGAGCGTTCCGCGCTCGAGCGACAACGCCGCCTCGCGCGCTTCCTTGAGATGAGCGAGCGTGAAGCCGAAGCTGGCGTTGGTCGCCTGTGTGCCGCCGATCGACTGGAAAACGAGGTCGACTTGCGCGCCCGCTTCAATCAGGCCGATCGTCGTGGTGACATGGGTCAGCACGCAGGACTGGGTCGGGATTTCCAGTCGCAGTCGTACGTCGTCGATCAGCGACAGCAGCTCGGCGCAGCGCTGCGGGCTGTCGCTCGCCGGATTGATCCCGATCACCGCGTCGCCGCAACCGAGCAGCAGGCCGTCGATGATGCTGGCGAGGACGCCCTTGGGATCGTCGGTCGGATGATTGGGCTGTAGTCGCGCCGACAGCCGACCTTTGAGGCCGATGGTATTGCGGAACCGCGTCACCACCTCGCGCTTGGCGGCGATCGCGATCAGGTCCTGGTTGCGGCAGAGCTTCGACACGCTAGCGACCATCTCCGGCGTCAGGCCGGGAGAAAGCGCCGCGAGCGCTTCGCCCGTCGCCGCGTCGGAGAGCAGCCAGTCGCGCAGTTCGCCGACGGTGAGCGAGGCGACCGGCGCCAGCGCGTCAGAGTCCACGCCATCGATGATGAGTCGCGTCACGTCGTCGTTTTCGTAGGGGACGATCGCCTCGTTGAGGAAGACGGTCAGCGGCAGGTCGGCGAGCGCGCTCTGCGCCGCGACCCGCTCGGCGGCGCTGCCAGCCGCCACGCCCGCGAGCGCGTCGCCCGATCGTTTGGGCGAGGCCTTGGCCAGCAGGGTCTTCAGATTCGGGAAGACGTAGCGCGTTCCGCCAAGCGTCGCCGAATGCACTCTCCAGACTCCTTGCGTCGACCTAGCGTGAAAGTAACGGAGCTTGCGCCGAGGTCAATCGAGATTCTCCAGACAATGACCTCGATCAGGCCAAGCTGCGCGCCGCTGAGCGTGGCGGCGCACCGGACGATAGCCGCTCATGGTCGCCAGTCGCGTACGAACCCCCATGTCTCGAAAAGATCGGGAGCCGCGGCGAGTCTTCGCCGCCGCGACAGTCCGTTTCGACAACTCGGCGCCCTACAGGGGCATTTCGTCGCAGTCGGTCGCTTCCCGAAAGCCGACATCCCTGACGCAAGGCCGCCGCTCGATCTGGCCTGTGGGCTCGAGCTTCAGCGCAAGACCCGCGCAGGGATTGCCGCGGCGGTCGTATTCGTCGTCCGCGATATCGATGAAGGTCGAGATCGAGCCGAGCCTGTTGGCGTTGATCGTCGACGGCGAGAGCTTGGACGCATTCCGCCGCGCTTCTGTCCAGGCGACGATCTCTTCGGGCGTCTTCCCATTCAGTTCGGCCGGCTGCGCCCGGCGAAACGTCCTCACGTTGCGCGATACGCGCAGAGGTGTCTGTTCCTGATCTTGTCGGCCGGCAGGTCGCCGTGACTGGCGATGAACCGCTTGAGCCGCGCGCGCCGCGTTCAAAGAGAGATCGTCGGGAATCGAACTGAGAGGCTCCGTCATTTTCGGATCGCTCGGCTTATGCTCTTTCCGGGTGTGGAGGGCGCGCTGCCGTCCGCGCGCGGTCATCGACACGTGGTCGAGATCACTCCAGCCGACGTCGTGATCGGCCAGCACGTCGCAGCGGGCCTGGCCGGCGATCGTCACGTTCTCGTTGGAAGTGAGGGTGCGCGCCATCTCCGGCTTCCGTTTGGCCTCTTCCTTCCGCTTGGCGAGGGTCGTCGCGTTGCGGATCGAAGCCTCGATCCGCGCGTGCGCTTCGGACCATCGGTCGCAGGCGGCCGCGTGGTCGCCGGTTTGCTGCGACAACTTCACAATCGATTTGCCGCACTGGGCGTGGCTGGCGACGGTTCAGGAGCGGTGAATCTTGCCGCGCACAAATCGGGCGACGGCTCGGTCGACCATGCGCCGATGCGCCCATTTGTCGACGTCGTGGCGGGGCGCCATTTTCTGCGCCACTCGGAGCAAAGCGGCAAACTCGGGATGATCGCTGACCGCGCTTGCGCTCCCCGCAGATCGGCGTTGCGCCCCCGCCGTATCGGGAGCGGCGACGATCTTTCGTGGCTCGGCTTTGCTGGACGCGTGAACGGTAACTGTCCAGATGCAATCCGATGTGAGCCGCTTGAGTCTCGCGGCGCACGCCGCCACCTGACGGCGCGACACTCCGCCATCCACGACCTCAACGAAGTTGTCGCGAAGATCGGTCGAGAGAGCCTCTGCCATGTCGGCTGGCCTCTTTCGCCAACCGAAGCCCTGAATCAGGATGCAATCGATTTGGAAATCCCTATCGATTCAATTCGGTCGAAAACCGCGCCAAATGAACAGCCTGCGGCCGTGAAACCCGTCTTGAAAGCCGCGCTTTCCCGTACGGTCTCGATATCTGGAACGCACCCCCGAAAGCGCAGGGCGCATGCTTTCAAGCCTGCCGGGGGAGTCGTGTCAGCCGCAGTCGCCCTTATGCTCCATTTATAAGCACAAGAACCGTAATTGTGCAATTGATGAATACAAAATGATCATGTCGTTGCAATATCTCTATCCGGTCCACTTCGAATACAATAATTTGTGCGGTGCGCGACAACCGTTCATCCGAATTCCGTACTACTCTTATAGCCGTCGAATACAGCCCGACTGTCAACAACCGACGGAGCTAGATATGAAGATATTTCAAAGTGGAAGCCGGCGCGGGTCGCGCAAAGCGCGGTTGGGCGCGGCCCTGGCGACGCAGCTGGTCATCGGCGTGCTCGGCTTGGCGATGCTGTCGGCCGCCCCGGCCGCCGCCGCGACTCCAGCCGCGTGCGCCGCGCTGCAGGCCAAATATCCGTCCCTGAAAGGCAAGACGCTCACCAACGGAGTCAATCCGCATACGCCCGGCTACGAAGCGCTCGATCCCAACGACCCCTCGAAATATGTCGGGTTCGACATCGATCTCGGCGAAGCGATTGGCGACTGCCTGGGCTTCACGGTCGCCTACAAGCCGGTGACATTCGCAGCGCTTCTAACCACGCTCGAGGCCGGCCAGGCCGACATCGTCATCTCGGATATCTACGCGACCAAAGAACGCGCGAAGGCGGCCGATTTCGTCACGTATCTTAAGGTCTATGACGGTGTGCTCGTCGCCAAGGGCAATCCCAAGAAGATCGACGGCATCAGCGAGTCGATGTGCGGCACGACCGCCGCCGAGAACACCGGCTATGTCGAGGTGCCGCTGATTCAAGCGCTCGAAGCCAAGTGCAAGACCGCCGACAAGCCCGCGCCGGAGATCCAGCTTTACGACAACAACGCCAATTGCATCCAGGCGATCCTCGCTGGCCGCGCCGACACGTACGTCAACGACGTGAACACCGTGGACGGCGCCGTCAAGGCCTATCCCGACAAGCTCGAGAAAGCCACGGCGGTCACGCTGCCCTATTCAGTCGGCATCGCCGTCCCTCGCAATAAGACGGATTTTCGCGATGCGGTCACAGCTGCGCTGACCGAGATCCAGAAGGCGGGCTTACAAGCGGAACTGATGAAAAAGTGGAACTTGCCCGTCGATCAGATGGAAGCGCCGAAGCTCGTCCTCGCCGATTGAGTTCACGCCGGCCGGGCTTTCCTCGGGCCCGGCCGCGCCCGTTTCCGCCAACGATTGCGTCCCGCTATGGAACTGTTCTTTCATTATCTCAGTCAGCCTTACCTGCTGACCGGAATCGTGTTCACGCTTCTCATCACCGCGCTCGGCCTTGGCGGCGGCCTCGCGATGGGCCTTGTTCTGGCCGGCATGCAACTCAGTCGCTTCCGCGCGCTTGCAATCCTCGCGCGCGCGTACGCCGTCATCTCTCGCGGCACGCCGCTCATTCTGCAGATGATCTTCTGCTATAACGCGCTTCCTCTCATCGGCGTAAAGCTCAGCGCCGTCGAGGCGGCGGGCCTTGCGCTGGCGCTGAATGAAGCGCCTTTCATCGCGGAGATCATTCGCGGCAATGTCCTCGGCGTCGACCGGGGTCAAGTCACCGCGGGCCAAGCGCTTGGCATGATTCCCGCCGTCGTGATGACGTACGTCGTAGCGCCGCAGGCGATCCGCTCGATGATTCCCGCGCTCGGCAACGAAGCCGTCAGCGCGTTGAAAAACTCCTCGCTCGCCTCCGTCGTGTCGGTTCAGGAGTTGACGCTGCGCAGCACGCAGCTCGCATCTTCGACATTCGATTTCTTCTCGGTCTTCTTTGCTTCCGGCCTCATGTATCTGGTCCTGACGGGAGCGATCGCGTTCACGCAAATCATCCTTGAAGTGCTGCTCGATCTCGACCTGCCGACGCCGCAGGCGCGGCTCGTCCGCCTGCTTCCGTGGCGGCGCGCCGAACTGGCGCCCGCAGCTTCTAGGCCGCCGGCTGTCCGCGCTCCGGTCGCCGGCGCCGAGCCGCTTCCGCTCGCCAAGACTCCGCTGTCAATCGACCGCGAGAAGCGGCGCGCGGCGTTTGCGGACGGCAAGCTCGCCGTCGAGATCGACGCACTCACGAAGTCCTACAACGGCCGACCCGTACTGCAGCAG
>Ga0181520_10008008_pt1 | contig 15235 bp, 14 predicted proteins | sample PEATcosm2014_Bin_29_FD_132451 | JGI IMG/M metagenome (GOLD analysis project Ga0181520, IMG submission 132451) | Peatland microbial communities from MTU Mesocosm Facility, Houghton, MI, USA - PEATcosm2014_Bin02_30_metaG | ecosystem: Environmental > Terrestrial > Soil > Wetlands > Peat | place...
AGGAAAATCCGCAGACCGCCTACCTCGTCATGTTCATCGTCTGCGCCTTGAGCTATCTCATCGCCTGGGGAATCATGAAGGCGCTCGTGCCGCGCCACCAGCCCATCACGGATTTGTAAAAACTTCCGGCTGAAAATCAAAAACCCGTTGAAGCCAGTCGCTTCAACGGGCTGAATGGTGCGACAGGAAATTGCATGAAATAACTTAAAGAAGCTTAGGGCAATGAAAGATGGTCACGGCTTCTTTAATTCGTAACCGGCGGGGATTTCAAACGTCGCGCCGCAATGCTGGCAGCGGACGGCACCGTCCGCAACATGGCCCTTGCACTCGGGGCATTTTTCACGGGCATCATTAAGCAATACGAGCAACCAACCCAGCGGCCCCAGGAACAAACCAAGAACAGCGCCCAGGGCGCGGTTGTTCCGCGTCTGGCCGATGATTGCTCCGACAATTGGCGAAACGACCACCCATGAAATTAGGAGCAGGGGTTCAACCATAAAAACTTGTTCACGAATTTTTTGCTGCGTGATCAGACGGGAAACCCGAAATAATTTTTCGCGTTCCGGTAACAAACGTCGGCGACGAGGTTCGTAAGCCAGTCACGGCGGTCGGGCAGACGCCCGCTCTCCACGTCCGCGCCCAGCGTGTCGCACAGGATGCGCCGGAAATACTCGTGGCGCGGAAACGACAGAAACGAGCGCGAATCCGTCAGCATCCCGACAAACAGGCTCAAAAGTCCCAAGTCCGACAGCGCGTCGAGCTGTGCGCGGATGCCGTTCTCCTGATCCAGGAACCACCAGGCCGCGCCGTATTGCAATTTGCCCGGCACCGTGCCGTCCTGAAAACTGCCCGGCATGCCCGCGAACAAATAAGTGTCCGCCGGATTCAAATTATACAAAATGGTTTTCGGCAATTTGCCCAAGCGGGCCAGCCGGTCCAGATAACGCGCCAGCGCCCCGGCCTGGATAAAATCGCCAATGGTGTCGCAACCCGTGTCCGCGCCGAGTTTGGCGGCGATGTGCGCGTTCGGGTCGCGCAGCGCGCCGAGATGAAGTTGCTTCACCCAGCCTTTGTCCGCGTCCAGCACGCCAAAAAATTCCATCAGGAACGACGCGAACCGGTCCGCATCCTCCGGCGAAGCCGCCTTGCCCTTGAGCGCCGCCGAGAAAATCGCGCCGGCTTTTTTCTCCGTGCAATCCAGCGATGGCATTTCGTTCATGCCGTGGTCGGAAAGCCGGCTGCCGTTGGCGTGGAAGAAATCATGCCTCTGCTTCAACGCCTTGAGAAAACCCTTGAGCGTGCCGGCGCTCGTGCCGGAAGCGTCGCTCAAATTTTTCACCCATTTCTTGAAACGCTCCGGCTGGTTCACGCGCAGGGCGTTGTCGGGCCGGAACGCCGGAAACACTTTCACCTTCCAGCCGGATTTTTTGATGGTCTTGTGATGTTCCAGCGAATCGGTGGGATCATCCGTCGTGCAAATCACCCTGACGTTCATGCGCTCGACCAGTCCGCGCACGGAATAGCCCGGCTGCGCGAGCAGGCGGCTCGTTTCATCCCAGATTTCCTGCGCCGTGCTTTCTTCCAGCAATTTTTCGATGCCGAAATAGCGCTGCAATTCCAGATGCGTCCAGTGGAAAAGCGGATTGCGCAGCGTTTTGGGAACCGTTTTCGCCCATGCCTGGAATTTTTCGCGCGCGGAGGTTTCGTTGCCGGTGATCAATTTTTCCGGCACGCCGTTGGCCCGCATCGCGCGCCATTTGTAATGGTCGCCGCCCAGCCACGGTTCCTGGACGTTCTCAAACCGCCGGTCCTCCGCCAAATCCTTCGGCGAAAGATGGCAGTGATAATCAATGATCGGTTGTTTCGACGCCGTGCCGTGGTAAAGCTTGCGGGCAACGCCGTTCGACAGCAGGAAGTTTTCGTCGCAGAATTTCATGTTAAAAAATCATGGCGTCAAACCCCGCTGAACGCGGCGAAACCGCCATCAATTGGAATCACCACGCCAGTCACAAAACCGGCGGCTTCGTCCGAAGCCAGCCACAGCAGCGCGCCGATCAGGTCCTCGGGCGCGCCGAACTTGCCCATTGGCGTGTGCGCGATGATGGTGTTGGCGCGCGGCGTCCGCGAACCATCCGGCTTGGTCAGCAGCGTGCGGTTCTGGTCCGTGAGAAAGAAGCCGGGCGCGATGGCGTTGACGCGGACGCCGACCTTCGAGAAATGCACCGCGAGCCATTGGGTGAAATTGCTTACCGCCGCCTTGGCGCCACTGTAAGCCGGGATTTTTGTCAACGGCCGGAACGCGTTCATCGAGGAAATGTTGATGATTGTGCCCTTGCCCTTGCCCACCATCTCGCGGGTGAACGCCTGCGTGGGCAGCAACGTTCCGAGGAAATTCAGGTTGAACACGAACTCGATGCCTTTCGGGTCGAGATCGTAAAACGTTACGATTTCCTTGGCGGCGTTGGCGATGTCCTCCTTGCGCAGGTATTCCAGGCTGGTGGTTCCTTTCGGATGGTTGCCGCCGGCGCCGTTGATGAGGATGTCCACCGGGCCGAGTTCCTTTTTCACCGTCTCGTTGGCCGCGTCGAGGCTGGCCCGTTCGAGCGCGTTGCAGCCGACGCTCATGGCCACGCCGCCTTCCTTGCGGATTTGCGCCGCCACGGTTTCCGCGGCTTCCTGTTTCAAATCCGCCACGGCAATCTTCGCGCCGCACGCCGCCAGCGCCCGCGCCATGCTGCCGCATAAAACTCCGCCGCCGCCCGTCACGAGCGCGACCTGGTCCTTCAAGTTCACCTTAAACGGAACATTCATCCTAATTATCCTCTGGGTTTGATTGGTTGTGGTTTGTTTGGTCAGTCCTTAAATCGTCCCCGGTAGGCCCACAAGCCGAGCGCCGGGTTTGAAATGTAGAAGATTTTCCCGCCGTCCGGCATCGTGTTCCAGCCGTCCTTGAGCCTGGCCGGATCGTAGCGACGCGTCATTTCCTTCAGGTCGGCATATTTGAAATTAACGCTTTCAATTTCCTGCCGCGTGAGCTGGCCGGGGCAATAAGTGATGTTGAACCGGCCTTCCGACGAGCCGTGGATGAAATGCGCCGCCGCGCTTAAATTATTGCGCAACTCGGCGTTGGCCTTCACCGCCGCCAGCGTCGCCGGCGTGCCGCGATAGCCGTATTTGCGGATGAGCCGGTCAATTTCCTTGTCCTCGCCGAACTCCTTCAGCCCCGGCGCGAGCACGACCAGTTCGCCGCCGTCGGCCATCGCCATGCGCGTGCGATAAATGCTCTTGTTGCCCAGCCATGTGCTCTTGAATTCGGACGGATCGAGATAAACCACCACCTTTTTCAGCGGCTCGTCGAGCATCTCGAAATTCACCTTGAGGGACAGCGCCGCGCCCTTGTCGAAGCCGGAAATGTCGTCGCTGACAAACAAGCCGCGCATGACCAGCTTGCCATCCTCGCCGCGCCCGACGACCGTGTGGACATAGACAATCGGCAGATGCCTGGTGAAATTATCCGAGGCGTAATTCAAAATGCGGCGCACCGGCGTAATCGCGCGGCCCATCATCCGTTCCATGCCGTAGGCCGCGCCGACAAAATGGCTTTTGTTGATGCCCTCCTGGCCGCCCGTGCCGACGAAAATGTTTTTGTTGTAATTGGCCATCCCGACGACTTCGTGCGGAACGACCTGGCCGACGGACAAAATCAAATCGTGCTTGCCGGTCCAGATGAGGTTGGCCAGTTGCGCCGGCCATGGAAAATCCACCGCGCCGCCCGACGCCTCTTTCACAAATTCACCCGGCACCTCGCCCACGGTGGTGATGCCCGTGCGCCAGTTGTGGACGCGGAAACGGCTTTCCGGCACGCCGGCGAACATCTCCGCGATTTGCGCCGAAGTCATCGCCGTGTGCGTGCCCAGCGCGGGCAAAACGTCCGTCAAATTCGCTCCGTAATAATCGTAAATGAGTTTCGTCAACGGTCCCGCGTGCGAATGGAAGCGGGTGAAATCCGGCGGAATGACCAGCACTTGTTTGCGCGGGCCGATGCGATCCAGGGCCTGAAACAACCCCTGGCGCAGGTCGTCCAACGACAATTTGTCGGCTACGGAACCACGTTCAAAATACAGCATAAAACCCGGTCCATGTTACACCACTCATGTGGTGGCTGCCAATGCTTGAACGCACAATTTCCCCAAAGGTCCGTGGATTGTAAAGGGATTTCCCCGGAAAATCTTAATAATTGGACGTAGCTGCGACGCCTTCGTCGCAGCTACGCACTCCGCCAACTCCGTAGTTCCGGATTTGAGCCTCGGTTTTCTCCGCTTTCGTCTCATTTTCTGCTATTCAGCGCCGCCGCCGTCCGGTAGTCTCACAATGCACACGGGGCACGGATGGAGAGCCGCGCGATACCAGGAAGACGGGGCAACGCAATGACTTTGGCATTGAACACCAAAAAATGGTTCCGAAATCGTCCGGGGATTCACACCGGTTCGCCGGTTGCAAAACGGCGTTCCATCGCCGCCAACACAGGACTTATGAAATCGCTCACACCAACTGTCGCCTATTTGGGGCCGGAAGGGACGTTCGCGCAACTCGCCGCTCAAAAACGCTTTGGCGCGGATGCGAAACTGATCCCGGCCTTGTCCATTGCGGATGTGTTTGAGCTGGTGGCCAAAAAACGGGCCGCGCTGGGAATTGTCCCGATTGAAAATTCGTCGGGCGGGACCATTTACGAAACAGTTGACCGGTTGGTGGACAACAAAAACAAGTTGATCGTGCAGGAAGCGTTGTCCCTCAACGTCCGTCTGGCCCTGCTCGGAAAAGACAAAAAGAACGTTCGCGTCGTTTATTCGCATTTCGCGCCCCTGTTCCATTGCAAGGCATGGCTTCTGAAAAAATTTCCCGGCGTGGAACTGGTCGAACAGGCCAGCACCGCGACCGCGATTCAAAAGGCCGCCGCGACGCCCCAGGCGGCGGCCATCGGCAACCGGGCCGCCGCGAAGCGTTACGGCCTGAAAGTCCTTGAGTTTCCCATTCAACAAGACATCAAGAATGTCACGCAATTTTTTGTTTTGGGGCGGCAGCGCGCGGTTTCGAAAGGCAACTGCAAAACGACCATTGTGTTCACGCTGCCCAACCACCCCGGCAGCCTTTATGATTTTTTGACCCCGCTCAAGGAGGATGGCGTGAACCTCACGCGCATTTTATCGCGCCCGATCATTGGCCAGCCGGACGCTTACATTTTCCTGGCCGACATCGCCGGAACTCCGGGACAATCGAATGTGAAATCCGCCCTGGAGAAGGCCGGCCGGGTCGCTGCCACGATCAAAAACATCGGTTCTTATCCGGTCAGAAAAACCTACGAGACCTGATTTTTGGCCTCAATCCGGGCAAAACGGATTTCAGGACTCAAAATTCAGCAAGCTCCGGTTAATGGAGCCGACTCACGGCAACAATCTGATCACACACGACGGTTCGGTTTCGAGATTCGCCATTTTGCGCCATTTCAATTTTTTTTTGCAGACAAGCCGCGCCGTTTTTGCTAGTTAAGATGGAAGGCAATTAAGCCTCCCCAGACATTTGAAAATTTTGTTTGGGAAATGTCATGGTCAGAAATCTTAAATCGTAAGGAAAAAAATGAAATATGGTTTGAAAATCTCCGAAAAGGGCGCGCTGGACTTCCTGTCCCTCGGCGCATTGGTCAACCGGCTTGATCCGGGCATCATCCCGTTCCGCAAGGCGGCGCACTGCGACATCCACGTCAGCGGCGGCGAATTCAACTGCGCCGCGAACCTGGCGAATTGCTTCCGCCTGAACACCGGCATCGCCACCGCGATGGTGGATTATCCCATCGGCGACCTGATTGCCGAGCGCGTGCGGGCGATGGGCGTGAAGCCGTTTTACAAGCGGTTCAAGCACGATGGCGTGCGCGGCCCGAACCACGCGACGGTCTATAGCGACCGGGGCTACGGCGTGCGCGCGCCGGTGGTGTTCTACAACCGCAGCAACGAGGCGGGCGCGTTGCTCAAACCGGGCGACTTCAACTGGAAGGAAATCTTCGGCCAGGGCGTGCGCTGGTTCCACAGCGGCGGCATCTTCGCGGCGCTCTCCGAGACCACGGGCGAATTGATCATTGAAGCCATGAAGGCGGCGAAGGCAGCGGGCGCGGTCACGTCGTTCGATTTGAACTTCCGCCAGAAACTTTGGGACATCTGGGGCGGCCAGGAAAAGGCCGTGTCGGTGATGAAAAGCATCGTCGAGAATTGCGACGTGCTGGTCGGCAACGAGGAGGATTTGCAGAAGGGACTCGGCTTGAAAGGGCCGGACGTGGCCGCCAAGTCCAAGCTCGATCCGAGCGTGTTTTTCGGAATGATGGACCAGGTGGTGAAGAAATATCCGAAGGTCAAGATTGTGGCCACCACGCTGCGCGAAGTGCATTCGACGAACCATCATAGCTGGGGCGCCGTGGCGTGGATTGACGGCAAGACCTATGCCTCGCCGACTTGCGAATTGAACGTCTATGACCGCGTGGGCGGCGGTGACGGCTTCGCGTCCGGTTTCATTTACGGCCTGCTGACAGGCGAATCGCCCGAGGAAGCCGTGAAGCTCGGCTGGGCGCACGGCGCGCTGCTGACAACCTTCCCCGGCGACACGACCATGGCGACGGTGGAACAGGTGAAAGCGTTCGCCAAAGGTGGTTCGGCGCGCATTCAACGCTAGAAATTCAAAGCTTGAATGAAAAGGGCGCGGAGCAATCCGCGCCCTGATTTTTTCCGTAGCGGCTTTCGGCAGAAAGCCGCCAATTTCCGCACAATGAAAAATCCGGCGGTCTGCCGACACGCCGCTACGGCTACCGTTGCACTCGCGCGCCGCCGCCCTTCATCAATTTCTCAACTTCCTTCACGTCGGCCATCGAAGTGTCGCCGGGCGTCGTCATGGCGAGTGCGCCGTGCGCCGCGCCGTAATCCACGGCCTTTTGCGGGTCGCCGGAGGTCATCACACCGTAAATAAATCCGGAGGCAAAACTGTCGCCGCCACCGACGCGGTCAAGGATTTCAAGGTCGGGATATTTCCGGCTCTCGTAAAACTTGCCGTCCATCCACGCGATGGCCGCCCAGTCGTTGACCGTCGCCGTCTTTGCCGCGCGCAGCGTCGTCGCCGTCGCCTTGAAATTCGGATAAGTCTTTACCGCCGTTTCGATCATTTTCTCGAACGCGGTCACGTCAATGTGCAGCAGGTTTTCATCCGCGCCCTCGACGTGGAAACCGAGGCAGGCGGTGAAATCCTCCTCGTTGCCGATCATCACGTCCACGTATTTCGCGATTTCCTGATTCACCTCCTGCGCGCGTTTCTGGCCGCCGATGGATTTCCAGAGCGACGCGCGATAATTCAAATCGTAACTGACAATCGTGCTGTATTGCTTGGCCTTTTTTACCGCCTCGATGACAAGCTGCGGCGTGGTGTCGCTCAACGCGGCGAAAATGCCGCCGGTGTGCAGCCAGCGGACGCCGATTTTCCCGAAGATTTTGTCCCAGTCGAAATCACCGGCCTTGAGCTGGCTCGCGGCGGTGTGGCCGCGGTCGGAAACGCCCACCGCGCCACGCACGCCAAATCCGCGCTCGGTGAAATTCAGCCCGTTGCGCGTCACGCGTCCGACGCCGTCGAACGGCGCCCATTTGACGAACTCGGTGCTGACGCCGCCCTGCAAAATGAAATCCTCCAGCAGCCGGCCGACGTCGTTGTCGGCAAACGCCGTGGCGACGGCGGTTTTCAGGCCGAAGCAGCGGCGCAGGCCGCGCGCGACGTTGTATTCGCCGCCGCCCTCCCAGATTTTGAACTGGCGCGCGGTGCGGATGCGGCCCTCGCCCGGATCGAAGCGCAACATGATTTCGCCGAGCGAAATCAGGTCGTATTGGCACTGGGATTTGTCTCGAAGTTGAATTGGCATAAATGTTGTTTCTGTTCGGAAATTCTAAACGGGGACAGATAAACAAAAATTGCCGCAGCAGAAAAGCTGAATCCGCTGAGCAATTTTCCAGCCGGGAAATCCGCCGGTCAACGCGCGCCCAATGCCGAGTGGGACATCGAGGCCAGGCGCGTCTCCGCCTGTTTGGACAGGCCGGTGAAAATCATCGCCACGTGGTAGCCGGCGTGCTTGTTGCCGGAGCAGGCGATGACCACGCCGTGGCAGTGCAGCCGGGCGCCGCCGCCGGGCGGTTGCAGAGCCACGGTCATTTCGGCCCATTCATGGAATGGCGTGGGGCTGCGGAACTCAATGCCGTTTTTGCAGATGACAACGGTATCGGCAGACAGCTCCAGGCTTGCCTGCCGCGCTTCAACCGTCACGGGTTGTTCAAACGAAATGCCACCGACGAATTTTTTTGCGCTCATAAAATCCAGTCACACTAGCACGTTGTTGGAATCCGTCAAATTAGCGCAAGCTATTCGCAGAATGAGTTTTACCACTCAATGACCGCCGCGCCCCACGTCAGCCCGGCGCCGAAGACGACGAGCAGGATCAGGTCGCCGCGCTGGATTTTGCCCGACGCCACCGCCTCGTCCAGCGCGATGGCCACCGACGCCGCCGACGTGTTGCCGTAGCGGTGGACGTTGATGAACATCTGCTCCGGCGCCGCGCCGAGGCGCTCGCCCACCGCGTCAATGATGCGGCGGTTGGCCTGGTGGGGAATGACACATTTGATGCGGGTTATGTCCACTTCGCACCGGCGCAAGACTTCCTGTGCCGCCGAGCACATCGCCTGCACGGCGTTCTTGAACGTCTCCTTGCCGCTCATGCGCAGGAAATGCAGGCGCGCGTCCACCGTGTCCTTCGAGGCTGGACAACGGCTGCCGCCGCCGGGCATGAACAGCAAATCCGCCTTGCCGCCGTCAGCGCCCATCACCGCCGTCAGCAGGCCGTGCGAATTTTCCCGGTTTTGCAGCACCGCCGCGCCCGCGCCGTCGCCGAACAGCACGCAGGTGTTGCGGTCCTTCCAGTCGGTGATGGCCGAAAGTTTTTCCGCGCCAATGATCAACACGGTGTCATAGGTGCGCGACATGATGAATTGCTGGCCGATTTCCAGGCCATAAATGAAACCGGAGCACGCGGCTTCGAGATCAAACGCCGCCGCGCGCTTGGCGCCGATTTTTTGCTGGACGAAGCAGGCGGTCGCCGGAAACGGCATGTCCGGCGTGATGGTGGCGACGATGATGAGATCAATCTGGGCGGCGGTGACGCCGGCCATTTTCATCGCGCGCTGGGCGGCCTTCGCCGCCATGTCGGAGGTGAATTCGTCCTTCGCGGCGATGCGCCGCTCCTTGATGCCGGTGCGCGTGGTGATCCACTCGTCGGAGGTGTCCACCATTTTTTCCAAATCGGCGTTGGCCAGGATTTTTTCCGGCACATACGAGCCGACACCGGTGATGGAACACGTGCGGCCCTGGAAATTGAACCTGGCGCGCGGATTTTTGAATTTGGTGCTCATGCGGGGATGGGAACTTCCGCCGCGGCGAGCTTTTCGTTCGCGCGGGCGATTTCAGCGCCGATGATTTCGTTGACGTGGTGCTGGACGGCCTCGGCGGTGATGCGGAGCGCGCTGGCAACAGCGCGCTCGCGCGCGGAGCCGTGCGCCTTGAACACCATGCCGTTGAAGCCGAGCAGCGGCGCGCCGCCGTGGACTTCCGGGTCCATCCGGCGGCGGATGGTCTGAAAGGCGCCCCTGGCCAGAAACGCGCCGATCTGCCGTTTGGTGTTGTGCATCAACTCGCGTTTCAGCATCGAAAACATCGCGACGGCGAGGCTCTCGGCGGTTTTCAAAACGACGTTGCCGACGAAACCGTCGCACACGACGACGTCCACGTGGTCCTTGAACAAATCATGTCCCTCGACGTTGCCGATGAAATTCAAGTCCAGTTTTTTGCAGAGCTTGAAGGCCGCCAGCGTCAGTTCGTTGCCCTTGGAATCCTCGGTGCCGATGCTCAAAATGCCGACGCGCGGTTGTTTACGGCCCAGCACTTCGCGGGAATAGACGCTGCCCATCACCGCGAATTGGGCGAGGTGCAGCGGCTTGCACTCGATGTTCGCGCCCGCGTCGAGCAGCACAAATTCGCTTCCCAACCGCGGAATGACCGTGGCGATGCAGCCGCGGTCCACGCCGGGGATGCGCCCGACCTTGAACGTGGCCGCCGCGAACAGGCCGCCGGTGTTGCCGAGCGAAACCAGGGCGTCGGCCTTGCCTTCGCGGACCAATTCGGCGGCGCGGGCGATGGAGCTGTCGGGTTTTTTGCGGAGCGCGCTGGCGGGTTTGTCGTCCATCTCCACAACTTCGCTGGCGTGAATGACGCGCACACGATGGTCGCGAAAACCGCGTTCGGGCAGGGCGGCGTGGATTTCGGCCTGATGGCCGACCAGAAAAACGGCGGAGATGTTTTTGTTGTCCTCCAGCGCCTTTTTGGCGCCGGCAATGACAACGCCGCAGCCGTGGTCGCCGCCCATGACATCCACTGCAATTCGCATAAAAGTGTCATCCGCGAATTACGCGAATTTCCACGAATTTATTTGGAAATTAAATTCGCGGCAATCCGTAAAACTCGCGGATTGAAATCCCGATTCTTTTACGCGCCCGCCGTGACGCTCAAGACCTGGCGGCCCTTGTAAAAGCCGCACGCCGGGCAGACCCGGTGAGGGATGGCCGGCTCGCCGCATTGCGGGCATTTGCCCAGTTGCGGCAGTTTGAGCACGCTGTTGTAGGCGCGGCGCATGCGCTGCCGGCTCGTTGACGGTTTGCGTTTTGGAACACCCATAATTCAAATCACAATTTCAGTTTGTCCAGTTCAGCCCAGGCAGCGGACGCTGCTGCGTCCCTGCCGCCGGTTTTACGGGCCTGGCCCTTCTTTAATCCGGCGCAATCTGGTTTGCACAGCGGATGAGCCGGAAACTCAAGGAGCATATCTTCCCGCACAAATGGAGTCAAGTCCACACAATCGTTGTCCACGGGCGCCCTGTCCTCGCCCGCCAGCGGCACATGGCACGTCCAATCCGCCAAAACCAGCCGGTGCTGGAACGATTTCAGGCAGCGGACGCACTGGCAGTCCAAAATCATCCGCAACGAACCGGTCACGAGCAGCGCATCCTGCATTTTTTCAACCGTCAAATCATAGTGCAGCGGGCGTTCCGCGCGCAGTATTTCGTCGCGCAGGCAGAAATCCAGTTCGGCGGCGGCCAGTTCGCCTTCCAGATGAATTTCGTGCGCGTCGAGATGGCGGAGATTTATCGAGAGCATAGTTTTGAATTTTTAGTTTTGAGTTTTGAGCTGCCGAAACCGTTCAACTAAAAACCAATAATTCAAAGCTTTCTGCGCGGCTTCAGTTTTTTTGCCAGGGCGGTTTTCACGTGCGGCGGCACGAACGGGCTGACGTCGCCGCCGAGCCGCGCGATTTCCTTCACGATGCGCGAACTCAAAAACGTGTAGGTGTCCTTGGGCATCATGAAAATCGCCTCGATGTTTTCGTCCAGCTTACGGTTCATCAGCGCGAGCTGGAATTCAAATTCAAAATCCGAGACGGCGCGCAGCCCGCGCACCACCGCCTGCGCCTTCTGGCGTGCAACATATTCTATGAGCAGACCGTCGAAAGTGTCGGCCTTGACATTTGACAGGTGTTTGACGGCGGTCCTCACCAGCGCCAGCCGCTCGGCCAGCGTGAACAGCGGACGCTTTGAGTCGTTTTGGGCGACAGCCACGATGACACGGTCGAACAATTTGGCCGCCCGCTGAATCACGTCCAGATGGCCGTTGGTCAGCGGATCAAAACTGCCGGGATAGATTGCCGTGCGCATTGTTTCGAGTTGTGAGTCTTTAATTTTGAATTTTAAGTTCGACCGCGCAAGAGCATAAACTCAAAACTCAAAACTCAAAACTCAAAATTATCCCCGTCCGTCGCGCTGAATGATTCCCGTGAACGAGGTGCCTTCGCCGGGTTGGGCGGAAAAAAGCTCCTCGTCAAACGGCGATGCGCCGGGCGGACGCCACGGGACTTCGTAAATTTTCACCTCGGCGACGATGCCCTTGACCTTCACCGGCGGCAGAACAATGCAGGTTGCCGCCAGTTCCGGATCGTCGCGGCGCAAATGGCCGTAAGCCGCCTCGCTGATGATGATGCGGCTGCGGCCTGAATAGGCTTCGAGCCGGCTGGCGAGATTCACTTCGCGCCCGAACACGGTGTAATTCAACAAATGCTCGTTGGAACCCATCAGCCCGACCGTGGCCATGCCGGTGTTGATGCCGCTGCCGAGCGCCAGAACCGGCAGCCTGGATTTCGGGCGGGCTCCGCCGTGGAGCATGATGCTTTCGAGTTCGCGTTTATGGTTTTCGGCGGCGCGTTTCAGGTTGATTTCGTAAATGGCGCGCTGGGCATCAATCGCGGCGCGCACGCAGGCGGCGGCGTGTTTTTCGTTCGGAATCGGCGCGTTCCAAAATGCCATCGCGCAGTCGCCAATGTATTTGTCGAGCGTGCCGTTGTGGCGTTTGATGGCGTCAGCAACGGCGCCGAGATAAAGATTCACCGTGGCGAGCGTTTCGCGCGCCTCCTCGTTGATGGCGGCCCCGGCCTCCGCGCCGGAAAGGTTGTGCGCGCGGATGTATTCCAGCACCTTCGCCTGGCTTTGGTCGGTGAATTCGGTGAAGCCGCGCACGTCGGCGAAATAGACCGTGACTTCCTGACGCGCGCCGCCAAGTGAAAGTTTTTCGGTCTGGAGCAGTTCGTTGACGACATCGGGCGAAACGATTCTGGAAAAAACGGCTTTGACGTGGCGCTTCTGGCCTTCCTCGAACATGACGCGATAAGCGACCAGCATCAAATGCTCCATCAACATCGCGCCGCCAATCGGGAAAACGAGCGGCAGCAGGAAACGGAATTTCACAAACGCGAAAAACGCGGCGGCGACATAAACCGCCGCGAGCAGAAAGATTCCGCCCGCCGCCGAGAACGCGCGCAATTGCCAGGTGAGAAACGCGGTGAGCGCGCCGAGAAAAATGATGAGCGCCAGTTCCAGTGGCAGCGGCGCGCGCCGGATGAATTGTCCGGTGATGACGGAATTGGCGACGTTCCAGTGTTTGCTGACTAGAAAGGTGTCGCGCTCCAGCGGCGTGGCGCCGCGGTCGGTCAAATCGCTTCCCTGCGCCGCCGAGCCGACGATGACGAGCTTGCCGCGAAAATCATCGCTCAAGCCGTTGGTCCCGCCGTTCAGCCGGCGGAAATTTTGCGCGAGCAGATTTTCAACCGGCGCCTGCAACAAACGCGGATCGTTCGGCTTCAGCCGCCAGTCAATGTAGAAATAGCCGTCGCGGTCAACGGGAATGGCGCGCTCGATTCCGTTCGCGCCGCGCAAAATAATCCGGCCGCGAGGCAAATCCACTTCGGCGTTTTGCAAATCGAGCTTCAATTCCTGCGCGGCGAGGACGATGCCCATTTGCCAGACGCGCTGGTCGGTGAAAGCCTTGGCCTTGGACGGGATACCGGGTGGAAGCTGGTTGCCGACAAAATTAGTCAGGGAAAAATTATTTTCCGCGTCCACGGGAATTTCAACGGTGTTGGTCGCGCCGGTTTGCGGCAAAATGATTTTGCCGGGCGCGAATTTTGCGTCGGCCAGATCCAGGCCAAACTGGTCCGCGGCCTTTTGGAACAGCGGATGCCAGCGGCGGTAGTCGCGGAAGGCCCGGACGCGGCGCAGCACGCCGTCGGAATCCTTCTCGGCCGTGACGTCGCCGAGGGCGAGGGCGTTGGTTGCGAACAGCGCAGGCAGCGTGGCGTCGCTGGTGCTGGCGAGAATCACATTGCCGGCGTGGCGCAATTGGCGGGCGAAATAATCGTCATTTTCGACGAGGCTGCCGTCCGCCATCTGCACCTGCGGATGGTCGGGACGCAATTCGTCGAAAATGATGTCAAGCGCGGCGGCTTTCGCGCCTTGTTCGGACAATTCCGCGGCGAGCCGGCCATAGACTTCGCGCGGCCAGTAGAGGCCGAAATGAAAGCCGACGCTGCCGTCTTTCACGGCGGCAATGCTGGATTCCTCGATGGCGACGAAGGCGAGGTTGGTGGCGGCGGGCGCGGGAAAATGGAGCGCGGTCCGCGCGCGCAAATCGCAGGTCATCCGCTCCAGCCGCTCGAAAAAATCCAGCCCCGCCAGCCGCAGGCCGCAAACGAGCGCGAGGACGGCGAGGGCCGGAAGAATTGGCGCGCGTTTGAAGGGCTTGAGTTTCACGGCGCTGGATTAAACAAAAAACCAGAACAACTCAAGGCTGCTCTGGTCATGTTGAAAAACTCCGGCGCGCCGGATGTCACGGTTTTGTCCGCCCTGGCGCCGCTGCCAACACCCCGGCATTAAAACGGCCACCACCGATGGCCGGGATTGCCGGGGTTGCCGTGGGTGGGCGAAATGTAAATGATGGTCCGGTCCCTCGCGAACGAAATGATGCCTTCCTCCAAGGTCACGATAAAGACGGCGGTTTGTTCCGCCTGGCGCAATTCCTGCGGCGTGAGCTGGGTGGTCTGGCCGGTGGCCGGGTCGTATTGTTCGCCGGGACCCAAAACGACGGTGGTGATCTGGCCGTTGGGGCCGACATGGGAGGCCACCATGGAGCCGGAAATGACCGTGATGTCGCCGTTGGCGCTCATCATGAACGTCGTGCCGCGGACGCCGGCGACGCAGTTGGGCGTTTTGATCACGTATTGCGACGCGGCGGAGAGTTTTTTGACGTTGCCGAAGATGGTTCCCTGGCGCAAATCCAGTTCCGTGTCACTGACGGCGTCCACGCCCGTGTTTGAAATCAACAACTTGTCAATCGCCAGCACGGTGTCGGCCTCCATGCGAATCACGTTCTGCTCCGCCACGGCCTTGTAGGAAACCATGTCGCGAACATTGCTGTCGTAGGACAGCGCCACTTGGTCGGGCACGGACACAAGATGATCGGTGATTTTGTCGCCGAGAACGATGCCCACCTTGGAATTGGCCGCCGTTTGAATCAAATTGCCGGGGCCGAGCGTCTGGCCGACCGTCAGCGGATGCGCGTGCGACATGTCGCCGTCGGGCGAATACCGCGCCTCGCCCTCGATGCGAACGATGGTGGCATAACCCGGCTTGGTGGCGGACTGGGCGTGCGCGCCGGCGGCGAGCGTCAAAACAAAACCACCCACAAGCGCCGCGACGAAAGCTTGGAAAATTTTCATAATGGCTTTTCGG
>Ga0181520_10008009_pt1 | contig 15234 bp, 18 predicted proteins | sample PEATcosm2014_Bin_29_FD_132451 | JGI IMG/M metagenome (GOLD analysis project Ga0181520, IMG submission 132451) | Peatland microbial communities from MTU Mesocosm Facility, Houghton, MI, USA - PEATcosm2014_Bin02_30_metaG | ecosystem: Environmental > Terrestrial > Soil > Wetlands > Peat | place...
ATTCGCAAGATTGGCGTCGGTCAGGGTGGCGTAGCCGAGGTACGCGTTGCTGAGGTTCGCCCCTTGGAAGTTGGCGTTCGTCAGGTTGGCGGAGTTGAAGCTCGCGTAGGTGACGTTCTGACCCTGAAGATCGGCGTTGGTCAGGGTGGTATCGGAAAAGTTCGCGTTGCTGAGGTTACCGTTGACGAGATATGCCTGCGTCAAATCAATGCTTGAAAGATCGGCGTTTGGCACCCCCGAGACACCTGCCCCGCCGGGGCAAAGGGTGGAGGACTGGTACACGCCCTGAGCCGGGTTGTTGGGATTCACGTAAGCCCACTCGTAAATCTGGCCCTGCGCCGTGGCGGCACAAGACACAAATACCAACAACAGGGTCAAGCAAGGGGGCCGAAGTTTCATGGCTACACCTCAAAGAAACGTGATTTGGGAGAGTACTATTACGAGAAACGGCTCACAGCACGTGAGCCGCATAAGAACGCACGCCGAGGCGACCTTGATCCGATTCAGGAACCGAGCTGGCGTGCCGAGCTGCCTCTTGGCAACTTTGAGAGATTTCACATAGCCTACCAAGCCGCCACCGACAGGTCAATAGGCTGTGGATCATGTGGGGGGTTCCTCTTGGGGACGACCGCCCCCGAACCCTGCTTTCCCAGTCAAGCAGCCCCCACCCTCGCCGCCGCCATCGCCGCCCGTCTCTTCCCGATCGTCTCCGATCCGTCAACGAGCGCTCTCTCAATCCAGGGCAGCCCTCCTGTCCCTGGAGCATGTCCACTCCGCTCTAAGCGAGCTCGAAGTCGATGCCCATGCGATCCCCGAACTCGGCGGCTGGAAGAGCACCGAGGACAACGTGGCGGTGGCGAGGGTGCCGGCTCCGGGCGGGGAGTGAGGGGTTGCAGGGCGTGTCGGCGGCTGCGGGTCGGCTCACGCCCCCACCGCTTGCCTCGCCGCCATCGCCGCCCGCCTCCTCCCGATCGTTTCCCCCTCCGCCCTCATCGCCTTCTCGACCCTTCGAAGCAGTTCGGGATCGCCCCGAAAGAACTCCCGAGCCAACTGCTTGATGCCCGCCACGACCTTCTTGATCGTCCACTTCCCCGGACTGCCGAGAGCAGGAGAGCCGACCAGCGACTTCGTCTCGCCGCCTTCCAGACGCAAGTCCAGCACGGCGACGGCGAGATCACCGAGCCGCCTCCGCACCAGCTCCCTGAAGCCCTCGATCACCTTCGAGTCGTCGTCGGGATCGGGCTTGGCGGGCAGGTCGTCGGGCGTGGCGCAGCCGGGAGTGAACTCCTGCTGGATGGAAACGGACGGGATGTTGCGTCTTCGGTTTCGTTCCTTCTGGGTCATGTTCCGGACGGCGTTTGCCACGCTCGCCTTGAATCGCTTGTCCATCGGGCCGTGGATTCGGGGGTCGTAGCCACGGAAGAGCTTGCCGGTGAGCAGCTTCACCACGACATCGTGCGTCCGCTCCTGAATTTCCCGTTGGTCACGGTAGCCAGCGTGCCTGACCCAGGAGGAGATGTAGGCGAGCCAGTCGAAACCCCTCATCGATTCCAGGGATTGCGGGTCTTTGACCCTGGCGATGACCTTTCCCAACTCGTCGTCGAAGAGCTGGTTATATGCCTGCGGGTTGAAGGAGTAGTAGGTCTCGGCGAGGAGGTGTCGAAGCCTGAGCCACTGCCAGAAGTTCTCCATACGATTATCTAGGGCTTACGGATGCGGTTCCGCGCCGTCGTCCTTGGATCGCCTCGCCATGCCTGGCAGGTCACCTGGGGGCTTCCGGGGAGGGAACGGGATCGTCGCCGGGACGGTCCAGGTCGCGCGTGCGCGAGTAACCTGCCCCGACCGGATGTCGGCAGGCAGCCCCGCCTGCCCAGCAGACCGCCGAGGCAACGGCACTCGGCGTGCGGAGGGAACCCTTCACGGGCCTTTACGGGTCGGAGGGGGCAGCGTCGCGTACACGCCGTTCCCTGCCTATCGTTTCACCGGACATGGCGAGCTCGCTTTCGTCCGCAAGAAACCCCATTGCCATCCTGACGGCTTGGTCGCGATCCTCGGGCCTGTGCCAGCGGGCCAAAGACAATCGCTCCCGATCCCGGAACGCGACCGCCCCGCCGCCTGAACCGTCAAGCACGACGTGGCGGGCAAGGTCGGTCAGCAGCTCCCGCCATGAACCCCGAATGCGCCGGCGGCTCCGGTCATGCCGTTTCACGCTTTGTCCTCCACGCCCGCTGTCCTCCTCCCGTGCTCGCTTAGCGAATCGGTTGCCTTACGATGCCTTCGTCCGCCGTCGCCCAGCGAAGGCGAGCAGGGTCACGGCACCGCGGCCGAGAAGGAGGCGGCGGGCATCCGGACGGGCTTGATGAGAAATCGGCCGTATGGCGATGCGGCATGGCAGAACGAGCAAGCCCAGCGTCTCGGTTTGTTCCACACGATACACGGCGAGGCTCGGCCGAAAGCGATCGACGCACCGCCGCCTCTGTAAAACTAGCTGCGTCCTGCGGCCCTGTTTCCACTCCCCAATGAAAGGCTTATTACCAAAAGCGTTAGAACTACTCAACCCCTAGAGACAGTCAAACTAAACTCAACACTGATGGCGTTTCCCGCTCGGATATTGGGCGGGTCAGTCATCAAGTGAAATTGGGGACAAAACTTGTCAAAAAAACTCCCGTGAGACTGTTTATGGCAGATGCCGAATAGCCGACGGGGTACAAGCCGAAATCCGTCTCGGCGTAGATGGGGTTGGTTAGACCCTGCTCCCATATTTCGAACTCCATCCCAGAATTTACAGGGATTCCTAGAAACGTTTGGGTCACCGGAATTGCCGTAACAGTAACCAAGGTATTTCCCAAATTGGCCAAACCAAACTCGATCACGTTGTTTTGAACGGTGATGTTACCGGACGGCGTGTTCTCGTAGAGAACTCCCCCTGCGTCAGTGCTGGGAGAACCGCCGACTAGATAATAGGTGACGCCGTTGTTTCCTGGGAGGGTGGCTTGTATGGTACCAGGCACGAATGTGGTGGCGACCACGACATTAGAGTCGACACTACCTCCCGCCCCGAAAGCAACCACGTCGAAATCGTAAGTCGTGTTGGCGCTCAGCCCGTTCACCGTGTATGCCAAAGTGTTAGCGTTCGCTGTCTGGAGGATCTCCGACCAGGAGCCGTTGATATATTGGTAGAGTTGGAAACTGGTCGTTCCCTGCGGCTGGTCCCACTGGACCGCAACCTGTGTGCTAGAAACGGCGACGGCCGAGGCCGTTGGGGCGACCAGAGCGGTGGTGGCGGTCACCGTGCTAGCCGGCCCACTGACCTGTAAATCAACCCCCCCAAAATCCAGTTCGTTCGTATACAATGCCACGACGTTAAACTGGTAAGTGGTGCCGGGACTCAGCCCGGTAACCATGTAGCCTGTGGTGCTCGTGATGCTGTTGTTCGCAATGCCCACAGTCACCACCTGGCCATTGATGTCTTCAGAGATCAAGTACCCCTGGGAGCCGATGAGGGTGCCCCAGGAGAGATAAATCTCCGTGCTTGATTCGGGCGTGGCCGTGACCGTCGGCGCCGCCAGGGTGGTCGCGCTCTGGGGATTGGACCAGGAAGTGCCTGCGGGGAAGGACGCCCCCACCCTAAACTCGTATGTGCCCCCGGGAACCAGTGCGGTGATCTCGGTGCTCGTGACACTGCTGGGCTGGCTTTGGATTTGGGTCCAGACGCCGTTGATCAATTGATCGACCACGTAACCGCTGGCGCCGGACACGGCGCTCCACCCGAGGTCGATCTGCGTGCCGGACACGCCCAAAACCGAGAAGGACGGGGTGGCCGGGAAGGTGGCGGCGCTCTCGGCACTGGCCAAGGAGGTCGAAGTGCCTGTCGAGTTGGAAGCACCCACTTCAAAACTGTAAGTGGTTTTGGGTTTCAGCCCGGTGACCGCGTCGCTCGTGACACCACTGCCGAGGCTGGCGATTTGCTTCCAGGAGCCGTTGATCTTTTCCTTGACCGCGTAACCGCTGGCGCCGGACACAGGGAGCCACGAGAGGTCGATCTCCGTGCCTGACTCAGCCGTGGTCGTGAACGACGGGGCGGCCGGGAATGTGGTCACGTTCTGGGGGCTGGACCATGAGGTGCCGGCCGAATCGGAAGCGCCGACCTCAAAAGCGTAGGTGGCGCCGGGACTCAGCTTGGTGACCGCGTCACTCTTGACGCCGCTGCCGAGCTTGCCGATCTGCGACCACGTGCCGTTAATCAATTCATCGACCACGTAACCGCTGGTGCCGGATACAGTTTTCCACGAGAGGTTGACCTGCGTGGTTGACTCGGCCGTGGCCGTGAGCACCGGGGCGGCCGGCAGAGCGACGGCACTGAGCATCGCCCGCGGTTCAAGTGACTCGATGGCGAGTCGGTGTTTGTCCGGGGCGGCCCGGCGACGAGTATTCTTCCTAGAAATGCCAAACAGTTTCGACGCCATTGATCGCGACATGATTGTTGCTCCAATCATTAGGTTACAGGGAACGTCACAGGGCTCCGGCGCGGTTTCGTTCTGACAGGCACCCCTTCCCAACGGCATTGCATTGAGGTTTCCCTGCCTGCAATTCCCTTGCCAAAGACTCTTTCCGCCCCCGGCGTGCTTTCCAACCCCATGCGCGCCAAGAGTTTCAGCCGCGCCCGTATCCCGCCCGGCCCACGGCTGCGGTACGCAAAACGTGGACAATTCCGACCACGATTCTGGCCGTCTGCACCATGTTTTCGGGGAAATATGGGTCGGAAATGGACCAGTTTCCGAATCAAGATGCGACGGCATGTCGCGTGGCGTGGGGCGGCTACTTGGCGGGACGCCCGGGACGGGAACGGGAGACGTCGATCCGGTAAATCTTGATCTTACGCACGAGTTGTTTGCGCGGAATCTTGAGGAGGCGGGCCGCCGCCGTCTGGTTATAGGCGGTTCGCTGAAGCGTCCGCAGGATGTGCTCACACTCTGCCTGGGCCAGGTCGGGCCACGGGCCGGCACCGTCGGTACATGGAGGTTCTACGTTTGGGGAAGACCCGCCGCCATCCGCGGTCAGGTCGGAGGGAGGCGGCTGCGTCCAAAGGCATCCTGGCCGGTGCGGAACGTCGGCACCGTGGCGGAGCAATGGCGTCAGATCGATTTCCCCGTCACCTTTCAAGAGTGTCGCACGTTGCAGAAAGTTCTCCAGCTCGCGGACATTGCCCGGCCAGTCCTGCGACCGCAGGCACTCCAGGCAGCGCGATGAGATGCGCCGGCGCGGGATGCCGTCTTGGGCCGCCTGCCGGGCAAGGAAGTGTTCGGCCAGGATTTCGATATCTTCCGGTCGCTCCTTCAGGGCGACAGACTTCAGTGAGATCACGTTTACGCGGTAATAGAGATCCTGTCGAAACCGTTTCTGGCAGACCATTTCTTCGAGGTCGCAGTTGGTGGCGGCAATGACCCGGACATCCACGGGAATCTCCTCGTGGCTGCCCAGAGGCGTGACACACCGCCGCTGGAGGACGCGGAGCAGCATGGCTTGGAACGGCGGCTCCAGTTCGCCGATCTCGTCGAGAAAGATCGTGCCGCCGTCGGCGGCGCGGAAATAGCCCGGCGCGGGTTGGTCGGCCCCGGTGAATGCCCCCTTGACGTGGCCGAACATTTGACCGGCGAAAAGGGTGCCGTTGACTGCGGCGCAGTCGACGGCGATGAAGGGACCGTCAGCGCGAGGGCAGTGAGCGTGGATGGCCCGGGCGATCAACTCCTTGCCCGTACCCGTGGGGCCGGTGATCAGCACGTCGGCCGAATGAGCGGCGACCCGGAGGATTTCCTGCCGGATTCCCCTCACCCATGGGGAAACTCCCACAATGCTGTGGACCGAGACTTCGGGAATGCTGCCGGCAGCCGGTTTATGCTGGTTTTCCCTGAATGGGATCATGGCCTCTGCTCCGTTCCGTGGCCACGACCGCACAGTACTCCTCTCCGCATGCATCGCTCGGACCCTCCGTCTTCGAGAACGACGTAGCCCTCAATACGCTGGAGCACCAGGTCAAACAACTCGACAACGATTTTAGCTTCTCTCTGCGGAAAAGGAATTCCCCCCCCCCGCGAGAACTTCCTGAGCTGGCGAGAAACGGCTAGACCGGCATTTTCTCTGTTACCGCCAGGCATCCCACCCTCCGCATCTAGCAAGCGGAACCCCGAGCAAAGACGCTCCGAGGAAAATCGAGCCGAAAAAGCCCCTTGTCGCGCGCTTTACAGTCGGCATGAGCATAGCCAGTGCCTGCGACGGGATACCCTCATTCTTTGGCCCGCGGCTCAACTTGACCAGCGATAGGGGGCATCTCGTCTTTGATCTGCTTCTAGACACCATCCCGCCACCGAACCACTCTGGCCATCCCGCCCTCCTCCGACTACAATCTACCCAGGAGGAGCCGCTCATGAAGAAACACTACGACTTCCACCCGATCTGCCTCCTGTTCCCCCGGATGACCGACGAGGAACTCCGGGAGCTAGCCGACGACCTCAAGATCAAGGGACTGCTGCACGACATCGTCCTTTACGAGGGGAAGATACTCGACGGGCGCAACCGATACCTTGCCTGTCCGATGGCAGGTGTCGAGCCGAGGTTCAGCGAGTGGGACGGAGAGGGGTCGCCCCTTGAATGGGTCATCTCAGAGAACATGGTGAGACGGCACCTGACCTCGTCCCAGCGTGCGGTCCTTGCCCTGGAGCTGCTGCCGATACTGGAGAAGGAAGCCCACGAGCGGAAGCGACTGTCGCCGGGGAGGGGGAAAAACACCCGTAAAAAGTTACGGATGTTTTCGGGAAACGGCGAGGCGAGACAGATCGCCGCCCGGATGACGAACTCCAACGCCGCCTACGTCCACGCCGTCAAGAACATCCGGCAACAAGCCCCCGAGCTGTTGGAGAAGGTCCGCAACGGCATCTTGAAGGTGCCCGACGCTGCCAAACTTGCCCGTCTGAGCAGGAGCGAGCGGAAAGGCGTATTGCGGCTCTGCGAGGGGAAGCCTGTCAGTGCTGCGGAACTCCATGACCTCACGAGGCAGGTGAAAAAGGAAACACGCCAACGGGCAGCCAGGGCGTTCGCCCGCAGCAGCAAGTCCGTGTCCAACCAGGGGATCATCATCGGCGACATGGACGTGTTGTGGAAGCGGCTGGATGACGACTCGACGGACTTGTTCATGACCGATCCGCCCTATGCCGACGTGGATTCCTACGGGCGGCTCGCCGAACTTGCCGCCGCCAAGCTCAAGCCGGGCGGGTTGTGTCTGGCGTACACGGGGCAACTGCATCTGCCCGAGATCATGGAGGCGATGGGGAGGCACCTGCGGTATTGGTGGATGATCGCCGTCGAGTTCGGGGGGCAGCACTGCGCCATCCACCCTCGGCGCATCCAGAACGCCTGGAAGCCGATCATCGCCTACGCCAAACCGCCAATCAGGAAAGCGCCCAACTGGCTCTCCGACCATCTCGACGGCGGCGGAAGGGACAAGCAACATCACGACTGGGGGCAGGACGAGTCCGAGGTGGAATACCTCATCCAACGTCTCACGGAGCCGGGGCAGCTCGTCGTGGATCCGTTCTGCGGCGGCGGGACGATACCGGCGGCGTGCAAGACCCTGGGCAGGAGGTGGCTGGCGACAGAGGTGGATAGGGCGACGGCGTTGGTCGCCAGGAAACGATTGGCGGAGATGTCCATGTCGAAGAAGCGGGCGGGGTGACGACGAGTTGCCGTCGCCTACAATGGTGAGGAGGGAGGGCTGAAAATGGCAAAAACGAACTCCAAGTCAAGAGAGATCGTCATCCGGGTCGCGGTTTCCAAGATCAAGCCCAACCCCTGGGGTGCCGAGGTCGGACCGCCGCTGAACGACGAGGACTACAGGACGCTCAAGGCGAGCATTCGGAGGGGCGGTATCCATATCCCGCTCATCGTCTGGCGACGAGGCAAGCAGCTGGTCGTCCTGTCGGGGAGCAACCGCCTCCGGATTGCCAAAGAATTGGGGATCAAGTTCGTCCCCGTCATCGTGCGGGAGTTCGCCGACCAGCACGCCGCCAAGACGTTTGCCGTCAGCGACAATCTTGCACGGCGACAGATGACGACGGGACAGCGAGCATACCTCGCCTACGAGTACCAGCAGCTGATAGGGGTCGGGGCGGGAAGAAGGACCGACCTCCAACCTTTGTCAACATTGACAAAGGTCAACGCCCGTCAGATCGCCGCCGAAAAAGCGGGGGTGTCCGCAGGCAGTATGTCCGCCATGAAGACGGTCATGGAGAGCGGCGACGAGGAGTTGCTCCAGACCATCTTGCACGGCAAGATCACCGTCCACGAGGCGAAGCAGCTCGTCGATTCGCCTGCCTCCATACGCAGGAAGGTGCTGGGTATCGTCGGCAACGGCGGGGCGAAGAGGAAGGTATCCAGGATGATCCGGGAGGCGGTCATCTCGGCGAGGAAGGCATCGGCAATACGATACGCCAGCACCAATGGCGCAGGTGACGACCAGAACATCATCTGCGGCGACATGAAGCTCCTGTGGAAGCGGCTTGACGATGCCTCCGTGAAGATGATCCTGACAGACCCGCCGTACTTGCAGCCCGAACTTTACGGTCGGCTGGCGGAACTGGCAGCGGCGAAGCTGATGCCCGGCGGTCTCTGTCTCGCCTACGCCGAGCCGGGGAAGCTCGTGGACGTACTCGACGAGATGCGCCGACATCTGACCTACTGGTGGACTTTCGCCGTGCCGCACGTCGATGTCCCTCGCTACGTCAATGATCGCCATGTCCAGAACAAGTGGAAGCCGATCATCGCATTCGGGAAAGGGGCTGTCCCCCTGCCTCCCGAATGGCTCGGCGATTTCCTGGAGGGCGGCGGCAGGGACAAGCGGTTCCACGTCTGGGGGCAGCCCGAATCCGAGGCACGTTATCTCGTCACACGCCTGACGGAAGTCGGCGATCTCGTCGTCGATCCCTATGCCGGCGGCGGGACGGTCCCGGCGGTCTGCAAGGCCCTGGGGCGGCGGTGGCTGGCGACCGAGATCGAGAAGGAGACGGTTGCCATCGCCAGGAAACGACTGGCCGATCTGGAGCTGAAGAAGCGGGCGGGATGACGGAATTTGCCTGGAAACGACCGCCATTTCCTGTGCGGCGGGGAGTTACTCGCGCATGCGCGAGTAACGTTGAAACGACGGGCATCTTCGGCATGGAAACACCCAGGTCGCGCATGCGCGACTAACTCCGACACGACGGCATCCCGACACGGCGGGGACATCCAGGCAGCTCCTGGCAGTTTGGTCGCGCAGCGCGACTAACTCCGAAATGACCGTCATCTTCGGCACGGCGATGATGTCCGGGAAGGACAGATCACTCTCACACGTGAGAGTAAGAAGAGGAAAAGCCCCTGGCGGCGGTTCGGGGTCGCCCGCCGATCCGCCGGTCAATTTCCTCAAATTTGAGGAAATTGCCGTCCGCCGCCGACCCCGGAACGAGTCCAGGTCTCACTGCGCGACCAAACCGCCCACCCCCGGGGATGGATGTCGGCGATCAGCCCGGCGGCCGTGGAAGACACCGGCGGAAGCCGGGAGGAACAAGGACTCTCACGAGCGAGATTCTTTTCACCGTGAAAAGAAATTCCAGGAATCGAGCACCTCGTGCCGGGGGAAGACCCGTCCCGCACTTTCACGCGTGAACGTGATTTTCCACTGTGGAACACCGACTCCCGTAATTCCTGCGCGGGGGCGGATAGGGAGGGGTTCTTTTCACAGTGAAAAGAAATCCGTTCCCCCGGGTTCCTGGCGAGGGGACTCGAAGTGCCTTCGAGCGGAGAGGGGTCGCCTGGAGTTTCTTTCCACAGTGGAAAGAGACCTTTCGCCGGTTGGCGGGGTGCGTCGAGGCTCCCGACGGAAGGGGAATTGTTCCCACGATGGGAAGAAAGCCGCGGGGGAGATCGCCGCGAGTCCGGGCGACGACTCCTTGCAAAATGCCATTTTGCAAGGAGTGACACTTTGACACTTTCACGAAGTGGCACTGACCTGCACGAGCGAGAAGAACCGGGAGGACGGCAGGATCGTCGGGCAAGACCTTCGAGCTAGTGCAAAGTGCAAGGAAATAGCGAAAACGCGTCCCTCCGACGCTCCGGACAGGGCGGGATGTCGAGGATGGTCGCCTCAAAAGACCTGCCTGTAAGACGCGTCTTACAGGCGGCGATGTCCGAGACGCTTCCGGTTTCTGACGAAATACGATGCGTACTCCGCCCGTTTTTTCTCATTTCTCACGGAAAGAGGGGGCGTGGCTCCGTCACAACGTCCCAGTCGGGCGACCGACCCTTACGGGTGGCGACCGCACGGACACGGCTAACACGAGGGGTGGAATGTTCGCTTTGCGAACATGACCGACCATCCAAGTCACAGGAAAATCGCTGCGCCCCTTGATCCCCTTGCGCCCCTTGGTCCTTCTCGCGGCGGAAACCGCACCTTCGGGGAGCGAGGCACCATGCCTCGCCGCTCGGAAGAGCGGCATTGTCGGCGGCGGGATCGGCGACTCGCCGAGCTTGGAGCGTCGGCACCCCGCCGGTTGCGGGTCTCGGTGCGACTCCTTGCAAAATGCCATTTTGCAAGGAGTCGGGATACGAAAGGCGCAGAGCTCTGCGCTTTCGACCACAGGGATCATGGCGGCGGCGACGCTCCCTCTTTCGATGAGAAATGAGAAAAACCGTGGTTCCTGTTCCGTCGGGAACTGGCAACGCCTCGATGCCCTTCCTCCGCCACCATGATCGCCGACCAAGCCATCCGATGCCCTCCGCATCGCCCTCCTGCCCAGGGTCGGCGGCGGCATCGAGGTCGCCTGGGGAAGGCATCCGAGGGTCGGCGAGGTCTCCTGGCGATGACGGGCATGATCTCGGTGCCGAGATACCGACGATCCGGGAATTATCGTCGGGATGCCCCGGAGTTCTGTCGGCGTGCGGTTCCTGGTGATCGTGGAGGCGGCTTCTTTCCTGGGGCGGAACTCGTCGTCAAACCCCACGTGCCGCCGTGGCGGAAGGGGTGCCTCCTGTGCCGCACAGGATATCGCCGCTTCGTGCCGACACCCGTTCCCCATTTGCCACCCTGGATCGCCGCCTTATAATCAGGGACTCTGCTGTCCCTTACTGGAAAAACTCTGTCGGAAGACGGCTATGCAAACCCCGACGCTGTGGTTCATGCTCCTTTTTGTCGCCACGGGTCTTCTGCTGGCGGGCGTGTCGTTCCCTTTAATTCGGCGTTGGGTGAAGCCCAACCACTTCTACGGATTTCGCATTCCGAAAACCATGAGCAGTGAACCGATTTGGTATGAAGCCAACGCGTATGCAGGGCGGATGTTGTTGGGGTTAAGCATCGTCTACATCGCCGCATCAATTTTGCTTTACTTTGTGTTTCGGGAGAACTTCGTCGCCTACAATATCGCGTGTGCCGTGGTTTTATTGGGTGGGCTCTTGATCGTTGTCGTACTGAGCTTTCGCTATGCACGACTCTTGTGAGGAACAGATACCGACGATCCCTTGCCCAGGCGGTCACGATCTCGCCTCGATGATCCCGAACTCCCTTGCCCTGCGGACGACGTACCTGATTCGCCGCCTGATGCCCGCCACATCGTCGTCCGAAGCGTCCCGTTGAGCCAGGCACTCCGCCGTCTCCGCCACGGCCCGCTGCACCAGCTGGCATTGGTCGCCGTAGGACAGCCGCTTGAAAACGCACCCGAAAAGCACTCTTGACCTTCCGCTCATCATGCCTCCTTCGTTCCGAGAACCTTCCCTGCCGCAGCAGAGCAGTCCTACCCTACCGGGTCTCGCCCCAGCGTTTCAAGCTGGTCGGCGGTCGGGCAGCGGTACTGCCCCGTTGCCGGCTGTCGCCACAGGTCGTGTCGTCTGACGTGCAGTGGTGACACGGTCTGCCGCCGTCGCCTCCTCTTTTACGTCCCTTCTGGTGGACTTTTCGGGGGTGTGGGCGTTCGTTCGCCCTATAGTAATTCCGAACGAACGAACGGCGGAAACAGAGTTTCCCGCCGTACATTCGCTTTCGTCAGTTCGTTCGGTTTCCGAACTAGCGAACGAACTTTCCGAACGCTGTCAGTTCCTCCCTTTTACCCATTTTCCGTCAGTATCCTTCACCACCAGCTCCTCGGCTCTCGACTCCCGCAGCAGCTCGTAAAAGGTCGTCTTCCCGCAGCAGCTCGCTTTCATCCACTGCGTGGACGTGGATGCCCCGTCGCCCAGGCACGCCAGCAGCTGGTCGGCACGAAAGGTCTTTTCCCTGCCCGCCTTCGTCCTCAGCCGGTCGGGGTCGAGGGAGTCGTCCCGCACGAACAAGGGGAAGTCCCAGCGGACCACGAACGGGTCGGACGGCGGCAGGTTCGAGGGGTCGTCGGGATGGCTGGGGCGACGGGCATGGAGGTACTTCCCGGCATGAGCGGTGGTGCCGGGAACCCGACGACTCGGGAGTTACTGCGGAGAAAGCCGGGAGCCGGTGCCGCCCGCCGCTGCCATGATCGCCGACCTGTGCCCCGCGGAGTCATGGCGAGTCGTACCGCGAAAAGCCCTCCGCCGCTCAGGAATTGCCGGTCTTCCTTCCGCGGTCAATTTCGGTTGAATTTTTCAGGAAGGAACTACTACCCTAAGGCATGGACGTTTCGACAGGAGGACGCGATGACCACGAGACACAAGCGACCGAACGAGAGGGCGTACGAGTACCCGGTGACCCACCTGGTCGTGACCGACGGGGTCGCCGACCGGCTACGCCTGCTCGCCCGCTCCGAAGGACGCAAGGTGCAGTGGCTCGCCGATCTCGCCCTGCGCGAGTGGCTCGACCGGCACAAGAAGCAGGAGGGCGCAGCATGACCTTCCGGACCCGGGAAGCCCCGGGCGGCACCTATGCCGCGCGCCGATGCGGCTCGACCGGGCACGAGATCATCGACCCGCAGGGCAAGGTCGTCGCCTGGACCGTGGACGGAGCCTGGGCGGCAGTCATCGTGACCTTGTTTAGCATGACCGACGGGGAGGGACCGCCTGCCGTCGGCGACGTGCAGCGACAGATGTCGCCATGAGGAACGAACTACACGAAAAAGCCCCGGAGCTGCGACCCTCCGGGGCGGAAAGGAAAACTTGGGTCTCGATCAATCTAGCCCTTCGGCACGAGAAAATCAACCGCGTGCCCGTCGTCACGTCCCGCCTGCACGACGTAGCATCGTCTGCCGCAGGACGACGACCCGCCGTTATGCCGCCGTGACCGCCGATCACGGGGTGGCACTTTCCTCACACCACCGTGGCACTTTCTTCACAGGTGTGGCACTTTCCTCACACCCCTGTGGCACTTTTTACGGGGGCGGTGGCACTAATCGCACACAATCAAGAATAAGTAATATCAAGAAAGACGTTAAGAAAGAGAAGACATCAAGAAACGTCATCATCAACGCTGCGCGTGGAGGAAGTCGCCTGACGGCGGCTGGCGTGCGTGTCCTTGACGGGCGGTCTAGGCACCATGACCTCGGGTCGCCGGGAAAGGAGGCGCGGTGACCGACAAGAAACACGGCCCCCTCCCGGACAGGAAGTACCTCTTCGTCTTGCTGGCGACCAAGTCGTGCCAGCTCAAGTTCGAGGACTTGTTGGCGTACTCGTTCCTCGCGTACCGTGCGGGAACCCAACATCCCGCAGTCGTCCAGCGGCGGGTCGCCGACAACCTGGGGCTATGCCGCACGACCGTCAGGCGAAGCCTGCAAAGGCTGGAGAAGCAGCAGCTCGCGCACAAGACCGACGACGGCAGGTGGTACGCCCTCGACCCGAAGGACAAGTCCGAGTGGTTCGTCACGATCAAGTCGATCGACACGACAGGCTGGGAGTGGCACAAGAGGTTCGCCGGTTTCAAGATGTATATTTGCCGCCCGAAACGGCAGTCGCCCTCCCGCGACCGACGACCCGACCCCGCAGGCGAGATACGGTCAGCTGGCGCGGACGTTCCGGCGACCGGGACGGTGGAGGCGAAGGATCGTCGAGACCGCCTCACGCCCCGGGAAAACGCCGTCCTGTGGAAGCTCCACTCCTGGAACACGGGCAGGACGTTGATGACCGTCACCCACCAGGGACTGGCGACCCAGCTGTGCCTCAACCGCGAGGCGGTCTGCCGCGCCATTAAGGAGCTGAAGGCGCTGGGGCTCGTGGACGACGACCTTCAGGCGGTTGTCAAGGAAGAGGATCGGGGCTTGTGGGTCGACGCGCCGAAGAAGCTGCGGCGCAACCCCGATGCGAAAGCGTCTAAAAGCCCGGCAGACGTGGTAGTCGGCTGGTTCAAGCCGGGAGGCGGGCAGCTCGCCTACTTCCGGGACTTCCGGCAGTTGCGGGAGCGGCTCGACGGGTACGAGCGGACGCTGCGGGACCAGGGCTACAACGGCGCGGACGTACTGCACTACTGGGACACGGTCGCCTTCGCCTGTTGCAAGGGCGACCGGCGGTACTTCGAGTGCTTCGTCCTCAAGGGATTCCCCACGGTCCTCCGCGTCGTGTCGGAGATCCACGCGGTCAAGGGGGCGGGCTACCGCAACAGCCTCGGGCTGCTGAAGCGGAAGACCGAGGGGGTCGTCCGCGACATCAGGAATCGGTACGAGAGGCGGCAGTTCGCCGACCACGATCCCTTGCTCGACTGGGAACCCGACTTCGGGAAGATCATGTTCGGCGCGTCGGCGTTGGGAAGGGGGCAGGAGGAGGGATGACCGAAGGCGGGCATCCGCAGGGGAACGCTGCGGTCTGCCTGCCGACATCGAGGTCGAAGGCACCCCGATGTGCCGCGGATGCTATGCCCAGGTCGCCGCGCCCGACGAGTAGCATCTCGGTCGTCAGGAGGTACTTCCTGATGTCACGCCGATGGGCTCCCGAGCCGCACCTGCCGCCGCCGGGCAAGTCATGGTGCCGTGGATGCCTTGCCCAGATCATGCTGCCGTGACCTGCCCCTTTGACGACATCCCCAGGGCCGTCGGAGGTCATGGACAGGGGATGGGGATGATGCCCGCCGAGATCGTGACCTGCCCGCTTCGATGACCGGCAGGGGCTTGATGGGTCTTGGGCATGGGATCGGGATGAGCTCCGCAAGTACGTCTATTGCACCCCGTACTGCTCCCCCAGCCACTTGATCCCCTCCGCAAGGATTTGCGTGGCGGGTCGGGTGTAGTGCCGTTCCTGTATCGAGCGTGGCGCATGGCCCAGGAA